>Ga0193752_1002145_pt1 | contig 15201 bp, 15 predicted proteins | sample H1c1metaG_FD_144924 | JGI IMG/M metagenome (GOLD analysis project Ga0193752, IMG submission 144924) | Soil microbial communities from a riparian zone of the East river system, Colorado, United States - H1c1 | ecosystem: Environmental > Terrestrial > Soil > Riparian zone | place: USA: East River... | reverse complement strand
ACCCGCTAAATTGTCTCATTATACCCCCTGGCCCTACTTTTTGTCAGATTATTTTTGTAGTGATATTTCAGTTGAATTGAATGATATCTGAATTGTTATTTCATGATATTTCGATTGAGATCATTCTTAACATTACAATAATGACAGTATGCGGAAATTAAAATTAAAAGTATCGGTTTCCCTGGACGGATTTGTCAGCGGGCCAAATGGCGAGGCTGACTGGGTTTTCAAATATTTAGATGAAGAGTCAGCCGCCTGGGCCCTTGATATGATCTGGCAGGCTGGACTTCATATTATGGGTAGCAAAACTTTTCATGACATGAGATCTTATTGGCCCACTTCTGATGAAGCATTTGCTGCCCCGATGAACGAGATCCCTAAGGCTGTTTTCACGCGTAAAGGAGTTATCGAACCGACGCGTGAAGAATTGACATCAAGATCTCTCAATGATGCCAGACGTGTTCAGGAAAAAACGACCACCGTAACTTCTCATATGAATACCTGGACCGCACCGTCCGTTTTAAATGGCAATGATCTGGTAGGTGAGATCAATAAACTGAAACAACAACCGGGAAAAGACATAATGGCTCACGGCGGTGGTACGTTTCTTCAAAGTCTTGTTCAAACAGGTCTCATTGACGAATATCTATTGCTGATTTATCCTGTGGTGATGGGAAAGGGTCTGCCAATTTTCTCAAAACTTACAAAGCCGATGGATTTGAAACTGGTAGAAACCAGGGCTTTTCCAAAGGGCATTATGGCATGCATTTATATACCCGCGTAAATCGGTGTAGGGTGGACCTCCAGGCCGCCCACATCGATTGCGGACAAAGATGTCCGCGCTACAAAAGCGGACGAGGACGTCCGCGCTTACAATAATGATTGTTCGCTTTTGTACAATTATACTAATTGACGATTCAGTTACTTTGTTGAAACAAATATTCGATGGTAACTGAAATGTTTTGAAAGTTGCCTCACAATCATTTATATAATGAGAAAAAAAAGAAGGTCACATTTGATTTTACCAGGAGTGTTGATTGGATTCATGGTGTCTGCAGCGATTTATAGTCTGATGAGGTTTGCCGTACATGATCGGGTAGGTAAGAAGTACAATTGTTCGGAGTATCAGCTTCCGTTCATGGGAGTCAAAACGCTCCTGGGAGAGTATTGCCTTGTATCGGGAGAATGTTTAAAGTAGCGGACCTGAAAATTATTGTAGTTCGATTTTTGACTCGTTAATTTACTTTCTCCACACCTTCAGAACTCATGATTACGCGTTTCATCGTACCATCGGGATTGTAGTATAGATAATCAATACAGACCGACCGCCTGTGGCTGCCACCATTCTTCAGTCCGCCATTGTGATAGATGAAATATGATTTGTCTTTATAATCTATAATTGCAGGCCGGTTTGTTTCAGCGTTACCTGCAATTTCATTTAATATTCCCTTAAACTCCCAGGGACCGTTGATATTCCGGCTCATTGCATAGGCCACTTTCTCCGGCATCTGGTAGCCATAAGAAAGATAATACCATTCATTTCGTTTGTGTATGTGGGCACCTTCTTCGAATTCCGGCAGATCAATAATTTTTATCGGGCCATCAATCTCAGTCATATTCTCTTTTAGTTTCGCAAAATAACATTTGCCATTGCCCCAGAAGATATATGTCCGTCCATCGGTATCAACTATTACTGCAGGATCAAGATTGGCTTTGTCGTTGTTGGCGGTACTTGTTTTATCTGGTAACATATCTAAAGTTATCATCGCTGATCCACGTGCGTCCGCAAAAGGAGTTTCTAAGTCTTTTGATTTTGCTACTCCGATAGCCGTGCCGGATTTTAGAGCATGTTTGACAGCAACATACCAAAAAAAATTGCCCTTATGTTCAACCACTTTGGAAGCAAAAGCTTTATCGGCCGCCCATTTAAAATCTGTTGCTTTTAACAACACGGGGTGTTCGGTCCAGGCAACGAGATCATTTGATGAAAAACATAACCAGTCATGCATAATATATTCTTCCACACCCGGAGGTGCTTCATCATGACCGGTAAAAATATAAACCGAGTCGTTGTGTACTATAGCTGTTGGATCTGCGGTAAACCTGTGTTTGATGATCGGATTGCCCGAAATCTGCGGGTTATTTTGTTTTTGCATAGTTGTATTATTTTGTTGGCGCCTATCAGAAGCAGGCTTAGTCGACAAAATAATGCAATAGCGATGCCACTTTTTTGAGATGGCTATTAGTTATAGCCATACCTTTTTCTTTTAGATATTGCTTTTTGTTTTAGCTATAACTTTTGTTTTGTTCAGGTGTTTAATCATCAACTGACTTATTGAGGCTGGCGTTTCGCTTGTAAAATAAAATGATTGTTATGATAACACATACCAATCCGGGTACACTTGCTTCGAGCCCGAAGGAACCACCAGTTAACCAACCGGGGCTATTGCTGAAAACCGGTTTTAACAGACTTGCTTCTTCGTTACCACTAACCCCAAACCCAAGCAAAACGCCTTGTGTCCAGTTTGCCATAAAATGCAAACCGATGGGCATTGCCAGGCTTTGAGTGCGTATATATGACAGACCGAACATAATGGAAGCCAGGAAGATGTTTATAGAGGCAAATACTTTGATGGATCCGGTCATACCCGGGTTATTCATGTGCGTTAGTAAGAAAAGCACTCCTATTATCAATTGCGCCGGCCATTGTCCGAACCCGGTAATAAGTCGTTGAAAAATGAAACCGCGGAAAAGCATTTCTTCCGCAACAGCCACTGCAACAAACACCAATGTAACCGATAAAATCCCGGATATGCCGGTCGTCGTTATCTGCCATCTTACGAATCCAAATGCCATAAGAAAAAGAGAGGGGATAATCATTAAAGCAAACCCTATGACGAAGCCTTGTAATAATCTTTTTATCCAGCTAAGGTTAACCACACCCATCAAGTCACTCAGGGATTTCTTTCTAAGTAGTTGACAGATCCAGGTTGTTACAATTACGATGATAGCCTGATGTGTCATCGTAATTTGAACTCCATAAGACTGAGAAAGCAGAATTACCGAAAAAGTGATCGTTGCCAGAACAAGAAAGAAAATACCCACCCACCAGATATTGCGAAGATGGTGTTCCCTATTTAAAAATAAGTTGAATCTCAATTTCGGTTGGGGTTGTCGGTATTAGTAGATAAAAAATATTTACAGTTCGAATGCTGTTGATACTTTAAAATGTCTGTTGATGCTTTAAAAAATGCTGTTGATTGATTTAAAATGTCTGTCGATGCTTTAAAATGTCTGTTGATGATTTAAAATGTCTGTTGATGCTTTAAAGTGTCTGCTGATTGATTTTTATTTTGTCTGCATTTTGATCCTGACATACAATATAGTCATTTGAACTGGCTAAGGGTTACTATTCGTTTCTGTTCCGGGCACGGAGTTAAAATTAATGACCGGAATCATTCCGGAATGGTCATACGAAGGAAAAATCCAGATTTTTCTTAAAAAAATTTTGGGTAACTCAAAAGTTACATATACCTTTAGGTAACTTAAAAGTTACATATTATGACAACAAGTATTAAGCATCAATTTTACTTCCCTCATCCTCCGGCGGCGGTTTGGGAATATCTTACGAAAGCAGATTTAATGGAACAATGGCTGATGAAAAACGATTTTCAGCCAGTTATCGGACATGATTTTCAATTCAAGACAAAGCCGATACCAAGCCTCAATATGGATGGAATTTTTCATTGCAAGGTATTGGAAATCGATCCGTTGAAAAAGCTCTCCTATTCATGGAAGGGTGGTCCGGGGGATGGCAGGATTACCCTTGATACACTCGTTGTTTGGATATTGCAACCGAAAGATAAGGGCACGGAGCTTTTCCTGGAACATAGCGGTTTTTCGGAAAAGGAAAACTTCGATATATATCAGGGTATGACGGATGGCTGGCTCAAAAATGTACAAAAGATCGCTGACCGTCTTAACGCTACAACTCATGGCACAACCAACACTTGATACATTCCAGGTAGTCGCCGATCCGAGCAGGAGAGAAATCCTAAGGCTACTTTCGAAGGGCAGTTTAACCATCAACAGCCTGGCAGAAAATTTCGACATGAGCCGACCTGCTGTTTCAAAACACATCAGGATTTTACACACCGCCGGGTTTATTTCTATCGAGGACATTGGGAGGGAACGGTATTGTACGCTGAAACAGGATGGATTCAATGACCTGAAGGAATGGATCTCTTATTTTGACAAGTTTTGGCTATCGAAATTAAAAAAGTTGGAAACGTTGTTAAACAACAAATTACTTAACAAAAAATAAATAACGATTTATGGTTAAAGAAATGACAGGTGTCCTGACAACTCAGGAAGTTGCCGCACGATTTAATGAGCTTGCACAACAGGAAAAATGGTTTGAGATCCAGGACGAGCTTTTTGCGGACAATGTCCGCAGTGTTGATCCTTCAGATTCACCATATTTAGGCTACGCAGAAGGCAAAGGCCCCGTTCGCAAAAAAGGAATGGATTGGGGGTCGAAGATTCAGGAGGTTCATGACCTTAGCACTACCCAACCCGTTGTAGCAGGCAATCATTTTGCGGTTGGACGAAACTTTGAACTTACTGTACAAGGTTTGGGAAGAATAAGAATTGAGGAGATCATGATGTATGAAGTTAAGAACGGTCAGATTGTATTAGAGCAATTCTTTTATTAAGAAAACTTTTCAAGACAAAGAGCTGATAAGTATCAGGTCACACTCAAGATCATCACATCTGCTGACAGCTTCAATATATCTGACAGCTTTTTCATGTAGCAGTCGAATGCGTTCATTCGTACATTACTACAGAGGAGGTCTCCATTTCGTACTGATTTTGCCCCCCTTGGATGTGGCAACCCCCAGGTTGTTGGGGGGCAAAATAGGCCCGAAATGAAGACCTCCTCTTCGTAAAATTCTCATTTCCGTGAGTGTTTGGTGTAACATTTATTGGTAATTGATAACTGTTTTATTTCGAATGTTGACAGTCGTTAGAAAACAGGCTTTCATTTATGTTAACCTAATATGTGCAGCCGTTTTGTATTTTTTATTCATCATTTGTAATGGCTGAAGTATTTGATTTTTATAGACCGCATCTGTTGCATGGATTGATGCGCTTTTAAAGGATTGAAATTATTTTGATGGAGTAAGTAAGAAAAGGATGCTATTTAAAATATACTGCTATGCCTTCGCATGTGATGACACTGATGAATTTGGGACATAAATGAGTATATTGAGATCATTTCATTTTCTCAACTAAACATCTTTTCATGCACCGGTATCTATGTCTTATCGTCTGCGTCGTTGGCTGTTCGATGTATAGTAGCACCCAGGCCCAATCCTTATACATGCCGCCTGACATAACGCAGGCTTATAAAAATGGTACCCGTTCACCTGATGGGCGACCAGGAAAAAACTACTGGCAGAATAAAGGCCGTTATACGATTACCATCTCGGCAACTCCTCCCGATCGCGCCATCAAAGGGGTTGAAGACATCGTATACATCAACAACAGTCCCGATACCATCCGGTTACCCACGATCAAAATCCTGCTGAATATTCACAAACCAGGTGCTGCGAGGTCAGATAATGCGGATAATGATTACCTGACATCAGGAGTGCATATCGATGCATTTGCAGTCAACGGGCAAAAACAGGAATGGCCGGACCCAAATGGTTTTGTACTGAACAGGATCAAACTACCTGCGCCCTTGCTTCCGGGAGATTCTGTACAGCTTTCTCTCACCTGGCATTTTGATCTCTCTTTGCAAAGTAACCGGGAAGGCATGATCGACTCCACCACTTTTTTCCTGGCTTACTTTTATCCACGTGTTGCCGTATATGATGATTACAGCGGATGGGACAGGATGCCATTTAACGATCAACTTGAATTTTACAGCGACTTTAATGATTATTCGGTGACACTGAATGTTCCGAAAGATTATATTGTTTGGGGCACCGGCACTTTACAAAAACCGGAAACTTTGTTACAACCCGCCATTGCACAGCGTTTCAGAGAGTCGCTGACAAGTGAAGATGTGATCCGGATCGTAACGCCGGATGATCTCCGTGCGGGAAACGTGACAACACAAAATGCGATAAACAGCTGGCAGTTCACTGCAACCCATATTCCCGACATGGCTTTTGCCATCAGCAACCATTTTGTATGGGATGGCGGTAGCACCATCGTAGAAGATGCCACTCAAAGACGGGGCAGCGTTCAGGCAGCATATAACGATACAGCTAAAGATTATCACTATATGGTCGGGTTTGGCAAGCAGGCCTTGCACTGGTTTTCGCGCAACCTTCCGGGTGTGCCTTATCCTTACGAAAAGACGACCATCGTACACGGATATGCCGGGATGGAATACCCTATGATGGTAAATGATGAAACTTACGGCAACGATACCACGCTGGCAAGGTTAGTGGCTGATCATGAAATAGCCCACACCTGGTTCCCGTTTTATATGGGCATCAATGAAACACGTTTTGGTTTTATGGATGAGGGATGGGCCACTACACTGGAATTGCTGATAGGCCGATCGCGCGACTCAGCCAAGGCAGACAGAATATATAAGATGTTCCGGATCGGCCCCTGGATTAACGATAAGAACGCAGAACATTATATTCCCATTATCACGCCCGGATACATGCTTTTTGGTCCAGGCCTGCGCACCAATCAATACGGAAAAGCCTCACTCGGCTACCTGGCTATGAAAGACCTGCTGGGAGATGTGCTCTTCAAAAAATGTTTGCATGCGTATATGGACCGCTGGCATGGAAAACATCCCATTCCCTGGGATTTTTTCAACACCTTTAATAGTGTATCCGGTACAGACCTCAACTGGTTCTGGAATAACTGGTACTTTACTTTCAATCATATTGATGTTGGCGTAAAAAGTGTTGCAAAAAACAGCACCGGGTATGCTATATCAATCGATAATATCGGCGGCTTTTTGATACCGTTAGATATAACAATGAATTTTACCGATGGCACACAACGAATAATTCATCAAACGCCCGCTATCTGGAAGTCGGGTCAAAAACTAGCCAGGGTACAAATCAATACCAATAAGAATATCCGGTCGCTGTCCTTAAGTGGCGGTATATTTATGGATAGCGATGAATCGAATAATCAATGGACTTCCGGGAAAAAATAATGCAAGCGGTTAAACATAGCTGATCTTTGCTCTGTTACAACGGATGGAATCGGTAACCTTTTCATATAGCAGTCGAATGCGTTCATTCGTACATTACTACAGAGGAGGTCTCCATTTCGTTCTGATTTTGCCCCCCTGGATGTGACTTCCCCTCCGGTGCAGGGGGGCAAAATAGGCCCGAAATGAAGACCTCCTCTTCGTAAAATTCTCATTCCCGTGAGTGTTTGGTGTAACAGTTTTTAGTAATTGATAACTGTTTTATTGCGGAAGTTGGTAGTTGTTTGTAGACAAGCTTTCATTTATTGCTAATCTAATATATACAGCCGCTTGTTATTTTTTATTCATCATTCATCATTCGTAATCAGCTGACGTATTTTGATTTTTATTGACAAGAAGCATTGCCTTTGATAGAATGGCTTTTAAATGATTGAAATTATTGATGCGGTGAGACCATTACTGCTACAGAATTCGTCCATTATAAATTGTGGTCCACATACTACGAACCCAGATATTTTGAGGGAATTTTTACATATCAGTATCCCCAACCTACATCATCAAAATATTTGTGGTTATAAATAATGATACAACCAACACCTACGGGAATGAGACTGTTGCGAAGAGGATTCGTTTATTTCGGGCCTATTTTCCCCCCAACAACCTAGGGGAAGCCACATCCAAGGGGGCAAAATCAGAACGAAATAAATGAATCCTCTGTAGTAACCCGTTGAATGGACGCATTCTTCAACGATTGCATTATAAGGCAGGGTATCAAAAAGATTGCATTATAAGGCAGGTTATCGTAAATCTACCACTGCAACGGCGAATGGTTCGAGTGTAATTTTTCCGTTAGTTAAATTAATGCTGGCTGGAGGATTTTCACCAGTGGTCAGGTCAACATAGCTCATTTTTGCTGCGCTGGTGGCTGCGTTCAGTGTTAGCTCTATGCGTGTGTTCTTTTTATTGATCAGCAAAATTTTTCTGTTCTTAGACCCTGTGAATCCCTGTGCTGTAACACCGGGCGCTTTTACATCTGTTTGTACCAGTTTGTCGCCGGGATGAAAATTATCAATCAGCAACTTCAGCACCCAGTACCTGGCATTGGGATTTCCGTTTTCCCAATTCACCATACTAACATCAGGAAACTGTGTTGGATAACCGACCAATTGCGACTCTCCGACAACATCGATCCCAATCTTTGTCAGTTCAAGAAAAAGATGTGCATACATGGCGCCTGCGAGGTTCCAATAGCTAGTATCTATGGGACCAGACAATTGCGGAGATCGTAAGATCACTCCCAGCTCATTGATCATTGTAAAAGTTTTTGGGGCGAGGCGTTTCCTGATGTTCTCGATATAACGCACCCTGTCTATGAAAGCATCAGCTTTTTCAAAGAATGTGTACTGATAATATTCAATTGGCTGCCCTTCAACTGAAGGTGAAGAATAATGATGATATGAAATTCCTTCCACTTTAATCCCCGGTTTGTGATTTTTAGCATTGAGAAAATATTCAAAATATTCCGGGTTAGTAGTATGAGCAACCGATATGCCTACGAACTTTGTTTCGGGAGAAATCTTTTTTAATTCAGAAACAATGGCATCATACATTTTTGTATAAAGCTGTGGAGAGATCTGGTGTTCCAGATCTGGTTCGTTGAGTACTTCCCAATAAGCTATTTTGTAATGATGCGTTGATTTATGAAACTTTCCCAATTCATCTGTGAATCCACCTTTGGTGTACCAACTGAAAAGTCTTGCAAAATAATTTGCTAATTCTTTCATTGTGGTGTCCCTGAGCTTTGTTCCCTGGTTATAATTCCAGCTGGTTTTATACGCATCATCAGGATAAGTCACTTTTTCTTTTGTTTCCCACATCCAGACCGGAATGGTACTAAAATTAATTACTGCATCATGACCCTTTGTTGCTTCCATAAAAGCAATCATGGTGCTATCAAGATAGGTGAAATCCCAAAAAGTATTCGTCTTCGTAGGAGGTTCCAATTCAGCTACCGCCATTTTCGGATATGGAAACCAGGGTACATAACGTACATAATCAGCTTGTAAATCTTTTAACGCCTTAAATACATTTTTGTGGATGGGTGAGCCGGGTCTTACCATGGGATTTTCTACCAACTGAAGGGTAGGAGTGGTCCTGGATACGAATAGTGTATTATTCCAGTTTACCGAAACGGTATTTTCCTGTGCGTAACTATTTACAGTGAACAGACAAATTGCAAACAGCACAGATAGCACGAAATCGTTGATACTTTTCATAAGCTTTGTTTTCAAAAATTTTGTTATCAAAAATTTTGTTGTCGTAAATTTTTGAAGTTGTTTTTAAACGCTTCAATCAATCCGACTAAACTTTCCGCAATCGTTACGGATTTTAAAAAGTAAAATAAGATCAAATCTTACTGGCGGGCGACGATTTTTTGATAATTCATTTGTCCTTTTTGCTAAGACCCGATTTAGTCATTTTTCGGTTTAAATGGATGTGTCATTTTTAACCATTGCAATAACAGGAAACAGAACATGTAAAAAGCGTTTGTTATGTTCGGTTATAATTGGTAAATTTATGGTAGAATATGGAAGCCAAAGAATACATAATGCTGATAGTTTTTATCTCAATGTGCTTAGGTCTTTTCAAGCCCTTTAAGCAAGCCTTTATAAGAATGGGCGATGGCAGGCCATGGAGCAAGATTCCGGTATCTAACCGGCTTAGTTTTGTAAGAGTTTATTTTTTGGTGATTATTCTTTTTTCAGCAATACTCACAGCCGTCATATCGTCAGTAAAAGTTTAACTCTCTCCTTTTATTATCCGGTTGCAACGTATGTAATCGTCAGCTTTTCGTGTAGCAGTCGAATGCGTTCATTCGGACATTACTAAGGAGCTTCATTTCGTTCTGATTTTGCCCCCTTGGATGTGGCAAAAACGAACTGGTGGAAGCAATCGAAAAATTCATTCACCAACACTGATCTGGTGTCTTTAAAGGCCGGCCTGAGAAAATGCAGTTATGTCGATGAATTAAGCAGACTCTTCTAGTTTTTGTTTTCCCGTTTTAGCGAATGAATATCGTTTTTATATAACTTAACATCCCAGATTAAACTACAGCATTCAAGAAGATACCCTTCGATTGGCATCATTCCAATTTTTGCCCTTCTCTCATTCACATTATCAGGATCAATTAAAGGTAACACATAGTAGTGACTGGTTTCCATATTCCAGGATACCTGAGTGCCATATATTCATTTGATTTCTAAAATACTGATCACCGGATCCGGCTTTATCTAATAAAAGGCGTATAGAATCCGCGCCTGAAGATGACAGTTGTTGTATTGTCTGCGAAGAAACCTGCATTGACACAAACAACATCAGTATTATTAATTTAAAAGTCACATGTGAATTTAAACCCAGTATTCAAAAACGAAAAAATAATCTTCGTATAAGTCCTATTGAAATCTTCCATTACATCTTAGGTCATTAAAGGGGCTTTCAATCACGGGAAACGTTGGGATTACTGCCTGTTTTCCGTGCCATTTACTAAAATGTACAGATTCATTTTGCTAATAATTTTAGTATTCTTAATTTAGCTGATGGCGGACATGTAAGGTGTTCCCCGCTTTTGAATAAACTAAAGTAAATGTGCAGATATGGCAACGATAACAACCACCCTTCCATACTATAGCGGACAGGTTCAGGCGGGATTTCCGTCCCCGGCGATGGATTATATAGAAGAAAGAATCGATTTAAACAGAGTATTTATTCAGCATCCGCTATCCACCTTTATTGTGGAATGCACCGGTGACAGTATGATCAGTGCCTTTATTCCCCCCAAAGCAAAGCTGATTGTTGACCGGTCGATAACACCGAAAAGTGGTGATATTGTACTTGCTGTAATCAATGGAGAATTTACCGTTAAGTTCCTTAAAAAGAATGATCACAACTGTTGGCTGGTTCCTGCAAACAGTAAATACCAGGAAATTAAGATAACCCCGGAAATGGATATGCAGGTTTGGGGAGTTGTAACCACCATCATGACCGATACAACAGATTTAAGGAAATGTATGCATTAGTAGACTGCAACAACTTCTATTGCTCTTGTGAAAGGGCATTTAATCCTAAGTTGGAGAACAGGCCCGTTATTGTCTTGTCAAACAACGATGGCTGCGCGATATCCAGAAGCGAAGAGGCTAAAGCCCTGGGTATTGCCATGGCATCACCTGCATTTATGATGGAGGATCTGTTGAAGAAAAATAACGTTGCGGTCTTTAGTTCAAATTATACTTTGTATGGCGACATGTCGGACCGGGTAATGAAAACAATAGGATCATTTGTACCCAGGATGGAGATCTATTCCATTGATGAGGCGTTCCTGGATCTTAACGATATGGAGTCTGTCGATCTGGTTCAACTAGCAATAAAAATCAGAAGTACGGTAAAACAGAACACCGGAATTCCGGTATCAATTGGCATCGCACCAACCAAGACATTAGCAAAAATGGCAAACCGGTACGCTAAGAAAAAAAGAAAAGATGCAGGCGTATTCTGGGCTGCCAATGATGATCTGATAAAGGAGATGCTTGAACATACGGAAGTGGGCGAAATTTGGGGTATCGGGCATCAGTATGCGCTTTTTCTGAAGAGGCACGGAATACATACCGCCTTACAATTATCTGAAACTCCTGAAGAATGGGTAAGGGTAAATCTTTCGGTAGTGGGTCAGCGGCTTCTTAATGAATTGAAAGGCATCTCTGCCATACAATGGGAATTTGAAGCGCCAACCAAAAAGAATATTACCACTTCAAGATCGTTTGGAAAATTGTTAAGTGATGCTCATACAATAAAGGAAGCCATTGCAAATCATGCTGCCACATGTGCATTGAAATTAAGGCAGCAAAAAAGCTGCTGTAAAACACTTCAGGTATTTATTCATACCAATCCCCATAAAACAGACGAAGTTCAGTATTCAAGGTCAATCAACGTTCAACTCGAAACGGCCACAAATAATACTTCCGAAATTATTAAGCATGCCTGCAAAGGCTTTGATATCATTTTCAAAGAAGGATACCGGTATATGAAGTGTGGCATAATTGTAGATCAACTGGTTCCGGAAGATCAGATACAGCATAGCATGTTTGACAACGCCGACAGGGTTAAAAATAAGACCGTAATAAATGCCCTGGATGGTATAAATAAAAGCCTGGGCAAAGAATTAGTCCGCTTTGCCGTTCAGGGTTATGAAAAGAAATATCGATTAAAAACCGATTATCTTTCTCCATCTTACACAACAAATATTAATCAAATCATAAAAGTAAAAAATTAATGTGAAAATTAAACCAGATCATAAAACTGAAATATTGATGTTACAACCGTTTGAAACATTTCTGCCCCTTTATATTGATCGGCTGTTACAACTAAACAAACGGTACCTGGTTTCCCAAACCTATAAAAGAGGCGCCACTCATCCTGTTGAACCGCAGAAGGACTGTATCCTGTTATCTGATTACGATGCTGCCGGTGGTGCTAATATCCACCTGAATGCCGTTAAACATGATAAATATGCTGCCATCCTGGATCTTACAAAACCGGCGCATAAAAAGAAACTGCTGGAAATGCTGGATCCGAATTCCGGATATCAGGTATTCTGGGCCGTGGTAAAAAGCAGAAAAGATCTGGAAGCCAGGATCAACGCGGGATACATTCCCCACATGCGGCGATACATTGCCAAAAATACGACCTGGAGAATAGATCACGATGCTACCGTATTCCCGCAGGTTCAGATAGCTTTTGGCGAACTTTTTATAACACTTAAGTGGCGCAGTCAGACTATTAGGATTAAATTTGAGGACATAGAAAATTCCTAGTATGTGCTACGATATCAGTTTTTCGGTCCACATTAACGAGCTCGCGGACTATTTTCCTGATCTGATATTCGACAGTCAGATTGAAATTGATATTGAGGCCACTACCCATATCATGGGTCACGCCTTTGGTGATCATCCGATAATTTATATGAACCGCGAAGATCTGAGGCTTCACTGCAGATTGATGGAGTGGGGCTGTATTCCTTTTTATGTGAAGGAAGAAAGACAATTCCTTAAGCAAAGATCAACGATGCTGAATGCCAGGAGTGAGCGTATACTGGAAGACAATAAAAGCTATTGGTACAAGATCAGAAACAGGAAATGCCTGATACCGGTAAGCGGCATCTATGAACACAGAGAGATCAGAGGATGGAAGAAAAAAGTCCCTTACTTTATTAAATTGAAAGGGCAAACGATGTTCTTTTTACCTGGATTATATTCTGTCGCCGAGCTCCCTGATATTACTACCGGGGAACTTATCAAACGGTACACTTATACCCTGATAACAAGAAATGCCAATGACGTGATGAGACAAATCCATAACGGAGGGGTTGAGCAAGGAAGGATGCCATTATTCCTGCCTTTGGAGATGTCGAAGGAATGGCTAAACGAAGAACTCACGCCTGAGCGATACAAAGAAATTCTCGATTTTGAAATGCCTTCGGATCAGTTGGAATACCATCCGGTTTACACTATCAGGGGCAGAACACCACGGGTAGATAATAAGCCCAAGTTCGAACCATGGGAGTGGGAGAAGCTTCCGGCATTGGGGGAGATGAATCCGTGAAAGCAAGGCTCAAAAAGGCTCCCTTAAATCATACTCCGGTCAGGACAGCCTCCTTCGATGCGGCCTGCATTTCTCGGGTGACCAAAAATTCAATTTTGGCTAAGAATTTATGCCGGCGGAAGGAAAACCAACCGCACTTCCCCTCGTAAGTATTTTTTCCCCGAAACGCTTTTTAAGATGATCAATCGCCTCATACAGGCTGATCATTTCATGCGTATCCTCAAACAAGTCAATCTGATAAGTCCCTGAGACCAGGTTAGTAAAACGAACTCCAACCAGGCGAATAAGTAATCGCCTTTCATATAAAGTATGAAATAACTCTTTTACGGTTTCAATAAGCGTATGATCAGCGTTGGTAGGTGTAACAGAACGCTGCGTTGTGTGTGTTTCATGATCCGAGTAGCGCAGTTTGACTGTGACACAGCCCGTAAGTCGTCCTTGCTTCCGTAGTTCAAACGCGATCCTTTCGGTCATCCGTACCAACTGGCTCTCAAGGAACCGGATATCGATCGTGTCCTGTTGAAATGTATTTTCAGTAGATATCGATTTTTGCTCACTATAAGGTATCACCAGTGAATCATCGATACCATTTGCTCTTCTCCACAGTTCAGTACCGTTTTTTCCCAGCAGGTTTTGCAGGAATTCAACCGGAATTTCGCTGAGGCCTTTAACCGTTTCAAGTCCCATCCTGAGCAATTTGTATCCGATTTCCTTTCCCACTCCCGGTATTTTTAAAATGCTTAAAGGAGCAAGGAAACTTTTCTCATTACCAAACGGTATCTGAATCTGCCCGTTAGGTTTGATTTCATTTGTCGCTACTTTACTGATCAGTTTATTGGATGCCAGCCCCCAGGATACCGGTAGCCCGCTTTCCTTATTCACTTTGCGCTTTAATTCTTCGGTGAATTGAAAGCACCCGAAAAATTTATCCATACCCGTCAGGTCAAGGTAGAACTCATCAATAGAAGCCTTTTCCACTAACGGAACACTATCCCTGATGATGTCTGTCACCAATGACGAGGCTTTGCTATACGCTTCAAAATCACTCTTTACCACAATAGCCTCTTTGCACAACCGTTTAGCCATGTACATCGGCATTGCACTATGTATACCGAACTTGCGGGCCTCATAGCTGCAGGATGCCACGACACCACGTTCATTGCTGCCGCCAATCAGAATTGGCTTACCCAATAATTTGGGATTTCGCAGTTGTTCAACCGATACAAAAAATGTATCAAGGTCGAGATGCGCAATATGACGATCATCCGTTCTCATACGATCTTTTTATGTAAGACGATCATATTAAGACGATCATATATAAGACAATCATAGTTTATCATACGATCGTCTTAATA
>Ga0193752_1002144_pt1 | contig 15206 bp, 14 predicted proteins | sample H1c1metaG_FD_144924 | JGI IMG/M metagenome (GOLD analysis project Ga0193752, IMG submission 144924) | Soil microbial communities from a riparian zone of the East river system, Colorado, United States - H1c1 | ecosystem: Environmental > Terrestrial > Soil > Riparian zone | place: USA: East River... | reverse complement strand
AGAAAAGTCCCGCTATAAGCGCAGTGCTGGTGGCAGTTAGCGTTAATATGATCGTTTGAATATTCACGAAAACCAAGCGGCAATTTATAGAGCGATATTACGTCTTTCAGGACACGGTCCAGGGAATGCTATGCGGCGTTCCTTGCGAGGCATGGCATGCCCTGAACTTGTATCAGAGTCCGGCCCGAAAATCAATTCGCTTTTCGAGTTGAGTACGAGCAATACTGAAAAACAGTCTGAAGTTCTATCTAGCGTTCTAAATGTATGCAACGCGCATTGCCGTTTGGATTTGACGGCAGAGTTCAACGTAGTCATCTAATCGTACTTTTTTCGATTTTATTATTTCAAGACAGTCTAAATATTCCTTCTCTGCAATTTTCCATTCACACTTTGCTTCACTGAGTTGCAAGGGCGTGTGTTCACTAATGCATGTAACTTCAATGTATCCATTCGACTTTCGCACATAGTTGTGAAATAAGCCATTGATTTGTTCGCGATAAGTCATAGGTTCTTCGTTCGGTTTGCAAAATTCCCAAACCATATTCTAAATGAAGATTAAGTCTGAGTTATCATAACTAATTTTAAATCAGCATTCACGACTCCGGAATCAGCAGAAGCAAAGCTGGCATTGTATGATGGTTGAAAGCCGACTACAGGACCTAATCGGTAGGGCTAATAAAACATGCAATCAAATGTTATGGGGCTGGCAGGCCCGCTTCACAAAACAAAGCCTAAAAGAACGCAGCCGAGCATTATAATGATGACCGCGACGGCAATTATTTTTAATATCGGCTCTATACGTCTGGCAAAAAATGATTCCTTGGGATCCCTAAACATGAGTTGTCGGATAATTTGACGCTTGTTTAATTCCCCGATCATTCCAGGCCCGGACCGCCATTAAACTGCACCCGACCATCAAACCCGATATCCAGCAGGTAACTAGCAATACAACAGGATGCATTATGATTTAATTTGAACGTTTAATAACAGGCGGGATGTAGTGCTGATACGTACGGCGAAGCTAGCCGCGGAATGCTTTGAAAAATGGTATCAGACGGTTAAGCATTCATTGCCTTTCCATTACCACAATGATTTATTGGGCCAGGTACAATCTGCACGTAAATGCAACACGCCGATCCTGTGCTACTTCCGCCTGATGAACAAACCCGCCGTTATAATGCGGGGATGCCCCTTTTTCACTCAGCCTATTCGATCCAGTGTTTTGCAACTCATTGAAAATTTAATATTCGCTAAACAGGAACAGGCTCAACGAAAATCATGTAGAAATAATATTCCGTTTTAATAGAAGTAACCTAAAGGCCGATACTTTGCATCGACAATCATTTTCTTATAAACAGTTGGCCAAAATTCCGCTCGTATAGAGCGTGCTTATAAGTTGGTTGTCAGCCTCGAACCCTGCAGCGTGAGCCCGTAAGCTCGCGCTTTTGCTTTTTTGCCAATGGATTCCATGTAGCATACATTGAGAGGTTTGCGTTTGGGTGAAATGAATGTGATACTGCTTAGAAAAATAGAAGAACTTACCCTATATGCTATTCAATTAAAGAAGGGACAATGAGAAGAATGCTCCTTTAATTTCCAAACTCAGCAAAACAAGATTAAAAGGAAAAGCGCTTTTGTTGCACTAGTGTTGGCAATTGTGACTGTCTCCGTGATTGGTTGCAAAAAAATAGTGACAGTTCCATCAACGCAAGGTTGAACCAGATTAAGGGAAAATGGAGATCCTTAGGTGGTCCGCCTCGCGACACTATTGTGTTTGGAGAAAGTAGGTCATTTTAAAGTGTTTTGAACTTTGATTATGTTGATTATGAATTACAGGCCCAAAATTCAATTACGTTTAAGGATAAAAATTCCCATGCTCTAAATAATGATTTTGAGATTCGGAATGATTCCCTGATTATATATAAGTGGATAAGTACCGGAATCGGTGATGCCGATTATACTTTTAAAAAACTATGAGATGCGATTATGCTTACTGATTGCTGCATGGTCCTGATTGACTGGAAATAAAAGGTCAGAAAACCTTTTCGGAAATGCCAATTGAACTTCCTGCCGTCGGTCAGTGCATCATTCATAAAGTCCAGGCTCGGTCGGTTCATAGCCTTTGGTTGCATTAGCTGATATGCTATCTAGTTATCCATCTTTCACCTCGTAACGCATTTGGTTTGATTGTAGTTTTGCCGCAGTATATATTTCCCGGACACTTCTACAATGATTTTATCTCATCTGCGAGGTTTAGCTTGTTTGCTACTGGCCCTACTTACAATAGACTCTTCAGTTTCGGCCCAATCTCTCAGCCTGAACCCAAACTCCTTTTATCCTGACAGCTCTATCATACATACCGGCGTACCGGTAAAATGGACGGGGAGTCTGGGATGGCAGTTGAACACCGGCGCGGCATACTCATTGACTTATACGTTCGGAGATGGGAGCAGTGGTTATGTCGTTTCCAGGATGACGGGCAGCAACCCCTACGGTCGTGATACTTTCCGCGCCGTACACTCCTATGCTACCGCCGGCACATACACAGCCAAAGTAGTATTGAAAAATGCGCTGGGTGTGGCAATAGATAGTCTGGCCCGGCCTTTTTTAGCCGGAAGCGGTTATGCAGTCTCCGGTAAGTTCTATTATGACTGCATTGAGAACTGCCAGCCGGACACACCGGAACTAGGCGTGCCCTGGGCATTTATGGGCATAAAAATCAACCAGGCAGAACGGATGTACTGGACGGACAGTCTCGGGTTTTATAGCGCTGCCGTGGCTATCGGTGACACCGTCAGCAAGGGGACGATCGTAGCGGACGTCTCAAATACGAATATGTCTTACTGCCCCTTTGCCCCGGTTGTGAGCACAAACCGGGCTGTGAACATAGCTATCCGCCTCAACGACCGGATGTACATGGACAATTTTTCGGTGCCGGAATTTCTCTGTAAAGGAGCTGGTTTTTACGCGTCGGTCAATACACATGCTCTTGGAGGAGGCATGCCCAGGACCAGGTACTCATTCGGCGATGGCTGGGTCACGAATTACGTATATGCAACCGACGGTAATAACTACCATTCATACGGGTATTCTTCGCTTGGAGACTTCACAGTTTCAGTTGATCTGTACAATACAAATTTTGAGGGACCCTACATGCGGTACCAGCGTCAGGTTCACGTGGACAGTTGCCGGAAGTTAATCCTGGAGCCGTTTCACGATGCGAACAAAACCTGCACGTTTGATGCCGCGGAACGGATACTGAATGTCAGCTATCTGGACCTGCACAGCAAGAAAGTCGGCCAGCAATCTGCCTACCTGGTAGGCAGCCAGTTAGAATACCTGTTGCTCCCTGGCGACACTGTAGCGGTGGACAGCCTTGCATACGTAAGTGCGCCGGGCTTGTGGGCATATGTAAAGACGCGAAAGAATTGTTTGATGGATAAGTTGCACGCGGGCACTCCGGATACCGCAACGATTCCGTTTGCGAACCACCTGAAGCTGAATCTGCAGTACCCGCCCAATTTCAGTTATTGTTATGCAGACACGATCCGTCTGGAATTGTCCGGCGAATTGATCGGATACCCTGTCGGGAGCAACTTTGAGATCGTATCATTTTATGGTGATGGCACGACTGACACCACGACGCTCAGCTTCAGCCAGGACACCCTTTTCACGCGGGAAGTCTTTCACCGCTACGATACTTCGGGTCTAAAGAACTGCGTATTCGTTTTGCGGTCAGCCGGCGGAGACATTGATACCGTCCGGGTTCAGCTGAAGATCGACGATTGTTTTCCTGTCTACGTTCGGGCATTCTACGACCTCAACAAGAATTGTGTCAAGGACGCCGGGGAATCTTTTGCAGGGGACTTCAAGGTGACTGTGGGCAGCGGTGGGACGTATCAATCAGACCCGGCGACAGGGCTGGTCAGTTTTTATCAATGGGTCCCGGCGGATAGTGTGGCCAGCATAGATGATGCGAGCTATTCCGCTCCGGGATACTATACCCGGGCGGCTACAAACAAAGCGGCATGCAGTTGGCCGGCAGTGAATGCAGCCGCTGTACTTCAGTTGTTGCCCTTAATTGATACACCTGCATTCACCTGCAATTATTTCCCAAATCCCGGTCCGGCATGTTCTGACAGCTTCGGCGCTACCATCGAGATCCGGAAGGTGACTGAGAACTACGGACACACTTATTCCCTGGTCTATTACTATGGTGACGGCCTGCATTCCGACACGTTTGGCGTCCCGAATGTTCAATATCTGACGAGCCACAACATTGCTGCAAGGAGCTATTTCCGCGGTACGTTCTTCCCGGCATACCAGATTTTTGATGATAGTACCCACGCGTTGTTGAAGAGAGTCAGCCTCCCGCCCTTTACCATCTGGGATACCTGTGCCGGCAAGGGACGGCTCTTCGCCGATATTGATGCAGATTGCGCGTTCACCGCTGCGGATGCGCCGATAGCAGGGCAGGTTGTGAGTATACTTTCCGGAGCTGCAAGCACTTTGCTGTTTACGGACAGCAGCGGACGATTCTTTACAAAGCTTGGCACGGCCAGCGATTCCGTGCGGATACCCGATACTGTTGCGAGCCGACTGGTGCCATCCTGTGGCACAGGGCTTACGACAGAGTTGAATACCGGCGTTACGGTGCTGCTCCCGTACACCTGTGCTTCCGGTTATGACCTTCGGATACAGGCCGCTCATTATTATTTCAGGGACAGCACGGCTGATACGCTGATCCTTTACCCTGGCGGTTATTCCTGCCATGACGATCCCGGCACCTTGTCGTTGACGCTGTCCGCGGGTGTTAGCTTCACCGGTTCCGATTTCCCCGTTACATCAGTCAGTGGAAGCAGCGTATTGTGGCAGATCGATACGCTCAGTAAGCTGCCACGCATGATCCGCGTCGGGCTTAGGGTTGCGCTGCCAGCTGTTGCACAAACACTGTGTCTTAACGCGTCTCTGCAAGGTTCATTACCTGATGCAGATCCGGCCAATAACGATTTCTATCTCTGCGATTCCGTACGGGCTGCGATTCCCGATTATTACAAAAGCCTTTCCTCAGACAGCATGACTGCTGATGGGGCACTGGTTGACGGCAAAGAGCTGATCTACAGCCTGCGTATACGCAATGGCAGCAGCACCGACACGGTGTGGTCGATCATTTTGTTTGATACCCTCGATGCGCGCCTGAATCCCGCTTCACTACATATCTTCGATGCAACGTTCCCGTATACGGCAAACGTGTTGCCGGGTGGGGTACTGCAGATTGCAAGCAATGGAATGTCGGCGATGTTGCCGGGGGCGGAAGAATCGATCCGGTTCGGCATCAAGCGGCACGACAGCCTCACAACGGGGACGATCATCAGGAACCGGATCAGCGTTGTGCTGAGTGGTGTTCCCGAAGGTGAGAGTAATGAAGTATCAGCCATGGCTGCACGTCCGGCGCCGGTAAAGGTGCAATCAGTGTCCGCAGATGTTGACGTGAAAGTATTTCCTGTTCCGGCCTCGGGTGCATTTTACATTTTCGTTGCAGACGCGGAGCAACCCGGCGAATACCAGGTGTTGGATGCGCGGGGTGCTCTTTGCGCAGCAGGCCGGTTGAATGGCCAGCGCACCCACGTGTCGGCGGCGGGACTTGCACCCGGGATTTATCTCGTTCGAATCGTCACCGGGAATGGCGCGTATTTGCGGAAGATGGTGTTGGTAGATGGAAGCAAATAGTGCAGACAATTTCGAAGCGAGTTATTCATCGATGAAGATTGGGTCTACGATTAAGGCGTGGCCGGGCATGCATCACGGTCGCTCCGCCACAGCGAACCTGGACATTTCTAACACAATCCCAATTAATTGTTTGTCGGGCCGGTAAGACCGAAGGGTCAACATTTTGGTAGCACAAGTTTTCCGTAAATCGGCTCTCCGGTCTATTTGGTCCGCACTTTTCGCGCTTTATTCTTAACCAGTTTCCCTACCGAAAAGTGCTCCAGTCGCTGTGACGGACGCCTGCAGTGCATTCCACCAGAAAGAAGCAAAGTACCAGCTCATCGCAAACCGTCAGGCTTTCCTTATCCAATAGATCAAACAAGCTGTCAAGTTCAGCCAGTGTCAGATATCCTGAGGATTTTGTTCTATGAATCCAGAACCACAACAGAATTTCTGCCGAAATGGATTGAACCTCACAACAAAGCAAAATTGAACTCCACAACAAAGTCGCCTTCTGATCTTATACTGAGCTTTGCATCAACAATCAAAAAGAATAAAATAATGAACAATCAAACACTAGTAACCGGAGGAACCGGATTTGTTGCTATCCACACTATTTTACAGTTGTTACAACAAGGATATACAGTTAAAACCACGCTTCGTTCTTTATCCAAAAGGGAAAATATCGTCAATGCGCTAAAAGCCGGCGGATTAACGGATTTACAAAACCTATCTTTCTTTGAAACCGATCTGACAGCAGATGCAGGCTGGGACGAAGCCGTAAAGGATTGTGATTATGTATTGCACGTTGCTTCACCTTTTCCCCTGATAGAACCCGAAGATGAGAACGAACTCATTATTCCTGCCCGTGAAGGTTCCCTGAGAGTTTTAAAAGCCGCCAGAAATGCCAGGGTAAAACGCCTGGTGCTTACTTCTTCATTTGCGGCAATTGGTTACGGCATCGACCCTAAAGGCCACATTTTCACCGAAAAAGACTGGACTAATGAAAGCGCAACTCTTCAGCCGTATATCAAATCAAAAACAGTGGCTGAAAAGGCAGCCTGGGACTTTATTAAAAATGAGGGTGGCAGCTTGGAATTGACCGTCATTAATCCAGTAGGAATATTTGGCCCCATCATAGGAGGTATTTATCCCGCTTCTTTTGAGGGTGTAGTAAAGGCGCTCATTGACGGCACTGTTACGGAAAGCCCTGCATTCACCTTCGGTGTGGTGGATGTGCGTGATGTGGCGGACATCCACATCAAAGCAATGTTGCATCCCGAAGCTAATGGTCAACGCTTTTTAGCAACATCGGAAGGCGTGGTGAGTTTTTATGATGTGGCCCAACTCATCAAAAAAGAACGCCCCGAAAAAGCTGCTAAGATTGCCGAATTGAAGCCTACCGCAAAGGAGTTTTATATTGAAATGTCCAACAAAAAAGCAATCGAAATTTTAGATTGGCATCCGAAAAGCAAGGAGGAAGCGATATTGGCTAGCATAGACAGCCAGGTAAAATGAGTAAATTGGTAAGATAATTTTAGCCTCCGAAAATTGAAAGTTAACAATATACATTCCTGTCATTTAGGCCCGGAGATTTCTCCGGAGCAGTTCATACCTGAACATTTCTTTATGTTCCTGCTGAAAGGATATATGAAGGCTTATGACGGAAAAAAGCGCTATGGCATGCAGCCGGGCGATTACTTCATCGCCCGGAAAAACCATTTGATTCGTTATACGAAGTTCAAGGAGAAGGACCAGTTTGAAAAGATCATCATCACACTTGACGGGCCATTTTTAAAGCAGTTTTTGGAACGCCATCCTTGCGATGTAAAGGCTTCAGATTACGGGGATTCTTTTTTGTTTGTAAAGGAAAATAACCTATTTAAAAACTACATTCAATCGTTGGAACCTTACTACACCGGCGATTTGGAGCTTGACGAAACTTTTTCTGACATTAAGCGCGAAGAGCTTCTATTGATTCTGCTAAGGTCGGACCCGGATTTGTCCAATGTCCTTTTCAATTTCGGTATTCCTGGCAAAATTGATTTGGAAGATTATATGAACCGAAATTTCCGTTTCAATATCAGCCTGGAACGATTTGCATTTCTTACAGGCAGAAGCCTGTCATCTTTCAAGCGTGATTTTCAAATGACCTTCGGAACAACACCGGGAAACTGGCTCAAAAAGAAGCGGCTTGAAGAAGCTTATTTTCAAATCAGCAAACAAAACCAGAAGCCGAGCGATGTGTACCTGGAAGTGGGCTTTGAGAACTTGTCGCATTTTTCCTTTGCGTTTAAAAAGGAGTTTGGTAAAACACCGTCAGAATTGGCGATTGGAGAATAGCAGATCTTCACATTCTCCTGACTATCTGGTTTTAAGGAACTTACGATGTGCTCACTTCATTTCCTCACCATCAAACAAAAAGCACTGAAAATCAGCAGCTACTTCATTACAACTTTTCTATGGGCTTGTCCCCATTTTATCATCTCCATGATAACATTGCCAAATGACCGACAATGTTCAGTGGGCTCATATTCTACTAATACCGGAGTATCTGAATATACCGTTCTTTTAAGCAGTTTATTCATTTCCATTTCTTTTAGCTCTTTCGATAGCATCCGGGTTGTTATGCCTGGAATGCTTCGTTCTATCTCGCGAAAACGCTTGTTGCCAGCGCAAATTGAGTTAATGATAGGTATTCGCCATTTTCCGCCGATAAAATAGAGTGTATCCTGTAGGGCCCTCAATTCTTCTGCCTGATTTCTTTCCATATGCCGTGTGTAATCTGGTATACTATATGATACTGGTTACAAAAGTATACCACTTGCAATTAATTTTGCTAAAAAATTATTAACATGAATAAGTTTAAAGACAAAGTGGCCGTAATAACAGGCGGAAACAGCGGGATAGGGTATGCAACCGCAGAGAAATTGATATCGCAAGGGGCTAGTGTGATAATCACTGGCAGGCGCAAAGAGGCCATTGAAAAAGCGGCAATGGAAACAGGCGCTTTTCCAGTTGTTGCTGACCAGGCAAACCTGGAGCATACCGAGGGATTGTATAAGCAGGTGCAAAAACAATTCGGCAAGGTGGATATATTGTTTATTAATGCCGGAATTACTGGTGAAAGCAGTCTTATTGAAGTCGCTACCGAGGATAATTTTGATAAGGTTATGAACATAAACTTTAAGGGTGCTTATTTTATGTTGAGCAAATTTGTTCCACTGCTTTCAGGGGGAGCCTCAGTGGTAATATTGTCTTCAATTGTAGCTACTACGCACAAGCCTAATAGCTCAATATACCAGGCCAGCAAAGCAGCATTGAGTTCGATAGCTAAAACGGCTGATAAGGGTGAACATAGTAAGTCCCGGACCAACCAGAACTGAAGTACTAAACAAGTCAGGTATGGATAGCGCTGCTGTGGAAGGCATTTTTGATTATCTCACAAACGTAATTTCCTTACACAAAATCGGAACGGCAGAGGACGTTGCTAATTTGGTTGTTTACTTATGTGATGATGCGGCCTCATTTATAACCGGTTCGGAATTTATAATTGATGGGGGGATGACTATATAGACATTAAATGAGTGCGGGTCGATAAGCCAGAGAAGGAGTATTTGACCAATTGGTTAGAGTGAAACAGAGTAAAGACTTAAGGATTTAAGCAATTCCGGAAACTAATCGTCCCCAAAAAAAAATCGCAAAAAATAAGAACTCATTTTCAAACACATTAGGACTGCATCCCGAATTCAATCAATTATTAAAATCAAGAGAAAGGGACTTTTCGAACGACAAAACCCGCGACAAGCGCGGGTTTTACTGTTGTGCGGGGTGGGAGGGATTCTAACCCCTTGCTAATAAAACCCGATCAGTGCCCTATTAATCACAATCCCCCAACTTGCTAAACTCGTTCACAAGTTTCTGTCGGGTAACTTTGGCATAGGTGTCAATAATCCTCGTGGATACCCCAGCCACTTCTGCGACTGTTTCCCGAGAGAATCCCTGGTAAAAGCGTGCAGCAGGTCCTTCTCCCAGAATGGGTTGCGATACGCTTTTTGATGCCTGCCATTTCTACAAGGATCTTCAGTTTCTTGTTGGCTGATGCAGGCTCCTTATAGTCGTTAACAAGCTCTTTCTCCTTAATTCTGGCCAACACCTTCTCCAGCCTCGATCCAGGCGTAATAGGCACGTAAATAGGTTCGCCGGTCCTCTTGGTCCGCACCTTCAGTACTTTATTCTTAACTAGCTTTTCTATCGAAAAAGTACTCCAGTCACTATGGCGGATACCGGCGGTGTATTCCACGAGGAAGAAACGCTCCCCCTAAATTCGTGGATAATCATTTTATCGTTCCTGTTAGTAAATTGTCAACCTGAATTCTATCTTGTAAAGCATCCTTATTACGAAATAAATGCACGACGCCCTTATTAACTACATCAATAGCTACACTTCGGCGCCGCTTACTGACAGCGAGGTAAGGTTAATTGAAAATGCATTTGTACCAAAAAAAATAAGAAAAAGGCAATACTTTTTACAGGAAGGTCAGGTCTGCAAATACAGTGCATTTATAGTTAAAGGCGCTATGCGTCAATATAGTGTTGATGAAAAAGGTGTGGAACATATTGTTCGCTTATTAATCGAAAATTGGTGGGCAGTAGACCGCGAAAGTTTTGTGATGCTTACTCCTTCAGTTTATAATATCGATGCTTGGGAAGACACCGAGGTGCTGCTTCTTACAAAACCCGATTCACTGGAACTTCTTAATCAGATTCCAGTACTGGCTGAATGGTCAAGGAAGTTAGATGAATATCACGCTTTTGCTGCTCAAAAAAGACTATCCGCTTCAATTAGCTTTTCTGCTGAAAAACGCTACGCCGATCTTGCAAGTGCTTACCCGGCGTTTTTGCAACGCTTTCCACAGCACATCATTGCTTCCTATCTGGGCATTACCAAAGAAACCCTTAGCCGCATACGCAAGCAGGGAATAAAAAGATAGCAGCGCCGGTTGTCCCCAACTGATTCTGTTATCATTTGTCAATAATATTTTATATCATTTATCATCGTTTCCCGCCTTCCTCTTGACCCACCTTCGAATTCCTAAGATCGGCATTAAGATCGTTGGCTACTAGTTCTTAGGACAGTTTAAAGGATATGAAAAATGAAAAAGAAAATTAGTTTCTTCACACAGGGCAAGAGAGCCGATATTGGCGAATATATTATTCACCGTATATTACCCAATAGGTATGCTGATGCGGTAGGACCGTTTGTATTTCTTGACCATGTTCTGCCCGTTAAACATGCCCCGGACGCACCACATAAAGTCGTAAACGGAAAAGGTGCGCACCCCCATAGAGGCATTGCAACATTAACGTACATTCTTAACGGTGAAGCCGAGCATCGTGACAGCAGAGGACATCACGGTAAAGTCAATTCCGGGGGAGCGCAATGGATGAAAGCCGGAAACGGAATTATTCATGATGAAGTTGTGAATGTTGACACCGAAATCAACGATTACCTTACTCATGCGTTTCAATTTTGGATCAATCTTCCTTCTAAACAAAAAGCCGAGCCGCCGGAATATGTACCGGTACAGGCAAAAGACGTTCCTCAACAAATGTTGAGTGATGAAAGTGGATGGATCAAAGTAATTGTAGGGGAATATGGAAACCTCAGATCAAAGATTCCAAACTATTCAAAGCAGTTTTTATATCACATCCACTTAGGCGCCCGAAAACAATTTTCCCTCTCAACAGAGAACGGGTTGGAGTATGCCGTCTTTCTTCCCGTGAACAATGCTGTCATTAATGACCTTGAGTATGAGGCCGGTGAATTCATCGAATTTGACAGGAACGAAGGAACAATTGAAATCAACAACAAATCCGAAGTTGGTATCGATATTATTCTGTTTGGCGGTGAAAAATATACGGAGCCAATTATAGCTCAGGGTCCCTTTGTGATGAACACGCAAACTGAAATTGCCGAGGCCTACAGAGATTTTCATGCTGGTAAGTATGGTGATATAGACTATAGCTAAAATGAAAATCAATGAAAAACTCTGTGGTGAGGTTTACCTCCGACAAAACCGTCCATAGTAGCCGACATAGCAAACATAATGGTGTAATATTCGCCTTTGCCTGATGCTCGTTCTTCAACTGATATACTCTTTCTTGATTCCCAGCTTTTTCATTCTTGATTTCAATGTAGAGGGCGGAATATTAAGCACCTCGGCTGCTCCGCCAGCACCCCATATTCTGCCATTACATTTTTTTAAAACGGTGATAATGTAGTCCCGTTCATTTTCGTGGATGGTCTTCATACGGGTCTCTGCAGTACTTATAGCTGGTTCTTTTTTGAGGCCCGCAGGTAGTGAAATATCTTCTATAGTCGCTCCTTTTGTAAGCAGGACGCTTCTTTCGATCACATGTTCAAGCTCACGGACATTACCCGGCCAGGTGTAGACCCTCATGTCTTTTAATACTTTGTCCGAGAATCCGGTAATTTTTCTCCCGGCTTTCCGGCTGTAGTATTTCATAAAATGATAAGCAAGAGCGGGTACATCTTCGGCGCGTTCCCGTAAGGGGGGAAGTGTTATTGGAAAAACATTAAGGCGATAATATAAATCAAGCCGGAAGCGACCCTCTGCAACCTCTCTTTCCAAGTTGCGGTTAGTGGCAGCAATTATCCGGACACTTTACCCATGTGTTGATTCGGCGGGAAAGCTAATATCCAATGCTTATAATTACTAATTATCACGGCTATCACTGCCTAATATTCTGCCACAACTAATCCAGTTTAAGCTCTTTGATTATTTTGGCGATAGCATCATCAAATTGGGATTGGTCAAAGTCGCTTCCAGCGAATTGGCTAAAGTCAGTTGAATTGATTCGTTTCAGTTCCTCAATGTTCTCCCAGTACTCGTCAGCTTTAGCAATTGGTCTTATCTGACTTTTTCTAACCGTAAATAGGAAGTTGTCAATGTGTATTGGAAAAAGGACTGTGTCCCATGTGGACTCTTGTTTGATTCTGCCTTCGGAGAGTTCCAACTGGCAGGCTTTACTTTTTATGGAGTTCTCCGATGCGATAAAAAGGATTCTGTCGTGTTTTCTGGCATTAGTTGACATTATGTCTTCCAATGGTTGGCCGCTACGTGCATCCTTTTCCCAGAGAAACGTCTTGATTCCTCTTTGCGTTAATGCATCATTTAACTGACCAGCGAAGCTTTTATCCTTAAAACTGTAAGAAATGAAAACAGTTTTAAAATTGATTTTGGATGTGATGCTCTTAGCAATGTTCTTGATTTCTGGGTCGTGAATGTTGAAGTATTTTTCCAAGATTTTGTGATCAAAACCGTCACTTTTTAGAATTGACTGAAAGTCGATTGATGCGTAATTAGAAGAGTTATTCCCTTCGCTTTCGACAATTGTGGTAGGCCTAAATTCACAGTCTATGAATGCTGACTTGTAAATCGATGTGTCGACGAAAAAGCTGTTTCTTAGGTCTACTCCATTAAAATAGCAGTAGTCCATCATACACTCATCAAAAATTAAATCTTCGACTTCATCGTCTATATCAGTGTCTTCTTTATAGTACACAATAGACTGGAATTGAGTATTCTCAAACGAGCATTTAGTGAAAACAACGTAAGAAATAGGCACCATTCCCATCATGGTGAAAGAAAAGAAATGACAGCGTTCGAAATAGATATTGAATAACGCGCCTTCGTCCCATTGAACATTTCGGAAACGACAATCGATAAACTGCAATTCTGCCCAGTCGAACTCTAAGTGGGAAAATCTTGAGTTCTTAAATTCACACTTAATAAACTTGCATTTCTCAAACAACCAGTAAAAACCCCAGATGTTCTCGAATGTACACTCAACAAATTTGCAGCCTTTTACTAAGAGGTCTGAAAACTCCTTTGTAAAGGTGTAACCTTTGAACGTCTTTCTTCTGATTTCAAATTCTTTCGTAGCAAGCGAAGGCTTATTTATCTTGAGCTTAGTCGGGTCAATATCTTGCAGATGTTTGATTAATGCTTCTCGTGCGGTGATTACCATTTTTTGAGAAGAAAAGTCGTTGACTGCCATTTGAATGAAAATGGCAATGAAAGTAAACAAGAAACTTTCATGAAGGCTATTACCAGGCGGGTTACTTGTCGTTGCTTTGCTGCGGGTTTTTAATGGGTCTTGCGATTCATTCTCTATTATTACCAGTTCAAGCTAAATACCGTTAATGGCCATCAAAAAATCGGAACTCTATTCTTCACTCTGGGCTGGCGCAGATGCACTTAGAGGTGGAATGGATGCTTCTCAATACAAGGATTATGTACTTGTATTATTGTTTCTAAAATACGTATCGGATAAGGCTGAGTATGATACCAATGCCCTGATCGAAGTCCCCCAGGGATGCAGCTTTAAAGACATTGCCGCATTAAAGGGCACCAAGGAAATCGGTGAGAAAATTGATATCGCCATTGGCCAGATTGCCAAGGCTAACGATCTCCAGAATGTTATTGACGTAATAAGCTTCAATGACGAAGAGAAACTTGGAAAGGGCAAGGAGATGATTGATCGCCTAAGCGACCTTATAGCGATCTTCGAGAACCCATCACTAAACTTCGGTAAGAACAAAGCTGGTGGTGACGATATCCTTGGCGATGCCTACGAATACCTGATGCGCCACTTCGCAACGGAGTCTGGTAAAGCAAAGGGCCAATTCTATACACCAGCTGAGGTAAGCAGGGTACTGGCAATGGTACTGGGTATTAAGAAGCATGTCAGCCATAATCAGACCTTTTATGATCCAACCTGTGGATCTGGCTCCCTGCTTCTGAAAGTTGCGGATGAGTGCGAAGGCTCGGTATCGCTTTTTGGCCAAGAGAAGGATGTAGCTACAGCCGCCCTTGCCAAGATGAACATGATCCTTCACAACAGTCCAACGGCTGATATTAGGAAGGGGCAGAGCACGCTATCGAACCCACTGTTTTACGATGATAATGGCTTTCTGAAGACCTTCGATTATGCCGTTTCTAATCCCCCATTCTCACTGGCGAACTGGACGCAAGGGTTTAATCCAGCAGAAGACGAATTCAGGCGTTTTAATGGTTTCGGTATTCCACCAGAAAAAAATGGCGACTATGCCTTTTTGCTTCACATCATTGCATCACTGAAGAGCAACGGTAAGGCAGCTGTGATCCTGCCACATGGAGTACTTTTTAGAGGTGGAGCTGAAGGTGTAATCCGCAGGAACGTCATTGACCGAGGTCTGATTAAAGGTATCATTGGACTTCCAGCAAACTTATTCTACGGCACTGGCATACCCGCCTGCATTATTGTGATCGATAAGGAAGGTGCAGAAGAGCGCGAAGGGATCTTTATGATTGATGCCAGCAAGGGGCTTATGAAGGATGGTAACAAGAACCGCCTTCGTGATCAGGACATCCATAAGATCGTTGACGTCTTCAATAAACAGCTGGAATGGCCGAAGTACAGCCGCTTTG
>Ga0193752_1002143_pt1 | contig 15207 bp, 9 predicted proteins | sample H1c1metaG_FD_144924 | JGI IMG/M metagenome (GOLD analysis project Ga0193752, IMG submission 144924) | Soil microbial communities from a riparian zone of the East river system, Colorado, United States - H1c1 | ecosystem: Environmental > Terrestrial > Soil > Riparian zone | place: USA: East River... | reverse complement strand
CAAATCACGAAGGACGTCGTGCTGGCGTGGAAGTCCCGGATCGCGCTCTTCGAGGGGACTTTTCGGAAGTACCATGCGAACGATCTCGCGTCTGGCCTCGCGAACACTGCACCCGCCTTGCTCGATCAGGCCGCGAACGCAGCGCAGCAGGTCATTCAGCGGGGAAACTTCAGCCTGTACACGGGCGGTGGGGTGACCGGCTCGTATCGTCAGCTGTTCAGCAGCGAGACGGCCCCGGCATCCGAGGCGATGCTCGTATTCGTCGAGGACGTGAACATGGCCGTTCGGCACGAGGCGAACTGGCGCTACACCAGCGGCACGTTCGGAGTCGGAGCGAGCTTCGTCAGGCCCTTCATCAACACGTACCTGAACATCGACGGCACGCCGTTCACCGATACGCCGGGCTACGACACGCTGTCCTTCATGTCGGAAGTGCGCAACCGCGACAAGCGGCTGCAGCAGACAATCCGCCTCGGAAACTTCACTCGGCTCAATGCCGGCGTGCCTGTGGCGTCGCCACCACTCTTCTCGCAGACGCTCACCGGCTATCAGCCGATCAAGTGGACGGTCGACGACGTCGGTCTCGACGCGGGCGCGAACAACACCAACGACGTCACCATCATGCGCTACGCGGAGGTCCTCCTGAACCTCGCCGAGGCCAAGGCGGAGCTCGGGACGATCACGGATGCCGATTGGGGGAAGACGGTGGGTGCGCTGCGCGCGCGCAGCGGCATCACCGGCGGACTGACCTCGTTGCCGACGCGGATCGATCCGTATCTGCAGGCGACGTACTTTCCGAACATCTCCAACCCTGTCATCCTGGAGATTCGCCGCGAGCGCGGGATCGAGCTGGCGCTGGAAGGGCAGCGCGTCGCCGACTTGATCCGCTGGAAGCGTGGTGATCTCCTCGCGATGCCGTGGCGGGGCTTCTACGTCCCTGCGGTGAACCAGTACCTCGACTTGAACGAGGATGGCACGCCTGACGTGTACTTCCACTTGGGCACCGCGCCCTCACCGCAGATCCCGGGCGTGTTCTACATCGATGTGAGCGGCGCGACGCGCACCCTCAAGAGCCGCGACAAGGGCGAGTTGCAATGGCTGATGAACATCGCGCGCGCCTGGGATGACAAGATGTACCTGTATCCCATTTCCGCGTCGGACTTGGCTGTGAATCCGGCGCTGCGGCAGAATCCGGGGTGGTAGTGGACGGGCGCGCGTAGCTGATCGAACGCCACTGACCCTCGGCGCGCTGAATGCACGAACGACTCGCCCCACGCTCACATGAGACGTGGGGCGAGTCATTTCTATTCGAGATCCATCGCGGAAGTCGAGCCGAAAGGCTGACGTACTCGGGACGGCAGAGTTGACTCGCCAGCGTTTGCGTCGTGGTTGCGCCGACCACCGCTCGACTCTACTGTTTCGACGTGATCTCATTTCCCGCGCGAGCGGACTCGACACCAAACAGCTCGCGCGACGATGCCGAGGAGCGCGCATTCGTCGCGCGCGTACGCGTTGGCGACCGCATCGCGTTCGAGCAGATCTACAGGACGTACTACCGCGCACTCGTGGGGTTCGTCTACGCGTACCTCAGGTCCGAGGCGCAGGCGGAAGAAGAGGTGCAGGAGCTCTTCCTCGCGGTGTGGTGTCATCGCGATCAATGGGAGCCGCGCACGACGGTACGGGCATACCTGTTCAAGGCGGCGCGCAACCGCGCCCTCAACTACCTGAAGCACGAGGGCGTCGTGAACGCGGTGCATGACGATGCTGCGATAGAGAATCGCACCCTCGCGATGGGCGAAGCACCCGCGACGCAGGACGAGCGGTTCGACGCGAGCGATCTTGCCGCCGCCGCCCAAGGTGCGATCGAGCGACTCCCGCCGCGATGCCGACTGGCGTTCACGCTCTGCCGATCGCAGCAGCTCTCGTACGCGGAGACCGCGCAGGTGATGGGGATCTCCGAGCACACCGTGAAGATCCAGATGGCGAGAGCGCTCGCCGCCCTTCGCGTGGGCCTCGCTCGCTGGCTTCCATAGAAATCTTTTCGGTCGTGTAGGCCGGCGGTTCGCCTCGGTTGTCATCTCTGCATGACACCCAGACCGCCAGACGATCTCGAGGCTGAACGCCTTTCGCGCTACTTCGCAGGCGAGTGCTCCCCCGCGGAGGCTGCCGCCGTGCGCGCGTGGATCGCGGCGGACGAAAACCGGCGGCATCGCGTCGACCTGCTGCGTCAGGCATGGGAGGCCGCGGGAGGGATTCCTCCGCGCGGAGATGTCGACGCAGGGTGGGCCGCGCTTTCATCGAGAATGGACGCGCAGGCAGAGACCCCTGCACCGCCCGAGCGGCCGCCACATGTGCTGCAGCTGCATCCGCCCAAGGTGCGCCAGACGTCGTGGGCGGTAGATGCACGCGTCGCCGGCGTCATCCTGGCCGTGGCAATCGGCGGGATGGCGGCATGGGCGGTGGGCAAGCGCAGCAATCCCGCACCCGCACCCGCTGCCCGCGTTGCGGAAATGCGCGAGGTAACGACGAAGCCGGGCCAACAGGCCAACGTCTATCTCAGTGACGGGACGCACGTCGTCCTCGGCGTGGCGAGCACACTGCGCTTTCCCACGGCCTTCGACAGCACGCGCGAGGTGACGCTGGACGGCGAGGCGTTCTTCGAAGTGGAGCATGACACGACGCGCGCGTTCTCCGTGCACATGCGCCATGGAACGGCCAAGGATCTCGGGACCAAGTTCGCTATCCGTGCCTACCATGACATCGCGTCGGCAACAGTCGCGGTCACCGAGGGCGCTGTCCTCCTCACGCCGAACGAAGATCGGGTCTCCGAAGCAACGCGCCGTACCACTGGTGACAGCCTCGTGCTCGGCACCACCGACGTCGCACGCGTTTCAGTCGATGGACGCCTCACCGTGGCGCGTGGCGCGCTCACCAGTTCGCATCTCGCGTGGATGTCGGGACATCTCGTCTTCGATCGCATGCCCGTCGGTGAAGCGATCGCGCAGATCAACCGCTGGTACGGCGCCGACGTACGGCTCGGCGATCCGACACTCGGAACCTTCACGCTCACCGCGTCGCTGACGAACGAACCGTTCGATCGCGCGATCGTGATCATCGCCGCGGCGCTCGATGCTCGAGTCGCGCGACGTGATTCGACATACACGCTCTTCTCCACCCACGGAGGGAACTGACATGCAGGTCTCCGTTCTCTCCCTCACACGAATTCCTTCTTTCTGGAGCGCGTTCATGCCTCGGCCCGCATTCCACGCCGCGCGACTGTTGTCGGCCGCCGCGTGTCTATTCGCGTGTGGCGCTATTCCTCGGGTCTCCATGGCTCAGGATGGCACTCAGCTCGCCCCACGCGGCCCGCACTTCCTGCTTGCTTCGTCAGGCGCCGAACGCGTGCGCGTCGACGTCGCCAAGACGGCGGTGCTACGCCACCGGCTCTCCGTGAATTTCGATTCCGTGTCGCTCGGCGCGGCACTCGCGTACGTCGCGCGCGAGGCGCAACTCGACCTCGCGTACAGCAACGCGATCATTCCGATTGACAAGCGTGTCGCACTCAGGGCGGAAAACATCACCGTCGCCGCGGCGCTCACCGAGCTTCTCCTCGACGTGGACGTCGACGTCTTGTTCTCGAACAGCGGGCAGGCCGTCCTGATCCGGCGGAGCGACGACGTGCGGAAAGCCGTTGTCGTCGCAGGGTCCATCACCGGTCGCGTCACCGACGGCACGACGTCGGCCCCGGTGGCGGGTGTGACCGTCGCGGTGCGTGGCACGAACCTGACCGCCGTCACGCGTGAGGACGGTCGCTACACGATCGCCAGCGTACCGCCGGCGACATACACGATCGAGGCGCGACGCCTCGGCTACACGGCGACCACGCGCACCGGAGTCGTCGTCGCCGAGAATCAGGCGACGACGGTGGATCTCGTGATTCAGACCGCGGCGCTGCAACTGCAGGCGACCGTCATCACTGGTGTCGTCGATCCTACAGCTGGCACGAGCCTTCCGTTCACGGTGGGTCGCGTGACGAAGGACGATCTTCCCGTGCCCGCAATGAATCCGCTGGCGGACATCCAGGGAAAGGTTGCCGGTGTCACGATGGTGCCTCCGGCGCAGCCAGGAAGCGACGTCAGTATTCAGCTGCGCACGCCCACGAGCATCAACAAGAGCAACTCGCCGCTCATCGTGGTCGACGGCGTCATTCTCTCGTCGGCGTCGCCCGATCTCAACTCACTGGACATCGAGAGTATCGAGATCGTGAAAGGTGCGGCCGGCGCGTCACTCTACGGATCACGGGCCGCGAGTGGTGTGATTCAGATTCGGACGGCCCGCGGCAACAACCTTGCGCCGGGCACCACGCAGTTCACCGCCCGCTCCGAGTTGGGCACCAGCTCGCTGGGCAATGGTCTGGACTGGTCGCAAGCGCACTACTACCTCACCAACGCCGCCGGGCAGTACGTGAACGCGGCCGGTACGGTGGTTCCACGTGACCAGCGCGTCGTCCGCCCAGCGGCGACGCGCTTCCAGGACGTTCCGTACATCGACCCCACCTACGATCCGGTGCAGCAGTTCTTCAAGCCCGGGAAGTTGATGACGAACTCGTTCACCGTCGCGCAGAACGGGGAACGCACGAACTTTCTCACGACGCTTTCCCGCCAGCAGCAGGACGGCGTGGTGCTCGGCCATGGCGGATACACGCGCACCGACGCGCGCATCAACCTGGACAATCGCCCGCACGAGAACGTGCAGCTCTCGCTCAGCGGCTACCACGCGCGGTCCGATCGTGAAGAGCTGATGGGCGATCCGTTCTACGGTCTCATCAACATCGCGCCGGACGTCAATCTGCTGGTGCCCGATCCAGATGGCACCAAATACGCCTTTCAGCCTGATCTTCAGGGCGTCAACGCGAATCCGCTTTACCTGCTCGAAACGCAGCGGTCGAACACACAGCGCATCCGTACGCTCGGAAGCCTTTCGATAAAGTTTACGCCGCTCTCCTGGCTGACCTTCGACGCGAACGGCAGCTATGACCGATCTGATCAGAACGGAGACTCGTTCATCAATCGCGGCCTCAAGACACCGACAGCGCCGACCGGTTCGCCCGGGGTTCTGACGCTGTCGAACGCGTCCACGAGTGCGATCAACGCGTAGGCGAGTGTGACCCTCCTGAAGCAGTTCGGAGACCTCACGACACGACTGACATTCCGCGTGGCCGCTGAAGACCAATCCACGCTCGTCGACACGGCGAGCGGGACCAACTTTGCGGTCGCCGGCATTCCACGCCTGAATGCAGCGCTGTCGCGCAGCAGCGCCTCGGCCGAGACGGACTTCGGAACGCAGGGCTATTTCCTGACGGGTGGTCTCGACTACGACAATCGCCTGATTTTCGATGCACTCGTCCGGCGCGACGCGAGCTCCCTCTTTGGTCCGGGGGAACAGTGGCACACGTACTATCGGACCAGCGCGGCGTGGCGCGTTGCGCAGGAGTCATGGTGGCGCTGGCAGCGCATCAACGAGTTCAAGCTGCGCGTCTCGCAGGGCACGGCAGGCACGCGTCCATCGTTCGCCGACCAGTACGAGACATACACGATCAGCGCCAATGGAACTGTCGCGAAGTCGTCGCTTGGCAATCGGTTCCTCAAGCCCGAGACGGCGAAGGAAACCGAGGCGGGACTCGACATCATTGTCGACAACCGCTATTCGCTGCAGCTCTCGTATGCGGCGACGCGCACGACTGATGAGTTGGTGCAGATTCCGCTCCCCGGTGCGGTTGGCTTCACCACGCAGTGGCAGAATGCCGGCACCGTCGTGGGCAATACGCTCGAGGGAACGCTCGAAGCGCAGGTGCTTCGTCGCGGGACGACGTCCTGGAAGATCGGGTTCATCGCCGATCGCTCCCGCAATCATATCTCGGAGTTCGATCGCAGTTGCGTGCGAACGGCAACGATCTCGTACCGCTGCGTGGGTGAGGACCTGAGCACGATGTACGGGCTCTCGTACGCCCGGAGTGCGTCGCAGCTGCCCGCGGCGCAGGCGAATGCCGCGGGGGTGTTCGAGTTGAACGACGACGGCCTGCTGGTGGCGGTCGGACCGGGCGGCCACTACACCGATGCTGGTAAATGGGGCACCACGGTCGTGAGCAACGGTGTCACGTACCAGTGGGGCATGCCGATCGTGCGTCTCGATTCCACGGGACAGCAGGCAGTCGTCCGCATCGGCAACGGCAACCCGACGTTCCACTACGGCATTTCCAACACCGTCGAGTGGAAGGGTTTCCAACTCTACGGCCTGGTCGACGCGCAGATCGGTGGCAACATCTACAACGCGACGAACCAGCGGATGTATCAGTATCAGCGCAGCGCGGACGTGGATCAGGTTGGCAAGCCGGAGGACATGAAGAAGCCAATCGACTACTACTCGTTGCTCTATAACGGCAACAACGTGAATGACTGGTTCGTCGAGCCAGGTGGGTTCGTGAAGCTGCGCGAGGTCTCTGCGCGCTACCGGCTGCCACAGCGCATCCTCAACACCGGCGCGTCGGTTTCCGTCATCGGCCGCAACCTGATGACCTGGACTCGCTACTCGGGCTACGACCCCGAAGTGGGCACGGTGACGAACCGCCTCGGCGGCTTCGACTATCCGCAGTACCGCACGATCACCGCCGTTCTGCAGCTCCAATTCTAAATGCGCCAGGGAGATATCCGATGAAACGCCTATTCGTGGCGCGCCGCCTGTCGCTCGCGGCCGCCTGTGTCGCACTTGTGAGCTGTGTGGACCTCTCGCGTCCCAACAAGAATGATCCCGACCGCCTGAGCGCAACGAGCACCCCGGGCGATGTCGAGACGCTGATCGCGTCGACCTATCAGCTCTTTTGGCCGCGTGTGTACGGCACGACGCCGACAGTGATGTTTTCAATGATGGGCTACGAGACGAGCACACCCTTCCTGTGCTTCTCGTCGCAGGAGATGGCGCAGGAGCCGCGGCCGGCGTGGAACAATACGACGGTCTACGTGCGCTCCAATACGTCGTCCGGCCCTTGGCTCGACCTCTACGGAGTCATCTCGCTCACGAATGACGGCCTGCAGGCGCTCGATCGCGGCATCAAGATCGGCACCAACGGCGCCGACAACGCGCGCGCACGTGCGTTCGCGAAGTTCATGCAGGGCGTCGCGCACGGATACCTCGCGTTGATGTACGACAAGGCGATCGTCATCAACGAGCGCACCGACATCGACACGCTGGCGACGCCGACCTACGTCCCGTACACGGAAGTGATGCCCGCGGCGATCGCGATGCTCAAGGAGTCGATCGCGATCTCGGACACCGCGACGTTCACCCTTCCGGCCACTGGCTGGATTCCCGGCCTCGCGCTCACCAACAAGGATCTCTCGCGGCTCGCCCATACCTACATCGCCCGCTTCCAGACATACGGTGCGCGTACCGCTGCGGAGCGCGCCGCCGTGAACTGGAACGACGTCATCGCGCAGGTGGACGCCGGCATTCTCGCTGATTTTGCGCCGATCGGTTCGCCCACCGGGCTCGTCGACAATGCGAAGCGGCTCTTCGCGCGCTCCAACTCCTTCCCCGGCGATCAACAGCGTGCGAGCAACTGGCTCGTCGGACCGGCCGATTCACTCGATGGTTTCAAGAGCTGGGTTGCGACGCCGATTCCCGACCGCAATCCATTCCAGCTTCGTACGAAGGACCGCCGCATTCAGGGCGAGACGGCAGGTTCGGTCGGCAGCTACTTCGGCTACGAGGCGAACGTCGCGTGGATGAACCCGACGCGCGGCCTCTACATCCGCTCCTTCTACTTCTTCCGTCGCTTCGGCACCGGCACCACATGGCAGAACGGTCCGCTCGTCGCCATTACGCGAACGGAAATGGACATGATCAAGGCGGAGGCGTTGATGCGCCTGAATCGCGCCACCGAAGCGGTGCCGCTGATCAACAAGACGCGCATCGCCAATGGAAAGCTGCCGGCTGTCGATCTTGCCGGTCCGCCGCAGGAGGCCGGTTGCGTGCCGAGGAAGACGACGGGTGAGTGTGGAAGCTTGTGGGATGCGCTGCGGTATGAGAAGCGCATCGAGCAAGCAGGCGTCGACGGACACGTGGCGTACTACGACGCTCGCGGATGGAATACGCTGGCGCTGAACTCGTTCCTCGAATTGCCGGTGCCGGGACGCGAGCTCGAGATCCAGCGATTGCCCAACTACACCTATGGCGGCGGCGGCGCGCGCAGCGCTCCGGCCCCGACGTGGGACCGCTGTCCGGCAGGGGTGACGCTGGCACGGTGTAATTGATATGCGTTGCCTGCGCGCAGTGCTCGCGGTCGCCGTCCTCGGTAACGGACTCACGCAGCTTGCATCGGCGCAGACGGCGCGTGATCCGTACCTCGGCAGCTTTCGCTTTCGTTCGATCGGTCCGGCAAGCATGGGTGGCCGGATCGACGATGTGGAGGTGGCACCGAGCAACCACAGCATCATCTACATCGGCTTTGCCACTGGCGGCGCCTTCAAGTCCATCAACAACGGAACGACCTTCGAACCGATTTTCGACAACTATACCACGTCATCGATCGGTGACATCGCGATTCATCCTCGCAACGCCGACGTCGTATACATCGGCACGGGCGAAGCGAACAATCGGCAGAGCTCTTCCTTCGGTGACGGGATCTACAAGTCAACCGATGGCGGCAAGACCTTCGCGCATGTCGGGCTGAGAGAGACGCAGACCATCGCGCGCATTCTCATCGACCCGCGCAACCCGGAGCTAGTTTACGTCGCGGCACCCGGGCACCTCTTTGGACCGAGTACGAGCGGCGGCATGTACAAGTCGACCGACGGTGGAAAGAATTGGACGCGGATCAAGTACGTCGACGAGAACACGGGTTTTACCGACGTCGTGATGGATCCGACGAACAGCCGCGTCCTCTATGCGTCGAGCTACCAGCGTCGTCGCCTCGCGTGCTGCTTCAATGGTGGTGGTCCGGGCAGCGCGCTATGGAAGTCGACCGACGGTGGTGCGCAGTGGACGAAGCTCCAGGGGCCAGGACTCCCGCCGGCCCCCTATGGCAGAATCGCCATCGACGTCTCGCCGTCCAATCCAAACATCGTTTATGCGCAGATCGAAGCAGGGTCGTCGCGACTGATCTATCCGCCGGGAAGTCCTGGCGCAGAAAAAGCCGCCGCGACAGGTGCCGCGCAGCGCCCTGCCCCAGGTGTCGCCGTGATGCCACCCAATATCAACACCACGCCGGGAGGCGATGCCGCGCGCTACTGGTGCAGCAACGGTGACTTGCCGGATGCGACCGAGGATGCGCTCCCGTCCGGCGCGCGTCCGCTGCTCGACCCCACGCAGGGCGGTGTGTTTCGTTCAAGCGATGGTGGCAGGACATGGACGCCAAAGAGCAACTGCAACGAGCGTCCGATGTACTTCAGCCAGGTGCGCGTCGATCCCACCGATCCTAACACGGTGTACACATCGGGCGGACGACTCGCGATATCACGCGACGCCGGTGCGACGTTCGAGAAGCTCGAAGTCGTGCATTCCGACAATCACGCGTTGTGGATCGATCCGAAGGATCCGAAGCACCTCATCGCTGGGAACGATGGTGGCGTGAACATGTCTTATGACCAGGGTCGCACCTGGGACTTCGTCAACACGCTCGCCACCGCGCAGACATACAGTGTCACGGCCGATAACGAGCGGCCCTACAACGTGTACACCGGTCTGCAGGACAACGGCAACTGGGGTGGGCCGAGCACGAGTCGCGCGCGTGTGGGCATTCTCAACAGCGACTGGTTCAAGCTCCCCTGTGTCGGAGACGGTTTCGTGACGGCGGTGAACCGCGACAATCCGAACCTCGTGTATTGCGAGGGGCAGGATGGTTCGCTGCAGCGATCCGACCTCTCGGCCGGAAGCACGCGCGGGCTCCGGCCGGTGCCGGGCGTCACGATTCCCACGGTGCCTGTGGCGTGCAAGGATGGCCGCGCACTCGACAATCCACGACTCGCCCACCTCGGCACGCGCGGCGGCCGCGCCACGGTGTTGAATTCGAGCGCCGGTGACCTGTATCGCTTTCACTGGAACACGCCGTTCATCCTCTCCCCGCACGACCCCAACATCGTCTACCTCGGCGGCAATCGCCTTTTCAAGTCGTACGATCGCGGAGACACCTGGGTCTCGAGCGCGGATCTCACCAAGCAGGTGGACCGCTGCAACGTCGTCGTGATGGGCGTCCGTGGCGATGAGGACATGCTCGCCAAGAACGATGGCATCGAGTATTACAGCACCATCGTTTCGGTCGCGGAATCGCGTGTCATGCCGGGCGTGGTATGGGCCGGAACGGATGACGGCAACCTCCAGGTCAGCCGCGATGGCGGTCTCACGTTCATCGAGGTCGGCAAGAATCTTCCCGGATTGCCGCGCAATCATGATTACTTCCCGCGCATCGACGCATCGCACTTCGCGGCGGGCACGGCCTACATCGCCGTGGACGGACACAACAGCGACGATATGAAGCCGTACGTCTTCGTCACGCGCGACTACGGCGCAACGTTCCAGAGCATCACGAACGACCTGCCGGCATACGGAAACGTGCGGGTCATTCGCGAAGATCCGAAGAACAAGGATCTGCTCTTCGTTGGAACGGAGTTCGGCCTGTACGCATCGATGGACGGTGGCGCGCACTGGAAGAAGTTCATGAACGATTTCCCCACCGTGCGTGTCGATGACATCCTCATCCATCCGCGCGAAGGCGACCTGATCGTCGCCACACATGGTCGCAGCCTGCTGATCGCGGACGACATCACCGCGCTGCAGCGGTTCACACCCGCCGTCGCGGCGCAGGACGCATATTTGTTCGAGCCACGCACTGCGGTGGCCTGGGTGAACGATCTCACCACGAACCCGTATATGGGTGGTTCGCGGGATTTCGCGGCGGACAACGCGCCGGCAGGTGCGGCCATCAGCTACTATCTAAAGGTGGCGGCAGCCGACGACGTGAAAATCACTGTCACGGATGTCTCGGGACGCGTGGTGGGCACGATCAGCGGACCGCGCACGGCGGGTATCCACAAGCTCGCATGGTCAGCGTTGAAGTCGGGACAAGGTGCAGCGGCGCCGCGAGCCGAGGCCGGAGTCTATCAGGTAAGCCTCACGACCGGCGGAAAAACCGTCGTCAGGACACTCACGATCCTGGAGGACAAGTGGTTCAAGGCGCGCTAGCGCGATGAAGGACGAGGGCGACGAGCAGCGCCCGGTAACACGCCGGGCATTGCTCGCCGGCGCAGCAGGCGCGTTGGGTGCTGCCGCGCTGGCGGGAACTCCGCGCCTCGTCCGCGGCCAGCAGGGCGCGAAGGCCGCGCCAGCGCCACTCACACCGGCCGATCCCACCAAGGCGCCCGGCGCACCCACCTCGGAGTTGGGCGCGCGGTCGGCCTTCGTTCATCCAGTGCGCGGGCCTACCGGTGAAATCGCCGGAAGCTCATCGACGCCGCTGCAGGATCTTACCGGCACGATCACGCCGTCGGACCTCCACTTCGAGGTGCACCACGCCGGTGTGCCGCGAATCGATCCCGCCCAGCACACATTGCTCGTGCACGGTCTGGTCGATCGGCCGACGACGTTTTCTCTCGCGGATCTCAAGCGCTTTCCGCAGGTCACGCGCATTCACTTCATCGAATGCGCCGGCAACGGCGTCCTCGCGTGGCGCGGTAACGTTCTCGGCCGATCCGATCCGGGCCTCACGCCGCAGCAGGTTGCCGGCATGACGAGCAACTCTGAATGGACAGGTGTGCTCTTGCGTTCGCTGCTCGAGGAAGCCGGCGTGCAGAAGCACGCCACCTGGTTCCTCGCCGAGGGTGGAGACGCGAGCTTGATGGCGCGCAGTATTCCGATCGAGAAGGCGATGGACGACGCGATCGTGGCGTGGGCACAGAACGGAGAGCCGCTGCGCCCGGAACAAGGCTTTCCGATGCGACTGCTGCTGCCTGGGTGGGAAGGCAATACCAATGTGAAATGGCTGCGGCGTCTCGAGCTCGGCACTCGTCCCTGGATGACACGATGGGAGACGGCGACGTATACCGATCCGCTCATCGACGGCACCGCGAGGCAGTTCAGCTTCGAGATGGACGCCAAATCCATCATTACGTCGCCATCGCACCCAGACACCATCGAGCGAGGTTGGCGCTCCATTTCTGGTCTTGCATGGAGTGGCCGAGGCAGGATCGCTCGCGTCGAGATCAGCACCGATGCAGGCACCACATGGCAGGATGCGACGCTCGAAGGCCAGCCACTGCCCAAGGCGCACACGCGCTTCACACAGATGTGGAACTGGCAGGGTGCAGAAGCGATCCTCATGAGCCGAGCAACGGATGACACCGGTTACGTGCAGCCGACGCGCGCAGAGCTCATTCGGGTTCGCGGGCCGGGAACCGCCTATCACTACAATCCCATCTATGGATGGCGAGTGATGGCGAATGGCCGCGTCTTCTTTCACGGATCGACCTGATGTCCAACGTCGGCCGCATCATGCTCGTTCTCGCAATCGGCGCGAGCGCGGGCTGCCGCGATCCGCAGTCCGCTGCGCTGCCGCAACGCTACGAGTTGGGACGCACCGCTACGACCGCCGCAATTGCTGCGCTCGACATCGACGCGGCGCCCGACGGAGCGGGACTTCCGCAGGGTAGCGGCACGCCCAGTGAAGGCGCGGCGATCTACGCGGCCAAATGCGCGTCCTGCCATGGTGCGAAAGGCGAAGGAAAACCTCCGGTCTATCCGCAACTCGTCGGCCGCGACTCGGCCGACGAAGGATTTCAGTTCGCCAGAGACGGCAGACGCGTTCGCACCATCGGGAACTATTGGCCGTACGCGACGAGTGTGTTCGACTACATTCGCCGGACGATGCCGCAGATGTCGCCCGGATCGCTGACCAACACCGAGGTTTACGCGCTCACCGCGTACCTCCTCGCCGCGAACGACGTCATACCGCTCACGACGAGGCTCGACTCTGCATCGCTCGTTGCGGTGAAGATGCCCTATGCCGATCGCTTTGTGCGTGACGACCGCAAGGGTTCTTCCGTCGTGAAGTAACAAACCGCTGGGAATCGGGGCAACGCCCTGCTCTGCTCGCTGCGTTGGCGAACATGAAGACGTACCGACGAGCTTGACACGAACGGACGTCGCCACGCATGTGTTAGAGCCGCTCGCCACGCATGCCTCCACCCACGCGCCCAATGCGTAAAGTCCCCGTACTACTCCTGCTTTCCGCCCTCATCGGCATTGGTACGAGAGCCGAAGCGCAGTTCAGTTACCATGTCGAGAACGTCAACCAGATCTACCAGCCACAGTCGGATGGTTACTACGGCGGATTCACCGCGACGCTACTGATGGAGAACATCAACACGTACAACGATCCGACGATCATCTCGTTTCGCTCACTTTACCTCGCTGTGTCGCCGCGAGTGATGAGCTACTGTGCGCTGTATGATCTCGCGCGGGAGATATGCAATATTTCAGGCTCGGGGTTGGGCACCCAGGGAAGCGTCCAGACCGGAACCATCCCGATCGCGAACAGCTTTTGGATATACACCTCTGGCGTGAGTGAGGACTCCTGTATCCAGTTCTGCTACGCAAAACGCTACGAACTCGGATCAGAAGGCTTCGGGGTGCTCGGCTGCCAGGGCCCGGCTCCCACTCCTGACTTCTATTCGGGTCGCACCTGCGATGCGGACGGGTTCACCGGCTATGTGTCGATGAACATGACCTTCCGCTACTTCGCCGACGCGAGCGTACCTGTGTTCACCTTCGACGAGACGGACCTCACCGCGCTCGCAACAGAGCTCGTGTGGAGCGGCCGCAATGCGTTCGTCCCGGTGGTGACACCTGAGCCATCCTCGTGGCTCCTGATGGGGACGGGGATCGGATTCGTCGCCGCGGCCGCGCGCCGGCGCAAGTCGGGAGTGAAGGCAGCGTAGACGACTGACTATTCCGCGCGCAGCGCGACGCACGGGTCGATTCTCGCTGCGCGGCGCGCTGGCAGCCACGCCGCCACCAACCCCACCACGATCAGCAGCATGGTGACGATCGTGAACGCGATCGGATCGGTGGGCGTCACTCCGAACAGGAACCGCTGTAGCACACGGGTCACTCCCAACGCCCCGGCGATACCGGCGATCACGCCGGCGACGACGATGCGAAGCGCGCGACTGAGCACGAGCCGGAGCACGTCGCTTCGTTCGGCGCCGAGTGCCATACGCACTCCGATCTCGTGGCGACGCTGCGTCACGGCGTACGCCATCAAGCCGTAAATTCCACACGTCGCGATCAGCGTGGCGGCCGCGGCGAACAGCACCAGCAACAACATGCGGAAACGTGGCTGCGCCACTGACGCCGCCACCGCTTCGTCCATCGTCACTGTGCCAAGAATCGCCAGATCGGGCGCGGCGCGCCGAATTTCCGTGCGGATGCCTTCGACCACGCTGGCAGGAGTCGCCGTGCGCGCGACGAACGTCACGAACCGCACGAACCCGCTACTCTCCTGCTGCAACGGCACGTAGATCATCGGCTGCACTGCTTGATCGAGTCCTCGTTGGCGGATGTCGGCGACCACGCCCACCACCGTCAGCCAATCGCCGTCATCGCCCAGGCGCACGTTTCGTCCGAGTGCCTGGCTCGGACCATCTGGGAAATATTCGCGCACGATACGCTCGCTGATGATCGCGACTTTCGGCCCCCCCGCCCTGTCCTGCGCGTTGAACTCGCGTCCGCCCAGCAACGGAATTCCCATTGTCTTGAAATAGTCCGCATCGATGGTCGGTCGGCCGGCGTTGAATTCCGCTTTTGGCTGACCCTCGACGGTAAAGTCGTCCTGAATGAACATCATGCCGAACGGCAGCGAGTTGATCACACTCGCTGACTTCACTCCCGGCAAATACTGGATGCGATCGAGCACGCCGCGAGCGAACGTATGGACGCGGTCGGGCTCGTAGCTCTCTGGAAGTGTCACCCGGACGGTCTGCACGACGCCCTCACTCCCGCTCGATTCGAAGCCCGTCGTCACCGACGTCAGACGCACGAAGCTGTGCACCAGCAGTCCCGCGCCAACCAGGAGCACGAGCGTCATCGCGATCTGCGCGGAAACCAATACCGACCGCATTCGCTCGCCCTGACGATCGCCCGACGCGCGCGCTCCGCTCG
>Ga0193752_1002142_pt1 | contig 15211 bp, 17 predicted proteins | sample H1c1metaG_FD_144924 | JGI IMG/M metagenome (GOLD analysis project Ga0193752, IMG submission 144924) | Soil microbial communities from a riparian zone of the East river system, Colorado, United States - H1c1 | ecosystem: Environmental > Terrestrial > Soil > Riparian zone | place: USA: East River... | reverse complement strand
AGCATGATGCCGCCCGCGCCGACCCGAATGCTGTTTGTTCCGGCCGCGATGTGCGCGATGACGAGCGCGGTCGCCGCGCTCGCGATCCCGGGGAAGTTGTGGTGCTCGGCGACCCAGATGCGGCGATAACCCCACGTTTCGGCGTGCCGGGCGAGATCCCGCGAATTGTCGAGCGCGCCGCGGGCGTCGGTTTCCTGGGTTACGCGCACCAGATCGAGAATGGACAGTGGAACCATGGTGGGCCTCGGCGCGCTGGCAGCGTGCAACACGGCGACGCAATCTGAATGGAGCGGGTGATGGGAATCGAACCCACGTTAGTAGCTTGGGAAGCTACAGTTCTACCATTGAACTACACCCGCGCGGGGAGGCGAGAATAGCCGAGCCGCGAAGCGCTTCTCAACCCATCTGCATGTCCCAGTCAAAGTTATTGATCGTCATGGCGCTGCCGCAGGAATCGCGCGGCCTGCTGGAGACAGCCGGCGCGAACGTGCTGTACACCGGCGTCGGCAAGGTGAACGCCGCGCACACGCTGGCGCGCAGACTCGCCGAGATCCGTTGTGCCGGCGGGCCGCTGCCGCTCATCGTGAACATGGGCACCGCCGGCAGCCGCAGCATCCGCGCACACAGCCTGGTGGCCGCCACCCGCTTCGCGCAGCGCGACATGGACGTGAGCGGGCTCGGATTCGCACCTGGAGTCACGCCATTCGATGACACACCGGCGGTCATCGAATTCCCGCCCGTGTTCGCGCACCTGCCCCAGGTGCTGTGTTCCACCGCCGACTCGTTTGCCACCCATCGGCATGAGGTCGGTGGCGATGTGGTGGACATGGAGGCATTCGCGCTCGCGCGGGTATGCCGCACGGAAAACGCGCGCTTCGGCTGCGCGAAATACATCACCGACGGCGCGGACAGCGATTCCGCCACGCACTGGGAGGCAGCGCTGGATAATGCCGCGCGCGCCTTCGTCACGGCATACGGGTTTCTCGTCAACTGAATGAACGACCTTCGCAACCGCCCGATTCGCAGTTTCGTGATGCGCGCCGGCCGCCAGACCCTCGCCCAGACGCGTGCGCTCGAGGAGCTCTGGCCGCGATACGGCGTCGAATTTTCGCCGCAACCCTTGTCGCTGGACGCGGTTTTCGGCCGCAGTGCGCCGCGTACGCTCGAAATCGGCTTCGGCAACGGCGAACACCTGGCGGCGCTCGCCAGCGCGCATCCGCAGCGCGACTATTTCGGCGTCGAAGTGCACCGTCCCGGCGCGGGCCACCTGCTGCTGCTGGCGCACACCAGCAACCTCGCGAATGTGCGCGTCAGCACCCATGACGCGGTCGAGGTGTTGCGCGAACAGCTAGCGCCCGCCTCGCTCGACGAGGTACTGGTGCTCTTTCCCGACCCCTGGCACAAGAAGCGCCATCACAAGCGGCGGCTGATCCAGCCGCCGTTCGTGGAGCTGATCGCCTCGCGCCTGAAGGCGGGAGGCGTGCTGCGTCTAGCTACCGACTGGGAAGAATACGCGCTGCAGATGCTCGAGGTGCTGAGCGCGGCGACCGGCTCGTTCGCGAACCTCTCGCCCACCGCTGACTGGATGCCGCGCCCCGAAGAGCGTGCCCCCACGCGCTTCGAGAAACGCGGCGCACGACTCGGTCATGGAGTGTGGGACCTGAGTTTCGAGCGGCGCGCCTGACTACTGCGTCTTGAACACGGCCTGCAGTCCCGGCACCAGCGCCTGCATGTTCGCATCGCCGCCTTCGCGGGCATTCACATAGAGCGCGTATAGGAACGCGTTCAGGTTGTGACGCCGCGCGAGTCCGGCGCGGGTGCGATACGCATCCTCCTTGTTGGCCATCGGCGGCGGCGCGGCCAGCGCGCGCAGCCACTGTTCCCATTCGTCGGACGTGAGCAGACCCCGTTTCGCGACCAGCAGCACCGGACGGGCGAGGCGCTCGGATTCGCCGTCGATGTAGGAATGATCGCCCGGCGGCGCGACTTGCGCGGCGACCGCGCTCAACAGGCGGTCGAGCCCGGCGCGATCCACGGCCGGATTCATCGCGAGTTGCAGAATCAGGTCCGCACCGTGCGCCACTCCATGGCGCCAGCCTTGCACGGGATCGAACCCGCGATAGTCGCGAACCGACGCCAGGTAGCGCGTCGCCTGGGTAAGCAATCTGGCGCGTTGTGCGGCATCGAGCCATGGCGACACGCGGTCGGTGCGCGCCACCTCGGACAAGGCGAGCGCCGCGAACGGCTGACGGAATCCGTCACGGTCGGCAGGTTCAGGTTCGATCATGACGCCGAGGCGCTCGAGCATTTCCGTCCGCGTGACGGCATCGAGGCGATTCGCGCGCAACCAGGTGTAATAGGCCTCGAACGCGATTCCGTCGCGCAGGCGTGGGTCCGGATCCGCGAGACACGGCAACAACGCGACCGCGAGTGCCTGGCGGGCCGCGTCGTCGACGATCTCGAAGCCCGCGGTTTTCAGCTTTTCGAGCGAAGCGCGTTCATGTCCGGGTGGCGGGCATGCGGAATGCGCCGCATGCGCGGACTGCACCCCGGCAATACACGAAAGCGTCGCCAGTAGATTGACGAAGGCGACCCGTCGCACCTGCCGCCTCAAAGGCTCACGAAGCTGGCGCGTAGTCCATCGACTACGAACTGAACGGCCAGCGCTCCCAGCACGACGCCGAACAACCGGTTGGCCACATTGGTGCCGGTCACACCGATGATGCGCATGAGCGGTGCGGCCACCCACATGGTGAACAGACAACAGGCCAATACCACCAGGGCGCAGGCAAACATCAACAGGAACTGCGCCGGGTGCTGCGTCACTGGAATCGGTCCGAACCAGAGCAACAATGTCGTCAACGCACCAGGACCCGCCATGAACGGGAATGCAAGAGGGAAAACCGCAATGTCCGCGCGTTTCTTGCTCTCCACCTTCTCGTGGCTCGAGGTGCGCGTGCCCGATTCGCGGGCGAAGACCATCTCGAGTGCGATGAGGAAAAGCAACAGTCCGCCGAAAATCCTGAACGAGTCGATGGAGATTCCCATCGCCGACAAAAAACCGGCGCCTACCAGCGCGAAGAGCAGAAGTATTCCACTTGCAACCAGCACCGACTTGACGGCCATCTTGTGTTTGTAGGCTTTGCTCGCGCCGTCGGTGAGTCCGGAGAACACCGGGATCAGCGAGATCGGTTCGACGACGACGAAGAACACGATGAAAAACTTGAGGGCTTGTTCCAGCATGATGCTTTGCGCAAGAAATTCGTTCTTGTAAGTGTCACTTTTCCGGAGCAACATGAAATCGACTCGAGGAAAAGCCCGGGCAGCATAGCAGCAACGCGATTCGGAGGGATTCGATGAAACCCACCATTGGCAACTGGTATCGCATTCAAGGAAGCGAGTCGTTCGAGGTGGTCGCGTTCGACGAAGACGACGGCACCATCGAGCTGCAGTACTTCGACGGTACGGTTGAAGAAATGGATCTCGAGGACTGGAACGCCGAGAAGGAAGCCGGCGCGCTCGAGGAAATCGAACCTCCCGAAGACTGGACCGGTTCGGTCGACGTCGATCCCGAAGAAGACGATGCGCGCAGTGCCCAGGGCGGTTTCGACAAGGACGACGACCGGCGCCAGAGCGCCAGCAAACTCGAAGGCCTCGATCTCTTCGAATAGCCTTCTCTGATAGATAGGTTGCCTACAGGGCGTTCGCCAGTGCCTCGGGGTCCGCGCCCTCGGCCAGCAGCACGTATTCACCCAGCACCTCGATCGGCACCGCCCGCAGCGACTGCCCCGGACAGGGCCCCGCTATGCACAGGCCGTTGTCGCGCACGAACAGCGCACCATGCGATGCGCACAGGATCAGGTTGCGATCCGGTGTCAGAAATTTGTTAGGCCGGAAGTTGAGTGGATGCCCGGCGTGCGGGCAGGTGTTCACGTAGGCGGCGACACCGTTCGCCGTGCGCACGACGAAGCCACGCAGTGGCCAGTCGCCCTCCCCGACCGCGAAGCCGCGGCTGCCGGTCTCGTCGAGTTCGCTCAACGAGCACAACACCCGCTCGGTATCAAACTCGCGCGGCGACGATGTCACGGCGCGAAAGCAGCAGCAACAGAAGGAGCCCCGGAATGCTCAATAAGGCGGTGTACAGGAAGAAGTCTCCGTACCCCAGCGCGTCGACCATGAAGCCGGACGTTCCCATCAGCAACTTGCCGGGCAACGAATAGAGTGACGACAACACCGCGTATTGCGTGGCCGTGTACTTCGCGCTGGTCAGGCTCGACATGAACGCGATCAAAGCGGTGCCGTGAACACCAAGCGCGAGATTGTCGAAGCCGACGATGAACGACAGGCCCAGGTCGGTCGCCGCTCCGCGGGCCACTACGTGACTCGTCCAGAAAGAGAAGATGCCGTTTTGGGCGCAATCGAGCGGCAGGTGGCACGCATACGCACCGTAGGTCGCGTAGAAGACATTCGATACGATCACGAGAACGCTGCCTAACAACAGTCCTCGCACCCTGCCGATCTTGGCGACCAGGAGGCCGCCAACCACGGCGCCCACCAGCGTCGAAGGCCAGCCGAAGAATTTGGCGATGACACCGACTTCCGCGACCGAATAGCCGATGTCGATATAGAAAGTGTTGGCCATCGTGCCGGAGACATAGTCCGTGAGCCGGTACGAGGCGATGAACGCGAAGATCAGCAATCCGAGACCGAGGCCGTAACGTCCGAAGAAGTCCGCGATCGGTCCGGCGACTGCGCCCATGAACCATTCGCCCGATGCGCGCGTCCATCGCGGCCAGTGCTCCCGCTCCGCGAGCCATACGGCCATGCGGTGCTCGCGTTGCTCGGTTGCTTCCTCGATCACGCGTACGGGTTCCAGGACGAGAAAGGTCGTGACGACACCGATGCCCATGAGCGCAGCCATCGTCATGTAGCTCACTCGAAATCCGGATTCACCGGCGATCACCAGTGCGCCGGCGGACGCGACCATGAGTCCGCTGCGGTAACCGATCTGGTAGGCGGCGGCCATCGCACCTTGTTTGTCGGCAGGAGCAGACTCGACGCGCCACGCGTCGAGCGCGATGTCCTGCGTGGCGGCGAAGAACGCCACGCCGAGCGCAAACACCGCGATGCGCGCAACGCCTTGCGCCGGATCACTCAGCGCGACGTTGAACAGGCAAACCGCGACACCGATCTGCGCGACCAACATCCACGACCGGCGGCGGCCCAGAAGTTTATCCAGCACCGGCAATCCGACCCGATCGACGATCGGTGCCCACAGGAACTTGAACGAGTAGCAGAGACCGACCCAGGCCAGCATGCCGATGGTCGCGCGTTCGATGTGCTCGGTCCGCAGCCACGCGGACAGGGTCGAGAAGACCAGGTAAAAAGGCAGGCCCGCTGAAAAGCCGAGGAACAGCATCGAGAGCACGGGGCGTTCTGCATAAACACGCAGCGCCTGACCCCAGCTGCGTTTTGCGGGCGTTTCAGCGGCCATCGTTCGGTATCATTCGCACCGCCGCATCATACGGAACACGACGCACGTGCAGGAATATCAACGAACCTTCATCGACCTCGCCATGTCGCGCACCGCGCTGCGGTTCGGGGCGTTCAAGCTGAAGTCCGGACGCGAGAGTCCCTATTTCTTCAACGCCGGGTTGTTCAACGACGGCGAGGCGATCGCGGTGCTCGGCCAGTGTTACGCCGCGGCGTTGACGCGTTCCGGTCTCGAGTTCGACATGTTGTTCGGCCCCGCGTACAAGGGCATTCCGCTCGTGACCACCACCGCCGTGGCGCTCTCGGAGCATCACCATCGCAGCGTGCCCTGGGCATTCAATCGCAAGGAGGCCAAGGAGCACGGCGAAGGCGGCAATATCGTTGGTGCGCCTCTCAGGGGCCGGGTGGTCATCATCGACGACGTCATCACCGCGGGTACCGCGATTCGCGAATCGGTCGAAATCATCCGCGCGGCGGGCGCCACCCCGGCGGGCGTCGCCCTGGCACTGGATAGGCAGGAGCGTGGCCAGGGAACGCAATCGGCCGTTCAGGAAGTGTCGGCGCAGTTTGGCTTGCGTTGCGTCAGCATCCTGACCCTGGCCGATCTCATCGATACGTTTGAAAAAGAGCCGAGTGATGCAGTTCGCATTTCTCGCGAACAGTTTGCCGCTTTGCGTGCTTATCAGCAGAGTTGGGGCATCGGTGCCGTATCCGAACCCAGATGAGCTGGGGCAGAATGACCGTATGCGTTATGCCATTCCCTTCCTGGCGACCGTCCTGGCTGGCCTCATCCTGAGCCATGCCGCTTATGCGCAGGATAAGGGCAAACAGACTTACAAGTGGGTCGACGACAAAGGTGTCATCCACTACGGCGACAGCATCCCCTCGGAATATTCGCAGCGCGAAACGCACGTGCTGAATTCCCAGGGTGTCGAGGTGCAAAAGCACCGCGCCGAAATGACCCCCACCGAAGCTGCCGCGTACAACGCCAGACAACAGGAAGAGGCGCGCCGCAAACAACACGACATGTTCCTGATTTCCACCTACCCGTCGGTGAAGGAAATCGAAAACGTGCGTGATACGCGCCTCGACCAGATCAATGGCCAGATCTCCGCGGCCCAGGCCTACATCTCGAGCCTGAACGAGCGCGTCGATGGATTGAAACAGCGTGCGATGCTGTTCGCGCCTTACAACAAGAAGCCCGAAGCGCGGCGTATGCCCGACGATCTCGCGGAAGAAATGGTACGTGCGTCGAGCGAGTTGCGGACGCAGAAATCGGCGCTCGCGCAGCGCCGCACCGAGTTGCAGAACGTCGTCGATTCCTTCGACGGCGACATCAAGCGGTTCAAGGAACTGCGTACTTCGGCAGCCGCCCGTCTCAACGACGCGAACCGCTCGAAAAAAGAGTAGTTCGGTCCCTGCGGAGTTTCAGCGAGTGCCGGTGTGGCCGAAGCCGCCGGCGCCGCGGGCGCTCGCGGCAAAGTCCTCGACCACTTCCAGCCGCACCTGCACCACGGGCACGATCACCATCTGCGCGATGCGCTCGCCCGGCTGCACCACGAAATCCGTCGCGCCGCGATTCCAGCAGGACACCATGAGCTGGCCCTGGTAATCGGAGTCGATGAGTCCGACGAGATTGCCGAGCACCACGCCATGTTTATGGCCGAGCCCCGAGCGCGGCAGGATCACGGCCGCGAGGCCGGGATCATCGAGATGGATGGCGAGCCCGGTCGGAATGAGCTCCGCCTTGCCGGCGCCGAGATTCAAGGGCGCATCGAGGCAGGCGCGCAGATCGAGCCCCGCGGAACCCGCCGTCGCATAGGCGGGCAGCGGAAACTCCTTGCCGATCCGCGCATCGAGAATGCGTACCTTCAAGGCGTGGGCCGCGCCAAGCGATTCGATTTGCGGTGACACCTGCGCGTTCATGCCGACACGCTGGTGAGTCGCGCGCCAGTCTTGCGTTCGGCATACAACTCGGCGATCAGCGCGACGAGATCGCGCGCCAGCGCCACCTTTGGCGCATGCGGCAGTTCGCGGCGCCCATCGCGCCACAGCACCAGCAAGGCGTTGTCGTCTTTCTCGAACACCTTGTCGTGTCCGACTTCGTTGGCGGCGATCATGTCGAGGTTCTTCTTCAATAGTTTCTGACGCGCGTATTGTTCCACGGAATCGGTTTCGGCCGCGAAGCCGACCACGAACGGACGCGCGCTGCCGGGACGCGCGGCGACCGTGGCGAGAATGTCCACCGTGCGTTCCATCCGCAGATCCATGGATTCGGAAGTTTTCTTGATCTTGCATTCCACCGGCGAGGCCGGCCGATAGTCCGCAACCGCCGCGGTGGCCACGAAGATGTCGACGCCTTCGATGTTCTTCATCACGGCGTTCAGCATGTCCGCGGCGCTTTCGACGTCGATGCGCGTCACCCCGGGCGGGGTGGCGACGTTCACCGGGCCGGCAATGATCGTGACGTCGGCGCCGGCCTCGCGCGCGGCCGCGGCCACGGCGAAACCCATCTTTCCGGAGCTGCGATTGCTGATGAAGCGCACGGGGTCGATACGTTCGCGGGTCGGGCCCGCGGTGAGCAACACGCGTTTGCCCGCCAGCGGCCCGCTGGGCGCGATGGCATTCGCAACGTAGTCAGCCAGCTGGGTCGGCTCGAGCATGCGGCCCGCGCCCACTTCGCCGCAGGCCTGGTCGCCTTCGCCCGGACCCCAGACATGGACGCCACGCGCCTTCAGGGTTGCGACATTGGCCTGCGTGGCCGCGTTGGCCCACATCAGGCGGTTCATGGCGGGAGCCAGCGCGATCGGTGCGCCGGTCGCGAGACACAGGGTCGTCAGCAGGTCGTCGGCCTGGCCGGTAGCTAGGCGGGCGAGGAAATCCGCGGTGGCCGGCGCGATGATCACGAAGTCCGCCCAGCGGGCGAGCTCGATGTGCGACATCGCCTTCTCGGCCTCCGGATCCCACAGGTCGCTGCGAACCTCGCGCCCGGAAACCGCCTGGAACGTCATCGGGGTGACGAACTCGCGCGCACCCGCCGTGAGCACGACCTGCACTTCAGCGCCCTGCTCGCGCAGGCGACGGACGAGGTCGGGGCTCTTGTAGGCGGCGATGCCGCCGGTGACGCCGAGTAGGACGCGTTTGCCGTGCATGGGCCGGCATTATCGGCAGGCGCGCGTGAAAGGCGCCAGTCACATTCGTTTCTGAACAAGGCTTTCCAGTTATTAGCGATTCACGCCGCTTTGGCCGCTGCGTGCCGGTGCCGATTCAGGCCGATGATTGCGAGATGGATCAGCAGCTTATGGGCGAGGCGAACCCCAAGAACATCAATACCTGGCCGCGCGGGGAGCGCCCCCGGGAGCGGCTCATCGAGCGCGGCGCCCAGACGCTCTCCGATGCGGAGCTGCTGGCGGTCGTCCTTGGCACCGGGTCGGCCGGGGCCAACGCACTGGACATAGCCCGGGAGCTGCTGCAGCACTTCGGCGGCAGCCTGCGGCGCCTGTTGTCCGCGGATACGCGGGCCCTGCTTTCGCGGCGCGGCCTCGGGCCCGCGCGCTACGCCACCCTGATGGCCGGGCTCGAGCTCGCGCGTCGCCACTACTGCGAGGCATTGCGGGCCGGACCTGCGATGAACGCGCCGGCGGCGACCCGTCAGTTCCTCACCGCGCAACTGCGCGACCGGCCCTACGAGGTGTTCTGCTGCCTGCACCTCGACAACCGGCACCGCCTCATCCATTTCGAAGAGGTGTTTCGCGGCACCATCGACGGCGCCAGCGTCCATCCGCGCGAGGTCGTCCGGCAGGCGCTGCGATACAACGCCGCCGCGCTGATCTTCGCGCACAACCATCCGTCGGGTGTCGCGGAGGCGAGCCAGGCGGACGAACTCATCACGCGCCGGCTGCGGGACGCGTTGGCGCTGGTCGACATCCGCGTGCTCGATCACCTCATCATCGGCGACAACAACTGCCTGTCGTTCGCCGAGCGCGGATTGTTGTAGTCAGGCGTCGCGGCTCAAGGGTTGAACTGCCGGTCCATCCACGCAATGCGCGCGTTCAACCAGGTGTCGAGGTAGTCGATCTCGCCGGCATAACTGCCGGGAACCTTGTAGTTCGGCCAGACGTACGTCTCGAGAATGGGCCAGCGCTGGAAATTGTTCAGCTGCGGCTGCTGCAACTTCGCGGCATTGACCGGGATCGACTGAAGCATGTCGGCGAGTTCGTCGGCCTTGACCTCATTCCACAATAGTTTGACGCGCGCCGCGAACGCCGGATCCTCGAACAGGCGCGAAAACCACGGCCCCGTCCGGACCCGCCAGCCATCGGTCTTGAAGGCGTCTTCGTAGTTGACGTTGCCGGCGCCCAAATCGAAATCCCACAGCGGGCCCATCTGCAGCTTGCCGACCCGCGGCTTGTACATCCAGCAGCTGGTCCACATGTTCGAGTCGACATTGCGGAACACCTCGTTGACGAGGTACCAGCGGACGAATGAATCGACATCGATGTAGGCGGCATAACCGGTCGCCGGATCCGCAAAGCCGGCCGAATGGAGCGCCGTTTCGAACCCGTTGATGTAGCCCATGATGTAGTCCTCCTGCGCCGGAACCGGCTCCTCGGGGGACTGGAAAACGAACGGCAGATCATCGATCGCGGAGAACACCGTGTGGCCGTCCTGGCGGAAATCGACCTCGAGCAGATAGCCGCCCGTGATCTTGTCGGCGCCCACATCCGCCGCCGCGAGGTCCTCGATGTTCACGCGATCCTTCGCGACCTTGATGTTCTCCATGAGCTGGTAGACGCCGTCGTAACGGCCGTTCAGGTACACCTCGACGTACGCCGAGCGCGGACTCCAGGCCAATCCCAGCTTCGTCCCGAGCTCGAGCGCCAGCGCGTTGCGCAGCAACGTCTTGTCGGAGTAGTTAGCGAGCAGCACCCAGTCCTTGCTCGACGGCATGCCGAGCAGCGACTGCTTGTCGGTCAGCTTGAGCCGGTATGGCTTCTTGGGCATGCCCCAGGTCGAATTGCCGCGACCACGGATCTGCAACCCGCCGTTGATCGCCGCTTCTCCCGCGACCGTCGACACGAGATTCATCTGGCCGGTGATGTACAAGTCCTTGCTCACGATGGGCGCACCGTTATCCGTCGTGATTCTCAGTACCGGCAGATTCAGTCGTTGTGGCAGGAATCCGGCGGGCGCCGCGGGAGCCAGGAATGAATGTGTCGCGCTCGTTCGTTGACCGCCGTTGCCGTCGACGGTGACCTTCAACCGCACTTCGTTGACGGTCTTCGACGCGCAGGAATTCGGGATCGTGATGGTCGCAGAGATCGCGGTCGCGGCCAGTGCGCCCGCCGACACGGCGCAGCTCGTCCGGCCCGGATCCGTCCCCGACAACGCAGTGGCGTCGAGGGCCACCGCGGTGATGCTGGCGCCCGCCGGCAGTACCCACTCAACGGTCAGTGGCTGACCGAGCGCGGCGTCGGCCGGCGTCGTGCCCGCCAGGTCCTTGAAGACGACCGGCGCGATCCCGGCCGGCGGGGGAGGATTGCCGCCGCCGCCGGAGTTCGAGCCGCCGCCGCCGCCACCACAACCGGCCAGCGAGCCAACCAGAAGAAGCGCGAGAAGATTCAGCCGTTTCATATCCTCCTCACCGTCGCGCACTCGACCGGAGTGCGCAAGCGCGGGATCGTCCGGCCGGGGCGTTTGCCGGAGGCTGTTACGCCTGTTGTTGCTCGTACTGTGGGGGGCTGGTATAAAGACCGCCCTCTGAACGGCCGGCAAACCGGCTATTCGCTAGTTAACTAACTGATTTTTTGGGATTTTTATGAGCCGCGTCTGCGAAGTCACCGGTAAGGGCGTTGCCGTCGGCAACCGCGTTTCCCACGCCAACAACAAGAAGCGCCGCCGCTTTCTGCCCAACCTGCATACCCAGCGCTTCTGGCTCGAGGGTGAGCGCCGTTGGGTCAGCTTGCGCGTCTCGACGCGCGGCCTGCGCACCATCGAAAAGAACGGCATCGACTCCGTGATCACGGACCTGCGTGCCAAAGGCAAGAAGGTCTGAGTCATGCGCGAAAAAGTAAAACTGCTATCGACCGCCGGCACCGGCCATTTCTACGTGGCGACGAAGAACAAGCGCCTGCATCCCGACAAGATGAACGTCAAGAAGTACGATCCGGTCGTGCGTAAACACGTCGATTACAAGGAAACGAAGATCAAGTAAGCCGATCTTCCGATCCGGGGATCAAATCCAGGAATCAAAAAGGCCCCGCCAGGCAACTGGCGGGGCCTTCTTCTTTGCTCACTCCACAGGTCATGTAAACGATTGTGGTCCGGGCGGCTGGTAAAGTGTCGCGGCCGTCTTTAACAGCAGTCCGAAGTTGGGGGTGGCGGCCGGCTGTGTTTCGCTCGGGGTTACGAGCTCCGCACGGGTTCTCTTTGCAGGAGGGTCCAGCCGCCACCCACAATCGTTCGTGCTTGATTAGACGCTCGAGTCGACCAAAACGTTGCAGGTCATTCGGCGGAACGTGTGAAACCAGCGACGAGCCGCTGCAGTCGAACGCCTACCCGTGCCAGAACTTCCCGAAGTCGAGACAACCCGCCGCGGAATCGAGCCGCACGTCGTAGGACGGCGCATACAGCGGCTCGTCGTGCACGATCGTCGCCTCCGCTGGCCCGTGGACGCGAAACTGGCCGAACTAGTGGGTGGAAGCGCGATTCGCCGTGCCGGCCGCCGCGCGAAATACCTGCTGCTCGAGACCGACGCCGGGACGTTGATCCTGCATCTCGGCATGTCGGGCAGCCTGCGCGTCCTGCCGGTGGCGACGCCGCGCATCGCGCACGATCACGTCGATATCGAGCTCGATTCGGGCGTCACCCTGCGATTCAACGATCCGCGCCGTTTCGGTAGTTTGTTGTTCACGGACGGCGATCCGGCGTTGCATCCCTTGCTTGAGGGTCTCGCTCCGGAACCGCTGGAAGACGATTTCGATGCCGACTACCTCTTCAAGATCACGCGCCGGCGCAAGGTGGCGATCAAGCAGCTCATCATGAACGCCAGGCTCGTCGTGGGGGTGGGCAACATCTATGCGAGCGAGGCGCTGTTCCGCGCGCGTATCCGCCCGCGGCGGCAGGCCCGTTCACTGAGCCGGGCGGAATGCGTGAAACTGGCGCGCGCGATCAAGGCAACGTTGGCGATGGCCGTGAAAGTGGGCGGCACCACGCTGCGTGACTACGTCGGCGCGGACGGCAACCCGGGCTACTTCCGCCAGAAGCTCTACGTCTATGAGCGCGACGGCAAACCCTGCCGCGTATGCGGCAACCCGGTGAAACATTTCACGCAGGGGCAACGCTCCACGTACTGGTGCCCGAACTGCCAGAAATGAAGGTCCGCTTTAACTAGAATCGGCGCGTGAATACACCCGCATCGATGTGCTTGCCGGCACAACTGACCGCCTTCAAGCGACGCCTCGCGAAGGTCGACCCGATTCTCGCGACCGTGATTCGCGCCGCGGGGAAATTCACGCATACCACCAGCGCGCAGCACTCGCCGTTTCATTCGCTGGCGCGCGCGATCGCGCACCAGCAATTGAACGGCACCGCCGCGGAGAGCATTTTCGGACGCTTCGTCGGCCTGTACGCGGCCGCAGGACAGTCAGCCGCGCTGCTCGAAGCGGAACTCGTGCTCGAGACGACGGACGAGAAAATGCGCGCGGTGGGCTTGTCGTTCGCCAAGATCGCGAGCATCAAGGATCTCGCGGCAAAAACGATCGCCGGCATCGTGCCGCCTTCCGAAATCCTGCACACGCTGGCGGACGAGGAGATCATCGAGCGCCTGACGCAGGTGCGCGGCATTGGCCGCTGGACCGTCGAGATGATGTTGATGTCGCGGCTGGGCCGCCCGGACGTGTTGCCCGTCGATGATTTCGGCGTGCGCAATGGATTCCGCCTGGCCTATGGCCTGCGCGGCATGCCTACGACGCGCGCGCTGGCGGAATTCGGCGCACGCTGGGCGCCGTATCGTTCGGTGGCCGCCTGGTACCTGTGGCGCGCGGTGGACCTGCATCGCGCGGGCAAGCTGCCGGCGCCCGCGACGCCGACCCGCGTCAAGGTCGTGAAGAAAAAGCCGCCGAAGAAGGTGGCGAAGCCTTCTTCCAGGAAGAAGGGCGCCGGGAAGAAGCCGAAACGCGCCGTGCAGAGAACGGCCCGCGGGAAGTAGTTAGTAAACCATTCCCTCGCCGACGCCGCGCGGGTCGGAGGCGGCTTCCACCTTTCCGGTTTTGTAGTCCCAGGTGACGACCTGGGTATTGCCCCACTTGCGCGAGCCTTCCTTCAGCGTGTGACCGCGCTTCTCGAGTCCCGCGCGATCTTCCGCGCTCAGCGCTCCGGGCTCGAACTCGAGGATGTCGGGCGAAAATTGATGATGGAAGCGCGGCGCCGCGACGATGTCCTGGGCGTTCCTGCCGTCCATGAAATTGAGCGTGCCGAGAATGACCATGCCCGGAATGCGGCTGCCACCCGGCGAACCGATGATCATGAGTCCCCTGGGCCCTTCGACGAAGGTCGGCGTGGACGACGACAGTGGCCGCTTCTTCGGCGCGATCGCATTCGCGTCGGCGCCGATGAGCTGAAAGCCATTGGGGACGCCGGGCTTGACCGAAAAATCGTCCATCTGGTTGTTCAGCAGGATGCCGGTGCCGGGGATCATCAGGCCCGACCCGTAGAAGAAGTTGAGCGTGATGGTGGCGGCAACCATGTTGCCCTGGCCGTCGAGCACGGAGAAATGAGTAGTTTGAGTGCCGGCCGGCGCGGCATCGACACCGGGCAACGATGCGCTCGGCGTCGCCTGGTCCATGCGGATCGAGGCGCGTTGTCCCGCGGCGTAGTACTCGTTGATGAGACGCGCCACCGGGATGTCGACGAAGTCCGGATCCCCGAGATAGACCGCGCGGTCGCGATGCACGCGGCGCATCGCTTCCACGACCAGGTGGGTGCGCGTGGTGCTGTCGACCTTGCCGAGGTCGAAGCCTTCGAGAATGTTCAGTGCATCGATCAGCGCGATGCCGCCGGAGGTCGGCGGCGATCCCGACACGATGCGCGCACCACGGTAGTGGCCCACCACCGGCGCGCGCTCGACCACCTTGTAGTTGGCGAGGTCCGCTTCCGTCCAGTTGCCGCCGAGCTGCCGCACGCCGGCCACGAGTTTCCGCGCGAACGTGCCCTTGTAGTAACCGTCCGCGCCCTTCGTCGCCAGCAGCTCGAGGCTGTTGGCGAGATCTGGCTGCTTGATGAGGGCACCGATCTCGGGCACCTGGCCATCGACCAGGTACACGCTCGCGGCATCGGGCGTCTTGAGGAAAGCATCTCTCTTGAACGTGACGGAGCCGCGCATGCGCTCGTACAACGGAAACCCTTCGCGCGCGAGCTTGATGGCCGGCGCCATGCTCACCGTCAGCGGCAACTTGCCGAATTTCTTCGCCATGTACACCAGGCCCGCGGGCTCGCCGGGAATTCCGGCGGCGAGCGCGGAGTCGCGCGACAGGCTCGCAACGGGATTGCCGTCCTTGTCCAGATACATGTCGCGCGTGGCGGCGCCGGGCGCCATCTCGCGCAGGTCGATCATGGTTTCGTAGCCGTCGCTGGCGCGGCGAAGCAGGAAGAACCCGCCGCCACCCAGACCGGAACAGCACGGTTCGACGACGGCCAGCGCGGCGGCCGAAACCATGAT
>Ga0193752_1002141_pt1 | contig 15219 bp, 14 predicted proteins | sample H1c1metaG_FD_144924 | JGI IMG/M metagenome (GOLD analysis project Ga0193752, IMG submission 144924) | Soil microbial communities from a riparian zone of the East river system, Colorado, United States - H1c1 | ecosystem: Environmental > Terrestrial > Soil > Riparian zone | place: USA: East River... | reverse complement strand
GATCCGGGCCGCGGACGTATTTCATGAGCGTGCGCGTCTGCGCGTCGGGCTCATCGAGCAGATGGATGCAGGCCTGGGCGATTTCGCGCAGGTTGTGAGGCGGGATATCCGTCGACATGCCGACCGCGATACCCTGCGTGCCGTTCAGCAGGACGTTCGGCAGCCGTGCGGGAAGAAACGCGGGCTCTTCCAGCGAGCCGTCGAAGTTGGGCTGCCAGTCGACCGTGCCATCCGACAGCTCGGCCAGCAGCACTTCGGCGTAACGCGTGAGCTTCGACTCCGTGTAACGCATGGCGGCAAACGACTTCGGGTCGTCGGGCGAACCCCAGTTGCCCTGTCCGTCGACGATCGGATAGCGGTACGAAAAATCCTGCGCCATGAGCACCATGGCTTCGTAACAGGCCGAGTCGCCGTGCGGATGGAACTTGCCGATCACGTCGCCGACGGTGCGCGCCGACTTCTTGTGCTTCTGCCCGGCCGACAGGCCGAGCTCGCTCATCGCGTAGATGATGCGGCGCTGCACCGGCTTCAAACCGTCCGAGAGCGCCGGCAACGCGCGATCGAGGATCACGTACATCGAATAGTCGAGGTACGCCTTCTCCGTGAAGATGCGCAGCGGCTGCTTTTCCACGCCTTCGAAATTCAGTTCGTCTTGCATGTCTTTCGATTTCAAAGAGTCACTGTCATGGAGTTACGTCGGCGAGGTTGCCCTTCTCTTCCAGCCAGTCGCGGCGGTCGGAAGCGCGTTTCTTGGCGAGCAGCATGTCCATGAGCTGGTCGCTGTCGTCCTTGGCCTCGATGGTGAGCTGGACGAGGCGGCGCGTGCGCGGATCCATCGTGGTCTCGCGCAGCTGCGAGGGATTCATTTCACCGAGCCCCTTGAAGCGCTGCACATACGGCTTCGCCTTGGTCTTGCCATCGCTCTCGATCTTCTTGAGCAGCGAGTCGCGCTCGGCGTCATCGAGCGCGTAGTAGATGTTCTTGCCCGCGTCGATGCGGTACAGCGGCGGCATCGCGACGAACACGTGCCCATTGGCCACGAGCGGACGGTAATGCCGCAGGAACAGCGCGCACAGCAAGGTCGCGATGTGCAAACCGTCGGAGTCCGCGTCCGCGAGGATGCAGATCTTGTGGTAGCGAAGGTTGGTGAGATCGCTCGTGCCCGGATCGATGCCCATGGCCACCGAGATGTCGTGCACTTCCTGCGAAGAATTGATCTCGCCGACCGATACTTCCCAGGTGTTCAGGATCTTGCCGCGCAACGGCATGATGGCCTGCGTCTCGCGGTCTCGCGCCTGCTTGGCGGAACCGCCGGCCGAGTCGCCTTCGACCAGGAACAGCTCGGAGTGCTTCGGATCCTGGTTCGTGCAGTCGGCCAGCTTCCCGGGCAACGCGGGACCGGCCGTCACGCGTTTCCGTTTCACCTGCTGGGCGGCTTTCGTCCGCTCCTGCGCGTTCTCGATGGCGAACTGCGCGATGCGCTCGCCCGCATCCGGATGCTGGTTGAGCCACAGCGACAATGAGTCGTGCACGAAACTCTCGACCAGCGAAGCCGCGTCGCGAGTCGCGAGGCGCTCTTTCATCTGGCCGGCGAACTGCGGCTCCTGGATCTTGATCGACAGCACGAAACAGCACTTGTCGAAGATGTCTTCGGGCGTGAGCTTGATGCCGCGCGGCACGAGATTGCGGAACTCGCAGAATTCGCGCACCGCGCCCGCGATGCCCGCGCGCAGGCCGTTGACGTGTGTGCCGCCTTCGGCGGTCGGAATCAGGTTGACGTAGCTCTCGCCCATCGCGCGTTCCGCATTGGGCGTCCACACGATCGCGTATTCGACGACGTTCACCTTCGGCTGATCGTTCTTCGCGAAGATCGGTTCGGCGGGCAGCGCATCCTCCTTGCCGATCTCTTCCTTGAGATACGCCGCGAGATCGCCGGTGAAGTACCACTCGTCTTTTTCCTTGGTGGCTTCGTTCTCGAACGTGATCTTGAGGCCGGGGCACAGGACGGCCTTGGCCTTCAGAACGTGCCGCAGCTGCGGGACGGAGAATTTGTCGGAATCGAAAAACTTCGGATCGGGCCAGAAGCGCACCGTCGTTCCGGTATTGCGTTGCCCGACGGAACCGACCACCTCGAGCTTCGAGGCGATCTTTCCGTCCTTGAAGCTGATGTTGTATTCCTTGCCGTTGCGCTTGATCCACGTTTCGAGCTGCTTCGACAACGCATTCACGACCGACACGCCGACGCCGTGCAGGCCGCCGGACACTTCGTAGTTCTTGTCGTTGAATTTTCCGCCGGCGTGCAGCCGCGTGAGGATCAGCTCGACGCCGCTCACCTTTTCCTTCGGGTGGATGTCGACCGGCATGCCGCGGCCGTCGTCCGCCACCGACACGGAATTGTCCTTGTGCAGGATGACATTGATTTCTTTGGCGTGCCCTCCGAGCGCTTCGTCGACCGAGTTGTCGACGACTTCATGCGCGAGATGGTTGGGACGCGAGGTGTCGGTGTACATGCCCGGTCGGCGACGTACGGGTTCGAGACCTGTGAGAACTTCGATGTCGGATGCGGTGTAAGACATTCTCTGCCGCGGCTGTGGAACGAGCTCGCGGCCTGTCAGAGCCGCGCGGCGCGCAGTCTACCAGCGAATTCCCGCGCCGTGAGAGACGCGCATTTGCAGAGAAATCTAGAGGAACTGCTGAAACTCGGCCCGCAGCCGGCGGCCGAGCGAAGTGAACATCAAGCCGAATGCCAGTGATGCCGCGGTGATGATCCAGCCCGCGAAACGCGCGACCTGATCCACCGTGCTCGCGGACACCTGCGGCAGGGAAACCGTGGGGACGCTCACGGCTACGCCGCCCAAAGTCTGCACGCCGAAGTACACGATGAGTACGAGCGCCACCGACGCACCGATGGCATTGATGACGAACAACCAGCGGGCAGATGCCGGGGCAACGACCGCGGTTCGAACGGGTTTGACCGCTCGCTGCTGTTCGGCTTCGATGCGCGACCAGACGGTGGCATCGAATCGCCCATCGAGCCGTGGCACCTTGAGTTGGGCCCGTAGCGAACGCTCCAGCGTGGCCTCGATTTCCAGTTTGTTCGTCATGACACGGTCTCCGATTCGCCTGCGAGCGCGGCCAGTTTCTTGCGTCCCCGGTGCAACAGCGCCTTCACTGTACCCGTGGGCATCGACAGAAGCTCGCCGACTTCCTCACAACTGCGATCTTCCAGATAAAAGAGGACCACCACCCGGCGGTAGGGTTCCGGCAGCTGTTCGAGCAGCTTGGCCACGTCGTATTCGGCGGCCGCCTGTCCCGCCGTTTCCAGGCCCGCGTGCCCGCGGCCAAAAACCATGGGGTCTCCATCGTCGTCGGCCACTTCTTCGAAATCCTCGAGTGGCACCAGCCGGCGCTCTCGCGCGATGGCCGTGAGACAGGTATTCCGGGCGATGGTGTAGAGCCAGGTCGACAACGCGGCGCGGCCGTCGAATTTGGGCAGCGCCTGCCACGCCTTCACGAATATGGTCTGGGAAAGGTCTTCGGCCAGCGCTTCGCTGCGGACGATGGAAACCGCCAGGTGCATGACCTTTTGCCGGTAGCGCTCCATCAGGCCTTCGAGCACGGCATGGCGGTCGCCCCGCGCCAGGGCCGCCAGCAGGTCGGCGTCGCGCTCCATGGCCGCCGAGGGGGTCGGAATTGGCGTCCGGGCACCCGAATTCATGTTTACCGCTGCCTGCACGCCTTTGATACTGGCGAGGGGTATAGCGGGTTGCAGTCAGCCGCTGCAACCGGATTCGAAGCTGGCGGGTATCAAGGGCGTACACAACGCTCAACCGGAGTAATCGATTATGGATCCTGGAGTTATCGGCGTATTCATCCCCATCGTCGCCATCGTCATGGGTATTGGCGTCGCCATCGTTTCTATCTGGTCCGAGCACAAGCGCAAGTCGCAGCTGCTCGAACAGAATCATCGCGAGCGCATGCATGCCATCGAAAAGGGCATCGAGCTGCCGCCCCTGCCGCCGAACCTGGTGGGCATGAGCAACGGGCCCTCAACCGCCTCGGCAGCCAAGTCGCTGCGCAGTGGCGTGATGCTGCTGCTGATCGGCGTGGTGCTGTTCTTCGCCATCGGCACGGCTGGTGGACGCGAGGGTGCGCTGTTCGGCCTGATTCCCGCCGCGGTCGGTATCGCAAACCTGCTGTACGCCGCGATCCAGTGGAAAAAGGAAGCAGCCGCGAAGTGACGCCTCAGCCAAGGTCGGCGACGAGTGCTGAGCGCACGTTGTCGCCGGCCGGCGCGAGCTGATGCTGATAGTTAGGGTGGTCGATGCCGATGGAGAGCGCGGCGCCACCCTTGAGCTTTGCGACCATGACGTCTGAAAGCTCGAAACGCAGGAAATGCACCGCCGAGGTCTTCACCTCGTTCGCGCGCTCCATGTCCTCGTCCGCGATAGCGAAGAGTTTTTCGCAGCCTTCGACCTGCACCCAGCAGCGGTCCTCGACACCCTTGAGCTTCTCGAGCTGCACGCGCCGCACTTCCGGATCGGGGTATTCGATCAGGAACGTCGCCTTCCAGTTGGTGCCGTCGGGAATCAGCGGGTTGTAAGCCGCCAGCTCCTCGCTGATGCCTTCCGTCTCGAAGATGCGCTCGGTGCGCAACATTTCCTGCACCTGGTACTGCACGGTCAGCCGGTCTTCGAACAGCCACATGGTGTTGGGCCCGACGCTCACCTGGCGATTCTTCTTGTGCGCCATCACGCGCGCGCGGAAATCGCCGCGTTCGCGCGAGTACCGCTCGAGCGACAACAATTCCGCGGGTTCGAGTTTCTTCATCGGGTAGCTAGAGTCCGTAAGCCTTGCGAATCAACGTCAGCGGATGCTCGGGCAGGAGTCGCGCCTCGCCCGGCCCCGCCGGGTCCAGGCCGCTTTCGATCTGGTGCCCGGCCATCGGGCAATCGCTGGAGTAATGATCGGCCTTCGCCGCCTGCACCTTCGATACCACGGGCTTGCCGATCTTCACGGAGGCGGCGCGATACTCCTTCTTGACGGCGTACGTGCCGTTGTGTCCCGAGCAACGCTCGATCACCTCGACCGTGGTGTCGGGCACGAGCTTGAACACGTCGCGCGTCTTCAAGCCGATGTTCTGCACGCGCAGGTGGCAGGGCACGTGGTAGCTGATCTTGCCCAGCTTCTCCTTGAAGTCGGTACGCAGCAGTCCGGCCTTGTGCCGCAGCATCAGGTATTCGAACGGATCGAAGATGCGCGCCTTGACTGCCTGCACGTCGGCATCGGCGGGAAACATCAGCGGCAGTTCCTGCTTGAACATGAGCACACACGACGGAATCGGCGCGACGATGTCGTAACCGTCGTCGATCAGCGCTTTCAGTTGCGGAATGTTGAAGTTCTTGTACTTCTCGACCGTCTCGAGGTCGCCGAGCTCGAGCTTGGGCATGCCACAGCATTTTTCCTTGCCGACCACTTTCACCGCGATGCCGTTGTGCTCGAACACGGCGGTGAGATCCTCCGGCAGGTGTGGCTCGTTCCGGTCGCCGTAACAGGTCACGAACAAGGCGACCTTGCCGCGCGTCGCGTCCGTGGCCTTCACCTCGGTGACCTTGCCAGCCAGTTTGCGCGCGCGTTTGCTGCCGGTGTTCGAATGGAATTTCGGAATCGGCGCGCTCGCGGCGACGCCGAGCGTCGCCTCCAGCAATTTGCGCCCGGCCTTGGTGCCGTTGACCGCATTCACCACTTCGGCCACGACCGGAATGCCGGCGATGCTGCCGAGTCCGCGCGTGTTGGAGAGTAGTTTGTCGCGGAAGCTGTGCTCGCCGTTGCGATGTTGGTGGTGCTTGGCGCGCAGCATCAGGTGCGGGAAGTCGATGTTCCACGGATGCGGCGGAACATACGGGCACTTGGTCATGAAACACATGTCACACAGGTAACAGTGGTCGACCACGTCCCAGTAGACCTGCTTGTCGACACCATCGAGCTCGAGAGTAGGACTCGCGTCGATCGCGTCAAAAAGAGTCGGGAATGAATTGCACAGGCTGAAGCAGCGGCGACAGCCATGGCAGATGTCGAAGACGCGCTCGAGTTCTTTCTCGAGCGCGGCCGCGTCATTGAATTCGGCGCTCCGCCAGTCGAGCGGATGACGCGAGGGAGCCTGCAGGCTCCCCTCGCGTATGCCTGTTTCGGATGCGCTCATCGGGACGCGCGTTAGTTAGATGGCGTCGAGCGCCTTCTGGAAGCGATTGGCATGAGAACGTTCGGCCTTCGCCAGCGTCTCGAACCAATCGGCGATTTCCGAAAAGCCTTCTTCGCGCGCGGCCTTCGCCATGCCCGGGTACATATCGCTGTACTCGTGCGTCTCACCGGCGATCGCCGCCTTCAGGTTCATCTTCGTTTCGCCAATCGGCAGACCCGTCGCCGGATCGCCCACGGACTCCAGATACTCGAGATGGCCGTGTGCATGCCCGGTCTCACCTTCGGCCGTCGATCGGAACACCGTCGACACGTCGTTGTAACCCTCAACGTCGGCCTTGGCTGCGAAATACAGGTAACGGCGATTCGCCTGCGACTCGCCTGCGAATGCATCCTTCAGATTCTTCTCGGTCTTGCTGCCTTTGAGGTTCACATCTCTCTCCTTACGATTACCCAGTCGAGAATTGCTCTCATTTAGACTTGTTCTAAGAGTGGCGCGAACTCTACGGCCGCGTATGAGCACGCGTCAATCGGGGGGCCATGACGATATGCACGGTGGTAACGTCGCGCGCGTGAAACCAAACGCACAAAAGAAAGACCCCAAAGAGACCGGGAAGGCGCCCGACTTCGAGCAGTCGCTGGTCGAACTCGAGGCGCTCGTGGAGAAACTCGAACAGGGCGATGTGCCGCTCGAAGACGCTCTCAAGACTTTCGAACGCGGCGTCGCGCTGACCCGCCAATGCCAGACCGCGCTGCGCACCGCCCAGCAGAAAGTGGAAGTGCTGCTGGGACGCAGCGGCGAAGAATCGATCGAGCCGTTCGCCGACCCCAACGACGACGACGACGATACCGATGAAGATGAAACCGGGCGCTGAAGCGAAACCGCCGGCGCCGCAAAATTTTCTCGCCGGCCGGGTTCCGCACTATCAACAGCGCATCGAAGGCGTGCTCGCGCGCGCGCTCGACATCGAGGGCGGCGCGACGCCGCGGCTGCTCGAGGCGATGCGTTACAGCACGCTCGCAGGCGGCAAACGCGTGCGTCCGGCGCTCGTATATGCCACCGGCGAAGCGCTCGGAGCGTCTCTCGAGATCCTCGACTGCGCCGCGGCGGCGGTCGAATTGATCCACGTCTACAGCCTGGTGCACGACGACCTGCCCGCCATGGACGACGACGATCTGCGGCGCGGCCGCCCGACCTGCCATCGCGCATTCGATGAGGCGACGGCCATTCTCACCGGCGATGCGTTGCAGGCGCGCGCCTTCGAAATTCTGACGCACGCTCCCGCACAAATTACCGCGGCCGCGCGCCTCGAAATGCTGCGCGTGCTGGCCGATGCCATCGGCACGCGCGGCATGGCCGGCGGCCAGGCCATCGATCTCGAGGCAGTCAAGCAGCCGATTGACGAAGCGGCCCTCGAGCGCATGCATCGGCAGAAAACCGGCGCGCTCATCCAGGCGAGCGTGCTGCTGGGCGCCATCTCGGCCGGCGTGCACCATGCTGCGGAACGCGCTGCGCTGGCGGAATTCGGTGCGGAGATCGGACTCGCGTTCCAGATCCAGGACGACATCCTCGACGTCGAAGGCACGACGGCGACGCTCGGCAAACGCGCCGGCGCGGACGCCGTGCTGGTCAAGCCGACTTATCCTTCCGTGCTCGGTCTCGAAACTGCGCGCGCGCGGGCGCAATTGCGGCGCGATCGCGCCATTGCGGCACTGGAACCGCTGGGCGAACGCTTCGTGCACCTGTGCGAGTTCGCGCATTTTCTCGTGGCCCGAGTCAGCTGAACGATTTGAGTCTCCCGATACGCGGCGCGTGTAAACTTGCGCCGCGATGACCGGTGTCCACGAGACATTCCCCCTGTTGAGTTCGGTGAACAAGCCCGCCGACCTGCGTTCGCTCGCGGAAAACCGGCTCGGCGATCTGTGCAAGGAACTGCGCGAATACCTGATCCGCAGCGTCGCGACGCGCGGCGGTCACTTCGCCGCGGGGCTCGGCACCGTCGAACTCACCGTCGCCCTGCACTACGTGTTCGATACGCCGCGCGACCGCCTCGTCTGGGACGTCGGCCACCAGGCCTATCCTCACAAGGTGCTGACCGGCCGGCGCGATCAGCTCGACACGATCAAGCAAAGCGGCGGCCTCGCGCCCTTTCCGTCGCGCGCCGAAAGCGAATACGACACCTTCGGTGTCGGGCACTCGAGCACGTCGATCAGCGCCGCGCTCGGCATGGCGGTCGCGGCCGAGCTCACCAGCGACGACCGCAAGGTGGTCGCCATCATCGGCGACGGCGCGATCACGGCCGGCATGGCCTGGGAAGCGCTGCTCAATGCCGGCGCGCGCAAGACCAACCTGCTCGTGATCCTCAACGACAACGACATGTCGATCTCCGAGAATGTCGGCGCGCTGTCCAACTACTTCACCAAGGTGTTGTCGGGCCGCATGTATTCGACGCTGCGTTCCGGCGGCAAGAAGATCCTCAAGCAGATGCCCACGATGTGGGAACTGGCGCGCCGTTCCGAGGAAATGATGAAAGGCATGGTGTTGCCCGGCACGATCTTCGAAGAGCTCGGGTTCAACTACCTGGGCCCCATGGATGGCCACGACATCAAGGAACTGGTCACGACGCTGCGTAACACCCGCGCGCTCAAGGGCCCGCAGCTGCTGCACGTCGTCACGAAGAAGGGCAAGGGCTACGACCCGGCCGAGAAAGATCCGATCAAGTGGCATGGCCCGGGCCCGTTCGATCCGGCGACCGGCACCATTTTCAAGGAAAAGGCGTCCGGGCCCACCTACTCCCAGATCTTCGGCCAGTGGCTGTGCGACATGGCCGCGCGCGACGAACGCATCGTCGGCATCACGCCCGCGATGCGCGAGGGTTCGGGGCTGGTCGAGTACTCGAAGAAATTTCCGCAGCGCTACTTCGACGTCGCGATCGCCGAGCAACATGCCGTCACGTTCGCCGCCGGCCTCGCCAGCGAAGGGCTCAAGCCGGTCGTGGCTATCTACTCGACGTTCCTGCAGCGCGCCTACGATCAACTGATCCACGACGTGGCGCTGCAGAACCTGCCGGTGGTGTTCGCGCTCGATCGCGCGGGCCTGGTCGGCGGCGACGGCGCCACGCACCAGGGCAGCTACGATTATTCGTTCCTGCGCTGCATCCCGAACCTGACCGTGATGGCGCCGGCCGACGAAAACGAATGCCGGCAGATGCTCTACACCGCCACCACGCTCGCGGGACCTTCCGCCGTGCGATACCCGCGTGGCCAGGGGCCGGGTGTGCCGCTGGTTGCCGAGATGACCGCGCTGCCCGTGGGCAAGGCCGAGGTGCGCCGTGAAGGCCATGGCGGACTCCTGATCCTCGCGTTCGGCGCGCTGGTGAAGCCCGCGGAAATCATCGCCGAGCGGCTCGACGCCACCGTCGTGAACATGCGCTTCGTGAAACCGCTCGACGAAGAACTCGTGTTGCGCCTGGCCGCCAAACATCGCGCACTGGTCACGATCGAAGAAAACGCGGTCGCGGGTGGCGCCGGGTCCGCGGTCATCGAGTTGCTCGCGAGCTGCGCAAACTCGCTGCCGACGCTCACCCTCGGCATCCCCGACCGCTTCATCGAACACGGCTCGCGCGAAGACTGCCTCGTCCAGGCCGAGCTCGACCAGGCCAGCCTCAGCGCCACGGTCGAGCGCTGGTGGAGCCCGCAAATCGCAGGAAGAGCGCTTTCCGGGACATAAGCCGGGCCACAAATCGAAAGATTCGGCCCGCCAACCGGAACAAACGGCCCCCTTCTCCCATTTGAGGGGTTGAACGATCCACGAAAGCCCGCAAACTGTGCGGGCTTTATCTACTCAGGCCTTCACATGAAACCTGCCGTTGCTCCCCAGCCCCGCGTTCTCACCGTCGAAGACGTGCAGAGCCGCGCCGACACGCGCCAGATTCCGATCAACCAGGTCGGCATCAAGGACATCAATCATCCCGTGAAGGTGAAGGATCGATCGGCGGGCGAGCAGCACACGGTCGCCAACTTCAACATGTACGTGAACCTGCCTCACAACTTCAAAGGCACGCACATGTCACGTTTCGTCGAGATCCTGCATCGCGAACGCGAGATCTCGGTGGAATCGTTCGGCAGCCTGCTGGCGGAGATGACCGAACGACTCGAAGCGGATTCCGGCCTCATCGAGATGACGTTCCCGTATTTCGTGATGAAGAAAGCCCCGGTGTCGGGCGTGGAAAGTTACATGGATTACCGCGCCAGCCTCGTGGGCCGGCGCGTCAATGGCGAAACCGAAATGTGGGTGAAGGTCATCGTGCCGGTCACGAGCCTGTGTCCGTGCTCGAAGAAGATTTCCGAACGCGGCGCGCACAACCAGCGTTCACACGTCACGATCAACGCCAAGCTGCGCGAACACATGTGGATCGAGGAGCTCATCGAGATCGCCGAGAGCGAAGCCTCGTGCGAGCTGTACGGCATCCTCAAGCGCCCCGATGAGAAATACGTGACCGAACGCGCTTACGACAATCCGAAGTTCGTCGAGGACATGGTGAGGGACGTGGCGGTGCGGCTGAACGATGAGAAGCGGATTGCCGCCTACGTGGTCGAGTCCGAGAACTTTGAATCGATTCACAACCATTCGGCTTATGCGCAGATACGGCGCGATAAAGATGTGGAAGGCGAAGGCGCGCGGTGAGATGCGTGCGCGGAGCGCGCGCAACGTGATCCCGGTTCCGCCTTGAGTCACGTGATCGTTTGCGAGATTTGATCCCGCCGCCGGCAGAGCGACATTCTGCAACTCCAGAAATGATCTGAATTCGGGTGGTGCGAAGTACCGCTGCGGCTGCTTCTTACCTTTGGCGTGTAGCGGTGGTTTGGCTTCACGTCGTTGCGGACTGCGGGACGCACGTTGCGCGCGCTCCGCGCACGCATCTCACTACCCACCGTCGTCTTGCCCCGTGCGAAAGAGTCGCGCGCATCTTCGGGTGTGGCAGGAAGTGGGAACGGCGTCACAGTTCGATGTGGGACGGGGGCGCGCCTGGTGGGTGCGAGAGGTGGGTTCCGGATTCGGCGGCTCACATGGGGTGCAATGCGACGACTCGCTGGCGCGCCTGCGCCGGGCGGCTCGGGGAGTGAGATGTTGCGGAGGGATGGATCGATTTGCGCCAGGCGCGCGGTGGTTTTAGCCGCGCTTGTCGCGTGCGCGCCGGCGTTCGCGGCACCACTCTCCGTGACCGTGTTCAAACGCGATGGGACGCCGCTGCCGGGCGCAGTCGTCAGCGCGGAGGCTGAATCGCCGTCGCTGCCGCCCGCGGCGCCGGTGCATGGCGTCATGGACCAGGTCGACCTGACGTTCGTCCCGGACGTGCTGGTCATCCCCGTGCATTCGACCGTGCAGTTCCCGAACAGCGACCCCATCAGCCACCAGGTCTATTCGTTTTCGAGCGCGCGATCGTTCCAGTTGCCGCTGTATCGCGGCAAGCCCTATCCACCCGTGTCGTTCGATCAGCCCGGCATCGTGACGCTCGGCTGCAACATCCACGACAACATGTTGTCGTACATCATCGTCACGGCCGCGCCGTTCTTCGGGCGCACGGACAAGAATGGAGAATGGATCGCCGCCGACCTGCCGAATGGCCGCTATCGATTGCGTATCTGGCACCCGCTGCTCAACGAGCCGCAGGACCTGGAACGCGTCATCGAGGCGGGAGCTGCGCGCACGCCGATCCAGTTCCGGCTGGCGAAGGGCCTGAAGGCCGCACCCCTCAAAGGCCGTCCGCACTCATGGGACTACTGACCAACAAGTCGGCGTTGCTGGCTGGCGCGCTCGCCCTGAGCGCGGCGGCGAACGCGGCCGAATGGCAGCTGGCCCTCGACCTGCGCGCGGTGAGTTCGGACGGCCGCGAATCCTTCCTCGACGACGGACAGGGGAAGCTGCGCTACGACGCCGATCATGAGGGCATCCAGCTCGGCCGCTTGCGCGCCGCGCTCGACCAGCCGCTCGGCGAAGTGTTTTCCGCCCACGTCGAAGCATCGATGTGGGATCTCGACGACAAGAATCCCATCGATCTCACCGAGGCCTATCTCGAGTATCGGCCCTATCCGCGCGCCGGCCTGCGCACGCGCGTGCGCCTCGGCGCGTTCTACCCACCGCTGTCGCTCGAGAACCGCGCGCGTGGCTGGGAGACGCCGTACACGATCACCCCCTCGGCGATCAGCAGCTGGATCGGCGAGGAGATCCGCACCATCGGCATCGAGGGCCAGGTCGAGTGGTTAGGCACGCGCACCGGCCACGATTTCGACCTGCAGTTGACCGCCGCCCTATTCGGCTGGAACGATCCGGCCGGCACCATGCTGAGCGCGCACGGTTTCGCGTTCCACGATCGCCAGACCACGCTGTTCGGCCGCGTCGGCGCGCCACAGTCCGATCCCGCCCTTGCCAAGAAAGAACTGTTCCACGAGATCGACCATCGGCCCGGTTACTACGTGGGCGCGCAGGCGCGTTACCTGGATCGCGCCGTGCTCGAAGTCCTGCACTACGACAACCGCGGGGATCCGCGCGTGGCCGCGCCGGCCATCCGCGACTTCGCCTGGGACACCGTGTTCGATGCCGCCGCCCTGCGCATCGAAACCGCGAACGAGTGGACCGTGCTGCTGCAGGCGCTCGACGGCCGCACGGTCATCGTGCCGTTCACCTGGCTCACCTGGGAATACGAATCGCAGTCCGCATTGCTCGCGCGCCGCTTCGGCGCCCACCTGGTCGCCGCGCGCTACGATCGATTCGCGGTGGAATTCAACGGCGATCCGCACGCCGCCGGCAGCGAGGACGGCCACGCCTGGTCGCTGGCGTATTCGTACGAACCTGACGATCACTGGCGCTTCGCGCTCGAATGGCTGCGCGTACGCAGCGAGGTTCCGGCGCGCGCCGAATGGCTGGGCGAAGCGGCGCTGGCCGTGGAATCGAAGCTCGAACTGTCGGCGCGTTACGCGTTCGGCGGACGTTTCTAGACGCTCGCTTCCTTGCGGGTCGGGTCGCCGAAAGGTTTCCAGCAGTCGCGCGTGATCGCACCGATCTGGATCGCGTCCGCGCTCGTGAAGCGCACCTCGCGTACGGTGCGCATGTTCGCCCACATCATCTGGTAACCGCGCGTACGCCGCAGTTTGCCCACCCGGCGCGACCACTGTCGCAGCTCGTCCACGGTCGCGGGGCGCGCGGCACCCACCGTGCCGTGCAGCCGGATCGCCGGTGGCGTGCGGAATTCCCCGCGAAGGGCGGACCAGAGCCAGAACAGCAACCCACTGCGCACGGCCAGTACGCAGACATGCGGATTGCCGTTGAAATTCATCGGCATGCGTTGCGTGAATTCCTCGAAATACACGGCATGCCCCGGGGCGCGCAGCAACAGTGAACCGACCGGCGTCACGTGAGGCAACCCCTGGGCGGTCACTGTCGCCATCGAGAAATGCAGGGACGACTGGAACGAGCGGGTAAACAGGCGGCGGATCAGCGTCCAGTTCGATTCGACGTTCATGGCAGGCTCCCGGCAGGTGCCGCATCTTACTTTCATTCGCCCTTTCTTTCGCTGACAGTCGAGTCGCGCGGATTCACGGTCGTATATTGGCGGCGGCCCTACGCCCGCCCGCACCGGCAACCGGAGACACCCATGAGCGCGAACCCGAAAACGGTCGAATCCGAACTCACGCCTTTCAAACTACTCATCAACGGCAAACTCGTGCCGGGCGCCACTTCGACCGGCGTCATCAACCCTGCGACGGGCAAGTCATTCGTGTCGTGTCCGCGCGCCGACGTCGCGCAGTTGAACGAAGCGATCGCCGCGGCGAAGTCGGCCTTTCCGGCCTGGTCGCGCAAGTCCTGGGAAGATCGCCGCCGCCTGCTGCTCGCGCTGGCCGACGCCTTGAGCAAGCGGTCGGATGAATTCGCCACGCTGCTGACGCAGGAGCAGGGCAAGCCGTTCATGCAGGCGCAGTTCGAAATGGGCGGCGCGATCGCGATGATTCACGCCTTCGCGGAAATGCAGATCGTCCCGAAGGTGCTGCGCGAGGACGCCACCCAGAAGATCGTCCTGAACCGCGTGCCGCTCGGCGTCGTCGCGGCGATCACGCCGTGGAACTTCCCGATGATCCTGTTGATGATCAAGGTCGCGCCCGCGCTGCTGGCCGGCAACACCGTGGTCGCCAAGCCCGCGCCCACCACACCGCTGACTACCTTGAAGTTCGGCGAGCTGGCGGCGTCGATCCTGCCGCCGGGTGTGTTCAATGTGATCGCCGATCAGAACGACCTGGGCAGCGCGCTCACCCAGCATCCGGATGTGGCCAAGGTCGCGTTCACCGGCTCGACCGCCACGGGCCGCAAGGTGATGGCCAATGTCGCGGGCACGCTGAAGCGCATCACGCTCGAGCTGGGCGGCAACGACGCCGCCATCATCCTGCCCGGCACCAACATCAAGGAGGTCGCGCCCAAGATCTTCATGGGCGCGATGATCAACGCCGGCCAGGTGTGCCTCGCGATCAAGCGTGTGTATGCGCACGAGTCGCAGTACGACGAGCTGTGCGCGGAACTGGCGCAGCTGGCGCAGGACGCGACGGTTGGCGACGGCATGAATCCGCAGACGCAGATCGGCCCGATCCAGAACAAGATGCAATACGAGAAGGTGAAGGAGTTCATCGCCGACGCGCATGCGCGCGGCAAGGTCATCGCGGGCGGCAAGGCGCTCGAAGGCGAAGGCTATTTCATCGCTCCGACGATCGTGCGCGACATCCCCGACGACGCGCGGCTGGTGCGCGAGGAACAGTTCGGGCCCGTGACGCCGGTGATGAAATATTCCGATGTGGATGACGCGATCGCGCGTGCCAACAGCACCGAGTACGGGCTGGGCGGCACGGTCTGGGGCGCCGATCTCGTGCGCGCCTATGACGTTGCGTCGAAAATGGATTCCGGCACGGTATGGGTCAACAAACATCTCGACCTGCCACCCGACGTGCCGTTCGTCGGCGCCAAGCAATCCGGCA
>Ga0193752_1002138_pt1 | contig 15235 bp, 15 predicted proteins | sample H1c1metaG_FD_144924 | JGI IMG/M metagenome (GOLD analysis project Ga0193752, IMG submission 144924) | Soil microbial communities from a riparian zone of the East river system, Colorado, United States - H1c1 | ecosystem: Environmental > Terrestrial > Soil > Riparian zone | place: USA: East River... | reverse complement strand
GCACCCGGTCGACCAGTATCTCGAAGATCTCGTCGGGCAGCGGCCTTGTGGGAGGCGCGTTGTTCATGCGGAGGCGGTGATTCTAAGCTGCTCCGAGCGTGCGCCGCCCGTGTAGCGGGATGCCCTACAGAATGAAAAAGGGCGGCCGCTCGGGCCGCCCTTCGATCAACCCAAGCCTCGCTTAGTGCCGATCCCCGCCGTGGCCGCGATCGTCATCATCGTCCCGATCATGATGGCCGTGGCCGCCCTGCTGCGGCGCGAGCCCCATGAACTCCCGCAGCGAGGGGAACCACGTGCGGTTGTACCGGGTCTGCTCGAACTTGTAGAAGCGCGCCTCGGTCGTGGGATCCAGCGCGCGGCCGAGGATGTTGAGGTCCATCGACTTGGTGCTGCCCCACTTGCCGCTGTCCAGGCGCCGCACCAGCGTTTCCACCGCCGCGGCGGACTCGGCCACGCTGAACGTGCAGTGCCCGGGCCGGTTCACGAACGCGGTGCGGTAGAGCGTGCCGTAGCCGTTCTTCTCGATCGCCCGGTCGTAGCCCTCGACCAGGTTGACGGTCACGGCGCCGTCGCCGTTCGTGTGCATGCGGAACACCGGGACCTTCGGCTCGGCGAACACGGTGCGGCCCGGCGAGGTCCACCACTTGATCGCCTTGGGGTCCGCCGCGACGCGCGGAAACGCGTTGATCTTCCTCAGGTCGCGATCCAGGTCGGCGCGGGCGTCGCGATACAGGTTGCGCACCGCCTTCTTGTAGGCGTCTTCGCCGTTCTCGAAGAACTCCTCGTAGTCGACGCCGACGTTCCCCGACAGCTGGCCCGACCCGGCGTGCTCGAACATGTAGCGCGACTGGCCGACCAGCTGGCCGCCCGCCCGCTGGATGAAGGACTCGAACATGCTTTGCTGCAGCTCGGCGGTGTTGTGCGGATTGGGCTCCGGCGTCGTGGTGCTGATCCAGGCGGGCTGCTGCCCGATGGTGGCCGCAAGGGCGATGCGGGCGCGGCCGAGGGGCGTCTTCTGCGCCTCGCTGATCGCCGCCCGCCAGGCTGCGGTCAGCGCCGTGAGGTTGATCGGCAGATCGGTGATCTGCAGGTCGGGCGCGATCAGGGCCTTCAGCGCGAACCACGCGTCGAGCTCGGAGTTCATCAGCCAGACCGGCGTATGCGCGCAGCCGGCCACCACGCCGTCGATCCGGTCAGGATGGATCTCCGCCATGGCCAGGGCGACATGCCCGCCGCCGGAATGCCCGTACTGGATGGTCCGCGCGGGCTTGCCGTGGCCGGCCTGGAAAATGTCCATCACCGTCACCAGGTCATGGATCTCGTGCGCCGGGTCGTACGCCGCCTGCCGGTCGGCGCGCCGCGCCGTTCCCGAGACCGCGTAGCCGCGCGACAGCCAGTGCAGGTACCTCCCGGCATCCGGGGTCTGCGCGAAATCCAGGTCGTTGATGAGCGTCCCGTTCCATACCGTGGGCACGCGGATCTGATAGACCGTTCCCCGGGGGAGCGTTCCCCTCTCGTCGCTGAACGCCTGCGCGTCAGCGCTGCTCGGTAACCCGGTCAAGCCGCCGGCAGCGGCCACGAGCGCGGCGACAAGCCACGCACCCATACGGATCTTCTTCGCCTTCATAGTTCCGTTCCTCCTCGCTGTTGTAGTGACAGCGATGCTAGGGACGGCTCGCCCTGCCATTCATTCTGGATGATGCTTAGCTGATCCCCGACTTTTATGAAAAGGCCGAGATCGTGGAGCGGCCCGCAGGATCGACCGGTCGCAGCAGCTTAGCCTGCACACGCTCTCGGGGGGACTTCCCTACTGGAAGCTTATTCAGTAGTCTTTCCTCCTTGGGACCCCGTTCTGCGTTTGGCTCGAGCCTCTGAAACATCGATCGGCAATTGTCCATGGACCATCAGCTACAACAATTCAGGGCGCTACTTGAGCCGTGGTTGCCTGGCTATAAACAAGTCTACATCGCAGCAGTTGGTGTGTTGCACGACGAAAAGAGGTGGCTACTTGCCGCCAAGATCGAATTTGCACCAGGTGGCCTGAAGCCTTCATCCATACGGTCGCTCGATGGACCGATCTTCTGGACGGCAAATGCTGTAAGCGATTTTTCGCGTGACGCACTCGAGGCACTGCTGCGTGATGCAACGGCCGGGACGCTTCGCATCGGGACCACCGAAGCATCCTGCGACTTCGATTCAACTCACCGTCCCCACGCCAGCTTCTACGCTGGCCATAGCCCGATCATGGAAATGGATCACTCCGGACCTAGGTGCCCATCGATCATTATTTCCGGTGGTTCAGTATTCAATCTGTTCAACAAGTTTCCATCCTCCGCGGACGTTGACTGGCATCTCAGAGCGCTCAATCCCCCCTTCATTGATCTAACTGGACTGTATAACTCTCACGGGCTAACGAAGTCTGGTCACGACTCAGCGCTCATTGAGATTCGCGCACGGGCTCCACTGTCTATTGAGTCGAAGGAAAGCACCATTGTGGATGGCAAGGCTCAGATAGTTGTGATGGCAGCCAAGGGCCTTGATATAGACGAGATCACAGTCGGCTTCCACGAAGCAAAGGGCTCGCCAGAACCCACGCGAGGCCAGCTTGATTGCGATTCGATTCGATGGACAGATGCTGGCCCGCTTTACAAGCGCGGCGAAGTAGGATTCGTGGTTGGGGAATGTCAACGCTGCTACTGCTTTCTGTCATACCAAGGCGTAGGTATCCAACAAGTTCAAATAGCCGATAGTGCGCGAGCACTGAATTTGAGGTATGCCATTCATGCGGCGTTTGATCCCGACCTCGACGTGCTTAGAAGGATGCTTTTCGACTCGAAGCGAGACTCGAAAGCTTTCGAGGACGGTGTAGCAATGGTGTTTGGGATGCTCGGCTTTTCGGTCGCACAACATGGGCGATCAAAGAAGCTTTCGGACGCTACTGACATCGTTGCCATAAGCCCGGCCGGTGCCACTGTTGCCCTTGAGTGCACCTTAGGATTTCCCAATCACACTGGACAGATTTCAATGGCACTGCAACGAAGCGAGGCAATCCGAAAAAGCCTCACAGCTCAAGGCGCGAAGGTAGACGTCGTGCCAACAATCGTTACAGCGATGGCTAGCGATGACATAGTTCGGGAAAGGGGTGAGGCAGAGGGTCGGGGAGTCGCCGTAATTTGCGCAGATGACCTGGAAATGATCCTACAAACGATCCAGGCCACGACGGACGCTGATCAATGGCTTAGAGACCTGCTGGGACGGACGAGCCGCTCCCGCTTAATGAAAGCTCTCGGGCAGGGATGACCCTTCGAGGTAGGCTCCTCGCACGATGGCAGCGCGTTGGAAACAAGGATACGAGCCCAAAGTAATACTGAAGGAGCTCGAGCAATCACTGACGAAGCGAGACGACGGCCAAGTTTCCTTCCAAGGGTTCGCTTTCACACCTTGCTCCGCGGTAATTACCACCATGCTGGACCTCGGAAAGGTTCCGGATACTGAGGCGCATCGCACAGTCAGTAAATCCATCTTCAATGCCGCTCGTTCTGGAAGGCTGAGTCCGGACTCCATTCTCTCCGAGGTGGACGCGCTCACCCGGGCATATTTCAAGCAGCCACTAAACAAGTACCACCTCGTTACATCCTTGTCTTTTGGATGGCGAGCAAAGCCACCGTCGTTCAGTCTGAATGGAGCAAAGCTAAGGTTCGATGCTCAGTTCCGTCGGTATGCGAAGGCGCGCCAGGAGGCGATTGAGGAGATCAAGCACTCGCTGCTTGCGGACCTACCCACTGATTATGCGCCAGTGCTAGTAACCACGGAGGGTCGTACAAGCGAAGAAGCGGTCGAGCGGGGCATGGCGAAGCTCGACCTTGTCCGTGCGATATGGAACTTCTGGCTCAATAGCTCTCATGGCTTCCGGATGTCCGACGGCAAACGTCAACCAGTGAATGAAATTCACCTCGGCCCACTACACACATTGCACAAGCCAGATGGCAGCAGCTTGGGTAACGAATGGTGGTATGAACCCGACTACACGGGGTCAGTCCGCTCTTTCAACTCTCCAGACAAGCTGCCGCGGCTCTTTAAGTTTCAACGCAAGGTATCGCGCCTGCTGCGCGGACACTCTTACCGCGAACTTCTCGAATCAAACTTGATACGGTATTCCCGTGCACTTGATTTGCGAGATTGGGAATCGAGCTACTTGAGGTTGTGGGCAGTGCTTGAACAACTCACCAATACTGGAACTGAGGGGTACGGTGTGACAGTGCGTCGAGCAAGCGCTCTCTATAAGTCCTCCGACGTTGCGCGTCAGGAATTGTTGCATCTCCGCGAGAGGCGAAATAGATCTGTCCACGAGGGCACCGAGCATAGGGATCTCGAAACACTGATGTACCAACTGAAGGGGTTCGTTGAAGATTTGCTGTGGTTTCACATGAATGGCGGAAAGCGATTCAGCAACATTCAGGAGACCACCCTGTTTCTGGATCTGCCGACGACCAGCACCGAACTGTCAAAGCGTTTCAAGACAATCAAATACGCGTTACGGTTTAGACAAGAGCCGGTTTGACGACAACCACTCGGAAGACGTGATTAACCGGAAGACGCCATGGGAGAACGCCGCCGAGGCTGACGGCACCACGTACTCGGAACGATATTTGACGCGCCTTGCTCGCAAGGCGTTTCTGAGTCTCTGGAGCTATTCGAATCTCTACACTGATGAAGGTCGGTCAGCCGGAAAAGGAGATGGCAAGGAACTATGCGATCTCATGGTGGTATTTGGAAGCAATGTCTTGTTGTTCTCGGATAAGCATTGCCAGTTTCCGCAGCACTCTGACCTCAAGGTGTCTTGGTCGCGTTGGTATAGGCGTGCGATAGAAAGATCCGCCAAGCAGCTCTCGGGCGCCGAGAAGTTCATAAAGGAGTACCCGTCTCGAGTTTTTTTAGATAAGGACTGTAGAGCTAGGCTCCCCATTGCTTTGCCTGACCCGAGACGGGCACGCTACTTTTTACTAGCTGTGACGCGGGGGTCTTATGAGACGGCCGAGCGATATTGGAATGGTCAAAGCTCGGGTAGCCTGATGCTCGACAGCTCAATAGTCGCAGAGGATCACTATGCAAATCCCTTTCGGGTCGGTTTCCCCTTAGAAAACCGGCGGTTCGTCCATGTCTTGGACGAAATGACTGTCGACGTACTTCTACAAGAGTTAGATACCGTTCCGGATCTCATTGGCTATCTGGAATGCAAGGAAGAGTTTTTGACCCAGACTGGCCTTCACGTTAGCGCGGCTGGCGAAGAGCAGCTCCTAGCGCGTTACATGTGCACCCTGCGAGATGGGAAGCATGCTTTACCCAAAATTCCACATGGAACCGGCGCGGTCGCTCTAGTCGAAGGTGATTGGGAGTTCTATTCAGTAAGTCCTCAGCGTGAAGCGAAGAGAGCAGCTGACGCTGGGAGCTACATGTGGGACGACTTGATTGAGTATCAAAGCTCCTTCATACGCGCGGGGACTGCCACGACAGTGGCCGGATTGACAGAGCAGGAAACCGACCACGAGAGGGTCGTTAGAGCGCTAGCAGACGAGACGAGGTTTTCTCGCCGACAGCTCGCGGCGCATTTTCGCTTCGCTCTTACCCAAAGCCAACCTGGCAGAAAGTTCGCACGTGTAGTTGCGAGCGCAGATAGGGCGAATCGTGCCTACGTCTTTCTAACAGCACCAAAGCCGAGTGAAGTGACGTATGAAGAGTATCGAAAGATGCGCTCCGATACCCTTCTAACGTACTGCACGGGTGTCAAGCTCCGAATTCCGGACATTGTCGAGGCAGTAGGGATTGCGTCCGAACCCTTTTCAGAGTCAGTGTCTTCCCAAGATTTCGTCTACGTCGATCTAACAGAAGATCTAGCTGCCGAGCACCGAGAGCGCCTATCCGAAATGATGAAGGAGCTTGAAGTTCTGCAGTCCCCGCTAATCAAGCCGATAAAGGGGCAAGACCACGAATTCCCCATGCCGTTCAACTTCGAGACGGGGCCCGAGTTCTTTTCTGCGCATAACGGCATACCCATGAATAGGGCGGCACGAAGGGCAATGGCAAAACGCGCGCGTGGCAAGCGACGCTGACTTTCTGGTAGTTGCTTCGAATACCGCTCGAACCTACGACACCGGCCTCGAGTCGCTCCCTGCGCCGCTAATTTCTCTGGGCACAGAACTGTGCAGTAGACTCTTAAAAATGTGGGACACCATAGAGAAGGCAACGTCAGCGCTCGCGCCTTGGCTCGCCTTGGTTGTATCTGCCGTCACTGGCTTCTTCGGCATTCGTGCATTTCTGCTTTCGCGGCGAATCCAGAAAGACCTCAAGGGCGATGAGGCTCTAGTAGCCGGCGTTCTTCACAACCCGTCGCTATCGCACCCCGACCACGAAAACTGCGTGATCCAAACAACTCTCTTCAACAAGTCCAAGCGGAAGGCCTACGTAAGCCAAGTCAAGGCCTTTGATTCAAAGGGCGAAGAAATAGAGATCACGTGGTCTGATCGCATTGACCAGTATGGAAACCCCAATGGCGGGGCCAATCTGGTCGGCGTAATCGATTCCGTGCCTCTCTGCATTCGGCGCAACGACGGTGAAGGTTTTCGCACCACCCGTGTCGAGGTTACGCATTCCTTCGACAAGAAGCCGATGGTCCTCACCTATGACATCGGCGCGGGGTGGCAAGCATATTTTGCGCGGTGACTAAGCTGCTCTGAAGACGCCCTTTGAACGCCGGTTCCAGTTATGCTCGACTGCGACTTTGAAAATCAGCCATAGTGGCGAGAATCAACCGGTCTATGGATATCCTCTTCATTTTCGTAAATTTTCTCCGAGGAACGACCCGCCATAACCTTCGCCTTACCAAACAGTTCACCTCTGCGGGTTATACGGCTGCTTTGCAGAATTCGGCTTCGCGCGCGAAGTACATATCTGGCGCGATGACCTACGCGCCCTTTGCGCCGGCTAACCCCGACTGCTTGTTCATCTCACCGTTCGCCATGTCGGTTATGAACGATTACAGGATCGAGTATGACGCGGAGCGGATACGACTTATGAAGTTTCCCCTGCTGCCCTCTCGGCTAAGCGCCACTTACGCGTTTGGTGACTTCGCGACCTGCGAGTTGGTATCGAAAAAGTATGGTTGGCCGCTAGACACGGTCAGGAAATTTCGTCTCGAGCGCGACGAACTAACTCGCGTTCACAAATGCAACATGGAAATCATCTCGCTGATGCGACACGCCTATATGGTCAGTTCCAGCTCGGGACGAGGTGATGAACTTGTTTGGGAGAGTTACTGGTCCGGACACGGGAACCTGCAGATGGAACTTCCGGACATCGACTTCAAACGAAAAACCTATGATTCCGGCGAGATATGGGAGTACCTGATAGAAGGTCGTCTGCTCCTTGAAGAAGGACAGGCGTCAACATAGATGTGACCTCCATAGGGGAATTTTGCTGGATTGAGTCCGATACTCATCCCATTGGGCATAGGAAGGTTCGAGAGCGTTCGGAGACCCTCCAACCTAACAGGTCTCTTAGCTGTTGACCTACCTCGGGGGCGTCCGGAATTCAAGGCGTTTCCAATAGGTGGGCTCGAAAGTCGTATCAGGTTGATTGGGATTCCAGCGGTGGTTTGAGGGTTCCTAGGAATCGCTAGCGCAGCGGCTAGGCGAATTTACATCCTCGGCTCGATGCCAAGTCCTGCAACGATGTAAAAGCAGCCTGGCGATCTGTGAGGGTTGGAGCGGCCTACCGGAATCGAACCGGTCGCATCAGCTTGGGAAGCTGAGGTATTGCCACTATACGAAGGCCGCGTCGTCGGCAATGGCTTGACCTGGGACAACGCTAGGGCATTGATTCTAGCAGTAGAATTCTCACCATGATCCAGGTCACGGTCAACGGTTCGGCGCATCGTCTCGAGAAGCCGGTGAACGTTCGCGAGCTGCTGGAAAAGCTTGCGATGGCGGGGAAGAAAGTCGCCGTCGAGAGAAACGGCGAGATCGTTCCCAGAGGTGTGCACCACGAAGTCCTGGTGCAGAACGGCGACCGGCTGGAGATCGTGGTCGCGGTCGGCGGAGGCTGAGAAAGTGAAAGACGCGCTGGTCATTGCAGGAAAAACCTACGGCTCGCGGCTGCTGGTCGGCACCGGCAAGTACCGGGATTTCGCGGAGACGCGCGCCGCGGTCGAGGCCTCGGGTGCCGAGATCGTCACGGTCGCGATCCGCCGCACCAACATCGGCCAGAACGCGAACGAGCCGAGCCTGCTCGAGGCGCTGCCGCCCTCGAAGTTCACCTACCTGCCCAATACCGCCGGCTGCTATAGCGCCGATGATGCGGTGCGCACGCTGCGCCTGGCGCGCGAGCTTCTCGACGGGCATGAGCTGGTCAAGCTCGAGGTCCTCGGCGATCCGCAGACCCTCTACCCGAACATGCCGGAGACCCTGAAGGCGGCCGAGACGCTGGTGAAGGAGGGCTTCAAGGTGATGGTGTACTGCTCCGACGACCCGATCCAGGCGCAGATGCTGGAGAAGATCGGCTGCGTCGCGATCATGCCGCTCGCCTCGCTCATCGGCTCGGGCATGGGCATCCTGAATCCCTGGAACCTGCAGCTGGTGATCGAGAAGGCGACGGTGCCGGTGATCGTCGACGCCGGGGTAGGCACCGCCTCGGACGCAGCCATCGCGATGGAGCTGGGCTGCGACGGCGTGCTGATGAACACCGCGATCGCCGCCGCCAAGAACCCGGTAATGATGGCGCGGGCGATGAGGAAGGCGGTCGAAGCCGGCCGCGAGGCTTTCCTCGCCGGCCGCATGCCGAAGAAGCTGTACGCCGCCACGCCCAGCTCCCCCACCGAGGGAAAGATCTCCTCGAAGGCCGCTTGAACCGGCCGATCCGCAGCTTTGTCCTCCGGCAAGGCAGGACGACTCCCGCCCAGCAGCGCGCGCTCGATGAGTTGTTTCCCCGGTATGGCCTTTCTTTCTCTCAAGGGGAAATTCATTCGGAAAAGGTCTTTGGAAGAAACGCGCCGCTCGTCCTGGAGATCGGCTCGGGCATGGGCGAGACCACCGCGGCGATCGCCGCTGCGCAGCCCGAAGCCGACTTCATCGCCGCCGAAGTGCACGGCCCGGGCGTCGGCAGCCTGCTGAACAGGATCCATTCGATGGAGCTGAAGAACCTCCGCGTCATCCGGCACGACGCGGTCGAGGTGCTGGAGCGCATGGTCGGCGACGGCGCGCTCGCCGCGATTCACCTGTTCTTCCCCGACCCCTGGCCGAAGAAGCGCCATCACAAGCGGCGGCTGGTGCAGCCCGCCTTTGCTTCCCTCGTGACGAAGAAGCTCGCCGCCGGCGGCATCGTGCACCTGGCGACCGACTGGCCCGAGTACGCGGACCAGATGGCCGTTGTTTTTTCTGAAAATTCTTCCTTTGCAACCGCGGACGCCGGATTCGCCGCGCGCCCGGCGACGAAGTTCGAGACCCGCGGCGTGAAGCTCGGCCACCCGATCCGCGATCTTTTCTTCCGCCGGCGGGCCTGACAGACTGGCGCCATGCAGATCCCAGGCATGAAGATCCTCGACGAGGTCATTCCGGCGCGCGCCGGCTGGAGCCGCGAGCTGTCGCGCGGCCAGGTGCTGCGCCTGGTGGATCTCGAGGGCCGCCAGGCGGTGGATTTCCTCTGCTACAACGCGCTCGACTACGAGGATCGCTACGCCGCGGCCGACACGATGAAGATCAACGGCAACATCTTCATCCGCAAGGACAGCGTGCTCTACTCGGTGAACTGCAACCCGATGTTTACGGTGATCGAGGACACCTGCGGCTCGCACGACACCATCGGCGGCTGCTGCTCCTCGGCGCTCAACCGCCGCCGCTACGGCAAGCCCGACGACCCGAGCTGCCGGCAGAACTTCCTCGCCCAGCTCGGCCGCTACGGCATGGGGCCGCGCGACATGGTCGCCAACCTCAATTTCTTCATGTACGTGCCGGTGGGCAAGGACGGCGCGATGGACATGGGGCCGAGCATCTCCAAGCCGGGCGACTACATCGACCTGCGCGCCGAGATGGATGTGCTCGCGGTGATTTCCAACTGCCCGCAGGTCAACAACCCGGTGAACGACTTCAACCCGACGCCGGTGCGCGCGGTCATCTACCAGCCTTGAGGCGCGGCGCCGCGTCGCCCGGCGGCGACAGTTGATGCGTCACGCAATCTTCCCTACATTGCGTGACAGCAGCTACGACATTTCCCCGCAACGACTCGCGACAACGGTTCGCACCGGAGCAGCACTTGCCCTCTACATTGTTTCGCACCCCTGTCATTCTCGCCGTCGACGACAAGCGCGCCAATCTCTTGGCCCTCGAGGCTCTCCTCGGCGACAAATACAAGATCCTCTATGCCAGCTCCGGTCTGGAGGCCGTATCGACCGTCCGCTCGCGGCCCGATATCGACCTCATCCTGATGGACGTGCAGATGCCGGTCATGGACGGCTTCATGGCCGCGATGGAGATCAAGCGGCTCGACGCGGGCCGCGAGATCCCGATCATTTTCGTTACCGCGGTCTACAACGAGGACCCGTTCGTGCGCAAAGGCTACGAGGTCGGCGGGGTCGACTACTTCAGCAAGCCGTTCGATCCGGAGATCCTGAAGATGAAGGTGGGCATCTACACAGCCTTCAGGAGCCGCGAAAAGGTCCTGCAGGAAAGAGAGCGCCACATACGGGAATCGGAGGAGCTGCTGCGCGTCGGACAGAAACTGTCCTCGATGCTCGAAAGCCTGCGCGTCGGCGTGCTCATCGCGGACGTCGAGGGGCGGATCTGCCAGAGCACGCAGGAGGTGGCGCGCATCTTCAAGACCGCGGACCTGATCGAAAGCGACTGCTATGGCCGGGTGCTCGGCTGGTGGGATCGCGCCGGCCGGATGATCAAGGACCGGGCGGGCCCCTTGGCGAGGGCGCTCGACGAGGGCGAGACCTCCCATAGCGAGCTGATCGAGATCGACTGCGTGGACGGCTCCACCACGGCCGTCGTCGCCTCCGCCTGCCCGCTGCACGGGCTCGACCGCAAGCTCGTCGGCGCAGTCGTTCTGATCCACGACATGACCGAGCCCAGGCAGATCGGCGAAGCCCTGGAGGAGCGCGTCACCCGGCTGATCGGCGCCGGCGTCGAGCTCGAGGAGAGCGCGCTACGCGCGCCCTGACCTTTCACCATCGAGGAACAGCTCCAGCAGCTCGTTGAGAAAGCGCTGCCCTTTCGCGCTCGGCCGGATGCGCTTCCAGTCGCGCTCGATGAGTCCCTGCTGTTCCGCCTGTCGAAGCTGTTTTTCGATCACGCTCACGGCGAGTCCGGTTCTTTCGGTCAGTAGACCGACTGGAAAACCGTCCACCAGGCGAAGTGTGTTCAGCATGAACTCGAACGGCAGCTCGTCGGCGGCAATCGTCTTCTCCTCCGCGAGCGTGTCCTGCGCGGCGAGATACTCCTTCGGCTGCTTGATGCGCGAGTGGCGCGTGACGCGGTCGGGAAAGCTGACCTTGCCGTGCGCGCCGGCGCCGATGCCCAGGTAGTCGCCGAACTCCCAGTAGTTCAGGTTGTGCCGGCAGCGGTGACCGGGCCTGGCGAAAGCCGACGTTTCGTAGTGCTCAAAGTTATTGTCGTTCAACAATTCCTCGATCATGACCTGCATGTCCGCGGACAGGTCGTGCTCGGGCAGCGGCGGCGGCTTGCTGAAGAAGACCGTGTTCGGCTCGATGGTGAGCTGGTAGGCGGAGAGGTGCGGCACGCCGGTCGCCACGCCCGCCTCGATGTCGGCGCGCGCCATGGCGGCGCTCTGCCCCGGCAGGCCGTACATCAGGTCGAGGTTGACGTTGTCGAACGCGGCGAGCGCGGACTCGACTGCCCGCCGCGCTTCGTCGCCGCCGTGGATCCGGCCGAGCGCGCGCAGCATGGCGTCGTCGAAGCTCTGCACGCCCACCGAGATGCGGCTGACGCCGGCATCGCGAAAGCCGCGAAAGCGCCTCGCCTCGACCGTGCCGGGATTCGCCTCGAGGGTGATCTCCGCGCCCGGCTCGAGCGGCAGGCGTGCGCGCACGCCGGAGAGCAGCGCGTCGATCGATTCCGGCGCGAACAGGCTGGGCGTGCCGCCGCCGATGAACACGCTCGACAGGCGCCGCCCCCAGACCGAGGGCAGCAGCGATTCGAGGTCCTCGAGCAGCTTGCCGACGTATTCCTTCTCGGGAAGCGCGCCGCTTCGCTCGTGCGAGTTGAAGTCGCAGTACGGGCACTTGCGCACGCACCAGGGGATGTGGACGTACAGCGCCAGCGGCGGCAGCACCGCCAGCTTCACGATCCCGGGGCGTTCAACCGCGACTTGAGTCACGCAGCAATTCTAGAAGCTTCACGAGCGCAATCCCCCGATGGCTGATGCGGTTTTTCTCGCCAGGATCGAGCTCGGCAGCCGTTTCCCCACCGGGTAGAAGAAACAGCGGGTCGTAGCCAAAGCCGCTGGCGCCGCGGGGCACGCGAGCGATCTCACCGTGCCAGATCCCTTCGGCCACGAGGGGAGTTTTTTCGAAATGTTCTAAAAAGACAATTACGCAGGTGTAATGAGCCTTGCGATTGTCCTTCAGGCTCGCGAGAAGCTTGGCGTTGTTCCGCGCATCGCGCTCTTCGCGGTTGCCTTCGCGGCCGGCGTAATAGGCCGAATGCACACCGGGTGCGCCGCCAAGCGCGTCGACGGACAGGCCCGAATCGTCGGCGAGCGCCGGCAGGCCGGCGGCGAGACTGGCGTGCCGTGCCTTGGCTAGCGCGTTCTCGAGGAACGTATCGTACGGCTCCTCCGCTTCGCTGATGCCCAGCGCCGATTGCGGCACGACTTCGATCGCAAGCGGCGCGAGCAGCGCGCCGATCTCGCGGATTTTTCCGGGATTGCCCGAAGCGAGCACGATGCGCTTCATACCCGGTATTCGGCGAGCCAGTAGTACTGGAGCGCGCGGTAGTGGACCGGCACAGGCAGAAGAGCGCGCAGCTCCTCCTTGGTGGGGAAGTTCTTCATGACCCGGAAACGGCTTCCATCGGCAAGCGTGCGGAGCTGGTAGGTGTTTCCCACCGCATCGACTTCGGTCACCGGGGTACTGTCGCCTCCGACATAGAGATTGTCGAGCAGCAGCACGCGCGCGCCGGGCTCCAGGCGCGCGTGCAGCGAGGCGAGGAACTCGGCGATGCGCTGCCGCGGCACGTGCGACCACCAGAAGCCGGCGAAGGCGGCGTCGAACCGTCCCAGGCTCTCCGGCAGCGCGTAGGCGTCGGCCTCCACGAAGGTCGCATTGTTCTTCGGGTAGGGCTTGGCGCGGGCGATGTTCATCGGCTCTTGCGCGAGGTCGGTCGCAGTCACCGAGCCGGCGAAGAAGAAGATCACCGTGGTCCAGTAGCCGGTGCCGCAGGCGACCTCGAGTACCGCGGCATGCTTGAGGATCTCGGCGATCTTCTTCTTCAGCAGCAGCAGGTCGGACTGGCGCTCCGGCTTGGCGTAGATCGCTTCATACTCGCCGGCGCGGCGCCGGTAGTATTCGATGAGCTCAGCCGATTCCAAGCGCCTTTTTCTGCGCCGCGATGAGCTCCGCGATGCCGCGCTGCGCAAGCTCGAGCAGCGCGTCGAGCTCGCGCCGCGAGAAAGCTTCGCCCTCGGCTGTGCCCTGCACCTCGACGAAATTCCCGGCGCCGGTCATGACGACGTTCATGTCGCAGCCGCTCGCCGAATCCTCGGGGTAGTCGAGATCGAGCACCGGCGCGCCGCCGTGCATGCCGACCGAGACGGCGGCGACGAAATCCTTGATGGGGCTTTTTGCGATGAGGTTCTTCTGCTGCAGCCACGTGATCGCGTCGTGCAAGGCGACAAAAGACCCCGTAATCGCGGCGGTGCGCGTGCCGCCGTCGGCCTGGATCACGTCGCAGTCGATCTGGATGCTGCGCGGCCCGAGCACGGCAGTGTCGATTACCGCGCGCAGCGAGCGCCCGATAAGGCGCTGGATTTCCTGCGTGCGGCCCGACTGCTTGCCGCGCGCCGCCTCGCGATCGCCGCGCGTATTGGTTGCGCGCGGCAGCATGCCGTACTCGGCCGTCACCCAGCCGCGGCCGCTTTCCTTGAGAAACGGCGGCACGCGCTCCTCGACGCTCGCCGTGCACAGCACGCGCGTGTCGCCGAACTCCACCAGCACCGAGCCCTCGGGATTGCGCGTGTAGCTGCGCGTGATGCGCACCGGGCGCAGCTGGTCGGGTTTCCTGCCGCTCGGCCGCAGGGTGATGATCTCGGCGCTCATCGCCGCGGCGGCACGTTCTTGCGCAGCGCCGCCTTGATCTCGGCGATCGCCTCGTCGATGTCCTGGTCGGACACCCGCAGGAAGTCAGGGTCGGTGGCGGTCAGGTCCTGCACGTCGGTCGGCAGCTCGTAGTAGGGCAGCGTTGTCGTGTTCGGCCCCGGCGCGGCGACCGGGGCCTTCATCTCCTCGCCCCAGTTCACGGCGAGGACCGAGACATTGTCGCATTCCTGCCCGGCGCGCGCCTCGGCGAGGGCGACCAGCTCGGGCACCGCCTCCTTCAGCTCGCGCGCGAGCAGTGCATTCAGCATCTGGCGCTGGGTGAGCGGCGCCCAGAAGCCGTCGGAGCACAGCAGCACGATGTCGTCTTTCTCCAGCGCCGTCTTCGACGCGATGTCGGGGCGCGGCGCCTGGAAGCCGCCGAGGCACTGCAGCAGCCGGTTGCGCTCGGGGTGCGACATGCTCGCCTCTTCGCGGATGCGGCCCTCGTCGACGAGCTGCTGCACGCGCGTGTGGTCGCGGGTACGCGCTACGACGCGCCCCTTGCGGAACAGATACAGCCGGCAGTCGCCGACATGCGTCCAGTACGCCTGGCCGTCCTGCACCACGCAGGCGACGATCACGGTGCGCGGCGTCTCGGCCAGGGCGCGCTTGTGCGCTTCGGCCAAGATCTGGCCGTGCGCGGCGGCCACCGCCTGCGCGAGAAATTCGGCCGGGTTGGCGAGGCGCGGCCTCGCCTCGCGCTGGAACGCCGCGCCGAACAGATCCGTCGCCAGGTTCGCCGCCACCTCGCCGTGCAGGTGCCCGCCCATGCCGTCGGCGACCACCAGCAGCAGCGCGTCGGGCGTGCGCCAGTAGCCGAGCCGGTCCTGGTTCATCTGGCGCGCGCCGACGCGCCTCTCCTGGACGCTG
>Ga0193752_1002137_pt1 | contig 15238 bp, 14 predicted proteins | sample H1c1metaG_FD_144924 | JGI IMG/M metagenome (GOLD analysis project Ga0193752, IMG submission 144924) | Soil microbial communities from a riparian zone of the East river system, Colorado, United States - H1c1 | ecosystem: Environmental > Terrestrial > Soil > Riparian zone | place: USA: East River... | reverse complement strand
TATTTAGGGGGTGAGTTATGAAACATGCTACTTTAGCCATAGGTACGCTACGAGGTAAGAAGCCATTATTGTTGCTGGGCGCTGCCTGGTTGGCTTTTGCGCTGTCGGTAGCGTTCACGGGAAGTATGCAAGTAAGTGCGGCTGCTTCTGGAACGAATAGCGCAAGGGCCACCTGCGGTTCAGCGCCAAGAGACAAAGATCCATCAAGTTGGGGGCGATTCTTTAAAGTAAATGGAGTAAATATCCGCAAGTCGCCCAGCACCAACAGCCGGATCTGCGCGCAAGGGCAGAAGAGCCATCGCGTTGACTACCATTACGTACACTGCTAACCCGTTACTATTGCATAGCAAAAGGAGGCCGCACAATGTGGCCTCCTTTTAACTTGTCCGGCTATCGAAGTAACCTGCTACTTTTTGCCAGCTACATTCACCATCCACCGAATACCAAATTTGTCCACGCACATACCAAAGATGTCGCCCCATGGTGCTTTTTCCAATGGCATGAGTATTTTTCCACTGTCTGAAAGCTTGTCAAAATAAGCCCGTAATTCTTCCTCGTCATCACCGTTCAGCGACATACTGATAACAGCTCCGGGTGTGTAGGGCATGCTGCTAGGCGTGTCAGACGCCATGAAGGTAATGCCGTTGTCAGCCTCTAGCATGGAATGCATGATCTTGTCGTCTTCGCTTGGATCCTGGGATGCCTGGTACTCCTTGAAGGTGTGAAATTCCAGTTTGCCGCCAAATACGGACTTGTAGAACTCCATTGCCGCGCGGGCGTTGTCTTTGAAACCTAGGTATGGATTTAGTTTGGTTGGCATAGATGTGTTCTCCTTATATTCTCTAGCCTGATAATACAGCAAAAACCGTAGCTAATCGCTAGCAAGCTGCACATCACTGGCTTTTACATAGCCTTGGCGATGGTTGTAAGAAATGGGTATGTACTTTTCACTGCCCACCACAAGTGTGCCGTCGCCCGGCGAGCTGCGATCAAAGGTCAGCACGTGGAGGTAGTCATTTACGATCTTTTTTTCCTGAACCGGGTAAGTCTGACCAGCTGGGATCTGGTACTGTAGTGGCACAACTGGCTGCACCGGCACGTTATGAGTATAAGCAGATGCCTCCGGGAGGGGCCGACCGTAGAGCGGAACGGAACCAAGTCCTTCCTTCGGCGTCACTACTTTGCCGGCTACAGGAAGGGCAGTACGTGCATGACCGGAAGGATTATGTATCCAACCTTTTTGACCACCGTACCATATGGCCGTCCAGTCACCCTGACGTCCAGCCACGGCAAAACGCTGGCCATGGACAGCAGTGGCACTCCAGTCTTCTATGCGGTTAGTACCAGGGCTGCCGTCCGGATGCAGGGCGATATTAGTCACCAGTGGTGAATTATGACTAGGCTGCGTGCGGACATACACCACGTTTGCAGACTGGCTCGGCAGGGGAGTGCAGACCTCTTCTATGCACTGCGTTATAGGGGGTTTGTTGGTGACAAACTTGGGCGCAATGGCAACGACCTTTGCACTCGGACCAGCGGTTTGTTTGACCGGAGCACCCAGTAGCTCCATATAGCGCTCCCAATCCCAAAAAGGCCCTGGGTCGGTGTGCATAGTGGCAACCCGATTAGACGCAGGCGGGTAATTCTGATCATGACCGATGATATGATCCCGATCTAGCGGGATGTCGTATTTGTCGGCCAGGTAGCGAACCAGCTTGGCCGATGAGCGATACATAGCCTCGGTATACCAGGTAGCACCCTCAGCCGAAAAACCTTCGTGCTCTACACCTATAGAATGCATATTTATGTACCAGTTGCGAGCGTGCCACCCAATATCTTTGTTCTTTACCATCTGGGTCACCTCACCATCGGAAGAGCGGATAATGTAGTGGGCGGATACAAAGGAGGCCGGATCCCGGAACCAATCTATTGAACTCTGGTAGGAGCCTTCAGTGTCGTGAATCATGATGTATTTGATCTTTATATCGCGTGGTCGGTTGGCTCTGTCTAGGTTGCCGTAGTCTAATGGGTCAGTTGGGTTGTTTTGGGCAAAGCGAGCGGGTACAAACTTGCAGCTCAGATCACGCGGGCATTCGGTCTGGTCCTGGTGGCGAGCCCGCTTAGGGAGACGCAGATTCTGCAACTTAGAACGATCTGGCTTGACCAGTCGGCTGGCAAGAGCGACCCTCTGGCCATCGGTGGTAGTCCGGCTGACACCCGTTTGAATCGTGTCGTAGACATCATCAGCAAATGCCTGGGCAGCCTCGTCGTCCTGGGCATTATTCAGGCGAGCAACCGCACTGTACCAACCGCCAAGATCACTGGGAGATTGTCCATTGTTGGACTCTTTGGCGTAGTGAGCGACTAGAGCGGCGCCTCCGCGAACATTGTGTCGTTGGCCCTTTTTGACAGTTTCGGGCGATACGGCCAGCAGCCTTGCTGCGTCATCAAGCGTATAAGCACGATTGTGCAGCTGGCGCACCAGGCGGGGCCGCCGATGATCACCCCTACCGTCTATCAATTCTGTATTTGTTGTCAAGTGCATCAATCCATAACCGCCGTCTGCACTGGGCAGGCCATTATGATCCTCCCAACGGGATTGATTGTAGGAAATCGACAGCAAAAGTTCTTGGGGCACGCCAAACTCTGCGGCCGCAGCGGTAAAGCTGCGCTGCCGTTCACTGGCAGCGCTAGCATGCGCCAAGCCAGGCGAACCTGTTGCCGCCAAAAATCCAACTACAACCAATAGTGCCGCCGTGCGTTGTAACCGCATACCATCCGATTCCCATAGTTTTAACATTCTTCTCATACGCGTACTCCTTTCTGCTAATTAAATAACCATAGCATCGGGTTTAAAATCTCCGATGCTAGTTTTCTTACTACGAGGCAAAGGACTGTTTGGGGGCGGAAGTGGCGGGTTTGGTGGGGGAAGTCTCGGGTGCGGATGTCTATAATGGAGGTGGTGCTGGTTTTGGTATGACATATGCATGTCAACATTTATCCCGCTTAACGAACTTCCAGCCGGAGGCCAATCCGCTTACTATATGAGGTGAGGGAATTCATTGGCAGGCCAGGCCAACCCTAAGTCCGCAGAAATACGCGTCGGCCACGTAACCCTCAAACCGGGCGCTGACTATCCAGAGCATAGCCATCCAGCGCCCGCGGTATATATACAGATGCCGGGAGGCCGAGAATTCATCGTCCGGCTCCAACCCGTGCCAGGGGCTCTTAATCTGAAATTAACCAGATTGTAAAACATACAATATAACTGTTGTTGCTATTACAAATCACAAGCAGTATCATTGATACATAAGCAGATTAATATAAGAAGGGTGAGGGACACGTATGGTCAAAATAGTCAAAAAACACATAAATAGAGCAGGGGTTGCCGCAGCAACAACGCTGTCTACACTTGTACTAATGACAGGTGCTGCATCTGCAGCAGTACAAACCAAGGACATTGCAAACGGTGCCGTTACGAGCGCTAAAATTGCTGGCGGTTCAATCGTAACAGGGCATTTAGCCGCTGGAGCAGTACGCACAAGCAATATCGTTAATGGTGGAGTCCAGAGTGCTGACATCAGCAATGGCACAATCGAAAGCCACGACATAGCCGACAATGCCATTACAAGCGCCAAGCTTGCCGACAACGTCGCAGTTACCGGCACGCTCTCATCAACTGGTGCGCTTACCGTATCAGCTGGCGGTGCAACCGTGACAGCCGGTGGCTTTACCGTAAACGGCGGACTTGCAAGGTTCGGTACTACGACTCCTGTGCACTTAGCATCCAGCCAGACTACCCCACCAGCTGGTGTAGCCGCTATGACTGGTGTATCAGCAGTTACTGTTGTGGGTAGCGATACCAAAGGTATCATCACTACCACCGGCGCAGCCAGTGCCGCAGGTACAATTACTGTTACATTTAACACAGCGTATGCAAGCGCACCCGTAGTTGTACTAACGCCTGCGAACGCGTCTGCCGTAACCGGCGCCGCACACGTCAGCAGCACGACTACAACCTTCGTTGTAACTACAACTGCCTCCGCAGCCGGCACACCAAGCTGGGCTTACCACGTCATCCAGTAAGTAACATTACGGACGTAAGGCAAAAAATAAGGTGTTCGAAAGAGCACCTTATTTTGTGTATACTCCCGTAGATTCTTTCTCGACCTTGTAGGGGAAGTGGCTTGTTTGGTGGGGGAAGTCTCGGTGTGACGTCTATAGGTAATAGCCATCCCAAAACAAAATGAAGAAATTCTGGGCGATGATCCGGATGAGTCAGAATCGTTCCGGCCGAGTGAAGCATATCCATAGATGTGGTGAGTGAGGCGGGGACGATTCTGACCATTCGGGCGCGGCCAGAAAGTGTCATTTTGTTTTGGGATGGCTATAAGTCAAGTATACTAACCTAGGTGAATAGAAAAATACTAGGTATTGTTTTAATCGTCCTGGCGGTCGCACTGGCAGCCGGAAGCATGTGGTTTTTTGGCTTTCGGCGTGAAGATGCAAAAACAGTCAGCCCGGTAGTCGAAAAATATACCCAGCTGAACATAGAGCTCAAGGAGGGAAAGCTAACCTCAGAAGCTTCGACATACCTCGTGCAACCGGGTATAGGTCTGGAGTTCCACATATCCAGCAACAAATTCGGGAAGGTAAGTGTTCCCACAGAACCTCCCCAGACAATAACCTTTACCGAAAGCCCCCTTATTTTTAAGTTCAATGCCTCTCGTAATCCTGGAAGCTACGCGCTGGTGTATCAAGCAGAAGGCGGGAACGAAGCCATTCAAATCGGCACTATTGTTGTAAAAGGCAAGTAAGGCACCCTGCCGAATTAGGCTCCTCCGAACTATTGCCGCTTTATTTATAGGTTCATTATCCTTATACTTACTTAGATATATGAGCATACAAAACTGGTCTAGGAAAAAGTTAGTTATAGCGGGTGGCATCACAGCAGTCATTATTTTGGTAGTAGTTTTGGCACTTACTAGATCCAAAAGCAACCAGCCCGAGGGGCAGACTCCTGCCACACAAATACCACAGGTGGCCGTTACCCCAAGCGGTATCACCTACCCATCGTCTTGGCAGGAAGCAGCAGAAATAGCCGTATCCGAAAAAGATTCCGGGGTTACATCTGTAGCGACCAAGGGTCAACCCACTACCAAGGTTATTATCCGCGAAGTCAACGGGGAGCTGGCCTCAGATTTTGACATACAAAAACTACCCGACCAAATAGGCACCGAACTAGGCGCTCAAATAGAGGGATTTACGCTAATCGAAAAAAGAACCATGAAGATGGGCGAAAACAACGCCGTAAGGGTTGAGTACAAGCAGCTCAATTCATCAGACCAAAAAATATACCAGTTCGTAATGTTTGTTGTACCGACCGCCAAAAAGACTTTTTACATCACCTATTCCAGTGCCGAAGACATAGCCAAATTAAGCGGCGACATCGATAAAATCAATCAGTCCATCGCCCAATATATAAAAACCCATCCTAGCTAATAGTGGGCCAACAGCTGCGCACACCGCACCACCCGTCGCTATGATCCACCGATCACGGTTTGACTTTATACTTGACATATTTCCTTATAAGTGTTACTGTGCTTTCTAGCTAAGATATTCTCTTTAGTTACAATCGCCGTTGCATCCCCTCTGGGAGCCAGAAAGCAAAAAGCCTCTACATCGCAACTGCTTCTAGTGATAATTTGCCGTTTTAACGGCCACAAACTAGTTTTAAAAAAATAATCTAATAAATCCAACAAAGGAACAAACATGAACCAACATACTAAACAGGGCCCATCAAACGGGTCCGCCAAAACCCGTGGTGCCGCCATCCGTGCCCAAAGACGCACCCAGGATGACGCCCACAGAATTGTCAGCCGGCATGCTGACGCCAGCCAAAAAACGCAGCCCATGCGGGCAAATGCCGTCACCGATGCTTTTGACAAACTCAAGATCACGTTCTTGGGCGGGCTAGACGACGTCGGCGAAAAAAACATGGCCGTCATCGAATACCAAAACGAAGCAATCATCTTGGACTGCGGCATTAACCTCAGCATAGACTTGCCGGGCGTCAACTACGCCATAAACGACACTGCCTACCTGGAAACCATCAAGCATAAAATCAAAGCCTACGTCATCACCCACGGCCACCTGGACCACATTGGCGGGCTGCGGCACACCGTGCCCCAGTTTCCGGCGCCAATCTATGGGTCACGCTACACTATTGGTTTGGTGGAAAAAGCGTTTGAAGATTTGCAGGCAGAAACTGGCTTGGAGTTCAAGCCACAGCTGGTCACAGCAAAACTAGACACGCACGAAAAGCTGAATATAAGCAACTTTAAAGTAGAGTTCATACGCATCACCCATTCGCTTCCAGACGCAGCGGCGGTGTGTATTGATACGCCAGTAGGGCGCATTGTCGCAACAGGTGACTTTCGGCTTGATCCGGAACCACTCGACCGCATGCCAAGTGATACAAGTCGTTTGCGGGAACTAGGCGACCAAGGTGTCTTGCTTTTGCTGAGCGATAGTAGCTATGCGGACACAGAAGGCCGCGTACCTACCGAAAGCACTCTGCAACAAAGCTTCTATGACATTATCGGCAAGGCCTCTGGTCGAATTTTTGTAGCGGCGTTCTCTAGTAACATGAATCGTACACAGATGATTATCAATGCGGCAGTGGCAGCTCGGCGCAAAGTTGCGCTTGATGGACGCGGTATGCTGAGCTATGCAGAGATTGCCGTAAGGCAAGGCATCCTCAAAGTACCAAAAGGTACCATTGTGCCTATCGGACAAGCAAGTGCCATCCCCGCCGATCAGCTATTGGTCATGTGCACCGGCGGACAGGGCGAGCCAAATGCCGCCCTGCAGCGCATGAGCGAAGGCGACCACAAGTACGTCAACTTGAACGAGGGCGACACCGTCGTCATCAGCTCGTCGCCTATTCCCGGTAACGAAATCGCCTATGACTTGCTGGGCAACCGGCTGAAGAGGCAAGGGGTGCGCCTGTTCCGCCACCCCACACACCAACTGGACGGCTGCGGCCCCTTGCACGTGTCCGGGCACGCCAAGCGCGAAGAACTGCGGGAAATGATCCAGCTCACTCGGCCAAAGTTCTTCATCCCCGTGCACGCCGGGCACCTGCGCCGACACTACCACGCCGAACTAGCCATAGAAGAAGGTGTACCACGCAGGCACGTGCTGTTGCCAGAAAATGGTGATAGCGTCCTCATGGCCAGCAACAGCATGGAAACGGGCGGGCAGGTACCACACGGCAGCCTGCTGATCGACCAAACCGGATCGGTCGTGAACGGCATTGTCGTCAAGGACCGGCTGATGCTGAGCGAAGAAGGCATACTGACAGTCATCCTGACCATCGACAAAAAATCTGGCCAGCTGCTCATCAGCCCGGACATCATCAGCCGCGGCTTCATCGCCATGCGCGACAGTGATGAACTGCTGAATGCTTTCAGGGCCGAGCTACGCCGCACCGTACAGCAACGGTTTAGGCGAGTAGACCTGGACCGATTCAAAACCGAGCTGAAAGATCACCTCACGCATCTTTGCTTTGACCAAACCGGTCGCAGCCCGCTGGTCATCCCGGTCGTCAATGTTATCGGCGGCAAAGTCGTAAAACCCCACGCCGGGCGACCCACCGCCAGCAAGCCGCAGATCCAGCAGGAGCAACAGCGATTCCAGGAAATGAGGGTACAGCTACTTGGCCAAAATCAGCAGAGCTCAGATGCTCTGAGAAAATAACTCTAAAAATTCAGCCGGCTTAATAATCCGCATACTTTCGTACCTGCCAAGCACCAGCAAGCCTTTGTCGCCGCCCACTACATAGAACCCATTGCTACTTGTTTCTGAGCAGAGCATACCTACCGCGGGCGTTTTCTGAGCAGAGCAAAACTAGCAAGATGACCTATCCCAAACAGAATACCAAGCATAACTTGCAGAACGATAAAGCCGGAAAAATAATCTCGATCAGTAGCAAATGTCATCGTCTGAAGACTGGTCATTGGCATGTGGAAGCTCCGCCAGACAATCTCTAGCGGGTCAAAGGGCGTTTGTATGAACGTAAAGGTATTCATGACCAAATAAAACGCAACGGGGACAGCCAAGATCATCCACGGCAGCAAAATCCTCAGCTGCCGAACGCGGAACCAGTAGCACAACACCACAGGCGTGAGGATCGCAGCGAGGGCTTCGCCGAACCAGAGCACGCCAAGGATAGTTGATTCCATGGAAGGATACTTCCAGATAAAGCTCGTGTTCATGTAGGCAACTACCAAGAAAATAAAATCGGCAAAAGCAAATACCAAGGCGATGACGGCAAAAGCGACAAAGGGCAGAACCAGTGACTTTTTCAGCATGGTTTTTACTGTAGCATGAGCGACTCAATTAAAGGGCTGCAAAAAGGTACCTTATAGGTACCTTTTGGGACAAAAGGCAAACGGACCCGCGTCTAAACTTCTTATTACGAAAAGGGTCGGAGTCAGTGGAAAAGACCAGGGATGGGTTCTTAGGCCCCCTGACGAAATAACTACCCTCAGCCCGGGTAGATGATTTCCGAGGTAAAACTGCTTCTGAGGAGGGAGGCGTACCTATTGGTACGCCGGACTGAGTCAGAACAGTTTTGGCCGGAAAGGGCTGGCCGGATGGGGGCAGTTATTTCGTCAGGGGGCCTTAGTTAGTGGTGAATTTTACTGCAATATAAGCCATCCCGCTTGTGTTAGTATGAATGTAGTCATGGAGGTATGGTCGGCTGGCTAAAAAACCAAGCAAAAGGCTTGGCGGATTAGTGGCCCCATCTACCTACAGGCTTTATTGCATCTTTGGAAGTCATACTCCGGTCCCTGTCGTCCACATATCTCATCAGTTTCCTGTAACGAATGACAACTTGAACGGTTTGTTATTTTACCAGGCAGCTTCTCCACAAAATCCCGTTCGCTAGCATCAAATACAGATGGTAGCTTTTTTGTCTTAACCCTAAGGAGATCAAAGATATGACTGCAATAAACGAAATCGTAAATGTAAATGCCTTCTACTTTCAAAACTATTTCCAAAACGGCCACGGCCTTCGATCGTTCCCAAAACAAATCGAATTCGGCAACACCCGTTGCACCTTTGAAAGCGGCCTGCAATACATGATTCAAAAAGGCCAGCACGTGGTAAAACTATTCGACATGACAGACGGCCGGACCACCTACCGCCTACGCCTAGAGGACAACACCTGGACACTGGTCGGCACCCGCGCCCTGAGCTAACAGAAATGCACTGCTAGACTGCTGCAATTATTCTCCCGACAAGCGTGGTACCATAAGTAGTATTGCTTATATAGTTACAGGGGAGGGACCATGCGACCTATCTGGACCGGATCAATCAGCTTTGGACTCGTAAACATCCCCGTACGGATGTTTAGCGGAGTTCACACCCGCCAGGGTATCGACCTGGACATGCTACACAAGGACGACCATTCACCCATTCGCTTTGCCCGCATCTGCCGCAAAGACGGAGAGGAAGTCGCCTGGGAGGACATCGTCAAGGGCTACGAATACCGCGACGGCGACTACGCCGTCCTCACACCCAAAGACCTGGACAAATTAGACAGTGAACGCACCCAAACTATCGACATCAAGCAGTTTGTCCAAGAAGGCGAGATTGACATCCGCTACTTTGAAAAGCCCTATTACCTGGAACCGGTAAAGGGCGGGGAAAAGGCCTATGCACTGTTGCACGCCGCACTGGAACAGTCCGACAAGCTGGCCTTGGCCCGGTACGTCACCCACCAACGAGAACACCTGGGCGTGATTAAGCCCGTGGGGCAAGCCTTGGTGCTGAATCAAATGCGCTTCCCAACTGACCTGCGTGAAGCAACAGACCTAAAGTTCCCCTCAGACAAGTCCATCAGCAAAGAAGAAGTAAAAGCGGCCCTAAGGCTTATCTCCCAGGAAACCAGCCATTTTGTGCCAGAGGATTTCCACGACACCTACACCGAGGAGTTAGAGGAACTTATCAAGGAAAAAACTATCATTCAGAACAAAGGCAAAAAACCGGGCAAAAAATCACCTGCCAAATCACCCAAAGACGCCTCTGCCAAGGACTTGATGTCCGCTCTCAAAGCCAGCCTCAAGTAAAAATGAAAATTCCAAATTCCAATCCACAAATTCCAATCAATACCAAATATCTAAATTTCCAATACCAAAACCAGTCCGCCCTAACTTCGGTCACTTTCCTCTTTTGGTCATTGGAATATTGGAATTTGTTTGGAATTTGTGATTTGGAACTTGGAATTTACCCCCACAGGGGGCGATTGTGAGTTTGCACGAGTATCACAAAAAAAGAGACTTTGATAAAACCCCAGAACCTCAAGGGAAGCCGAGGGAGGGGCAGGGTAAAAAGCTAGCCTTTGTTATTCAAGAGCACCATGCCTCGCGGCTGCACTATGACTTCCGCCTAGAGCTCGACGGGGTGCTGAAAAGCTGGGCCGTGCCCAAAGGCCCCTCCATGAACCCCCATGACAAACACCTAGCCGTCATGACCGAGGACCACCCCTACGAATACCGTAAATTTGAGGGGGTCATCCCCGAAGGCCATTACGGGGCCGGTACGGTTATCATCTGGGACGAGGGCACCTATGAGCCGTATCATGACAATGAAGACGACGAAGCTACTTTGCGAAAGGAACTAAAAAAAGGCCACCTGACGTTTTTCCTCCACGGCAAAAAACTCAACGGCGAATTTGCCCTGATCAAAATGCACGATGACGATCCAAAAACCTGGCTGCTTATCAAAAAGGGCGATGAGTTTGCCAGCAAAAAGAATATTACCCTCGATGATCAATCCGTCAAAAGCGGCAAAAAGATAGATGAAATAGGCGGGCCACGGCCTTCCGGGCTCGGGAGCTACCCCAAAAAAGCCAGCCCCTGGCACGTCAAACCCATGCTAGCGACCCTAGTAGAAGAGATTTTTGATAAAGACGATTGGCTATTTGAGGTCAAGTGGGACGGCTACCGAGCAGTGGCAAGTAGACACAAAGACCAGGTAGAATTGTATTCCCGCAACAGCCTGGACTTTACCGCCCACTACCCACCAGTTGTCGAGGCCATCCGAAATCTAAAACACGATGTCATTCTGGATGGCGAGGTCGTAGTGGTGGATGACCATGGCAAGCCCCACTTTGAGCACCTGCAAAACTGGCGCAAGTCCAGGGAAGGCGACCTGCGCTATTATGCCTTTGACATCCTCTGGTGTGACGGCCGGGACGTGCGCACTATGCCGCTTATCCAACGCAAAGCACTCCTACGAAGCATCCTGCCCAGGAACGATGCCATCCTGCACTACAGCGACCACGTAGAAGCCCGTGGCACTGCATTATTTAAAAAGATGCAGGAACAAGGCCTGGAGGGCATCGTGGCCAAACAGGCGGACAGCCTATACCGCGAAGATATCCGCGGCCGCAGCTGGCTCAAAATCAAAACCGGGCACCGGCAAGAGGTGGTCATAGGTGGCTACACCGAACCACGGGGCGGCCGCAAGTACCTAGGGTCGCTTCTGGTTGGCGTCTACGACAAAGGCGATTTTGTATACGTCGGCCACTCTGGCGGCGGCATCCCCGACGCCCAGCGCAAAACCCTGGCCGAAAAACTCCACAGGCTAGAGCGCCAGACCCCACCATTCAAAACCCAGCCCAAACCAAACGCCCCGGTGCACTGGGTTCGTCCAGAAGTCATAGCAGAAATGAGCTTCAGCGAATGGACCAGCGAGGGCTATATGCGCCACCCCCAATTCGAAGGCCTCCGCCCAGACAAAAGTCCCAAGGATATTCACCGCGAAAAACCCAAAGAGACAAAAATCACATCTGTTAGAAGACTGTCTTCTAACAGGGGAGGAATTATGACAGATAACAGTAAGGTTGGGTTTACACACCTAGACAAAGTTTTTTTCCCTAAAGCCAAATATACGAATGAACATACAAAAGGGGACATGATCGAGTATTACCGATCAGTCGCCGACTACATCTTGCCGTATCTCCAGGACCGGCCGCACTCGCTGAACCGCCACCCCAATGGCATCAAAGGTGAATCCTTTTACCAAAAGAACATGGAACACCTACCAGATTGGGTGCCCAGCGTAGACATTTACTCAGAATCCAATGAAGAGGATCTGCACTGGCTGGTCGGCGGCGACCTGGACACCTTGCTGTATATGGTCCAGCTAGGGTGTATAGAGATCAACCCCTGGAGCTCCCGCGTCAAGCACCTGGAAAAGCCGGATTGGGCCATCATAGATCTGGACCCAGAGGGCGTCACCTTCAAAGACGTCATAGCCGTCGCCCGCACCGTCAAGGAGGTGGCAGACGAATGGCATATCCCGGTCCACCCCAAAACCTCCGGCAAAACCGGCATCCATATCTTCATCCCTATGGGGGCAAAGTACACCTATGAACAGGTCAAAAACTTCACCCACTTGTTTGTGATGGAGGTCAACAAACGCCAGCCAAAGCTCACCAGCCTGGAGCGAATGCCGACTAAACGCAAACACAAAATCTACCTGGACTTTTTACAAAACAGGCAAGGCCAAACCCTGGCCGCTCCGTACAGCCTGCGGCCCACCCCAGAGGCCAGCGTATCTATGCCGCTGCACTGGGACGAAATAAAACCTAGCCTCAAACCCACCGACTTCACCATCAAAAACACACTAACCCGGCTCAAAAGAACCGGTGACCTCTGGAAACCAGTCCTTCAAACGGGCGTAGACCTAGGAGCAATACTAAAACAAATAGAAACCCAGCCGTAAGGGCATGAATGTCAATTCCAAATGTCTAATGTCTAGTTTTTATCCTAAACATAGACAACAAGTAATCCTGAGACTTAGACCGAGCAGCCTGCATCATGTCAAAACCATTTGCGTCGAACTGATTTATGATATCAAGCACGGATTGGTGTCGCATACGAAGTAAGAGAATGCTTTCGCCTTTGCTGAATTCTATGACCTTTTCTTGCCCATTCAGCTCAAATTTAATTGCCAAGGCAACGTTTAACCTTGCTTCTACCTTACGCGCCCAAACACTATCATCAAAAAATTGCTCCAGCTCATATAATGATTCATCGACATTCAGCAGCTTTAGAACCAGGTCAAATTCTATGCCACCGCCTGGTGTCACCATATCAAAGTAGCGTCGAGACTGTTCTGTATCTAGTGTCTTAGAGAATATAAACATGTCCCGCTTGCCCATGCTGTCATGAATAGTGGATATGACCCGATCCGGCGCCCGAAAATTAGAAAACGTGCCACCCAAAAATAGCACGAGGTTCACAGGAGCCTCAGCTTGTACGCTAAAAGTTTCACCAATCAGCAAGTCATCAAACCTTTCATAGTTGATGTCCCGAATGTACCCTTCAAAATTTACGCTATCGCCAAACCAGCTTCGAATATTGTGCTCGCTCGTATCTAGCAGTTCACGACTAATATCCAAGCCAATGTAACGCTTGAGGAGACCTTTCTTTGTAAAGTGCTCTATGAGGCCACGTACTGGCAAAGCGTTACCGACGCCAATATCGATTATGTTTACGCCATTACACCCCTCCAGCAAGCGGTCAAGGTATTCTAGGTTAAGGTCCAATAATTGGACCGTATGCTGAAAAGAATTTGGTGTTTTCGCTTTCAACTGGCTTGTGGCGTATTGGTCCCATTGCCGCGCACCACTATTGAAGTAGGTATACTGCAAAGGACTTTCGCGGTAAATATCCAGATTGGACATAATGTCAACGATCTGTTTGGGGCTATATAGGTCATAGAATTTTTTTGTAGGAGATACGACCTTATATCCTCGAGTGTTTTTGTACTTTTTGCCCTTTGCGACCAGCTTTTCAATGGCTGCCGTGTTTCTGGAGGTGTTTGCTATTAACCATTTATCTTTTTCTTTGTGCAATTGAAGATCTAGCTTACCTTCATTCGTAGCCTGAACCCAGTTACGAACGCTTTTTTCTGACACTTTGTATATTCTTGCTAACTCTGTGTTCTTGAAGTATTTCATTTGTTTGCCCACATAATATGATCTAAGGTATCACAAAACATAAAAATAATCATTGACATGTTCCGTTTAATTTACGTATCATTATAGATAGTTCTTTGCATTTAGATACTTTAGCGCGTTGTACGAGATTTGGAAAATAAAAACTCGCTAAACATCTGTTAATAACCTAAACCTTTAAAAGATAACCGTTACTTTGGATTATATAACAACAAAACTGTATCTGAAAGAGAGGATAGTATGAACGTGGCGATCCATAACAAACAAAAACCCGAGCAAACCAAAGATTTATCAGAGTTCTGGCTTGTGTGCCGTGTGGCTACGCTGGCGGATGCACTATATGCGCTCTACTATCTGCCCAGAAATTATAAGCTTATGGTTCTGGATACAAGCAGCACACAGAGCTTAGGCGAAGCCGCCAATCACACGGAGCTTATTGACCGTATACAATTCGAACCATCAACCGGGCTGCCAGAAGCATTTCCGATTTCTTTTGGATATGCCCTTATCACCGCTGGCCCAGAGGATAGCCAGTCACTGGTAATCACAAACGGCGCCTCAGACGACAGCCAGCAAGACGCCTATGTCGCCACGGTACCGACAGGCAGCCCACCAGCACTTGCCAGTGCAATACACGACCTTGTCCGCACAATGAGCTAGGAAGTGCCCAGCCGCCAAAAGGTGTCTTAAGGCCGGGTAAACCCGGTCTTTTGTTATTCGTGAGTGCTCTAGAACCAATTCCAAATCTCCGCGCCTCGCCCCACAAGAACGAGACCGGAACGGGCCCTGAGGTCTACTTCTTGACAATCTTGTGCGTACGACCCAAAGACAACAAGTCATTGACAAAATGCTGAATGATGGCAGCTTCGGCCTCGTTGTCCGGATGCAGGTTTTCGCTGATGGCGTCCAGCCGCGTCGCCAACATATCTAAATAATCGCCAGAACGCACAAAGGCAGCCAAGTCTTGGCCTTCGGGCTCATCTCCGTCCAGGAGCAGCAGCGCTGGGTCGTCGGTATGACTCAGGCTCCAGGCTGCCAGGGGAAGTGAGTAGGTTGGGTCATTGCTATTAAACATCTTTTTTCTCCTCCTTTTGTTTGTCAAATCGTTGGTCAAATTGTTGATCAATAATACTTACAAATGTGCTGTCAGTAACAATTAAGTGGTCCAACAGCTCAATGCCCAGAACTTTGCCTGCCTCT
>Ga0193752_1002136_pt1 | contig 15243 bp, 12 predicted proteins | sample H1c1metaG_FD_144924 | JGI IMG/M metagenome (GOLD analysis project Ga0193752, IMG submission 144924) | Soil microbial communities from a riparian zone of the East river system, Colorado, United States - H1c1 | ecosystem: Environmental > Terrestrial > Soil > Riparian zone | place: USA: East River... | reverse complement strand
GTCGAGCACCGCGCCGGTGCCGAAGTTTACGACCTCGGTAAAGCCACCGAGCGCCTGCTGGACGACCGCGACTTCGTCCTCGTTGCCGCCCTCGACCGTCGCAATGCACGCGTTCGCAGCCATAGCCAGCGCCGCGCTCCACAGCACGTTCATGGATGAGCTTCTCATGATCATTCTCCTTTGTTCGATGCCCACGCATCGAGCTCCCGCCCAGACGACTTGGTCATGGAGCATTCAAAGGTTTATGAGCACAATACGAGTGCGGGTAGAAAGCACCAAGGCGCATTGACGCGCCGCCATGCCTGCGCAACTTCTCGCACGCTGCTCAGAACTGGAAGTAAATGAACTGCGAGATGGGCCTGAGCATCACGATGACCACGCCGATCACGAAGGCGTAGCCGGCGGTAAGAACGGGCAGCGACAGCGGGCGCTCCGTCCAGCGTGCGACCCGGCCGCTCACGAGTCCGGCGACAGTGACGAGCAGCAGCACCGTGGCCGCGCTGAGGTAGCTGTTCTCACGCAGGCCGAGGGCGAGGTACTCGCGTGGATTCAGCACGCGCGACCACATGACGAGCGTCGTTTCGAGGCTCCCCGCGCGGAACGGGATCCAGCCGAGCATGATCAGCGGTAACGTAACGCACCAACCGAGCACGTTTCCAAGCGCCGTATCAGGCACGAGCTTCCGAGCTCGGATCGCGCGGTGAGCGAGCACGAGCACGCCGTGATAGGCGCCCCACAGCACGAACGTCCAGGCTGCACCATGCCAGAAGCCCATGATGATCCAGGTGAGCATGAGCGGTCGTGCGTCGCGCGTCGCCCCCGGGCTCAAGCTCGTGCCGACCAAACCGCCTTCGGAGCTGTGTCCGAGCGGTGTACCCGCGGAGACGCCGAAGTGGCGCGATAGCGGCACGTACAGATAGTCACGGATCCAGCTCGACAAGGAGATGTGCCAGCGCTGCCAGAACTCGCGCGGCGACGTCGCCAGATACGGGAAGTCGAAGTTCTCGGGAAAGCGGATGCCCATCAGATGGGCGCTGCCGATCGCGATCTGGCTGTAGCCGGCGAAGTCGAAGTAGATTTGGAAGCCGAACAAGAAGGCTAGCGTCCATACGTCGAGCGCATGCATGAACGCCACGTCTTGGAGGAAGCCGTCGTCGACCTGCGCGGCGATGTTGTCGGCTAGGCCGACCTTGAGGAACAAGCCAAACAAGATCCTGCGCAGACCGAGCACCATCTCGTCGGCGCGCCACTTGGATCGCGTGCCGAGCTGATCGAGCAGCTCGGACGCGCGCAAGATCGGACCCGCGACGAGCTGAGGAAAGTAGGTCACGAAGCACACGAACATCAGGTAGTCGCGCTCCGCCTCCCGATCCTTGCGGTACACGTCGATGGTGTAGCTGACGCTCTGGAATGTGTAGAAGCTGATCCCGAGCGGCAACACGATGTCGAGCTTCGGATGCCACTCGATCCCGAACAGGCCGAGCAGGTTGGCCGCATTGTCCAACGTGAAGCCGGCGTACTTGAACGCGAACAACAGCCCGAAATTGATCGCTAGGCTGGTGAGCAGCCACGCTTTGCGGCGGCGCTCGTCCTCGGTTCGCGAGATGCCCAGCGCGGCCACGTAGTCCACACCGGACGACAGCAGCATGAGCGCAACGAAATCGACGCGCCAGAAGCCGTAGAACATCAGGCTAGCGATGCCCAGCATCCACAACCGCGGCCGCAGTGGCAGCACCCAGTACAGGGCGACCGACACGCTCAAGAACAACAGGAAGGTGACCGAGTTGAAGATCACAGCTTGACCGCCACGTCGACCGGCACGCTGCGCAGCACGAGATCGCCGAGCGCAGCGGCGACTCGCTGATGGCCCGGCGCCATGAAATGCATGAAGTCGATCTCGCGATCTTTGTTCGCGGTGGTGCTCGCGGTGTCGCCCCAATCGGCCTTCGGCACGAGGTTCTCCAGGTTCTCGACGAGCGCGCCGTGACGCTCGAACAACGAGCCCACGTCGCTCTTGAAGCGGGCGTACTCGTGGTCGATGTACGGCACCTCGACGCCCGGACGCAGCGGCGCGATGTAGCCGAGCACCTTGATCCCGTCTTCCTTCGCGTCGATCAGCATCGCTTCGAGCGCCTCGAGGTTATCGCGGTAGCGAGCCTCGATGAGGCGCCGCTTCGACTCCGGCTTGATCCCGAAGATCGTGTTGCGCGTCACGTGCAGCGCCAGGCCCAACTTGCCGTTCGCCTGCTCGCGCGCCTTCCAAACCGCGCTGTGCTCGGTGAGCCAACCCGTCAGCGCCGCCTCGGAGCGCTCCTGCAACGTTTGCTCGCTCGGGGGCTTCTTGGCTGCCTCTTCCGCTGCGGCTGCGGCCCGATAGCGCTCGACGATGCGCTTACCGATCGCGTGCCTCGACAAGCGCGCGATCACGTCCGGCTCAGCCATGCCCTCGGATGAATGCTCGCGCAGGCCGGTCTCGCGCGTGTCGTCGAAGACGAGCGAAACCACGACCGCGGTAACGGGAAGGCTCTGCCGGGCGTGCGCGTACGCGACGAAGTGCTCTTGCAGGCTCGCGTTCGGCTCGACCAGGACGGTTAGGTCCAGTCCCTTCGCCGCGAGCCGGGCCCTAAGCGCGGGTACGCCGGTTGTTTGCCCAGCCTTGTGCTCATTGACCGTCGGCACCTGCGAGTTGCCGAACCACAGCACCGTGCGCTTCGCGCCGCGGTTGCTGGCGTCCTCGAAGCACTTGCTGCTATCGATGCTCCAACCGCAGAGCACCGTGCTGCCGGGGCTCTCGCCCAAGATCAAGCTCGAGTGCGGTAGGAGCGCGGCCTGATCGAAGCGCACCTCCTGGTCGTCGGCGTGCGCGATCACCACGGCGGCTATCGTCAGCCCAGCGATCATCGCGATGGCCTCTCGGCGCCAGGCGCGCGGCAGGCTGACTGACTCGAGGTACGAATCCATTCGGGGCGGGACTATAACCGCTCGACCCGCTGCACCAAGAGCCCTGATCGCCCCTATAATGCCGGCCCATGACGGTCGCGCACGTGGAGCCGCGGTTGCTCGTGGATGGGCTGAAGTTCGGCGAGGGGCCGCGCTGGCATCGCGGTCGCTTGTACTTCTCGGACATGCACGCAGGGACCGTGCTCTCGGTCGGGCTCGATGGCGTGGTCGACACGTTGGCCAAGGTCGAGGGCAGTCCGTCGGGACTCGGCTTCGATCCCGAAGGCCGGCTGCTCGTGGTGTCGATGCAGGATCAGAAAGTGCTGCGCAGCACGCTCGCCCCGGAGCGCGGGCAGGGGCTCGTGCTCGAGCCGTTCGCCGACTTGAGCAGCTTCACCTCGACGCGCTGCAACGACATGGTCGTCGACGCGCAGGGCCGCGCGTACGTCGGCAACTTCGGCTTCAACCTGTTCAGTCAAGAGCAGGTGCGCTCGACGTGCCTCGTGCTGATCACGCCCGACGGCAAGACGCGCGTCGTAGCCGACGAGCTGTTCTTCCCGAACGGCATGGTGATCACACCCGACGGACGTACGCTGATCGTCGCCGAGACGTTCGCTTCGCGGCTCAGCGCGTTCGACATCGCGAGCGACGGCAGCCTCTCGAATCGCCGTGTGTTCGCGCAGCTCCAAGTCTTCGCCGACGGCATCTGCCTCGACGCCGAAGGTTGCGTGTGGGTCGCGAACCCGACGCCGGCCGGTGGCTTTCTGCGCGTTGCCGATGGCGGCGAGATCCGCGAGCAGATCTCCGCGCAAGCCGAGGTCGACGCGCCCGCACCGCCTGGCGCATTTGCGAACGGTGAGAAGGGTCGCGCCGGCTACGCGTGCGCGCTCGGTGGCGACGACCGTCGCACGCTGTTCTTGCTCGAAGGCTTCTCGAGCCGGCCCAAAGACGCCGTCGTCGGCAACGCGCGCATCCGCTGCGTCGAGGTCGACGTGCCCGGCGCGGGCTGGCCATGAGCGTTCAGATCCTTACGCGCTTCCAAGGCCCACCCAGCATAGGCCACGGCGGCTACGTCGCGGCCTTGCTCGCCGAACCAGGGTCGGCCACGACCCAGGTCACGCTTCGCAAGCCCGCTCCGCTCGACACGCCCCTCGAAATTCTCAACCAGGGTGAGGGCAAGCGAGCGCTGATGCACGGCGAGCTGCTGATCGCCGAAGGCGAGCGCGTCGCGCCGCTCGGCATGCACATCCCGACGCCGCCGACGCTGATCGAAGCCCGCGCGGCCGAGGCTGGCTCACCCGCGCACTTCGGTGAAGCCGGCGTGCACCCGCGCTGCTTCGGTTGCGGCAAGCTCCGCCCACCCGGCGATGGCTTGCGCCTCTTCGCCGGGCCGGCGCCCGCTTGGGCCGATCGCCGCGAGGTCGCCAGCGTCTGGGATCCAGCACCATTCGGCGACGGCACCGGGTTTGTCGAGCGATCATTCGTAATCGCGGCGCTCGACTGCCCGGGTGCGTTTGCGTTCATGGCCGAGCACAAGAACGCCGGCCTGCTCGGCCGGATCGCGTTCGAGGTCTACGCCCCGGTCCGCAGCACCGAGGAGCACGTGGTCACGGGCTGGCAGATTGGCCAAGAGGGCCGAAAGATGTTCGCTGGCACTGCGCTTTTCGATCAAAACGGCACCTTGCTGGCCGCGGCGCGCGCCACCTGGCTCTCCTTTACCTGAAAAGGGTGGATTGGCCGTAAAAGGCTCGGCGCGACTGGCGGCAAATGGCGGCGGGCGTCAACGCGCCGGCCTTTGTCGTGCGAACGTTCTATTTTAGGTTACAAGGCATCCCGGCCTCGCCCCAGTTCGGTTTCCGGCGGTCGGGTGGGTGTTAAGCAAAGCGCTCACTCCGCTCGCACGAGCGGAGCAAGCGGCTCGAGTCACATAGCGTGAGGAGCAGGATGTTCGACCGGATCTATCGATTCTACCGAGCGGGCAAAGGCCTTCTGTTCGCGAACCCTGCGAGCAACGAGACGATCGCGTACCAATTCGAGCAACACGCCGGTGGCGAGAACGCCGGCCGGCCGTTCCTGATCTACCGCGACAAGCGCTTCAGCTACGCCGAAGCCAACAAGCACGTGAACCGCCACGCGAGCGCGTTCAAGGGCTTGGGCTTGAAGAAGGGCGACGTCGTCGCGCTGGTGATGGAGAACCGGCCCGAGTTCCTGTGGCATTACTTGGGAGCAGCCAAGCTCGGCGTGATCGTCAGCCTGGTCAACACGCACAACACCGGCAAGCCGCTCGCGCACTCGATCCGGATCTGCGACCCGAAGCTGATCATCGTCGGCTCGGAGGTCGCCGAGTCGTTCGAGCAGATCCGCGGCGAGCTCGGCATCGACGTGCCGACCTACGTGGACACCGACGCCGAGTCGGCGCCGTACCCCGCGCTGCCGCCGTTCTCGCAGCTGGTCCGTGAAGCGTCCGACGCGAACCCGCCGGAGACCTCGCACAACCGGCTCGATGAGCAGCTCGCGTACATCTACACGAGCGGCACGACCGGCTTGCCCAAGGCCGCGCGCGTCCGCAACCAAAAGGTCTTCGCGTACGGCCAAGCGGTCGGCGCGCTCGGCTTCGAAGCGCGCAACACCGACGTCATCTACAACTGCTTGCCGCTCTATCACATGAACGGCATCGGCGTTTGCACCGGCTCCGTGATCACGTGGGGCGCGTGCATGGTGCTCGCGCGCAAGTTCTCGGCGAGCCGATTCTGGGAAGACTGCCGCAAGCACGAGTGCACCGGCTTCATCTATATCGGCGAGCTATGCCGCTACCTGATGAACACGCCGGCCAAGGACAACGACGCCGACAACAAGGTGCGCGTGGTCGTCGGCAACGGCTTGCGCCCGGACATCTGGGAGCAGTTCCAGAAGCGCTTCGGCATCGAGCGCGTCGCCGAGTTCTACGGCTCGACCGAAGGCAACATCGGCACGATCAACTTCGACAACACGCCCGGCTCGGTCGGACGGCTGCTGTTCGGTGGATCGCTCGTGCGGTTCGACGCCGAGAAGGAAGACTTCATCCGCGACGCCAAGGGCTTCTGCCTCAAGTGCAAGGCCGGCGAGCCCGGCGTCTTGATCGGCCAGATCAGCAACCGCGCGCGCTTCGACGGCTACCAAGACCAAGACGCGACGAACAAGAAGATCCTGCGCGACGTGTTCAAGAAGGGCGACGCGTACTTCAACACCGGCGACTTGCTGCGCATGGACGGCAGCCGGCGCTTGTTCTTCGTCGACCGCATGGGCGACACGTTCCGCTGGAAGGGCGAGAACGTCTCGACGTTCGAGGTCCAAGAGCAGCTGTCGTCGTGGCTGCCCGCGAAGGAAGCCAACGTGTACGGCGTGCAAGTCGGCGCGACCGAGGGCAAGGCGGGCATGGCGTCGGTCGTGCTCGAAGAGGGCCAGCAGTTCGATCCCGGCACGTTCAAGACGCACGTCGATTCATCGCTGCCGCCGTACGCGCGCCCGCTGTTCGTACGCGTTCGACGCGAGATGGACACGACCGCGACGCTCAAGCTCAAGAAGCAGGAGCTCAAGAGCGAAGGCTTCGACCCGCGCAAGGTCGAAGATCCGCTCTACTTCCGCCATCCCGACACCGGCAACTACGTCGAGATGACCGAAGAGCTTTACGACGACGTGATCCAGGGCAAGCTCAGGCTGTAACAGCCTGAGGTCCCATGAAACGCCTGCGCATCGATCACGAGACGGAGTACGGGTTCGACACCGCAGTCGCGCTGCTGCCGCATCGGATCCTCGTGCGCCCGCGCGGCAGCCACAACTTGCGGATCGCCTCGTCGACGCTCGAGATAAGCCCGGAAGCGACGCTGCACTGGCATCGCGACGCGTTGGACAACTCGGTCGCGGTCGCGACGTTCTCGCCATCGCCCGTGATGTCGCTGCGCATCATGAGCTCGGTCGTCATCGAGCAATACGAGCGCGCGCCGCTCGACTTCTCCGTAGAGCAGTACGCGGTCACGCATCCGTTCGACTACCAAGCCAGCGAAGCGCGCGTGCTCGAGCCCTTTCGCGTGGCGAGCTGGCCGGGCGACGCGGCGGACGTCGAGCGTTGGCTGGTGCAGTTGGGCTTGCGGACTGGACCGATCGAGACGTTCGTGCTGCTCGATCGCATGAACCGAGCGATCCATGACTCGTTTCGCTATCAGGCACGTGAAGAGGCGGGCGTGCAGTCGCCATCGCGCACACTCGAGCTCGGCACCGGCTCATGTCGCGACTTCGCCGCGCTGTTCCACGAGAGCTGCCGAGCGCTCGGCCTCGCGAGCCGCTTCGTGAGCGGCTACCTGCACGCCCCCGGCCTTCTGGCGCAACACGGCGCGACCCACGCGTGGTGTGAGACGTATTTGCCGGGCGCGGGTTGGAAAGGCTTCGATCCAACCTCGGGCGAGCTCAGCGGTGCGAACCACATTCCGGTCGCGGTCGCGCATCATCCGCAAGATGTCCCGCCGATCGCCGGGTCGTTCGTTGGCTCAAAGCAACAACCCGTGATGCGGGTCACGGTCCACGTGCGCAGCGCAGACTGAGTGTTGCAGCCTGACACAGCGCAAATGGGTCGTGCGCTGGAGTGCGAACGGACGCCATCAGGGCGTTCCTGCTTCGCAAACGCCTGATCTAGTATTCTCGGCGCGTGCAGGACGAAGCGTTGCAGTTCCGCTTTCTGTTCGAGCAGTCACCCGACGTGCTGCTCGTGCTCCTGCCCGATGCGCCGCGCTTCACGATGGTCGCTGCGACCCGCGCGCGCTACGCCGCCACGCACACGACGGCTGAGCAGACGATCGGGCGCGGGCTGTTCGAGCTGTTTCCCGACAACCCCGACGACGCGGCGGCGACCGGCATGGCCAACTTGCGCGCGTCGCTCGATCGCGTGCTCGCGACGCGCGCGCCCGAAGTACGACATCCGGATGCCGGACGGAACGTTTGCCGTGAAGCACTGGAGCCCGAAGAACCTGCCCGTGCTCTCCGACGCCGGCGAGGTGTTGTACATCCTGCACCGCGTCGAGGACGTGACCGAGCTCGTGCAAGCGAGCGAGGCGGGCGAGCAGCTGCGCGATCGCACGACCGCTATGGAGCGCGAAGTGATCAACCGCAGTCGCGAGCTGCACGACGCGCTTCAAGAGCTGCGGGACGCGAACGCCAAGCTCGGCGAGCTCGATGCGTCGGCCGCGCCGACGGCGAGCCCGAGAGCGACACGTTCTTCGTGCGCGACAACGGCGCCGGCTTCGATATGGCGTATGCGAGCCGGTTGTTCACGCCGTTTCAGCGGCTCCATGATGCCAAGGAATTCGAAGGCACCGGCGTCGGGCTCGCCACCGTGCAGCGCATCATCCACCGCCACGGCGGGCGCATCTGGGCGAACGCCGCCCCGCAGCAAGGCGCAACGTTTCAGCTCTCGTTGCCGGCTCGGGATCACAGGTGAGCGACGAATTCGGGTTGCTCGAACCAGTTGTTGTTCCGGCCGTCGCAGATCCGAATCGGTGCGCCCATCAGCTCGCCCGGGTCGAGATCATCGAACACCGCGACGTTCACCGCGTAGTACTCGCCGTCGTTCCACGGCTGCTTCGGCATCAGCGCGTACGGAATGACGCCGCACTTCGTGCAGAAGTGTCCGTGCTCGCTCAGCGAGTCATCACCGGCGAGCGACCTGAACTGTGGCGGCTTGACCGCGACGGTCCACCAGCGCCGTTTCCAACAGCTCGTGCAGTTGCACTTGATCGACCCCTTTGAGAGATCGACGTCCGCTTCGAACTTGACCGTGCCGCATTTGCAGCTGCCATGAAGTGTCTTGGTTTCCATGCCGGAAAACCTACCGCCAGGCTGCTGCCAATGGTCTGGCAGCAGCCCGCACGCCCTTGCTCGGGACGGTGGCGGGGTTAGACGGCGCCGGCTTGCTTGGTGAGCTCGACGAGAAACTCGTCCGCGTCGGCCTGAATGACTTCGATCTGTCGGCTCGCCAGCAGCTTCGTCCTGACTTCGTCGTAGAAGCCCACCGCAAACGCCTTTCGAGTCCACTGCGGATTTACGCGGCGCAGCCGCGAAAGCAGATGCCGGACATGCTCGTCTTGGAGGCCGTAGCCGACGAAGAGCACCACGTTGTTCTGCAACAGGTTGGAGACCTTGGTCAGAAGTTGCGCATGCGTGTCCGGATAGCTTTCGTAGTCGTCCGTGGTCGCGACCAACGACGTCGGTTGATCCGCCGATCCATGGATCTTCAACAGGTTGTGTTGATCGTAGTTGAACATCGGCGCGTCGGCGTCACGCGTGAGCTTCTGAAAGTGCTGGCCGATCTGTTGATAAGCCGCCTCGAACAAGAGATCCCAGTTCGTGGTTACGATGAATCGAAAGGCTTTGACCGCCGCGAGGTGGCTCTCCTGAGGGGCTTTGTCTTGAGGGATTAGAGCCGAAAGGCGATCGGCCATTGCGATGCGGTCGTTCAGAACGACGTACTCGTCACACACCTGCTCGACGGACCGCTTTCGATAGTCATAGCCCGGATAGTCGCGCGCGATCTGTTCGCCGAGCTGATCGCGAATATGCTCACCGCCGAATCCGATCGACTTCCACGAGATGCCCGCACCGGCGAAGAGGACGGCTTGGCGGTTTCGAACGGCATCGACGAGCGCTGCTTTGATCTGCATGGCGTTTCTTCCGTCAGGCCTTGGACAATCGGCCGATGTCGACGTTGGTGATCCAGCCGAGCATCGGCTCGGATGACCTGCCGGTTTGAGTGATCACGAAATCCTGGCAGCCCTTCTGCTGTTCCATGTGCGTCTTCGCGATCGCGACCGTCGTGCTGATCGGGCCGAACGCGATGTTGGTCACGTTGCTCTTGGTCTCTGCGTCATCGATCAGATCCTTGAGCGTGAGCTTGCTGATGTCGATTGCCGGCGTCGCCAGCGCTCTATCGGCGATGAAGCGAAAAATCATGCTTTGATGAACGATGTAGAGAACCGCGTTGTCGGCGTCGAGGATGGGCAGGCGGGTCACACGGCCGTCGTACTTGCGTCGAAGGTCGCTGAGCAAAATGTCTGCGGGTGCGTGGCCTGGCGGGATCTGAAACGTCGTGATCGCGTTCAGCCGCAGCATTTCCTTTTCAACCGGCAGCGCGCCAAGCTTCTGCTCCGCCGTCAGCTCGGCCATACGCTGGACGCTATCGCTCGCCGCATCGAAGTTCTCCTTCGAGAAGTAGTAGGCGAGCACGGTTCCTACCCACGTACCGAGCAAGGGCAACAGCGCGTTGAAGACCGAGCGGCTGACCTCGAGCCTCGCCTGCGCACCGCTGCCTATGGTGCCCAAGATAGCGGTCGCTGAGATCGCTACGATCCCCGCGCCCGAGATCGCCAGGACCCATTTTGCGATTGTCGCGGTCTCTGGCAGCCGTTTAGGCGGCTTTTCAGAGATCTTCTCAGTGGTCTGCGTGGCCATGGCGCCACAGTCTATTCATCGCAGGTGTGAGCCGTGTGAGCTGACTCACGGCACCATGACAGGAATGACGCCGGCTCCAGGCAATCGGAAATGGAACGTGGCGCCGCGGCCGACCTCGCCCGCTCCCCAGATCTCGCCGCCGTGGCGCTGAACGATGCGCTGGACGATGGCCAGACCGACGCCGGTTCCTTCGAACTCTTCTGCGCTGTGCAGCCGCTGAAACACGCCGAACAGCTTGTTCGCGTACTTGGAATCGAAGCCTGCGCCGTTGTCGCGCACGAAGTACGCGCCCTGTTCGAAACCGACGCTGATGCGGGCGACATCACACTTGCCGGTGTACTTCAGCGCATTGGACAGGAGGTTCGTCCAGACTTGCTTGATCAGCGACGCGTCGCCTTTGCACGGAGGTAGCTCGCCGATCGAAAGCTCGATGACGCGGCCCGCGCGCTCGGACGCAAGGTCGTCGAGCGTCGACGCCACGCTCGTCGCCATGTCCAGCGTTGCGAGCTGCACCGGCGCGCGGCCCAACTTCGAGAAGAGCAAGAGGTCGTCGATCAGGCGGGCCATGCGGCGCGTGTTGCTGCAGATCGCATCGAAGTACTGCTGCGCATCCGGGGAGAGCTCGCCGCCGATCTCCATCACCAACGCATGCGCAAACCCATTGATCGCGCGCAGTGGCGAACGCAGATCGTGTGATACCGAATACGAGAACGACTCGAGCTCGCGATTCGCCAAGGCGAGCTCCTCGGTGCGCGCGAGCACGCGCGCTTCGAGCTCTGCGTTCAGGCGCACGAGCTCGGCGCGTGCGTTTCGGCGCTCCATGAATTGTGCGACCTGGTTGCCGATCGCCATCAAGCCAGCGCAGCGGCTGGCGTCCGGTGGCTCAAAATCGTTCGCGAGCAGCGCAATGGTGCCCGCGACACCGTCCGGCCCGAGGATCGGAACGATCAGCACGGCGGTTACGCCGGCGGCTTGCACCAGGGCAGCGAGCTGAGCCGGCGCGGCGTCGCGCGCGATGTCCGTGCTCCACACCACTTGTTTACGCTGGCACGCTCGCCCGTTGATGCCGGCATCGGTTGGAAAGGCACCCTCTTGGATCGTGGTCGCGAGCGGCAAGAGCCGGCCATCCATCTCGTGCCAAGCACCCACGCAGCGCAGCAGCTGCGTTGTGCGCTCGATCTCGAGCACGAACCCGCACACGAAACGATCGAGCGAGCACAGCGCCTGCACGATCGCTGGGGCAGCCTCGGCAAGCGTGTCCGCGCTCAACAGCGTGCGGCCCACCTTGTACTGCGCGGCCAACATCAGCGTCGACTGCTTGTGCTCCGTGATGTCCTGAAAGGATCCGCGTACGGTGACGACGCGCCCTTCGCGTACCACCGGATGGCCGATCGTGCGCACCCATTTGCGATGGCCCTTCGCGGTCTTTAGCTCGAGCTCCAGGTCATAGGGTTCCGCGTCCCGGATCGCGCGTTCGACGGCTTCGGTGATCTTGGCCCGCGACTCGCCGTAGTAGAACTCGATGCCTTTTTGCTTGGAGATCGGGTCGTTCGGATCGAGGTCATGGATCCGCGCGACTTCATCGGTCCAGTAGCCTTCGCCGGTCGAAGCATCGATGCTCCAACCGCCGACCTTGGCGATCTCGCCCATGGAACGAACGATTTCTCGTTGAAATTCGATGCTCTCGTCGGAGTGGACTCGCTCACCGCGATCGTGCAGGAGCTTGACCGCGCCGCAGAACCCACCGCTTGCATCGCGTAACGCAGACATCGTGACCGACACGTAGACCGACGAGCCGTCTTTGTGTCTGCGCACGGTGTCGAAGCGCTCGACCCGTTGATCGCGCTCGAGCCGCCTCCAGAGCTCGTCCGCTTCCTGTTGGCGTGCGGACGGAACGATCAGCGACGAAAGCGAAGCGCCGACGGCGTCTGCGGCCGTGTACCCGAACATCCGCTCCGCCGTTCGGTTCCAGCTCGAGATCGTCCCATCGCGCTGGATGTGGACGACGGCGTCGTTCGTTGCCGACAACACTGCGCGCAGTAGCTCGCCGTCCCCGACCTCCTCGCGTGGCTGCTCGCTCATCTCGCTCCCGTGAGCCCGCTCGGGCCCACGAGATCTTACAGCTGGGCTTCCGACTGGTGAATCTTTGTTCGCGGTCGTCCGCGGTCGTCCGCGTCGGACATGTCCGGCTTCATTAGATCCGTTCCACGAGCCCGAATTAGTGCGTGCTCCGATCCGGCATGGTGCTTGCTCGGGTGTCGGCAGCCGCGCACCAGCCGCGGGGGAGCGTCGACATGAGAACGTTTGCGAGCATTGCGCTGTTGGTTTCGCTCGGGTGCGTGGGCTGCGTCGAGCCGGCTGCACCGAGAGCGGGTGAGTTTTCCGAAGGTGATATCGCCGTCGCGTCGTTCGCGCTGAGCAGCATTCCGCCACAAGTCCGTTGCGTCCGAATTTATCACCGAGCCACCACGACGGGCCTCGCCGGCGTCGTCGCCTCGACGACGATCGCGGCCGGCCGTGCATCGGTCGTCTTGAGCGCCAGTGATTTACCGCTCGGGCAAGCGTACTTCTTTGCGTACGCATACAACGTCGACTGCAGCGCCATCACTGCAGACGTAGCGAATACCTGGCAGAGCGACGTCGTGAGCACGCAGCTCCGGCTCGATCGCATTCCGGACGTCGCATTGACGCTCCATCCGATCCGATCGGTCGAGTTGGAAGCCAACTTCAAGCACGACTTCGAGGCGGTGCATCAATGCGGCCTGGCGATGATCGGTGTCGAGAGTCGCGGCGCGCTTCGCTCGACCGGCATCACCGAGGTCGCCGCCCCGCCTCTTTCGCTGCTCGGCGCCACCGGTGCTGACATCGGTTGCGGCCCGTACTTCGGTTGCATCGCGCTGGCGAATGCGCCGGTCTCGTGCTGGGGACTCAACCTGCGCACGTTCCCTGGCTCGGCCGAGACCATGACCGCGACGGCGGTCGGGACCTTGCGCGTCAAGTCGGTCGACGTCGGCGAGGTCGTGGCTTGTGCGATCGCGCTCGATGGCAACGTCCAGTGTTGGGGCAACAACGTCGACGGGCTGCTCGTGCCGAACGCGCCCTCGAGCGTCTACATGGCACCGGTGACTCCGCACGGCATCACGATCAATCCGCCGGAGCTCACCTGGCAGCAGGTAGCGGTTGGCACGACCTCGGCCTGCGCGCTGGCTTCGAATGGCACGATCCGGTGTTGGGGCACCAACGCGTTCTTCGAGCTCGGTTCGAGCACCGCGCGGCTCAGCGCTGTCATTCAGCGTGAAGGCGTGACCAACGGTGTGATCAAGCTCGCGGCATCGGCCAATGGCATGTACGGCTTGCGTGCGAACGGTCAGGTCGCGCACTGGGGCGACGGCCTCTCGGTCCCAGCGCTCGTGGGTAATCTCAGCGATGCGATCGACATCGCTGCCGGTGACGGATCAGCGTGCGCGCTGCGCGCCAACGGCGACGTCATGTGCTGGGGTCGCGGCGAAAGCGGCCAGCACGGCGACGGTCTCGGCGAGACCAACCGAACTGCGCCGACGAGTCGCGTCGTGTTCAAGCCGGGCTGGGAGGCAGTCGTCGCGCTGAGCGGCGACGAAGCGAGCTACTGCGCGCTGCACGCCTACGGTACGGTGAGCTGTTGGGGTGACAACGGTGGCGGCAATCTCGGCGACGGGACGACGAACATCGCGTTCGAGCCAGTGCTGGCCGAGCGCTGGGACACACGCATCGACTACCCGTCGGTCCCTACACGCTGAAGCGAAGCGGCGCGGTGGTGCCGTCCAGCGCGCTTCCTTGCTGCCATTGCTCTTGGCGGCGCTTCACGCGTGCGCGGGGCGGGCGCCGTTGCCGGTGCAACCCGGTGGCTTCGAAGTCGAAGACGCCGCAGGGCGGTGCAGGCTTTGGGAGGAGCGAGATGACTTAGGCGGCGCGCTGTTCGACGTCGCGGGCACTGAGCCAGGTGAGCCCGCGGATGTGCGAATCGGCGTCGAAGGGTCGCGAGCGTTCGTGGTCGTATCGATGCGTACGGCACACGCCACGCTACTGCACGCGGCGGGTCGAGTCGGCACCGGCGTGATCGCGTGTCGGTCGATGACGTCGGAGCAGGAGTTTCGCGACGTGCTTCGCCGCATCGAGCTCGACGAGGAAGAATCGGTCGAGGGACCGTGTCAGCACAGCATCAGCACGGTTGAGATCGTGGGTTATCAGCTGGTCTTGCTCGAGACCGCGTTGTGGCTCGACGGTGACGAGGACGAGCTGACCAGCTGGTCGACCGCGCTTGAATTCAGGCTGGTGGTGCTGCCTGCTCCGCCGCGCGTCATGCCCCAGATGGTTCGCGTGGTCACACTACGCGACAGCAGTGGCACGACCTGGAGCGAGCGAGGCGTTCGGCAAACCTCGGAGCACGTGGTGCTTGATCACGGGGTGTGGGAGCACACGTCCGAGATGGAGCGCATCGGTCCTGGCGCATACATGTTGCGTCGAACGGATGCCGAGGGCTCGCAAGAGATTGAGGTCGAGGTTCCTGGCGAGCTGCTCAGCGGCACGAAGGAGGCCGAGCTAATCGCGGAGCTACTCGCGGGCCGGCGGGACGAGGTCCGATTTGCATCGGCATCCTCCGTTGAATCGCCGGCGGTCACGAGCTTGCGCTACAAACGGATCGAACCGCCGGAGGATGGCTTCAACGTTCGCTTGGAAGGCTCGAGCGGTTACGTTTCGCGCTGGGTCTTCGCGCCGGACGGCATCGCGCGCCGAGGCGAGTCTGCGCCAGATGCGAAGTACCCGCTGACCGCTCGAACGCTCTTCATT
>Ga0193752_1002134_pt1 | contig 15250 bp, 15 predicted proteins | sample H1c1metaG_FD_144924 | JGI IMG/M metagenome (GOLD analysis project Ga0193752, IMG submission 144924) | Soil microbial communities from a riparian zone of the East river system, Colorado, United States - H1c1 | ecosystem: Environmental > Terrestrial > Soil > Riparian zone | place: USA: East River... | reverse complement strand
CGTGGTCTCGAACTGTGTCAGGTATGGGCCCGCCGATGAGATCCATCCGGAGCGCAATGCATCGTTCACGGCATCGATCTCGTCCTGCCCGATGCTCGGCTCGCTCACTGCGATGTGCGCCAGGTCGCTCACTAGAAGAGAGCCTTTTCCTCGCGGCCCGTATACGGCCCCTGCTTCACTTCGAGCAGCACCGTGTCCTCGAGCATGCGGAAGCCATGGCCGCCCCCGACCATGATCATCACGTCGCCGGGATTGAGCTCGCGCGTCGCCACGAGTGTGTGGTCGTCGTCATAGATGTCCAGCTCGCAGCGTCCGCTGCGCATGACGATCACTTCGGACGTGCCGACGAGATGCCGCTCGAGTGGCAGGTGCGTGTGACGCGCCACCTCGCCTCCCTTTGGGTAGACGACGAATCCCACCTGCTGCTTGAACTCGGACGGCGTGAGAAAGGTCGTCACCCGCGGCGCGAGCTCGGCGCGGATGATGTAGGCGAGCGGTCGTCCCGCCACCGTGATCTGCTCAACGTGGTCCATTCGGATGGAGAGGGAAGGCGAGGCCGCGCGCCGGGCAATGACCACCCGAGGCGAATCGAAGCTCGCTAAGTGTATCGCGGCGCCACGCCCTTCGCACGCCTGCCAATGGCTTGCGTGGCGCTTGGAGATAGGGGAGCTTGAAATCGTCGTGTCGCGCTCGTCTGCGTCTCCTCGTCACCCGATCCGATCCGTGCATCTCGCTCTACTGCCACTTATCGCCGCACTTGCGGCGTCTCCCAGCATTCCGTCCACTGTTCCGGTCGCTCCAGCGCCGCTTCGCATCGCCTATCGCGTCGCGATGCCGGATCCGGCGTCGCACCTCTACGAGATCGAGATCGACGTGGACGGCGTACGCGGTGCAACGCTTCCAATGCAGCTCCCGGTCTGGTCCACCGGACGGTACGCACGCGTGGACTTTGCCAAGAACGTGCAGGATCTCGCCATCACGGCGGCTGACGGCCGAGTGTTGAAGTGGGACAAGACGAATGGCTCTCGATGGATAGTCAGCACGGGCGGCGCGAAAGGCATTCGCTTCAAGTATCGCGTCTTCGCCAATTCGCTGTCGGGCACCTACAGTGTGCTCGATACGGCGCACGCGAACTGGAATGGCGCTGGGCTCTTCATGTACGTCGAGGATCACAAGCAGGATCCCGTGACGCTGAAGATCACGCCTCCCGCGGGCTGGCAGGTCATCAACGGCGACACGCGCAGCGCCAACCAGCTCGACTACAGCTTCGAGAACTACGACCGGCTCATCGACACACCCACGGAAGTCGCGCCGGCGCTCATGGTCGATTCCTTCGTCGTCGATGGCAAGAAGTACCGCACGATGGTCCACTACAACGGCACACCGCCAACAGGCGTGCGCGCGCGGTTCGTGAGGGACGTCGAGAAGATCGTACGCTACGAGAACACCGTTTTCTCGGCGCCGCCGCTGGACCAGTACACGTTCCTCTTCAACATCGGCTACGCTGGCGGCGACGGCATGGAGCACCTCTACTCCACGGAGATCATCAACCGCCAGCCGTGGGTCGACACTGAGAATGTTCTTTCCGGCATCGGCACCGCTGCGCACGAGTACTTCCACGTCTGGAACGTCAAGCGCGTGCGTCCGATGGCCCTCGGCCCATTCGACTACACGAAGGAGGTCTATCAGCCGAGCCTTTGGGTCGCCGAAGGGTGGACGCAATACTACGGGCAGGCCGCGCTGCATCGCTCGGGAATCACCGATAAGGACGAGTTCTACGGAAGCATGTCGAGAATCATCCGCGCCAACCTCACCGCGCAGGGCCGCAAGGAGGTTTCCGCGCGCATGGCGTCGTTCCATGCGCCGTTCTGGGACGGCGCACCGCAGGGTCAGCCCACCAACGGCTCCAACACCTTCTTCAGCTACTACACCAAGGGATCCGGCCTTGCCCTCTACCTGGATCTGTACATCAGGGCAAAGTCGGACAACGCGAAGTCCCTCGACGACGTGTTCAACGCGCTGAAGAAGCGGAGCTGGAACGCGCCGAACGCCTCCTACTACCTGCAGGGCCGCGGATACACCGAGTTGGACGTCGAGCGCGCCGCCAGCGAGGTTGCCGGCGAGGATCTCCACGCGTGGTTCGAGCAATATGTCGGCGGCAAGGATGATCTCGACTACGACGCCCAACTCGCTCGCTTGGGGCTCCGGCTCGTGCGCGGTGAGCAATGGCGCATCGAAGAGATTCCCGACGCCACGGCCGCACAGCGCCGGATCAGGGACGGGTGGGTCAGCGGACACCGAGGCTGAGCAATTGCACTGGAGCGACTGAATCCCTCACACACGAGGCGGACACGCCCATGCGCGCCGAACCGGCCACTGATCCGTTGGTGGCCACGCTCATCGAGTCCCTCGACGCGCATCCCGATGCGGTCGCGGTGTTCGACTACGAGCTCACGCTGCGCTATGTGGATCGCGTTGCCGCAGAGCACCTGCGTGCCGCAGGCCTTGATCCGCAGGCCGTCGTGGGTAAGAACGCCCTGGACGTGCTTCCACACTTGCGGGACAGCGAGTGGGAGCACGCGCTTCGGGAAGCGATGCGCACCCGAGTGCCGTGCAGCTTCGAGCGTCACTCAACTATGCTCGGCCGCTGGACAGAGACTCGCGTCGTACCGACCGCGTCGGCCATCACGACATACACTCGCGACTTGGCGACGCGACGCGAGACGGAGCAGCGCGCCGAGGAGAGCGAGGCGTTGCTCCACGCCATTCTCAACAACACGATCGACTCGATCTACGTGAAGGACACCGAAGGTCGCTACCTCGCGATCAACAACGCGGGAGCCGCGTCGGTGCACAGTACGCCGCGGCTGGTCATCGGCCACACGAACTTCGACTATTCGCCACCAGAGCTCAGCGCGAAGATCCGCGCGAAGGAGCTGCTCGTGATGAAGTCCGGCGTCACCACGCGCGACGAGGAACACGTCAAGGAAAACGGCCAGGATCGCGTCTATCTCATCGCGCGCGGCGTGTGGTACACCGCGGACGGCACCGTCGGCGGAACGGTCGGGGTGGCGACGAACATCACCGATCGCCGGCGCCGCGAGCGCGACGCCGCTCTCCTCGCCGACGCGGGACGCGCGCTCGCCGAATCGCTCGACTTCCGTACGACGCTCAACACGGTCGCGCAAATCGTGACGCCCGCCCTGGCCGACTGGTGCTCGGTCCTCCTGCTGAATGCGATGGGCGGCCTCGAGAGGCTCGCTGTCAGTCACGCCGATCCGGAGAAGATGCGGTCGGCACGGGAGGTCACCGAGCGCTATCCACCGCTGCCCGACGCGCTCTCTGGTCCGCAGAACGTCGTGCGCACGGGCAAGTCGGAGCTCCACCCGCAGATCACGGACGACATGCTCATCGCCGCGGCGCACGATCAGGAGCATCTCGCCCTGCTGCGCACGGTCGGCATGCGCTCGGTGCTGATCGTGCCGATGACGGCCCACGGGCGAACTGTCGGCGCCATCACGCTCATCTGCGCCGAGTCGGGACGTGTCTTCTCGGAGGCCGACCTCCCCATCGCCGAGGAACTGGCGCGCCGCAGTGCGCTCGCCATCGAGAACGCGGAGCTGTTCCAGGCCGCCGCCGCGGCCAACCGCGCCAAATCCGAGTTCCTGGCGAGCATGAGCCACGAGTTGCGCACGCCTCTCAACGCCATCATCGGATACGTGGGGCTGCTGAGCGAGGGAATCACTGGGCCGGTGACGCCGGGACAGCGGGAGCAGTTGCTCCGCGTCCGCGCGAGTGCCGGTCACCTGCTCGGACTCATCGACGAGGTGCTCAGCTTCTCGCGCATGGAGGCGGGTCACGAGCGCGTGTCGCTTCAGGACGTTGCCGTGTCCAGCGTGCTCGAGGAGGCCGCGTCGCTCGTGCGTCCGATGGCCGCCGCCAAGAAGCTGCCACTCGTCATCATGCCGCCGCCACCCGAGCTTCGCGTCCATACTGACCTGCTCAAGCTGCGACAGATGATCGTGAATCTTCTGACCAACGCGGTCAAGTTCACCGACAGCGGATCGGTGACGCTGTCAGCCGACAGCGACGGCGATACGATTCAATTCAGCGTCGCGGACACCGGCATCGGCATCTCGCCGACTCATCTGCGCAGCGTGTTCGAGCCGTTCTGGCAGGTGGAGCAGAATGCGTCGCGACGCGTGGGCGGCACTGGTCTTGGGCTCAGCGTCACGCGACGCCTCGCACGGCTACTCGGCGGCGACGTCGAGGTGCAGAGTGCTCCCGGCGAGGGAAGCACGTTCGTCATCACGCTACCGCGCGCTCCTCTTCCGGGGCGCTGACGTCGTGCTCTCCCGCGACGGTAATGATCGCCACGCCGGCGAGAATGACGGCCGCGGCCAACAGCGTTCGTGACGTCACGGGCTCGCTGGCGAAGGCCCAGCCCAGCAGCACCGCGACGACCGGATTGACGTACGCATACGTCGCCGCCTTCGCCGCCGTGGTGTGCGCGAGCAGGTAGACGTAGGCCGTGAACCCGACGAGCGACCCGAACGTGAGCAGGTAGAGGAATCCGAGGATCGACCGCGACGAAGCATGCGCGAGGTCCATATGAGACGGCTCGCCAGCGAAGACGGCGACGACCACGAGCAGCAATCCGCCGGCGATCATCTGCGTGGCGGCGGCGTTCAAGCTCGAGCTGGCCTTGGGCGCATGCTTCGTGTACAGCGATCCCGCCGCCCACGCCAGCGATGCGAGCACCAGGACGATTGCCCCCGGGATGCTGATCTCGCCACGGCCGCTGAGCGCATCCGGGCCAACGAGCAGCGCCAGACCAACGAGGCCGAGGCCAAGTCCGGCGAAGACGAGCATCGGTGGGCGCTGTCCTCTGGGCCGCCACCAGTCGAGAAGCACCATCCATAGCGGGACGACGGCCACGAGCAGCGCCGCGATGCCCGACGGGACGCGCTGCTCCGCCCAGACCACGCCGCCGTTGCCGCCGAGCAGCAGGAGAGCGCCACTGATCAGCCCAGTCTTCCAGTCGATCTGCGTGGGCTTGGTGTCCGGTTCCCTGAGCTTCGCCCAGAGCAGCAGGATCAGCCCCGCGACGAGGAAACGCGCGCCGGCCATCAGCAGCGGTGGAAGCGTCTCCACCGCGAACCGAATGGCGAGATACGTCGAGCCCCAGATGATGTAGACGGCCGCGAATGCGGCGATCAGTCGAGCGCGCATCGGACAAACATAGTGAGCGGTCGAGAGCACTGTCGTGCAAGACGGTCGAGCGCCGATGCGCGACAGTCACAGGGCCGTTACCCGCGAGCCCTTGAATTATCGGTTCGTTTCATGTACAGTTCATATGTAAATTAAAGGAAGGCCCCCAATGACTACGGCCACATTCGCCACGCCCACGACGATCGGAGAGCTCTCCGATGCTCTTGGCGTGGCGCTCGACGTTTCCGGACCCTCAGCCACGCCAGCCAGCGCGGCCAAGGACGCCGAATTCGAGCGCGAGGCATTGCCTTGGCTCGACGACGTGTACCGCTTCGCCCTGTCGCTGACACGGGACGAATCCGACGCGGACGACGTCGTGCAGGAGACTTACCTGCGCGCGTACCGGTCCTGGCACACCTTCATCCCCGGCACCGAATGTCGCCGGTGGCTGTTCACGATCTGCCGCAACGTGTTCCTTCGGTCACGTGAGCGGCAGCGCCCCATGGTCGATCTCGAGGACGGCGAGCAGGACGCCGTCGCGGCAGGTTCGGTCTATGCCGCAGCACGAGAGAAAGGCTATGATGCACTCTATGCGCGACTCGATCTTGCTCCCGCCCTGGGCGACGCACTCGACGAGTTGGCCGAGCCGTTCCGCTCGGCCGTGATACTCGTGGATGTGGAGGACATGACTTACGAGACGGCCGCCCAGGTGATGGGCGTGCCGATCGGCACTGTGCGCTCGCGTCTTTTCCGCGGACGGCGGCTGTTGCAGGAGAAGCTGCTGACGGTTGCCGAAGACATGGGCTTCGTGCCCGCGGGCACCGGAGGCGACCGGTGAGCGCGCCGCCGCGCACGCAGCTCGAGGATCTTGGTCTCTCCTCGACGTGTGTGGAAGTACTGCGTCATCTCTGGGACTATCTCGACGAGGAGATGACGACTGGTGGTGCGCAGCGGCTCAAAGCCCACATCGCGACGTGTGCCACGTGTCGCGAGTACCAGGGTTATCAGTCGTGCTTCCTCGACGCGCTCGCTCGTCTTCGCGCGGAGTTCAATGCGCCGGCAACGCTGCGTGAGCGGCTCGCCGAGAAGTTGAAAGGGCAGGGGTGCGGATGCTGGGACAAGGTTCGGAAGGAGCAGCCGTAGCGCGGCGTGCGGCGTGAGGCGTGCGGTGCAACAGACGATGCGTACGGCGAACGCGCACGCAAGCGTCGCCGGCGTCCGCTAGCCCACGAAGATTTGCTGACGCACTGTCTGTCCGTCCTCTCCGTTCAGCACGACGACAGTCTCCACAACGATGTCCGGCGCCAGCGACGCTGCCACCGAACAGTATTTCTCGAACGCCAACTGCACCGCACGCTCGGCGTGCACGCGTTCGATGCCGGCGCCGTCGACGCGGAAGGTCAGCGTGATGTGTTCGAAGCGGCGCGGCGCCTCCTCGCGTCGTCGTCCTTCGACGTCCACCACGAGCCGCTCAGCGGGCGTCCGTCGTTTACCGAGGATGTCCACGACGTCCACGCCGGAGCAGGACGCGAGTGCGCTGAGCAGCGCATCTGGCGGCGTCTGACCCGTCTTTCCCGATCCGTCGATGCGCGTCGATGCGCCGTTGACACGACCCGTGTCGAAGCGATGCTCACCCGTCCACGTCGCGCGGATGTGCGACGGCGGCCTGACTGCGCGTACCTCGACTGTCCCCTGCGAGATATCGCTCATTTCTCGATCGGCGCGCGCACGGCATTGCCCCACTCGGTCCAGCTGCCGTCGTAGTTCCTCACCTTGTCGTAGCCGAGCAGGTAGGAGAGGACGAACCATGTGTGCGACGAGCGTTCGCCGATGCGGCAGTATGCCACGACGTCGTCGCTCGGCGTCAGGCCAGCCTCGCCCTGATAGATGGCGCGCAGCTCGTCGGCGCTCTTGAAGGTTCCATCGGCATTCGCGGCACGCGCCCACGGGACGCTGTTCGCGCCCGGAATGTGGCCACCGCGCATTGCACCCTCCTGCGGGTAGTCGGGCATGTGGAGCTTCTTGCCCGAGAATTCGTCCGGTGAGCGAACGTCGATCAGCTTGCCCTTCGCGTCGACGTGCTTTTTCACGTCGCCCATGAAGGCGCGAATCGGCTCGTCGTTACGCTCGGCCGCCGTGTAGTTCGATGGCGTCACGGCGGGAATGTCGGTGGTCATCTCGCGCCCTTCGGCTTCCCACTTCGCTCGTCCGCCGTCGAGGACCTTCACGTTCGTGAAGCCGAACAGCCGGAAAATCCACAGCGCGTACGTCGCCCACCAGTTGTTCTTGTCGCCGTAGAAGACCACCGTGGTCGAGTCGTCGATGCCGAGCCGGCGGAGCAGCGCCTGAAACTCGTCGCGCGAGACGTAGTCGCGCTGCACCTGGTCGTTGAGGTCGGTGTGCCAGTCGATCTTGTGCGCGCCGGGTATGTGTCCCATGTCGTAGAGCAGCACGTCCTCGTCGCTCTCGAGAATGCGGAGCTTCGGATCGGTGAGGTGATCGGTGAGCCATTGCGTGCTCACGAGCGCCTCTGGATGTGCGTACTGCTTGGCGGCGATGTCCTGATCGTTCATGACACTCCTGGCGACGAGCGGTGAATGGTTGCGCTACTAATCCCTTCGGGCGCGGAAGGGTTCTCCTCCAGTGCATCGATCCAATCGAGGACTACCGCGGCCTCCTGCTGCCAGCCCGGCTCGGCCAGGAGAAAATGTCCGTGCCCTTTGGCGACATGCAGCTGAGCGCCGTACTTCCTGGCCATGCGCTGCGACGTGCCGAGAGGAATGAAGTGGTCGTGCTCCGCGCCGACGACGAGCATGGGGATGCGCACCTGGTCCGGCGGAATGGCGTGAATGCCGAGCGCGATGTCGCGCGACGCGCGACCGCTGTCGGCTGTGAAGCGCGCGCGTTGCGCGGCGCGCTGCTCTGGCGGAAGCATGTTGAGCGTGAGCGCATCGAAGTGTTCGTCGATGGGCAGGTACGGACGCGAGAAGAGCAGGGCGGGCAGGTAGCGGGCCATCCGTGTGACGATCCCCACGCTGAGTGCCGGGATGCCCCGCGATGGCGCCGGTGATAAGAGGACCGCCGCGCGCGCGAGCCCGTTGGCGGCGAGCATCAGCGTCAGGAGTCCGCCCATCGAGTGCCCGATCACGATCGGGCGGTCGAGAGCGCGCGCGGCGGCCGCTGCGTCTTCGTAGAAGTCGCTGATCGTCTGCCGGCCGATGTCGCGCATCGGAGGCAGCGGCGGATGTCCGCGGAGCGAGATGGCTGACGCGTTGTGGCCGCGGTCGGCGAGCAGTGGCAGCAGTCCCTCGAAGACCCAGCTCCCCGCGAACAGCCCGTGAACGCAGAGCACGTTCGCGCGCGTCGGCCGGGCGGCACGAATGGTGTCGAGATGAAAGGTCGGAGCCACGGACGATGCCATGATGAAGAACTATGCGCTGCACTCCATCGCGGCAATGGCGACGGCGATCCGCGCCGCGGAGGTGCTTTGGTTAGAATCACATCGACTCGTGCCGACGTTCCCGTGAAGCCTACCGCCGCAAAGCTCTCAGCGCTGATGGAGCCCTACGCGCGCCACGTCCTGGTGTGCGTGGGTGGCTTCTGTTCACCGAATCGCGAAGGGCGGATGCTGTACGCGGAGCTGGCTCGCCTGCTGCAACGCGAAGGGCTGCTGTTCGGCCCCAAACGCATCAAGCGCGGCGAGACGCCATGCCTCGGCGTCTGCGTCAGTGGACCGATCGTCGTCGTCTACCCGGAAGGCGTCTGGTATGCGGGCGTGACTCCCGCCTTGTTGGAGCGCATCGTCGTCGAGCATCTGCGAGACGGCAAAGTCGTCGAGGAGGCTGTGTTTCACCGGCTGCAAAGCGACTGAGTCTTCTCGCACCGCACTTGCCACGACGCGCCGAGGACGACAGAATCTGCTGTGCCTGACGACTCCATTCTCTATTCTCGCCTACTGCCACACGGTCCCGCCGTGCGCGTTCGGCGCACGAGTGAGCCTGGAGCACAACCGGTTACGGCGGTGCTCGAGGTCGATCGCCGGGCGGGGACGCCGCGGGAGTTCGATGGCGGCTATCCTCCACCGCTGATGATGGTCGAGGGAGAAACGGAGGCTGACGTCCTCGCGGCATTGGAGCCGCAGGCGCGCGACGATCGACTCGTCGCCGGGCTCATGCGGGAGAAGGGACTGCGCTAACTAGCGCTCGTCCAGCTCCTCTTCGAGCGTACGCAGGATCCTCGGCCAGACGTTGGGTGCGGCCAGCGTGAAGAAGTGCAGGCGGGCATTCGCGTCGGAGCGGAGGAACTCCGCGAGGCGCAGTGACCCTTTGCGCACGTTGCACCCCCCACACGCCGTCACTAAGTTGCCCCCGGAGCGGTCACCACCACGCATGCGCGGTTGCACATGGTCAACGGTGAGCGCCTCCGGCTCGAATCGCTCGCCGCAGTACACGCATTGGAAGTCGTCGCGCGCGAAGATCTGCTCCCGTCGCAATGAAGAATCTCCCGTCCCGGCGCAATCTCTTCGAGGCCGCGCAGCGCTATCTGCTCGAGCCCACTGAAGAGCAGCTCGACAATGTCAGCGGCGAGCCTCCGCGTCTCACTACTCAAGCCATCCAGAGTGTCCGCATGTCCCGCTCACGCGACCGCATCCTAGCCAATCTCGACGACATGTATCGCGAAGCCTTCGAGCGCGCCAAGGCCACTGGCGACGACTCGCAGATGGCTTCGCTCGACTTTGCCTATCGCCGCGAGCAACTGTACTTCGAGATCCTGCTCGACGTTCGCGACGCCGTCGAAAAGCGCTAGCGACCACTATCGTCCTGCGCCCGCCGCGACGCATCGCTCGATGCGCTCGCGGCGGGCGTGTGCGTTGCCGACAGGCTTCCGAACACCGACCCGGTCTTGCTCTCTGGCTCCGGCTCTGGTGCCGGCCACACAAGCGACGCCGCGATCGACGCCGCGAGCACACCCACGACGACTCCCAGCGACACCAGGATCGGGATGTGGATCCACGACTCGAGCAGCATCTTCGCGCCCACGAACGTGAGGATGAACGCGAGGCCGTACTTGAGCAGGTGAAACTTCGTCACCACGTGCGCGAGCAGGAAGAACAGCGAGCGCAGGCCCATCACGGCGAAGATGTTCGAGGTGAAGACGATGAACGGGTCGCGCGTGATGCCGAAGATGGCTGGAATCGAGTCAACCGCGAAGATCAGGTCCGTCGCCTCCACGAGCACCAGGACGAGCAACAGCGGCGTCGCGTGCCGCTTGCCATTCTCCACCGAGAAGAAGTGCTTGCCGCGATAGCCATCGGTGAGCGGAAGGATCTTCCGCACGAACCTGACGACAGGATTCTGCTCCCCGTCGAACTCCTCGTCGCCCTTCACGGCCATGCGGATGCCCGTGATGACGAGCAGCGCGCCGAAGATGTAGATGATCCACTCGAACCGCGCGAGCAGCGCCGCGCCGAGTCCGATGAAGATCCCTCGCATCACGAGCGCGCCGAGGATACCCCAGAAGAGCACGCGGTGCTGATACTGCGCCGGCACGGCGAAGTACTGGAAGATCAGCACGATCACGAAGATGTTGTCGACGCTGAGCGACTCCTCGATCACGTACCCGGTGAGGAACGTCAGCGCTGCCTGACGATCGGCGAACACCGCCAGCCCGCCGGCGAAGACGAGCGCGAGCGCGACCCACACGCTGGTCCACACGAGCGCCTCGCGTGCTTTTACCACGTGGGGCGTCCGATTGAACACGCCGAGGTCGAGGGAGAGCATCGCGAGGACGAAGGCGATGAAGCCGACCCAGAACCAGATGTTGGTGGCGATCATGGCAACAGGGAGCAGGGGCCAGAAAAACGACAAGGCGAGCCACTACGGCACGCACGGTGTCGTAGTGGTCTCGCCCAAGGCACTCCTTCCGCCCTTCAGCCGACCGGAAGCGCTGACGCGCTCCGTCTTGACGATCGGCTGCTCCAGCGCATCCGCGCTGGCCGGCTACTCCCCACTCGCCCTAAGGCTCGCCGGACGGCATCGATCCGTCAAGTCACCCTTCCGCGCGACGCGCAATCTGGCGAACTCTGACGCATGACATCTCATCCGACCCGACGCGGCGCACCACCAATCGCGACGCTCGTACTCTCGCTCGTGTCCCTGCTCCCCACGCGCACCATGTCGCAGACTGCACTTGCCGCCGCACCGGCCCCCGTACCGGCGCTCGCCATCGTGAATGCCCGTATCTGGACCGGCGATCCGAGCCGCCCATGGGCCGACGCGTTGCTCGTGCGTGGCGAGCGCATCGAGGCCGTGGGCTCGAGCGCCGAGGTGAAGAAGCGCGCGGGTGCCGGCGTGAAGACGGTCGACGCGAAAGGCATGATGGTCACGCCCGGATTCATCGACGCACACGTGCATTTCCTCGACGGCGGCTTCGCGCTGGCGTCGGTGCAGCTGCGCGACGCGAAGACCAAGGAGACGTTCATTCGCCGCATCAAGGAATTCGCCGCGACGGTGCCGCCGGGCACCTGGATTCTCAATGGCGACTGGGACCACACCGGATGGGGCGGTGAGCTGCCCGAGCGCAGCTGGATCGACTCGGTGACTCCGAACAATCCCGTCTGGATCAATCGGCTGGACGGCCATATGAACCTCGCGAACTCCCTGGCGCTCACCGCGGCGAAGATCACGCGCGACACGAAGGACGTCGCCGGAGGGACGATCGTCCGCGATGCGTCTGGCGAGCCCACGGGCATTCTCAAGGACAACGCGCAGGAGCTGATGTCGAGCGCCGTCCCCGCCGCGAGCATGGAGATGAGCCTCCGCGCGCTGAACTCGGCGATGTCGTACGTCGCGGAGCGTGGGGTCACGAGCGTGCATCACATGGGCTCGTGGAGCGACCTCGAAGTGTTCCGTCGGGCGCATGATGCGGGCGCTCTGCGGACACGCATTTCCGCGAACGTCCCGCTGTCCACGTGGGCGCGCCTGCGCGACGAGGTCACGGCGAAGGGCCGAGGCGACTCATGGCTTCGGATCGGCGGTCTCAAGGGATTCGTCGACGGATCGCTCGGCTCACACACCGCGGCGATGCTCGCGCCGTTCACCGACGCACCGAACGATCGCGGACTGCTGGTGAATACCGAGAAGGATCTGCACGAATGGACCGACGGCGCCGACAAGGCGGGCCTGCAGGTGATCGTGCACGCCATCGGCGATCGTGCCATCCGCACGCAACTGGATATTTTCGAGCACGTTGCGAAAGAGCACGGTGCGCGCGACCGGCGCTTCCGCATCGAGCACGCGCAACACATCGCACCGCAGGACATCGCGCGCTTCGGCCAACTCGGCGTCATTCCGAGCATGCAGCCGTATCACGCTATCGACGATGGACGTTGGGCCGACCGCGTCATCGGCGCTGAGCGCGCGAAGGGGACGTACGCGTTCAAGTCGCTGCTCGACAACGGTGCGAAGCTCGCGTTCGGAAGTGATTGGTTCGTCGCGCCGCCGACACCGCTCGAGGGGATCTACGCCGCGACGACACGGCGCACGCTCGACGACAAAAACCCGGGCGGTTGGGTGCCCGAGCAGAAGATTACGGTGGAGCAGGCACTGCGCGCGTACACCACCGGCAGTGCCTACGCAGGCTTTCAGGAGAAGGAGGTTGGCGTGCTCAAGCCGGGCATGCTCGCCGATGTCGTGATGATCGATCGCGACCTGACGCGCATTCCGCCGGAGGCGATTCGCGATGCGCACGTCGTGCTGACGATGGTTGGCGGGCGAATCGTGTTCGATCCGAACGCACTGTCTCGATAGAGAGACGGTGCGACTGTCATCCCGCAGGAGCGCGCGTAGCGCGCGAGTGTCGGGACCAACTGTCGCTGCGATTATAGCCGGCCACAGATGACGCACAGTAGGTCCCGACAGCCGCTGCGCGGCTGCGGGATGACAAATTGCGCACTGATCCGTGCGCGCGGAACAGATTCTGCTCGTCCTCAGCGTAGTAGCGTGCTGGTGTGTCAACCTGGAGAGCCCACCATGAAAGCAACTGTTCGCTTCGTTACCACGACGGTCGCCATGAGCGTGCTGGCCGCTGTCGGCTGTTCGACGCAGAGCCGCGCACCAGACGACACCGCGAGCAAGTCCGCGAGCAGCGCGCCACCGAGCAGTGCACCGTCGAGTAGCGGTACGTCTGATTCCGCGTCGGCGACTTCGAAGATCGCGCAGCTCGAGGCGGACGCGAGAGCATTGGCGAAGACGACGGGCTGCAACAGCGCGACTGAATGCCGCACCGCACCGGTGGGTGAGCGTGCCTGCGGTGGGCCGCGCGACTACATCGTCTACTGCGCCGCCACCACGGACTCGGTGGCGCTGTTCAAGAAGCTCGACGAGCTCAAGGCCGCGGAGATCGAGTTCAACAAGAGCTCGAACGCGATGAGTACGTGTGAGTTCCGCATGCCGCCGAAGACGGCATCGATTGGCGGGCGGTGTCGTCCAGCTGGAGCGCCCTGAGGAACCGGCGCTAAACGAAAATGGGCGGGAGACTGTGAGAGTCTCCCGCCCATTTTTTCGTTCAGGTCGTTAAGGGGCTTGCCTCACATTCATCAGCGATCGTCGTCGCACGTGAACGAAGCAGGAGCCGTTCCGTTGAACAGGCCACCTCCGGTAATCGTCGCGCCGTTTGTTGTTTTGCCCGTGCACTGTCCGACGGCGAAGATGTTTCCGATCAGGTTGAGGTTCGTGCTCGCACTGAGGTGCATGCTGCCGTTTTGCAGGTTGAACGTGGCGCCCGAGTTTATCTGCAACCTGCCCTGGAGGATGTCGACACGAGGGGACATCGTACCGTTGACGATTTGCGCGTTATTCGCGAGCTGCACGCCGCCAGCGGACTGGTTTGCGAGTCGGAGCACCGAGAAGTTGGACGCCGATAGGCCTGGCGTCGCGAACGACACGGTTTGTGGTGACGATCCGGCGAACAGAGTGATGTGATCGCTGCTCGTAAAGAACGTCTGGTCCTCCTGTCTCACGACCGTTCCGGCGATCTGAGAGAAATTCCCCAGAAGCGCCAGCTGTCCTCCGGCAAACGGCTGTCGTCCCGCACCGGTGCCGCCAAACGTCGCGTTGCCTTGCAGGAGGATTTGCACGGTCTGATAGAACGCCTGCTGGCTGGCGAACACCGCCGCGCCGACTGAACTGAACGAGCCACCCGACCAGTTGACCTCGCCACCGAACGTCGTCGTGCCACCGACGCTGATCGTTCCGCCGCTGACCACCAAGCTATCGCCGGTGAAGTTCGCGTTGCCCGGTATGGCGAGTGTGGCCCTGGGCTGCGTCAGCTGCAGCCAACCCTGACCAGCATTGGGGAAGACGTTCACCTGATCCGCCAGGACGGCGGTCGTGTCGATCCGCGTCCGGCATCGCACGTTGAGTACGGTCGTGATGACGTCCCTGAGCGAGACCGTGAACGGAGCGAATGTGCCGCATCCCGCCTGCCCAATGTCGAGGACGTCGAATTGGCCGTTCACAGGTGCGGTGGCCGTCATGTGGATCGCGCCGGAAAATGTGACGCCGCTCCCCAGCACACCGCCGCCGCCGATGTCGATACCGATGCTGTTGAGGTTGACCTGTGCCAACGAATCCAACGTCAGTCGGTTCATCGCTGGCTTCGCACCAGAGACCACCGGGAAGACGACGAACGGAGACAGCGGACTGTAGTTCGGGATGAAGACATTGTCGCTCGTGGAGCTCGGCACCGACGGCACCGAGATCACGGGAATCCAGTTCGCGGCATTCTGCCAGTTGGAGTTCGCCGCACCCGTCCACACGTGCGACGTCTGCGCCGGGAACACGGCGATCTGCGACGAGTCCTTCGCGGTGGTGAACGTCGCGCCCGTTGCCTTGATCAGGCAACCAGAGCCACCGATGAAGGTTGGCAGCCCCACGTTCGGTGTCACTTCACCGTTCGCATCGGACGTATACGCCAGCGTCGTGACGGGGAGTCCCTGACCGTTGAGCAACCTGCACCGTCCAAGGCGGTGAGGTCGACA
>Ga0193752_1002133_pt1 | contig 15250 bp, 13 predicted proteins | sample H1c1metaG_FD_144924 | JGI IMG/M metagenome (GOLD analysis project Ga0193752, IMG submission 144924) | Soil microbial communities from a riparian zone of the East river system, Colorado, United States - H1c1 | ecosystem: Environmental > Terrestrial > Soil > Riparian zone | place: USA: East River... | reverse complement strand
TTCGATCATCGACGCCCATTCGGGACGATTATGGGTCGATGCGCACGAGCCTCGCGGCGCGGTTTTCAGTTTCACATTGCCGGCGCACAGCTAAACCTGCGGTTGGTTCCTAAACCAAGGTTCAGCGCGCCCAACGCGAGGTACGTCTATCGAGCGCGAACCGATACCAACGTGTCGGGGCAATAGACCATCTCACAATACAAGCAAACCCCGCCTCATGCTGTGTTGCTGCACGGGTAGTGAGCCTCTACGGGCACACCCGAGTCCAACCGTTACACAGGAACACACCATGAACGCAGCAACACAACAAACAGGCACTGATGCGAGCGCCATCCGCCCGTTTCATGTGAATTTCCCGGAAGCAAAACTCACCGATTTGCGGAAGCGCATCAACGCCACCGTCTGGCCTGAGAAGGAACCGGTTCCCGATGCGTCGCAAGGCGTGCAGCTCGCGATGATTCAGAAGCTCGCGCGTTATTGGGGGACAGAATATGACTGGCGCCCGTGCGAGGCGAGGCTGAACGCCCTACCGAATTTCATCACCGAGATCGATGGGCTCGACATTCACTTCATCCACATTCGTTCGAAGCATGAAGATGCGTTGCCGCTCATCGTCACGCACGGATGGCCTGGCTCGGTCGTCGAGCAGCTGAAGCTCGTCGAACCGCTCACCAATCCCACCGCGCATGGCCAGAGCGCGTCGGATGCCTTCCATCTCGTGATCCCTTCGATTCCGGGCTATGGGTTTTCGGGAAAGCCGACGAGCGCCGGCTGGGATTGCCCCCGCATCGCGCGCGCCTGGACCGTGCTGATGAAGCGCCTCGGCTACACGCGATACGTGGCGCAAGGCGGCGATTGGGGTGCGCTCATCACGGAACAGATGGGTGTGCTGGCGCCGCCGGAATTGCTCGGCATCCACACCAACTTGCCTTCCGCCGTACCGGTCGAAATTTTAACGGCGCTCCAGTCTGGCGGCGGGCCGCCCCCCGGATTCTCGGCGGACGAAAGCGCTGCGTTCCAACGGCTCACCTTCTTCTTTACCCACGGCCTGTCTTACGCCCAGCAGATGGCGAACCACCCGCAGACCCTGTACGGGATTGCGGATTCACCGGTCGGGCTCGCCGCCTGGTTCCTCGACCACGACCTGCGGAGTTACGAGCTCATCGCACGCGCCTTCGACGGGCAACTCGAAGGCCTCACGCGGGACGACGTTCTCGACAACATCACGCTCGCTTGGCTGACCAACACGGCGATTTCCTCGTCCCGGCTCTATCGGGAGAACAAACTTCCTTTCTTCGCCCCGATGGGCGTAGCGATCCCGATCGCCGTGAGCGCCTTTCCCGATGAGCTCTATCAGGCACCGCGGAGTTGGATGGAGCGCGCATATCCCAAGCTCATCCACTACAACAAGGTCGACAAAGGCGGGCACTTCGCGGCCTGGGAACAGCCGCAGATCCTTTCAGCCGAGGTTCGCACGGGCTTCAGATCACTGCGCAAGTAACGGAGCAGAGGATTGATCAAGTCGTGTGATCGGTTCTTCGCCAGACCCGATCACACGATTTGTGATCATCCACGCGAGCCCTGCGAAAGTCGCTTCACGATCCACGTCGCCGCAACTCGGTAGACGAGCAGCGCAGCGAAGAACGCAGCAATCAACATCAGCGCTCGCCAAAAGACGCGGTCCACAAAACCGTTGCTGAGGTCCGCAACCGTCCCGAACCTGGTCTCCGCAACACTCTGGGTTCCCTCCACTCGCTCGTTCAGCATGGGAGATTCTACGAGCCGAGTCGTGTTCCCCACGAGCGCGTTGAGCTCGCGCGCTGCAACTCCAAGCTCTTGCAGCGCGGCAGTGTACTGAGACACATCGAAGCTGCCGTCCGACGCACCTGCACCAACGCCACGCGCTTGGAAAAACGCCAGCACCGTCTCCGTCGCTCGCAACGTTTCCTTTCCTTCGCCGATCACCCCTCGCATCGCGCCTAGAACCGCACTCGTTTCTCGAAGCGTGGCGTTGATCTCGCCGAGCGTCTGTCGCATCGCAGCCGAGTTCGGCAGCTGCTCCATCACATCCGCGAGACGATCCGCGCTCGAAGCGAAGGTGTGCATATCCTCGATCATCGACCGCACTTCCGGTCGCCAACGTGTCGTAAAAGGCCTCCTCACCGTGCCACTTCACGATGTATGGAAACCGCTGAGCGACGAAGAGAGACCTCTCGCCGAGCAGCCGGAGTTCCATCGCCGTCTTGTTCGCCTCTGCCACAGGCTCGAGCAGCTGAATGCTGCCAGGGCTGTCCACGACATGATGCTGACCTCGGGATTCGGGCTCGCAGCCAGAACATACGCGGTGGTACCGACGAACGTCTTTAGCTGTTGCGCGTACTCTCGCATCTGTGGAGGGCTTCCCTCCTGAATCTGATCCGCGACTTGAGTGATGGTGATGACATACGTGTCGGCGCCCCGACGAGCGCATGCGCGTACAGAACGCGCGTGAGTGCAACGTTCATGAAGAAGCGCTCCGGTGCCGCCTCGTCTGCGGCGAGTAGCTGGTGCTCGAGATAGCCACCGACGATGCTCGCGTTGTGAGCTCGGTACCAGCTTCGCGCCGTCGGTCCGGCGATGAACTCCAGCCACAGCCGCACGGCCTGCGACGATGGTTCGCCGGGCAGCCCGCCCGAGAGCGCGAGCGCTTCGCATCCATCGCGCAGCAGCCGCTCGTTCATCGCCCGCCACCACGGGCTGCCGCGAGGCGATGCATCGAGCGGATTGAGCACGCCTCGATGCGCTTGCCAGCGCATGAACGACAACGCCGCGCGTCGAAAAGGCAAGTGTAGCGGCGCTTGGCCTGTCGGTCCGTGATAGGTCCGCTCGATCAATGCAAGCCGCGCCGGTGGATTGTCGCGGGCGGCCGAAACCTGCGCGTCGGCCCAGACGAGCGCATCCGGCGGATTGCTTTCGTTCGCTAGGTTGGCGATCAAAGCGGCTGCGCGCGACTTGGTATCGTCGGTCATCACGCTTGTACTAGCGCGACGGCGCGCCTTCGCGCAGAAAAGCGACGCGATGCAGAGCCGTGAGGTCGGCGGGCGCATCGTGGTTCGGAACACATCCGCCATCGACGAGAGCACGCCGCGCGCCAAAGACGCGCGCCGCAATTTGTTTCGAGAAATGAGGGTGTTCGCGGAAAATGGCCGCCGCGCCCGCGTCGAGATCGACACCTTTTGTGTCGAAGAACATCTACGTCCAAGTAGAGAGGGGGCGCGGTGGCGACGGGCGAGCCACTCGAGCTCCACTGAGTGATGAGTAGTCAGCGGGTGGTAGCGCGGTGGCATCGCTCAGGTTCAAGCATGGTTGATTTCAATCGCGGCGGGTCTCGACTCCGTCGCCGGGCCGTGGCCGGCGGCTCGGGCTAGATCGTCGAACAGCTGCCAAACCCGGCGTTATTGACTAACACTTCGATCGGGTGGTCGCCGACGTGCGCGAGGCAGCGTGGACACACCTGACTGGGTTGAGAGGTCCGCGGCGACCGTCTCCACTTTCACCCGCGGAGTAGCGCGGCGTATCTGGTGCGCCGCTTCGTTCAGACGCGCCTCGTTGCGGCCGGTCAACACCAGCGACATCCCCCGGTCTGCGAGTCGGGCGGCGATCCCGCGGCCCAACCCAGACGACGCTCCAGTTACGACAGCCCAACGGTCTCGATAGTAGATCATGACACTCGCCGAGAGCACGTCGCGCGCCAATGCTGCACATAGCGATTTGCTGCGAGAATGATGATGCGTGGCGGGAGATGGTGCTGCGCTCGCGTCGAGATCGACGCGCACTGTGTCGAGGAACAAGCGCCGGAAGGGTTCTTGGAACGAACACGCGTCCGACATTCTCTCGACGACGCACCCGACCGAGCACGCGTTTTACAGCGTCTGATTTGAAGTCATCTTCGAGAGCTCGAGGACGGCCTCTCGCAAGCGATCGATATCGATCGGTTTCGCCAAGTGCAGTTGAAAGCCTGCGGCGAGCGCGCGCCGTCTGTCTTCTTGGGCTGCGAGTGCGGTCAACGCGAGCGCGGGTATCGCCGGGCCCTTTGCCTCTTTCGCTCGCAGCTTGCGTATGAACGAGTAGCCGTCTTCGACCGGCATCGCGATGTCACACAAGATCACTTGCGGCTTGAACGTGTCGATGGCGCGCATGCCCTCGGCTGCGGAAGTGGCCAATTCGATCAGAGCCCCTGTGAGCACCAAGACCTCGTGGACTGCTTCCCGGGTTCGGCGATCGTCGTCGACAATCAGAATCCGTAGGCCGGCGAGGGCACCGTAGTAGTTCGCCCGTCCCGGGCGGTCGAGCGCGTGAAACTGTTGTGCGCCCGGCTCGGTCGCAGCTTGATCCGCGATAGGCGCCCACGGAAACGTGACAGAAAACGTAGCGCCGTGACCCAAGCCCTGACTTCGCGCTTCGACTGTTCCACCTTGGAGCTCGACGAGGTGCCGTACTAGCGCGAGACCAAGGCCTAAACCGCCGTACTTCCGTGTAATCGAGCTATCTCGCTGTGAGAACCGAGCAAACACCCGAGGCACGAACTCCGCTTCGATGCCAATACCGGTGTCGGTCACTGTCAAACGTGCGAAACCTATCATCGCCTCGATGACGAGTGTGACGCGCCCGCCCCGTGGTGTGAACTTGATGGCGTTCGTGAGCAGATTCGACACGATTTGCTGTGTGCGGACGCCGTCGGCCCAGATCATGGCGACCGCGGGATCGATCGAGAGGTCGAACATGAGCGACTTTCGGGCGAAGAGCGCGCTCACGGTCTCGACCGAGGCTTGAACCGTCGCGCGCAGATCGACGGCGCTTTGATCCAACGTGAGTTTGCCCGCGACGATGCGCGAGACGTCGAGCAAGTCGTCGATCAGTTTCACTTGCAGCCAAGTAGCGCGTTCGAGCGATTCCCCTGCGCGCTGCAACTCTGCGCGATTCACGACCGTTCCATCTCGGAGCTGTTGCGCGTTCAGCAACATGCTGGAGAGTGGTGTGCGAAGCTCGTGCGATAAAGTGGCGAGAAAATCGTCTTTCGCGGAGTTGGCGCGTTCGGCCTCGGCGCGCGCAGTTTGTGCCTCGGTGACGAGTAGCTTGAGTGCGTCGATATCTACGAATGACAGCAGCACACCATCCACCGACTGTTCGACCGTGACGTGTGGGCGAATCTGCATACGGTGCCAGTGCCCGAGCTTGTCCTGGACCTCGGCTTCTCTCACCGTCAGTGTCTGGCAGACCGAGTCGATCTGCGCGACTAGATCGGGAACGACCATGTTGATTTCGATGTCGTCGATCCGTCGGCCTACGTCGGCCTTCGAGACACTCAGCACACTGCACGCTTTGGGTGTTAGACGCCGGATGCGCCTCGCCATGTCGAGCGTCAGGATCGGAATGTCGACTGCGAGCGCGAAGTTATTGAGGTCGCTGTTCGCCTGGGTCACTTCGTGGTTGCGAGTTTGCAGCTCGTCATTGAGCGTCGTCAGCTCTTCGTTGATCGACTGCAGCTCCTCTTTTGCGGTCTCGAGCTCCTCATTCATGCTCTGCAACTCCTCGTTGCCTGAAATCAGCTCTTCGTTCGAATTACCTAGCTCGTTGTTGGCGTGACCGTGTTCCTCGATCAGCGCGTGTAAATACTCGTTCGTCGCGGCGAGCTCGAGCTCGAGCCGTTCGCTCCGCCGCCGGTCCGCGGAAGCACTTAGGCCAGCGTCTGGAACGGACTGCCCCAAAGTGCCCGAGAGCTCGGTCGTCGGTTCCTCGAACAGCACGATGAAGAGCGGCTCACGGTTGTCCGGCAGCCCAGTAAACGGCAGAACCACGACGTCGCAGCGCTTGGTGGAACCATTGTCTTGGTCGACTTCCACGCCCGCGCATCTCACGATCACGCGATCTTGGTGAGCCTGTGCGATCGTCGTGCGCAGTGCCGCGACGAGGCCACCCCGCGCCATCGCGATGAGATTGTTTTGTGGCTGGCCTGACGCGGCTTGTAGGAACGCGCCGGTGCTCCCGCGAAACAACAGAACATCCAAGGCTTCGTCGACCAACACGCCGGCGGGGCAGTATCGGGACAAGAGCAGCCGATCGAGATGCTTCGCAAACGCAGCACCGTGGGCCAGCGGCGCGCCGAGGCGATCGACGACCATGCCGGGAGGCCGTATCGTCGACACCGTTCGAGGTGCAAACGACTGAGAGTTCGCCGTCGCAAGCCGCGTGAAGACTTTATTCGGCTTGTCGACCTGCGAGAACAGGTGACGAAACCCTGACACGTTCTCACTGCGCCCCAGCATCAGAAACCCGGGTTGGTTCAAACAGTAGTGAAGCGTAGGGACGATCTTCTGGCGCAACTCTCGGTCGAAATAGATGAGGACATTTCGGCAACTCACTAGATCGAGCTTCGAAAACGGGGGGTCGCGCAGCAGATCGTGGCGGACGAACACGCATAAATCGCGCACGCGCTTGTGGATTCGATGTCCCCCTTCGCACGCGCTGAAGTGTTGTTTTCGTCGCTCGTCGTTGACGCCGTACAGCGCGCTGTCGCTGTAGATACCCGCGCGAGCTTTTCCAATCGCTAGCTCACTCAGATCGGAGCCGAAGATCTGGAGTCGGTGCGACGTGCCGGTTTCCGCCGCAAATTCGAGCCACGCGATCGCGATGGAATACACCTCCTCACCTGTCGAACAACCCGCCACCCACACGCGAAAGTGTGAGCCCTCCGGTTTATGCCGGCTGATTTCAGGGAAGACACGCGTACGCAGCGACTCGAACACTTCCGCGTCGCGAAAGAACGACGTCACGTGAATGAGCATGTCTTCGAATAGCGCGCGGATCTCTTCGGGTTCGGCGTCGAGCAGAGTCAGATACGAGCGCAGGTCGGCCATTCCGCGTAGCGCAATGCGCCGAGCGAGCCGCCGCTTCAGCGTCGACGGCTTGAACTCGCTGAAATCGACACCGATCGCGGTGCGCACGCGTTCAAACAACTCTTCGCGCAAGGTCTCGTCTGCATCGGAAACCCCCTGAACGTCGGGCTGCTCGTACGGGTGGTGGCTCAACCGCACCAGCTCGTCGGCGAGCGCACCGATGTCCAATGCGTAGTCCACGACGCCCGCATCGATCGCGCTCTGGGGCATGCTCGCGAACTTCGCCGAGTGTGGGTTTTGCACGAAGGTGATGCCGTCTGCCGCTCGGATCGCACGCAGACCCTCGGTGCCATCAGACGCGCTGCCGGAGAGAATCACACCGATCGCGCGCGCCCCGAGCTCGTCCGCGAGCGACCGCAGAAAGAAATCGACGGGGAGGTGTGCGTTGACTCCGTCACTGGACCGGGCCGAAACCACGAGTGCACCTTCGTGGATCGCGATATCCGTATTCGGCGCTATGACATAGACATGGTTCGGCTCGATCTTCATTCCATGCTCCACCTGACGAACCGGCATTGCGGTCGTCTTCGCGAGCGCTTCGGTCAACAGACTGGAGTGCGTGCGATCGAGGTGCTGGATCAAGACGAACGCGTAGCCGGTGTCCTGTGGCAGGCGTTGCAAGAGCTGGGTGAACGCTTCGAGCCCACCGGCGGATGCGCCGATTCCAACGATAGGAAACAATAGGCGCGAGTTGGATTCGGCGGGATTGAGCATCTAGGGAATCCTCGCCCCGGCGATTGTTCGCGCGACCCTTGGGGCATGCTGGTCGACGATGCACGGAGCATGCCGCGCGGTTGTTGTTGCGCAGAGACGGTCGACCGCGTTTGGACCGTTCAAAGCCAGCCAGCGGGACGAAACGTCCCAGCCGAATCGTCCCGATCCCACGCGCACGCCAGGCCACGAGCGAACACGCGCGACCCTCAAGCTACGCCGTAGGTTTTCAGCTTTCGATACAACGTGCGTCGATCGAACCCGAGTACAGCGGCGGCTTGAGTCTTACTACCGTTCATCGCCTCGATGACCTGTAAGATGTAGCGCTTTTCGACTTCGTCCATCGCCAGCAGCTCGGTCGGATTCTCGAGCGGCAGGACAAAATCTTTGGCCTTGAACGTGCGGATGTGTTCCGGGAGATCATCCAACGTGATGTTATCGCTCTCCGTCAACGCGACGGCGCGTTCCATGCAGTTACGAAGCTCTCGCACGTTGCCGGGCCACGGATAGCCGAGCAGCCTTTGGGCGGCTGCAGCAGCGATTCCGGTCAAGTCTTTCTTCGCGTGCTGCGCGAAGACTCGCACGAAGTGTTCTGCGATGACCAGTACGTCGTTGCCGCGTGCGCGGAGTGGCGGCACGTGAATGCGAATTACGTTGATGCGATAGTAGAGGTCTTCGCGAAAACGCTGTTCCGCAACGTCAGTCTCCAAGTCGCGACTCGTCGCCGAGATCACGCGAGCATTGAACGGCACTTCGCGTTCGCCCCCCACCGGCCGTACTTTGCGTTCCTGCAATGCGCGCAGCAGCTTCACCTGCGTAGCGAGCGTCATCTCACCGATCTCATCCAGGAACAACGTCCCGCCGTTCGCTTGCAAGAAAAGCCCTTTGTGGTCGGTCCTCGCATCGGTGAACGCGCCGCGGGTGTGCCCAAACAACTCGCTCTCGAGCATCGTGTATGGAATCGCGGCGCAGTTGAACGCGACGAGCGGGCCGGCTTTGTGCGGACCTTGTTCGTGCACGGCGTGAGCGATCAGCTCTTTGCCGGTTCCGCTCTCGCCTGTGATGAGCACCGTGACGTCGGAGTTCGTGACGCGCGATAACATCGCATACACTTCGAGCATCACCGGACTCTCACCGATCAGTTTAGTTGGCGGCTGATAGCGCGCGACTGTGTCGCGCAGCCGCTTGTTCTCTTGTTTGAGTTGCTGGTGCTCGAGTGCGCGCGCAAGCGTGACGAGCAACTCCTGCGTGCGAATCGGTTTGGAGATGAAATCATACGCACCCGCGCGGATCGCCGAGACTGCAGTTTCCATGTTGCCGAATGCTGTCACCAGCACGACGGGCAAGTCGGGCCACTCCGTGTGCGCGCGCCGGCAAAACTCGAGGCCGGTCATCCCAGGCATGTTGATATCCGTGACGACCGCTTGGAACTCATCACGCTCGAGCGCGATCAGAGCTTCGGTGCCCGAGCTGAGGCAGGTCACGTCGTAGCCACGCGTCTGCAAAGTCGCGCTCATGGCGTCGCAGATCGCGACGTCGTCGTCGATCAGCAGCAGCTTGGCGTTCATATCATTTCGCCCTGCGTCGATCTCCGCCTCGGCAAATGGACTTTGAAGGAAGAGCCACTTCCGAGCTCACTCTCCACGGTGATCCAGCCATCGTGCTCGTGAGCGATGCCCTGCGCAACGGAGAGACCGAGGCCGGTCCCTCCTTCTGAGCTCTTGGTCGAGAAGAACGGCTCGAACACTTGCGGCTGAAGGTGCGGCGCGATGCCGGTCCCGTGGTCGATGACGTCGATGCACACGAAATCGCACGGTGGACCTGACGGATCGTCGAGCGGACTTCGCTGTTCATCGCGTGCGATCACGTCGAGCGTGCCGCCGTTCGGCATCGCTTGAATCCCATTGACGATGAGGTTGATCACCACCTGTAAGAGCTTGTTGGAATCCCCGTCGAGCTCGATCGCCGTCGGAGGTACTTCGAGCGCGATTTGCGTCTTGTGTTTTTTGGACGTGTGCTCGGACAGCGCGATCGCTTTTCGCAACAGATTGCCGAGATCCAGCCGTGTGATCTTCGCCGGCTGCATCCGCGCAAACGAGAGGATTTGGTCGAGGATGCCGGTCATGCGGTGGGCTTGTTCCACGATCACGGCTGCATTGACTCGTGCCTTGTGAAGCGAGTCGGCGTCTCCCGAAGTGATGAGTTGAGCTCGGAGCTCGATGACGCTCAGAGGGTTACCGAGTTCGTGCGCGACTGATGATGCGAGCCGTCCTAGCGTCGCAATACGGTCCGAGTGACGCAGCTGATCGAGCGCGACGAGGTGTGCGTGGGACGCCAGCTCCGCAGCTTCCAACTGGTCGCAAAGCGCATCCATGGCGATGGCGAGGTTGCCGATCTCGTCGCGACGGTCGAAGCGCAAGCGCCGCGTGAAGTCGCCTGCCTGGACGGCGCGAGCCGCAGCCAGTAGCTGGTGAATCGGCTTGAACAGCGCGTAACGAGCGAACCCGGATGCGACTACGGCGATCACCACGATTGCCGCGATCGTCGCGGCCAATCCCGTGTGTTGCGCATCCAACGCGAGATGTCCCGCGTAGCCCGTTGCGATGAGCACGACGACGAAGAGCGCGAACTTCGCTTCCATGTCGATGCGGCCGGGCGACGCGACCGCCCCGATCGAACCGGGAATACTGCTGATCGCGCTGGGACTACCTTCGCTATCAACGCTGACGTTGGGCGTGGCGGTCACTCTCCCGCACGTGGTTCTGAGGGTAGGCTTCGCCCGCGCGCCCTGGCATGTGGACGAGCGCGTAGCGGCTCGACCTGCCGGACGTCTCGACCGCCTTCATTCAGCCAGCGGTCGAGCGCGTACTCGAACGCTCGGTCTTCCGAGCGCATGGCGACAATCGGCTGGGCGCGCGGCGCGCCTGGCGTCGAGCCGTCTCTCGACGGGATGTCGAACTGCGCTGCGATTCCTGGACGCCAGGTCCAAATTCGCATCGAGTCCGTGCTCTTGGCCATTTTCTTGAGTCGCACCATTTTAGTTCCTTGGAATGCGGACACGTCTGCGCAGAGAGCTGCGGGTGCTGTGAGTGCAAGAACGTGTCCACGCTCAGCGATCGGCCCACCGGTGGCTGCGCGACAAGTCAGCTCGAACCTGGTGCTCGCCGCGAGGCCGGACGACGAAATGTGCAGCAACTGCGAGCGTGCTTGGGACATTTAGTCCCGTTCATTTCGACCGGATAAGCGCCCGAAACGTTGCAGCTCGAGATTCGGCGCCACGTGACTGTAGCATGGCCCCGACGGCATGTCCTCGGCTTGGACACAGTCTTGCACCTCGTGCGTCGAGCTAGTGTCGAAGCCCACAAAGCTCTAGGAGGGCAGTATGTTCGGACCTCATGACTCACTCAGCACCGCGCGCGGTCTGCGCTTCATCGCCGTTCGAAGCGTAGTCTTGGCGGGGCCCGTGCTCGTGACGATCGCAGCCGCACCGATGCTGTTGATGTTGTTGCCGGTGGCGTTCGCCGGGCTGCCATTCTTGCTGTTCGCATTCCTTTCCGGCGCGTCCGGAACTCGATACGAGACGAAGCGCATCGAAACCTGGCGTGGTGTACCGCAACACGCGTGAGTGGCTGCAGCCGTCAGCAGCGAGACCCCACGCCGGGCGTATTGCAGGGCGACTTGCAGTAGCGCGTAATGTCGAGCTTCTCGTCGCCGCGGCTCACCGATACCCAGACGGCTCCGCAATCCGGATTGAGCACGATAGGCTCTGTTCCAGCATTCTCGACGACGATGTTTGTCGCGCGTGCGACGGCCTTCGGCAGCGATTGATTTGCGTCAGGCGGTAGACCGGCAGATGTGCCTACGCGCGGCGCAATTCACTCACGATCGCTAGCGATACACGTACAACGCGCCACTCTTCGGTGCGCCGTTGGTGTTTTCGTCTCCATTGATGCCGCGCGACTGCCCGCTCTCGAAGGGCGCGGATACTAACAGCGCTTCATCCGTCAGCACGACAGCTTGGCCGAATCCATCCTCGGCTTCTGCGTTGGCTGCCTTCAGGTACGCAGTGAGCACCCAGTCTTTATCGCGCCTCGCATACACGTATGCAGCGCCTGATCGAATCGCATCAGTGCGAGTCGAATCGCCGTTCGCCCCGCGCGAACCGCTGTTCTCACCGTTGGCGCCTACAACGAGTGTGGATCCACGAAATGCGAGGCTCGAACCATACAGATCTGAATTTTTCGGAGTGCTCGCCATGAGCATCGCGGATTGTGTCCATTGATCTCCGGAGCGATCGAACAGATATACTTCGCCCGGAAGCGTCGCGTTGACCAGGTCGACATGGGCAGCTGAAATGACCGCCGTGTCGCCTTGCAACCCGATGTGCCAACCGAACGTCGCAGCTTGGGTCGGTTGCGCGGCTTGCAACCGCTGCACCTCCTGCCACGTACCTCCTCGCCGAGCGAACGCGTAGACGGAGCCAGCTTTGGACGCAACCGACGAATCGAATGCCGCACCGATCAACAGCGTGTCGTTCTCGACCGCGATCGCAAGCCCGAACATCGCATCGGCGGACGGCTTCGCAGGCTTGAGTTTCTGAACTTGGCTCCAAGTGTCGCCGCTGCGCTGGAACAGCGACTAGAAACCCGTGTGTCGCAAGACGTTGCAGGAGCGGTTCGTGGTTCTGACAGGTCGCGCCGGTGCCATTCGCGAAATGGACACAACTCAGCGTTAGTGTCTGGCTGACCGCTCAGGCCCGGGCCCTCAGCCAGTTCGTTCCGACGCGCGCTCACGTTTGGGGGCGGCTTCGGCACAAAAGGCCGTGCGGCAAGGGACGGAAAATCGATCCAGTGTTTGCCGAACTCCGTCTCGTTCGGGGCATCCGAGCGGCGCATCCCACTCGAGGCTCGCCGCAAGTTGAGGCAAGCCTCACTGGGCTGGTTTGAGCAAGTGCGCGTACAGCTTCTTCAGCTTGCTCAGCTTCGGCAGCGAGACCATTCGCACATGATGTTGGCGCGGGTGTTTTGTGACGTAGTCGTGATGCAGCGGCTCTGCCTCGAAGAAGGAAGTCAGCGGGCTCACATCGGTGAGAATCAAAGAGTCGAATACACCCGCTTTCTTCAAGCGTGCGATGTAGTCCAGCGCAGTCGCTCGCTGCGCGGGCGTCGTGTAGTAGATGGCAGACCGATACGGCCGCGTGGGTTCAAAGCCTTTTCGATCGTGCAGGGTCGGGTCGTGCGCGATCGAGAAGAACACTTGAAGGATCTGTCCGAACGCAACCTTGGCAGGTTCGTAGAGCAACTCGACCACGAACGCGTGATCTGTGTGTCCGCCGCTCACGGCTTCAAAGTTCGCGCTGGCTTTGGTGCTACCAGAGTAGCCTGGTCGGACAGAAACAACGCCGTTGAGCGCGCGGTACAGCGCGTCGGCGCACCAGAACAGACCGCAGCCTAAAACAACGGTGCGTGTTTCGTCCGAGCGAGTGACGACTTCGTCGAAGCCCGGTTTGGGAAAGACACTCGGATCGATCCGCAGGCCCATGAGGTCTGTCGAGTGTATCCGGTCTGGATCAATCAATGCCACCCGCTGAGAGACGCGCCGTAGGATTTCCGCTGCGAGGCCGGGCTCGCGCTGCACGGGCTCGGGCGCCCTAGGGCGCCGGAGAGCTCGATAGAGCCGGCGAAGTGCCACAATGCTGCCGTAAATCGCGCTGGGCGAAAGCCGTTGCGTCGCTTCCCGACGCGGCGAAGCGAATCTTAGGCGCGCCGGATTCCGCGAAGCCTACATCGGGAGCGTTGACGCGATCGGCAAGCGTTCCGGAAGACGCCGACGTCGTTTCTTCAGACCGGAACGTTTCGTCTGTGGTTAATACCTTCGTATCGTTTCCCTTCCGGTTTTAATACCTTCGTATTGCTTCACGCGCAGTGCGAACTGTTTCGAATGGCGTCGTTCGCGTGAAATGCGCGCGCAGTCCACGTGCATCTGTTCGTACGTGCGTTGCTTCAGTAAAGCCTGTGCTAGCTTCGTAGCTCTGCGATCGATGCAGCGCTGAGGCCATCGCGCTCTAGCGCTGCACAAACTACGGACAGGGCGTGCCTGGTCCGCGGCTTTACGATCGCGCGATTGTTCGAGATTCGGACATACCTAGGACACTTGGAGAATATCGATGAATAAACAAAACATGTTAGTCGTGTTGTTTGCGGCTGTCGCCGCGTCGGCCTGTGCGTCTTCGAACTTCGTTTCGTCATGGAAGTCGCCGACTGCGAAGCCGCTCGACGCGAAGGGGGCCACGGTTGCGGCCGTTGTCATGATGAAAGACAGCCCTGCGCAGAGGAGTGCCGAAGACAAACTCGCGAGTGAGATCACTGCGCGTGGTGCCAAAGGCGTTCCGATGTACAAGCTCATGCCTGAGACCGAACTGAAAGACGAAGCGCAAGCGCGTGAAGCACTCAAGCAGGCGGGTGTCGCCGGCGTCGTCGTGATGCATCCGACCTCGGCGGATGGTGCGTCGGTCGACTACTCGATTCCGCCCTACAGCACGTATTGGGATTCCGGCTACTACGCTCACGGCGTCGGCTCGACTTGGATCGACCCTCAAGGTGTTCCCTACGACATGGTGGTGACGGTCGACACCATGATCTACTCCTTGAAGCAGAATCAGCTCGTGTGGGCAGCCAAGAGTCGAAAGACGAATCCTGCCAGTTTGAACGCGCTGGTCGGCGACTTGGCGAACGATACTGCGGACGAGCTTCGCAAACTTGCCTTGCTCGCTCCGTAGGGAATCGTGCCGCCGGTCAGCGGCTCATGACGGTCGCACGCGCCAGAACAATCGAGGTCGAGCGCGTGCGACGTGTTCGCGCACGGTTGAAACAGTAGGTGAATCGCGCGGCTTCAGTGCGCGACTACCACTTCCGCGGTCGCGAGAAGCTCTTGATATCTGGAGGACGGAGATCCTCCTTCTTTCCAACCATGACTCGCGCAAACGGGATGCGTGCGACCTCGTCGTGCTGAGTACACGTGGGGCACGCCGGTCTCGCGTCGAGGTCGTAGGAAATCTCCTCGAACCGCTTGGAGCAGCGGCGGCACTCGTACTCATACAGCGGCATCGGCGTCACCCTCGAGTCGAAAGTTTCGCAACCTAGGTCGAATCGTCGCATTTTCCAAGCGTCCGGAAAGCTGGAGGAAGCGCGGGACGACCTCGTGCACACACCTCGATTTCTTTGGCCTTTTCTAGAAAAGAGCCCGGGACGCTCACGGCCAGCGGCCCAACTCGACTCCCTCACTAGCGACCCACGAGCGAAAAGACGCGAAATCGCGCAAGCTAGGCGCAATGGTTCTCCGCGTCGCGTGTCTCGCGTTAGAACTCGCCGTTGTACTGTTCACTGCCACTCCCGCCGCGGCACGCCGCGATGGGATTGCCACCGAGAGCTGCAACGGGTGCCATCACGGAGGGCAAGACCCGACGGTGCGCTTACTGGCGGCTTCGATGAATCCGTCACTCGGTCAAATGGTGGCGCTCACACTCGAGATCGATGCCGTCAACGGTCCAGTCGGCGGCTTCTATCTCAAGGTCGATGGCGGCGGTAGTTTGCAAGCTGCAGCTG
>Ga0193752_1002132_pt1 | contig 15251 bp, 14 predicted proteins | sample H1c1metaG_FD_144924 | JGI IMG/M metagenome (GOLD analysis project Ga0193752, IMG submission 144924) | Soil microbial communities from a riparian zone of the East river system, Colorado, United States - H1c1 | ecosystem: Environmental > Terrestrial > Soil > Riparian zone | place: USA: East River... | reverse complement strand
GCAAGGGATTCGAATCGCGTTTTCTCGAATTCGGTTCGGGCGCGCGCCTGGAGATCATGACGCGCAAGGATGTCGACACGCGCAGCGGCGCCGAGTTGCTGGGTCTGGCGCACGTGGCGATTGTGGTGGGTGACGAGGCGGCCGTCGATGCCCTGGCGGCGCGGTTCCGGGCGGACGGGGTGGCGGTAGATAGCGGTCCGCGGCGCACCGGTGACGGGTACTACGAGTGCGTCGCGCGGGACCCGGAAGGCAACCGCGTGGAGATCGCCGCGGGCAAGGGCGCATGAAACCCGCGGGCAACGGCGTATCGAATTTCTGGCTGGCGGCTCTTCTGGCCACCTTCTCAATGGGAGTTCGATCGCCCGGTGTTCGGGCGGCGGAGCCCGCTGCGATCGACTGGCCCGAACTCACGCAGAGCGCGAAACCCTGGACGCGCTGGTGGTGGCCGGCGAGCGCGGTCGACCGCCAACAGCTGACGTTGCAATTGGAGACGCTCGCCGCCGCCGGCATCGGGGGCGTCGAGATCACGCCTATCTACGGCGCACGCGGCTACGAAAACCGGTATGTCGAGTTCCTGTCGCCGCAATGGGTGGCGATGCTCGAGCACGCCACGCGCGAAGGCGCCCGTCTGGGCGTGGGCATCGACATGGCAACAGGAACGGGCTGGCCATTCGGCGGCCCCGAAGTCACCGCGGCGCAGGGGTCCAGCTCGATCGCACTGATCGACGGAAAGCTGGCCGGAAAGCCCACGCAAATGAAGGTGAAGCGGCCGGCGCCGGGCGGCGAAGGGCTGGTCCTCGATCCGTATTCTTCCGGACGCATTACCGGCTATCTGCAGCGCTTCACAAAGGCGCTCGGCGGCTTGCCACGCGGTGCCGTCCACGCGCAGTTCCACGATTCGTTCGAGTACTACGATGCCAGCTGGTCGCCGCGGCTGCCCGCAAAATTCCTCGAGCTGAACGGCTACGACATCCAGGCTTATGCCGGCGAGATCAACGGAGAAAAGCCGCTCGACGCCGATACGCTGGGACGCATCAAGGGCGACTACCGGCGCACGCTTGCGGCGCTGCATCTCGACTACGTCAACACCTGGGTCACCTGGTCGCATGCGCAGGGCTCGCGCGCGCGCAACCAGGCGCACGGGGCTCCCGGCAACCTGCTCGATCTCTACGCCGCCGCCGACATTCCGGAGACGGAATCCTTCGGGATGACGCCGTTGCCCATCGCCGGCATGCGCACCGATGCCGCCGGCGCCAGCGTCGATCCGGATCCGCCGCTCAACCTCATCGGGCGCTTCGCCTCTTCCGCCGCGCATGTCGCCGGACGTCCGCTCGCCTCCAGCGAGACGCTGACGTGGCTGCGCGAGAATTTCCGCGAGACACCGGCCGCGGCCAAGCCGCAGATCGACCGTCTGTTCGTCGCCGGCATCAATCACATCTTCTATCACGGGCTGAGTTATTCCCCGGACGATGCGCCCTGGCCGGGCTGGTTCTTCTACGCCGCCACGCAGCTCAACCCCCGGAATCCGCTCTGGGACAGCTACGGCGATCTCAACCGGTACGTCGGCCGCGTACAGACCATCCTGCAGGCGGGCGCGCCGGACAACGATGTGTTGCTCTACTGGCCATTCGACGATCTGTCCGACAACCCCGCGGGGCTGATGCGCCAGTACGGCATGCACGACAACGCGTGGCTGACCGAATCGTCGACCGGCAAGCGGGCGCTCAAACTACTGGCCGCGGGCGTGAGCTTCGACCTGGTCTCGGACGCCCAGCTCGCGCGGCTCACGGTCGAGCGGGGCGCGCTGATTGCGCCCGGCGGCCGGTATGCGGCGCTGCTCGTCCCGGCGGCGCGCCGCATTTCGAAGACGACGCTCGCCCGGCTGATCGAGCTCAAGCACGCGGGCGCGCCCGTCGTCTTCGAAGCATTGCCCGAGGACGTGCCGGGGTTCGCGCAGCTCGCGCAACGGCGCGCGCAATTTCGGACGATGCTGGCCAACCCCGCGCTGCGCGGCGCAGTGACCGACGTGGATACCCAGCTCGCGCAGCTGCGCATACCGCATGAGCCGGCAGCCGCCGCCGGCCTGGGCGTAGTGCGCCGCGCGCGGCCGGACGGACACGACTACTTTTTCGTGAACCTGGGCGCGACTGCGTTCGACGGCTGGCTGGCCCTGGGCAAGCCGGCGGCCGCCGCGCTGCTGCTCGATCCGCTGACCGGCAAGACGGGAATGGCGGCCACGCAGCATGGGCGCGGCCGCTCGCGCGCCTATCTACAGCTGGCCAGCGGCGAGTCGGTGATCCTGCGGACGTTCACGGCCAGGCCGAAAGCGCCGGCGCCCGCCTGGGTGTACGTCACCGCGGCTGCGCAAGGTGTTGCGCTCGAGGGCCCGTGGCAGCTCACGTTCGTGAAAGGCGGTCCGGTGCTGCCGGCCGCAACGCACCTGCCAAGGCTCGCGAGCTGGACCGAAATCGAAGACGTCGAGGGCCAGCGGTTCGCCGGCACCGCGCGTTACCGCATCGACTTCGACGCGCCCGCGGGGCACACGGGAGAGTGGCTGCTCGATCTCGGCGATGTGCGGGAGGCCGCGCGCGTGACGCTCAACGGCGTGCCCGTTGGCGCGGCCTGGAGCCTGCCGTTCAAGATACGGCTCGGCCGGCTGTCGGCGCGCAATTCCTTGGAAATCGAGGTCAGCAACCTGCCCGCCAATCGCGTCCGCGATCTCGACGTCCGCAAGGTGGACTGGAAAGTCATGCGCGACATCAACCTGGCCAGCCTCAAATACGGCAAGTTCGATGCGTCGGGCTGGGCGGTGGCGCCGTCCGGGCTGCTCGGGCCGGTGACGCTGGTGCCGCTCGATATAGTTAGGCCGCGCTGAGGCCGCTCAATCGCCGAGCGACGAGCGGTCGCGGAACATGCAGCGATTCATCACGGTGAAGATTCCCGCCGCGCGCGCCCGCTGCGCCGCGGCCTCGTCCACCACGCCGTCCTGCAGCCACAGCGCAGGTACTTTCAGTCTGATGGCTTCGTCGACGATGGCCGCCACGTGTTCGGAGCGCCTGAACACATCCACCACGTCGATCGGCCCTGTGCCCTTGATGGCGGACTCGAGATCCGGCCAGGCGCGCTCCCCGAGAATCTCCGGGGCCGCAGGCGTCACCGGCACGATCCGGTAGCCAAACTTCTGCAGCGCGCGCGCCACGTTATTGCTGGGGCGCCCGGGCGTTTCGGAAAGGCCCAGGATGGCGACGTTCCTGATCCGGCGCAGGAACGCGTCGATCTCGGTTTTCGGGGGGTTCTCGAACATGACTCGGCCTCGTGTTGTGATAGCGTCCCGTCACGAAACCTGGGAGGGTCGTGATGAGAGTTACCAATAATATAGCGGCTGTGTGGATAGCCTGCGCCGCCTTTGCGGCGCCCACGTTTGCGGCGGAGCCGGACGGGCCCGAGTCCGGAGCGGCGGCGCCCGCGGCGGCCGCGCGTGAAGTCGCGCCGTTCAAGTACCAGACCGGCGATGTCGTCCTGCCTAACAAGGTTGCGACGCTGCATCTCGGCGACAAATACCACTATCTCGATGTGGCCGAGACCAACCGGCTGCTCAAGGAATGGGGCAATCCACCCGACGAAGAAACGCAGGGCACGATCCTGCCCGCGGAAGTCGACCCGATGGCGGAGGGCGGCTGGGCCGTCTTCCTCACCTACATCGACGACGGCCACGTCGACGATGCCGATGCGGCAAAGATCGACTACGACGACATGTTCAAGGAGATGAAAGAGAGCGCCGAGGACAGCAACTCCGCGCGCAAGGACGCGGGGTATGCGCCACTGCATCTCATCAAATGGGCCGAGCCTCCGCGCTACGACGTCGCCACGAAGAAACTCTACTGGGCGAAGGAAATCGATTTCGAGGGCAGCGATGTACACACCCTCAACTACGACGTGCGTGTGCTGGGCCGCGAGGGTGTGTTGTCGATGGAGGCGGTTGCGAGCATCGATCAGCTCGAAATGATCCGCGGTGAAATGCGCCCGCTGCTCGAAGCGGCGGAATTCAACGCCGGCCATCGCTACGCCGAATTCAACAAGAGCACCGATCGCATGGCGGAGTACGGACTCGCGGCGCTGATCGCCACGGGCGTGGCGGCCAAAGTCGGCTTGTTCGGCAAGTTGCTGGCCCTGCTGATCGCCGCCAAGAAAGTGATTATTGTGGGCGTGCTCGCGCTCGGCGGGTTCATCGCGCGCCTGTTCGGCAAGAAGAAGGACACCGCCGCCTGAGCGACGATCCAACGGCAGCGTTCCGCGTTCACATCGAGCCCGGCGGCCACGACATCCGTGTGCTGCCGGGCGAGAACGTGCTGGCGGCTGCGCTCGCCGCCGGGATTCCGATGCCGCACAGCTGCCGCGAAGGGCGCTGCGCGTCCTGCAAGTCGCGGCTGGTTTCCGGGGTGATCGAATACCCGGCCGGCACTCCGCCCGGCATCACGCCGGCGGAAATCGAACGCGGCGAAGTCCTGCTCTGCCAGGCGCGGCCGCGCAGCGATCTTTCCATCGAATCGCGCCGCATGCCGCTGCGGGCTTCCGCATTCGTGCAGGCGGAGCTGGTGGCGATCTTCAAGCTGCCGCTCGGCGCATTACGCGTGCAGCTGCGTCTCATGGACACGTTCGACGCGCGGCCCGGGCAGTTCGTCGAGCTGCGCAACCCGGCGGGTGATGCCGAGCGGCTGGCCGTGATTGGCGCCGCCGCCCGGATCATCGATGTCGAGTCGACGCCCGACGGCAGCACCTTGCGGCAGTGGCTGGACGGCAATCCCGCCGTGGGCGCGGGCGTGCGCATCGTGGGGCCGTTCGATCGCCCGCGTTGACTCCCGCTAGATACGAAAGCGGTCTTTGAGATCGCCGGCCATGCGCCGGCTGACTTCGAGCGCGCCGGGGAAACCGCGCAGATGCACGAAATGCTGACCGCTGGCGTCGCGCGCGATGCGCTCGAGAAAGCGGGTGTTCACCAGCGCGTTGCGGTGGATACGCACGAAGCTCGAGGAGAACTCGTCCTCGAGAGTCTTGAGCGAGTCTTCGATGAGATCCTCGCCCTTCAGGTGTTTCACGGTGGTGTATTTCTGATCCGCCTGGAAACAGAACACTTCCTCGATCGGGATGAGCTTGAGTCCGTCGCGGCCGCGTACGCCGACGTGTGAACGCCGGCTCGGCTCGCGGGCCGCCAGCGCCAGCTGCTGCATCTGCGGGCGCGTCAGCCGCGCGGCCTTGGCGAGCGCGGCGCGCAGCTTCTCCGCCCGGATCGGCTTCAGTAGATAGGCCACGGCCTCCGACTCGAAGGCCTGCAGCGCGTATTCATCGAACGCGGTGGTGAAGATGACGGCGGGCGGTTGCTGGTGCGCGGCCAGGTGGCGCGCGACTTCGAGCCCGTCCACGCCCGGCATGCGCACGTCCAGCAATACGATGTCGGGCGTCAGTCTGTCGACCAGCTGCAGCGCCTGCTCGCCGTGGCCCGCCTCGCCGACCACGTCGAAGCCGCCGTTCTCGGCCAGCATGGAGCGCAGACGTTCGCGCGCCGGAGGCTCGTCATCCACGATGAGTACGCGCAGATTCATGTGGTGCGCGCACCAACACCTGCGGCAAACGGAAACCGCAGCGTCACGATGTATTCATCGTCGAATCGGCCGGCCTTGACCGTCGCGCGTTCGCCGTACATGAGATCGAGCCGTTCCTTGATGTTGGCGAGCGCGAGCCGATTGCCGTCGCGCACGGTCAGATTCGCGAGTGGCACGGGGTTGCGGACGACAATGGTGATCATGCCCTTGTTGAATTCGCCGGTGACCTTGACCGTGCCGCCCTCGGGCCGCGGCTCGACGCCGTGGTAGATGGCGTTTTCGAGCAACGGCTGCAGCGTCAGCCCCGGCACCAGCGCGTCGCTCGGCAGCGCGTCGATCTTCCATTCGACCACCAGCCGATCGCCGAGGCGCAGTTGTTCCATGCGCTGGTAAGTGCGCGCGACGTCGATCTCTTCGGCCAGCGAGATCTGGTTGCGCTTCTCGTTGAGATTGGCCCGGAACAATTCGGCGAGATCCAGCACGGCTTCCTCCGCGCGCGCGGGGTTGGTGCGGGTCAGGGAAGCGATCGTGTTCATGCTGTTGAAGAGGAAGTGCGGGCGGATGCGGGCCTGCAGCGCATGCACGCGCGCCAGGGCCTGCAGTTCGACGTTGTGCCGCCACTCGTAGGTCACGTAGAAGTAGCGCAGCGCCAGCGCGGTCACGATCAGGGTGATGAAGACGTTGCGTACCAGGAACGGCCACTGGTCGTCGGCGATCATGCCGCGGTCGGCGAACCAGCCGGCGCGGCTGCCGAAGTAATACGCCACCGCGGAGATCATCGCGACCAGCGAGGTGGTCATCGCCAGCACGATCGCCGAACCCTTGGCCAGCGTCTGGCGGTGGAGATAGCCGCGCATGAGGCACAGCAGCGCGGCACCGAACAGCCCGACCCACAGCAGGAACATCGACGTGCGGCCGAGATCCGGCCAGAAGCCGGACACCGCCTGGGTGCGGGCCAGCGACAACACCAGCGCGGTCAGCTCGCAGATGATGACGACCGCGAGCACGGCGCGCGCCTTGCAGAAGTCGGGTAGATAGAGCTGGCGGGCGCCCCCGTCTTCGCGCGCCGGTCCCGTCATGGGTCGCGGGGCGTCGCCGCGTCGAAAAGCGCCTGCTTGAGGCGATGCGTCGCCGAGATGTCCTCGTCGCCGTAGCCTTTCGCGATCAACTCGGCGTATTCGGCCAGCATCGAGTCGACCACCGGCAGCGAGACGCCGAAGCGTGCCGCCATGTCGCGGCAGATGCCGAGATCCTTGGCGTGCAGCTTGATGCGAAATCCGGCTGGATAAGTGCCGCGCACCATGTTCGGAGCGCGATGCACGAAGTACCAGCTCGAGCCGGCGCCGGCACCGAGCGTGGATACGACCCGCTCGAGCGGCAGCTGGTGGGCGCCGGCGAAGGCCATGGCCTCGGCGCAGGCGCGAATGATGCCCGCGCACATGATCTGGTTCGTGGCCTTGGTCGCCTGACCTGCGCCTGCCGGGCCGAAGTGTTCGATGGTCTTGCCCATCGCGCCGAGGATGGGACGGCTCGCTTCGTAGGCCGCGGGCTCGCCGCCGCACATGATCGCCAACGCGCCGTTCTTCGCGCCCTCCGTGCCGCCACTCACCGGCGCGTCGAGAAAACGCACGCCGCGTTCGGCGAGAAACTCTTCGGCCCAGCGCGCGGTGTCCGCACTCACCGTGGAGCAGTCGATGACCAAGGCTCCGCTCGCAAGACCCGGCGCCATCGCGGTCACGACGGCGCGCACGTCGGCGTCCGCGGAAACGCAGATCACCACCGCGTCGAGCGAGGTTGCGAACGCTTCGAGAGTGGCGGGAGCCGCGCACCCGAGCTCGGCGGAAAGCGCCTGCGCTTTTTCAGCGCTGCGATTCCAGACGGCGGCCAGCAGCCCCGCTTTGTGAAGATTCTTCGCCATGGGAGCACCCATGGCACCGAGGCCTGCAAATCCGATGCGCATCATAGGCGCAGATTATCAGGCGCAAGCGCCACAAAAGAAAACGCCGCCCAAAGGGCGGCGTCCGTCGAATATCTAAGAAAGTAATCAGCCTTGCGGGCCGCAGATGCTCTCGACCTCTTTGGCCGCATCGACTCTCTGCTGTGACAGCTCGGCCTCGGACAGATAGGTGCGTTTGCCGTCTTTGTCTTCGTTGTACATGCGGCGCGACTGGATCGTGCCCGTGTAGTGCTCGCGCGCCTTCTTGCAACGATCGGCGCGGGTCGCCTCGAGATCCTTGGCGACGGTAGCCGCGACGCGCTGATCGCCCTGCGCATTGGCGATGCGCTGATTGCTCTCGGCCAGTGTGCGATTGCTGGCCGCCTGCTGAGTGGCGTAGGCCTGCTGCGTGACTTCCGCCGGACGCTGCGAACCGGTGGCGACACGCACGGCGCCTGGGATCGGCTTGTCCGTGTACATCGTGTTGCCGCGATCATCCACGTATTTGTAAACGTCGCCCGCCTGCGCTGCCGCGCTGAGCAGAACGCCCGCAATGACGATCAGAAATGTTGAGTGACGCATGCGCTTCCTCCGGTACCCGGATTATGCAGGGAGTCGCCTATGAGAACCCTTGATCTCCATCACAGACAAGCCCCAAACGGGGTCGAAATCGACAAAAGAAAGGGCCTCCCGGGGTTTCGCCGACGAGGGGTTCGGCGGGCCCGGGAGGCCCTGTTCTTGGAAGTCCCCGCAGCGGGCCCCCTATGGCGGGCCCGTGCGGGACATTTCACATGGCCGGCATCAACCGTTGTAGGCGCGCTCGCCGTGCGAAACGGTGTCCAGACCTTCGCGCTCCTGCTCTTCCGTCACGCGCAGGCCGATCGTCAGATCGATGACCTTGAACGCGACCAGGGAGACGATGCCCGACCAGAGCAGCGTCACGCCCACACCCCAGGCCTGAGAGATCACGTGCGTGGCGATGCTGTAGTCGGCCGGGTTCGGGAAGGCATTGGCGACGTAGTCATACACGTCGGTGCCGCCGAGTGCGGGTGAGTTGAACACGCCCGTGAGCAGCGCGCCGACGATGCCGCCGATGCAGTGCACGCCGAACACGTCGAGCGAGTCGTCGTACTTCAGCATCTTCTTCAGACCCGAGACCGCCCAGAGGCAGATCAGTGCGGCGAGGACGCCGATCGCGATCGAGCCCATCGGACCGACCCAGCCGCAGGCCGGGGTGATGGCGACGAGGCCCGCGACCGCGCCGGAAGCGGCGCCGAGCATCGTGGGCGAACCCTTGATGATCCATTCACCGAACATCCAGGCCAGCGTGGCGGCGGCGGTTGCGAGCAGCGTGTTCGTGAACACGAGTGTCGCGAAGCCGTTCGCTTCGAGGTTGGAGCCGACGTTGAAGCCGAACCAGCCGACCCACAGCAGTGCCGAACCGATCATGACCATCGGTACGTTGTGCGGCGGAAGCGCGGTCTGGCCGAAGCCCAGGCGCTTGCCGATCAGGATGCAGCCGACGAGGCCTGCGATGCCCGCGTTGATGTGCACGACCGTTCCGCCGGCGAAGTCGAGAGCTCCCTTGTTGAACAGGAAGCCCGCATTCACGTTGGCGGCGGCACCCGCTTCAGCCGTGGTGAACGCATCCGGACCCGACCAGAACCAGACCATGTGCGCGATCGGGTAATAAGCGAACGCGAGCCAGATCAGGATGAACACCAGCAGGGCGCTGAACTTGATGCGTTCGGCGAACGCGCCGACGATGAGCGCGGGCGTGATCGCCGCGAACGTCGCCTGGAAGCAGAAGAACCCGAGTTCGGGGATGTTGGTGGCCTTGCTGAACGTGCCGGTGAGCGAGTCGCCGGTCATGCCCTTCAGGAACACTTTGCTGAATCCACCGAAGAATGCGTTGCTGCCTTCGGTGAACGCGACGCTGTAGCCGAACACGGCGAACAGCAACACGCCTACGCAGAAGACGATCATCACCTGCATGAGCAGTGACAGGACGTTCTTGCTGCGGACCATGCCGCCGTAGAACAGCGCCAGACCCGGGATGGTCATGAGGATGACCAGCACCGTGCTCGTCATGAGCCAGGAAACGTCACCCTTGTTAGGTGGCGGCGGCGCGTCCTGCGCGAATACCAAGGCCGGCAACATCATCAGCAGCGCTGCGCCGAGACCGCGCATGAGGCTGCTACCCTTCGTTCTCTTCTTATCTTGATGCATGTAAAAGCTCCTCAACGACATCTCAGGCTGCCGCCGCGCCGGATTCACGGGTACGTATCCGCACCGCTTCACCGACTGGCGCCAGGAAAATCTTGCCGTCGCCCGTTTTGCCCGTGCGACACACATTGCTGATGGCTTCTACGACGGCCTCCGCGGAGGCCTCGTCGAGCACGATCTCGACGCGCAGCTTCGGCACGAACTCCACCTGATATTCGGAACCCTTGTAGAGCTCCGAATGCCCCCGCTGCCTTCCATAACCGGTGACCTCGGTCACGGTGATCCCCTGCACGCCCAGTCGCGCGACGGCCATCTGCAGGTCGTCGAGCTTCCACGGGCGGATGATTGCAGTGATCATTTTCATCGCTTTGGCATCGTTATCCGATGGAGCGAGCCCTGCGGGCACGCGTATGCTCCCAATCAGTCAATGTTCTTAGCCTGTGATCGAAGTGCAGGTTCCATGCCAGCCCCCAAGCCCGCGAAGAGGGGGCCGCTGCGGCGCGAAAGAAGGCGGCGTTCCAATGCCGGCGCCCAAAATTGGGGCGATGGAATTGAGTGCGCAACAAAACAGGGCAGAGTGACGTCAACTTGTTAGGAGGGCCACCGGTGGAGATTCCCAGGATCGAAGAACTGTTACGCAGCCTGATGCAAGGACTGCCTCCCGGGCTCGTATCCGGTGCCAGCGGGTTGCGCGAAGACCTCGAAAACAATTTCCGGGCGGTGCTGCGCGCCAACCTGGGCAAGCTCGATCTCGCCGGGCGCGACGAGTTCGACGCGCAGCGCAAAGTCCTCGAGCGCACCCGGGCGCGGCTCGAGGAGCTCGAAAAGCGCGTCATCGCGCTCGAAACGTCGAGGAACGCGGGGCGCTGAAGTCCCGTATTGCATAAGCGGGCATGGATGCCGCCGTCTGGACCAAGGAGAGGTCATGGCAATCGCACGCGTGGCCAGCCGCGCGCAACTCGGCCTCGCGGCTCCGCGGGTCATGGTCGAAGTGCACCTCGGCGGCGGCTTGCCGACCTCGAATATCGTCGGGCTGCCGGCGACGGCGGTGAAGGAAAGCAGAGATCGGGTGCGCGCGGCGATCGCCACCTCCGGGTTCGAATTTCCAGCCGGCCGCATCACCGTCAATCTCTCGCCCGCCGATCTGCCCAAGGAGGGCTGCCGTTACGATCTGCCGATCGCGCTCGGTATCCTCCTCGCCTCGGGGCACATCGAATTCGCGCGCGATCTGCTCGACAGCTGCGAGTTCTACGGCGAGCTCGGACTCGCAGGTGAGCTCAAGCCCATCAAGGGAGTCATCCTGGCGGCGGCCCACGCCGCGCGCGAGGCGCGCACCGTGGTCGTGCCGGCAGCCAATCTGGCCGAGGCGCAGCTCGCGGCGCCCGACAGCGCGTATGGCGCCGCAAGCTTGCTGGACGTGTGCGAGAAATTAGGTCGTCGTGCGTCGCTCGCGGCCTCGCCGCGCTCAATGGCACACGCGCCTGCAACAGAGGCGCCTGCGGAACGAACACTCGACCTCGCCGACGTACGTGGACAAGCGCAGCCGAAGCGCGCGCTGCTGATCGCGGCGGCGGGCGCCCATTCGCTGCTCCTGGTTGGTCCCCCAGGAACCGGCAAGACCATGCTGGCGCAGCGGTTGGCCGGCTTGCTGCCCTGTCTGGATGCTGGCGCGGCACTCGACGTCGCGTCGATCGCGTCGGTGAGTGGCCGCGGTTTCGCGCCGCGGGACTACGGGCGGCGTCCGTTTCGCGCGCCACATCACAGCGCTTCGGCCAGCGCCATCATCGGCGGCGGTCCGCATGCGCGTCCCGGAGAAGTGAGCCTCGCGCATCACGGCGTGTTGTTCCTCGATGAGCTGCCCGAATTCAATCGCGCCGTACTCGAATCGCTGCGCGAGCCGCTCGAGTCGGGTGTCGTCGCCATCGCGCGAGCGAAGCTGCAGGTGGAGTATCCGGCGCGCTTCCAGTTGATAGCAGCGATGAATCCGTGTCCCTGCGGCCATCTCGGTGACGTTTCCGGCCGCTGCCGCTGCGCGCCACCGGAGATCACACGTTACCGGTCGCGCATCTCCGGGCCGCTGCTCGATCGCATCGACTTGCGGGTCGAGGTGCCCACACTGCCGAGCGAGGAGTTGTTAGGCGAAGCCGCGGCCGTCGATCCCGCGAGCAGCTCGGCCGCGTTCGCGCGGCGCGTGCGTGGCGCGCGCGAGCTGCAACAGGCTCGTGGCGGCAAGCTCAACGCGGAACTGAGCGGCAAGGAAATCCAGGAGGCCTGCGGGCTCGACCACCATTGCCGCCGGCTGCTGGCGCAGGCGCGTATGAAGCTGAACCTCTCGGCGCGCGGTATCCATCGCGTGTTGCGCGTCGCGCGCACCATTGCTGATCTGGGGACGGCCGGCTCGGAAGGGCCGGCGGCGAACAAAACAAGGGGGCCAGGAAACGACTCCATCAGCCCCGTTCATCTCGCCGAGGCCTTGCAGCTGCGGCGCGCGATCGAATAGTCCGGCGTTACTGGTTGAGCTCGACGATGTGATCCACGGCCTGCTTGATCAGATCGTCTGGCCAGTCGGCGCGGCCACCCTTCGCGGGCATCACACCGGTCTTGCCGTTGAAGCCATGCAGCGCGTGGTTGTAGAGCGTCTCTTTGCCCTGCGCGATGCGTGGACCCCACGCGGCCTTGTCTCCGACTTTCGGAGCGCCGGCAATGCCCGCGCCATGACACGCCGCGCAGGCGGTCTCGTAGGCAGCGGTGCCGCTGGCCGGCACCGCGCCGGCAGCGACCGGCGGTCCCGCAGTTTCGATCTTGAGCGCCGAGTTGTCCTGGCCGGCGACCGCCACCCGGGCGACCGGCTGCAGACGCTCTTCCGTGCTCGAGATGAAGCGCGGATCGGTCGTGACCTGTTTGGCCTGATGCTCGGCACCGACGTGTCGGGCAAAAGCGAACAGCCCCAGGGTCACGGCAAACAAGATGCCGAGCACGAGACTGAAATTATTGAAGAAATGCGAGTCTTGCTTGCTCATGGGCGCGAATTATATCCACGCACAAACGGCGGCGCCCGGATAAAAACACTTCGGCTAAACTGCTTCGCCGCCGAGGTGGGCAAGCGCGGAGAACTCGATGAACACGCGGAACATGACCCTTGGCGCAGCGGCGCTGGTGCTCATGGCCGCCGCCATTGCGTTTCACAACTCCTTCGGCGGCGTGTATGTCCTGGATGACATCCAGGGCATCGTCGAGAATCCGACACTGCGTGATCTTTGGCCGCTTTCCGGGCCGCTCAACCTGATTCCCGGCGGCCTTACCGTCAGTGGCAGGCCCATTCTCAATTTGTCGCTCGCCGTCAACTACGCGATCAGCGGCACGGACATCTGGAGCTACCACGCTGTTAACCTGTTGATCCACATGCTGGCGGGCGTGACCTTGTTTGGCGTCGTGCGCCGCTCGCTCGAAAAAATCGCCTATCCAGCGGCGCTGCCTCTCGCGGCCCTCGTCAGCGCGCTGTGGATGGTTCATCCGCTGCAGACTGAATCCGTGACGTACGTGATCCAGCGGGCGGAATCGTTGATGGGGCTTTTCTATCTGCTCACCCTGTACGCCACGATTCGGGGTGCCGATTCGCGCCGCCCGTGGCTTTGGTACGTGGCGGCGATCGTCTGTTGCGCTCTCGGTATGGTCACCAAGGAGATGACCATCACGGCGCCAATCGTAGTCCTGCTCTACGACCGCGCCTTCCTTGCGGGTTCCTTCGCGGAAGCCTGGCGCAGGCGCAAAACGTTGCACGTCGCTTTGGCCCTGACTTCTCTGCCGTTGCTGTGGATCGTCGCGCTCCTGGGCAATCGAGAAGGTTCCGCCGGATTCGGAGTCTCCGTGTCCTGGTTGAGCCACGCGGCCATGCAATTCGGCGCCATCACGCACTATCTCTGGCTGTCGTTATGGCCGCAGCCGTTGATTTTCGACTACGGGGTGATCGAGCCCCATGGCGTTCTCGACGTACTTCCGCATGCCATCGTGGTTCTGGCCTTGCTCGCCGTCACCGTGATGGGGCTGGTTCGCAACCGGCCGTGGGCCATTCTCGGCGTCTGGTTCTTCCTGATTCTCGCGCCAACCTCGAGCATCATGCCCTCGAACCGCCAGACATTTTCGGAGCACCGAATGTACCTGCCGCTCGCCGCAGTGAGCGTGGTCGCGGTGCTGGCGCTCTTCGCGCTGCTGCGACGGCAGACGCGCCTGACCGTGCTCATCGGCATACTGTGGATCGCGATCCTGTGCACGATCACGATCGATCGAAACCGGGATTACCGCAGCGACCTCGCGTTGTATGCCAACGTCGTGACTAACTATCCGAAAAATGCCTTTGGACAGTTCGTATACGCGACCGCGTTGTTGGACCGCGGCGAAGATGCGGAAGCACTCAAGCACTTCGACATCGCGGTGATGCTCAACAAGCAAGACAAGCCTATGCGCATCAATCGCGCGTACGCGCTGCTGCGTCTGGGAAGGCCAGCGGAATCCGTGGCGGAGTACGAAGCGGGGTTCCGGCTGGGGCCGGTTGGCCCCGATGCGTTCCTCGGCTATGCAGCTGCGCTAGTCCAGGTCGGCCGAAACGAAGAAGGCATGAGTTACTTCCGTGAGTACACCGGACTTCGTCCGAAGGACGCGTCCGCGCATCTCGTGGTGGCACAGCTGCTGCTCGCCGCGGGGAAAAACGCCGAGGCCATCGAGTACCTGGAGCGCGCGCAGCGCATTGCGCCGGACAACGAAGAGATAGGAGCAGCGCTGCAGCAGGCGCGGGCGCCGCGATCGGCGCAATAGAACAGCTCGAGACTCGAAAGGATCTGGCGCGCCCGACAGGATTCGAACCTGTGACCCCTGCCTTCGGAGGGCAGTACTCTATCCAGCTGAGCTACGGGCGCGGGGGTGCGGATTCTAGCCGTTCACAGCCAGCCTTTCCGCTTGAAGAAGACAAACGGCCCGATGGCGGACACCAGCATCACGCCCATGGCCGCCCAGAATCCCCATTCCTCGTGCAGCCAGGGCATCTTCGAGAAATTCATGCCGAAAATGGCCCCGATGACCGAGGGCGGCAGCAGGAATACCGTGACCACCGAGAAGATCTTGAGGATGTTGTTCTGATCGATGTTGATGAGCCCGAGGGTGGCGTCGAGGATGAACGAGACCTTGGTCCCGAGGAACGAGGCGTGGTCGCTCATCGCCAGCACGTCCCGGGTCAGCGTCCGGAAACGCCCCCGGACCTCGGTGGTCATCGGCACCGAGGTGCTTTGCTGAACGAACGTCAGGAGCCTGCCGAGGCTGACGAGGCTCTCGCGGGCCTTGGAGATGAGTTCGCCGTTCTGGCCGAGCCGCTCGAGAGTCTTGCGAAAGTCGCGGAAGGCGCCGCGCTTCTTGCGCGAGGCGGTGAAGACCTCGACCGAAGCCCCATCGAGATCGGTTGCGACCCGTTCGATGACATCGGCAACGCGATTGATGAC
>Ga0193752_1002131_pt1 | contig 15253 bp, 12 predicted proteins | sample H1c1metaG_FD_144924 | JGI IMG/M metagenome (GOLD analysis project Ga0193752, IMG submission 144924) | Soil microbial communities from a riparian zone of the East river system, Colorado, United States - H1c1 | ecosystem: Environmental > Terrestrial > Soil > Riparian zone | place: USA: East River... | reverse complement strand
CGCGTCGTAGTAGCCGGCAGACAGCACGTACGTCCCGAGCATGATCCGGCGCTTTACCTCGAGCCCGAAGCCTGCATCGCGCGTCTTACCGTAGGTGTCGCGCAGGTCATCCCCGTTCACGCGCAGGCCGTACCGCATGCCGTCGAAGCGCGCGAGGTTCGACGACGCTTCAGCCGTCGCGACGATGTAGTAGACCGACAGCGCGTACTTCTGGTGCGGCATGTCGACTTCGACGATTTCGCAGCCGAGAGCGGCGAGCTGCTCGCGTGCACGCGCCATGGCTTGCTGCACCGCGGGCGCGCAGCCTTCGTCGGTGATGCCGCGCACGACCCCGACGCGCATACCTTTGACATCGCGCTCACACTCGGCTTCGTAGTTCGGCACAGGCCGATCCGCGCTCGTGGGATCGCGCGAATCGCGACCCGCGATCACGCCGAGCACCCGCGCCGCGTCGCGCACGTTGCGCGCGATCGGACCCACCTGATCGAGCGACGATGCGAACGCGATCAACCCATAACGCGAGACGCGCCCGTAGCTCGGCTTGATCGCGGTGACGCCGCAAAAGCTCGCCGGCTGCCGGACGGAACCACCCGTGTCGCTACCGAGCGCCGCTGCGCTGAGCCCGAGCGCAACTGCCGCCGCGGATCCACCAGAGCTGCCTCCGGGCGCGCGAGACGTGTCCCACGGGTTCCTGACCGCGCCGAACGCGGAGTTCTCCGTCGACGATCCCATCGCGAACTCGTCGAGGTTGAGCTTGCCCAGCACGACCGCGCCCGCCGCTCGCAGCTGCTCCACTACGTGCGCGTCGTAGGGCGGCGCGTAGCCTTGCAGAATCTTCGATGCGCAAGTCGTCGGGACACCGCGCGTACACAAGTTGTCTTTGAGGCCAAACGGAACGCCCGCGAGCGGCAGCCCCGTGCGATTGGGCAACGCATCGACGCGTGCGGCTTGCGCGAGCGCACCTTCGTGATCGACGTGCAGAAACGCGTTCAGCGAGGCGTTTTTCGCATCCGCGCGCGCGAGCGCAGCGCGCGTAATCTCGACCGCCGAAACTTTCCCATCGCGGACCGCTTGCGCGATCTCGGTCACCGAAGCCGTGACGAGCTCGTGCACTTCAGTCTCCTTCCAACACTTTTGGAACCGCGAACCCTCCCTGGTCCGATGCGGGTGCGGACGCAAGGAGCTCGTCTCGGTCGAGCCCAGGAACAACTACATCCGGGCGCAACGGCGCGTTTACGCCGAGCGCTTGGAACGCGGGAGGCACGTCGCTGACGTCCAGACTGTCCAGCTCGGCCATGAAACCGAGGATGGAATCGAGCTCTCGCTGCATTCGGGCGACCTCTTCCGCGGTCAGCGAAATACAGGCGAGCTTTGCGACGTGTCGGACGGCGTCGGCAGTGATCCGGGGCGCACTCATGAGGGCGCGCAAAGTACCAGACAGGTCGGCTGTTTGGCCATGCGCGGAGCACTCTAAACGCTCCACAAGTCGGGACGCGCGCTGCTCGACAGTGCCCAAATCGCGGTGCCAAGGCTTATTGCGGCTATCTTCCCGCTCGGTTATCACGGTCTCGACTCGACCTCGCGCGGGGGCGCCAATGGTGGGAAGCGCAGGTGCACTGGACTCGGAGGGCGCGGCGCGGGTACGCGCTCGCGTACGCTTGGGTATGTGCGCCGTCGCTGGTCCACCAGCGACGACCCAGTCGCCTTCGGCCGTTGACGCGAGGGCGGCGCCGAGCTATTTTCTAGCGTGGCTGAATCATTTCGACGGAGTTGGATCTTGCTAGAATGGCTATGCGGAAGCCTCGGTCTGCCATTGATCGAGGAGCAGCCGGAGGGAGGCCTAAGCCTCAACGGCGCGGCACGTGAGATGTTGGGCACGGGCGACTTCCCGACCATCCTTGCAGCACTCGGTCCACTCGTCGGTGAGACGGTCGACATGTCTGCACTCGAAGCCAGTCTCGCGCAGGCGCGTAGAGGCGAATCGAGTGAGCTCGCGTTAGTCGATGGACTGCGCGCGCTCGTATCGCCGGCACCGCGCTCGCCCGAGTTTGCGTGCGTCGTGTTTGCGCCGCAAGGCGCGCTCGACGCAGTTGCGCTGCAACGTCGTGCGCTCGCGAGTGATCGTTCCGCGCGCGTGTCGCACGAACTCGCGAACGCGCTCGGTGCGATCGCGGGTTGGGCTCGGCTCGCGCGCGAAGGTGTGCGCGTCGACGAAGCGCTGGAGTTGATCGAGCGCAGCGCCGACAACGCCTGGTCCGCTGCGCGCACGGTGCTCGGCGAAGTAAGCGGCCAAACCACGATGAGCTCGCGGCCGCAAGTGATGAATCTCTCGGAGTTCATCGATGAAACAGCACGGCTGATCATCCCGAAGGCGCTCAAGAAGAACATCACGGTCCACACGCAGATCACGCCCGGTCTCTACGTGGCCGGTGATCGCAGTAGCGCATGGGCGCTGGTGTGGAACTTGGCGACGAACGCGATCGAAGCGTTGCCCTCCGGCGGAGAGCTCCGGCTCGAGCTCGCATCGCGCGGCGACCACGTGAGTTTCAGCGTGAACGACAACGGTCCGGGCATGACGACCGAAGTTCGCGCACGCGTGTTCGAGCCGTATTTTACGACCAAAACATCCGGCACGGGCCTCGGCCTGGCGCTCGTGAAGCAAGCGGTGCTGGCTCTGGGTGGCCAGATCGAGCTCGAGAGTCAGGTCGGCGAAGGCACGAGCTTCTTGGTGGAGCTGCCACGCAGCAACGGTGCCCTCTCCGAGCCGCCGCCGAAGCGACCGTCGGTGTCGCTACGCACGACGGGCGTCTTCATGTCGGAGTCGCTCGAAGGTCGCTTCCTGATCATCGACGACGACGCAGCGCTGCGCGAGATGATCGCGACCGCGCTCGAGATGCGGGGAGCCGAAGTGTGCCCCGCCGCGAGCCTCAACGAAGCATTGAAGCTCGAAGGGCCGTTTCGCCTGGCCGTGATCGATTTTCTGCTCGGCGATCAGCGCGGTGACGTGGCGATCGCGCGGCTGCGCGAAGAAGGCATGATCGACCGCGCGCTGCTCGTCACGGGCACCGACGTCCCGCGGAAGCTGGTCGCCGGCGGTGAGCCGGACGCCGTGCTCCGCAAACCGTTCGAGCTAGACGAACTCTTCGAGCGCGTCTCCGAGTTGCTCGAGCGCGACGCGGGTCGCCGAAGCGCCGCGGGCTGAACGCGGCCTCATGCTGAACGTGGCCACAGGCTGCGAGGGGCGGCGACTGCGCACGCCGCTGCCCAATTTCTTCATAGTTTCGCCATATTAGTGACACATCCTCGAGCGCCCCGAGGCTGAATGCCATTTCCACCTGGCTGCCGTGTTGCAGCCCACCCGGATTCGAATCAGAATTCCGGGTGGCCGGCCGGAAGTTCACAGAACCGACTCGAAGCTCTCGGCCGGGCGGGAGGTCTCGGGCATGACACGCTGGGAGCACATCTGGGCGGTCGAGGTTTTGGCTGCGTTTGCGCCGGCTGCTGAGCCCCGAAACGGCTCGAGTCAGCCGTCCAAGAACTCTCAGCTCGCACCCCGCGAAGGCGAGGTCGACTACCTCCGTACGTTCCGGCGCATGCACGCGGGCTCGACTCCGCTCGCGGGGCTGGGCCTCCGGTTCGCGTTGTGGATGGTCGCACTCGCACCGCTGTGGCTCCTCGGCCGTTTCGCGACGTTCTCGAAGCTTGCACGCGCCGAGCGGACCGAGCTGCTGTCTCGGCTGTTGCGTCACACCAACCTCGTCGTGCGCGAGCTCGCGCTGCTCTTGAAGCTGACGGCGGCGTTCGCACTCCTCGGCACGCCTTCGGTGCGAGAGCGTTCCGGTTACGACAAACCGCAAGCGGCCGCGAATGTCGTGCGCGAAGCGCGTCGCGCGTTGCCGGTGTTCGTGGCGCCGGCCAAACGCGTCGACGTCGTCGCGCCGCCGCCAGCCTTCGCGATCAACACTGCGCATGACCACGCGCCTACCGCGCGCGATCGGGTCGCTTCGTGAGCCGCACGGTCGAAGATAGCGCCGACATCGTCATCGTCGGCACCGGCGCAGGCGGAGCCACAGCCGCTCGAGTACTCTCCGAAGCGGGGCTATCGGTGATCCTGGTCGAAGAAGGTCCAGCGCTTGCACCGCAGGAACGTTCGCCCGGCTTGCTCGATGCGATGCTCGAGTCGATGCGTGACCTCGCGACCGTATCGACGCGCAGCGCTTCACCGATGCCGCTCTTGCTCGGGCGTTGCGTCGGCGGCAGCACCGCGGTGAACTCCGGCATCATCTGGCGCTTGCCCGAGGACACGCGGCGGGACTTCAGCGAGCGTTTCGGCTTGGCGAGCTTGGTCGACGAAGCCGCGCTCGATCGCATCTTCACCCAGATCGAGCGCGAGCTGGACATCGCCGAGGTTCCGAGCGAGACGCGCGGCGGCAACGCGAACGCGCTCGAGCTCGCGAGCCAACGTTTGGGCCTACCCGGTCGCGTGATCCGGCGGAACGCGCGCCACTGCGTCGGCCGTGCGCGCTGTTTGCAAGGCTGCCCAGAAGGCGCGCGTCAGAGCATGGACATCTCGTACGTGCCGCGCGCGCTCGAACGCGGGGCTCGGCTCTATCCGCTCGCGCGCGCGAGCGAAGTCATCATCGAGCGCGGTCGCGCGGTCGGAGTGCGCGGTCAGTTGTTGACGAGTGAAGGCAAGCGCGACGGTCGCTTCGAGCTGCGCGCACGCCGCGCGGTGATCGTCGCTGCTGGCGCGATCTACACGCCGGTCTTGTTGCGGAACAGCGGCTTGCGAGGCGTAGTCGGCGACAACTTCTCGGCGCATCCCGGAGCGGCGGTCGTCGGGCGTTTCGATCGACCGGTCGGAATGGGCTTTGGCGCGACCCAAGCCTACGAAGTTCCGTTTCGCGAACAAGGCTTCAAAGTGGAGTCACTCGCGATGCCACCCGAGTTGCTCGCCGCGCGCTTGCCCGGTGCGGGCCGCGATTGGCAGGAGCAGCTCAGCCAGCTCGATCACTTCGCGCAGTTCGCCGCGATACAGCGCGTAGCAGCGCGCGGGCGCGTTCGCCCCGGCATCTTCAAGATGGTCGACATCCGCTACGAGCTGCAGCCCGAAGACGTGCAGCGGCTGCGAGACTCGGTCTCCCTGATGGTGCGGATGATGTTCGCGGCAGGTGCGGTCGAGGTGTATCCCGGGGTCGCGTCGGTTGCGGAACGCATGACACATCCCGACCAAGCCGATGCGATCCTCGCGCAGAGCGTGCAACGCAAAGACTTCCACCTCGTCGCTTCGCACCACTTCGGCACTGCAGCTGCCGGCGGCGACCCGTCCCGCAGCGTCGTAACGCCCGAGCTGGAGAGCCACGAAGTGCAGCAGCTCTACGTGATGGACGCGAGCGTATTGCCGACGAATCTCGGCGTGAACCCGCAGCACTCGATCATGGCGCTGGTCTTCCACGCCGCAGAAAAGCTCGCCAATCGCGAGTCAGTGCGGCGCGCCGCGGCCTAAGACTTCGTCTGGCGACTTTACGTCGGACAAGCCGTCTTTGGGTTCCTTGCGTTTTGACGGTGTCTGCGGCGCCGAGATACCGATCAGCTTCACCGCCATCCGGTAAGGCCGGAGCTCCTGAGTCGTGAGACTGTCGTCCGGCAACCCGTCGTCCGTGAACAAACGCTCGTACGCCTGGCTCGGAGTCTTGAGCTCTTTCGTGTGCGTCGCTTCCGGCAAGAGATAGCGCCACGCGCCTTTGTGCTCGAACGCGACGCCGTGAACTGGCAACACGACTCGGTTCACGAAAGCCTCGTCCGTCGAGCCGATTTCGCCGTCGTCCTGCAAGAGGGAAACCTCGACTTGCAGCTTCGGCAGGATCTTATCGAGCGGTCCGCCCATCGCTTGAGATCGCTCGGTCCAACGTTGCCGCGCGACGTCCGCCGCTGTCAGCAGCGCGCGCGCAAATGAAGAGCCGCGGGCGGAACGCCAGAGGCGCGGCCGCCCATCGCTGCGGAGCAGCACCATCACTTCGGCCGGCTCCATCCGCCGCACGATTTCGGGGAACGAACGGATGCGCGGTGGACTCGCACCGGCGACCAAGCGCCGCGCGACCTCGGCCAGACCCGCGCGCAAACTCGGGCTCCAATCACGCACCGGATCGAGCACGTAAAACGCCGCGCGCGGCGAAAGGAAAGCACCTTGCAACGCCGACAACGCGGCGTAGCCCACGAGCTGTTTCGCCAAGCGATAACTGTTTGCGAACGCGCCCGGCCGAACGTCTACCAGCACGCCGGATACTTTCGCGGCTTGCATCGCGGATGCGAGGGCGCGGTCGTCGGTTCCCGAGAGCGCGCGTTCGATCTCGGGCCACTTCGAAGCCGGTGAGAGCTCGGCCCCCTGCGGCTGCGTGGACACGAGATCCTGCCCGCCCAAGACGGCGACACGGCCGCGCCCGACGAGCGCGTTTTCGAGCTTCGCGGTCTCGCTCGCGCCGCACGCGCAGTTGAGCAATATCGAGAGGCCGGCCAGCGCGGCCCAGACATGCCGAGTTGCAAACACTGCGCGTTCAGTAGCGCAGCCCGAGTGCGAAGTGGAGCGTGAGTGAGCTGGCGAGCGGATCATCGATTCCGTCGTCGGTCGTATCCGCGCTGCGCTCGGGCACGACCAGGTCGAAGCCGAACGTGACCGCTCCGGCAAATGGCCCGTACCGCTCCTCGAGCCCGAAGAACAAACGAATTCGTGTTTGGTGCACGTTCGCAAACCGCACAGTGTTGTCGAGATCTCGCGAGTTGCCAGTGCTGCTGCACGAACGCCCCGGCTCGATCGCTCGCGTCCCGCCCGCGGTCAATTGCGGGGCGCAATCATCGAAGGCCGAGACGTCGGGTGTGAGATCGATCGGCTGCGTCTTTGCGTTTGCGAACAGCGCTTGCATCGCGATCAGCGGCGTGAGCTGGTGCCGCCCCGCGACGAGGTAAGGCTTCGACAGGGTCACGTCGAACGCGATCGTCTGCAACGACATCTCGCGCGAACCCACCATTCCCTGGTAGGCGCCGCGGACCGCGACGTCGGGCAGTGCTCCGAGGCCCGAGCGAAAGCCTTCGAACAGCGCGACTCGAAGCTCGCCGGAAAAAGTCCACAGCGAGGTATCGAGCCCGTGCCCGAGCGAGCCGCCGACCTCGAGCCCGAACGGCAATCCTTTGTGGACCTCGATGCGATTCCACACGAGTGAGCCGGCCGGCGAAGGATTGAAGCTCTCGCTTGCAGCGTTCGACCCCGCGCTGCCTAGCACCCAGTGCCGGCCCGAGATCGGCGTGACCGAGCTGGTGAGTCGTAGCGAAAACCCGCGAACCCCGAGTGAAGCGGCGCCGCTGCCAACGGCAGGCGCAACGCCGACTGCGAGGTCCGAGACGAGCCGCTCGAACGCTTCGTTGTTCGCGCAGAATCCGCCGGAGCTCGGGCAACCGCCCTTCCCTGGTGGAAGCCGAAAGCGCGAGAGCTCAGGATCCATGCTCTCGGCGCGCGAGTGCTCGGGCCCCGCGAACGCATGGCAGAGCAAACACGCCAGCACGGCCATCCCGAACCGAGCTCTCGACATCGAAACCTGACGCACGCTCGCGCCACGCTACCATCAAATCGATGGCTCCACTCACGCCCAAACTCCGCTGCCCGCCTGTGCAGCCAGCCTTTCGAGTCGTGCTCGTCGAACCCGAGATCCCACCGAACACGGGCTCTGTCGCTCGCAGCTGCGCCGCGACCGGAAGCCCGCTGCACTTGATCGAACCGCTCGGGTTCCGGATCGACGATCGATCGCTCAAGCGTGCGGGCATCGACTACTGGCACCTGGTCGATCTCTCGGTGCACGCGAGCTTCGCCGCATTTCAAGCCGCGCACCCCGAGGTACGGCTGCACCTGTTCAGCTCGGACGCGGAGCGCTCGTATCACGCGGCCGATCTGCAGCCTGGCGATGCACTCGTATTCGGCAAAGAGTCGGTGGGATTACCGCGCGAGCTCTTGCGCGCGCACCCCGACCGGGTGTGGGGGATCCCCACCAGCGGCGCGATTCGAAGCCTCAACCTCTCGAACGCGGTCTCGATCGTCTTGTTCGACGCGTTACGCCGAACAGGGGTCTTCGATCGGACATTCGTCCAGCAAACCTGAGTGATATCGCGCCGCCGGGTTCCCGGTTGAGACTCAACAGGCCACGCGCGAGCGCAGCGAATCTCGCGCAGTGGTCGCGCCCCGACAGCTTTGCCGGCGGCGCGGGACAACGGCAACGTTCCCCCGGTTACAACACTACTCACCTCTGGCATACTCCGCTCCGTGTCGTCGTCCGTAGCGCGTGTCCTTACGTTCGCCGCTGTGTGCCTCACCGGTGCCTCAAACATCGCGCACGCTCAGCTGATCGAATCACCGCTCGATTCCGAGGAAGCCAAGGAAGAAGGCTTACCGTTCCGGGGCTCGAGCTTCGCGTTTTATCAGACCCTGACCGGGAACAGTTTCACGCGCGGAAACCAGCTCTCGTACAACCCGACGTACGCGTGGGGGTTCGATCTCTCGCTGCTCTGGCACTTCAATCGCCGGTTCCAAATCATTTTGGACCAAGGCTTGAACATCGAGATCACCAACTCCGACACCACCTTGAATCGCCGCGAGCCGCGACTCACCGATACGACGGCGACTTTCGGCGCACTGTTGCTGAAGCAAACGTTCAGTCCCAAAGCCCAGTTCATCTTGAACGGGTCGGTCGGTTTGAACGCGCCGACGTCGCTCGCGAGCCAAGCCGCGACGATGATCTTGGGTACACGCGTCGGCCTCTCGAGCACTTTGTCGCTGCCGAAGGTGCTGCAGGGCTTGGGTCTCAACTTGTCCCTCGGTTACCTGCACCGATTCCTCGAGCAGAACGTGGTTGCGGTCGATGTCGGTTACCCCTGCAACGCGGGCACGACTTCTCGCGAGCTGTGCAGCGCGCTCGGTGGTTCGACCAACGCGCGCTTCGCGTTCACGGGCAGCGTCAGCGGTGAGCTCGCGATCACTGAAAAGTGGGGCTTGTCGGCGAGCTATACGCACAGCTGGCGGCGCGGCGCGAACCTCGCGGACTTCTCGTACGTGGCCTCGGACGGCGCAGTCCAGTCGCTCGGCGATGGAACACTTCGCCACTGGCGCAACATCAATACGATCGACATCACCGTCACGTACTTCGCGACCGGCTGGCTCGGCCTCGGCGCGAGCGCGACGAGCATCTTTGCAGAGCGCGGCCCCGACAGCGCGGTTCGCCCGCCGTTCCGACCGATGGACACGTATTACGGGCTGAACGTGAACTTGCGGCTCGACGAGCTGTACCTGACAGCGAACCCGCCGCCGCCCAAAGACGACGAGTAGGCTCGCTCAGCGAACGACGGTGGCGGTGTTGTTCTGAAGCGCGATCGCGAGCGCCGCGGCGCTGAACGAAAGCGAGAACAGCGGACCGAGCGCAGTCATGACTTCGCCGAAGTCTTCGATCCAGTGGTCGGTCACGAAGACGACGTCGCCCGGATACAGCTCGACGTCGTGACTCTCGCCATCGATCACGTCGCGAATACTCGTCGTGTACACGCGCGTCGCGTCGATCGGCCCGCGCACGATGCGGATGTCGTTTTTGTCGCCGCCGACGTGGATGCCGCCTGACATCGCGAGGATTTCGGTCAAGCGCACGCCCGGCGACCACTGCACGACCGTGCCGTTCGTCTGACCCATCACGCTGATCGTCAGGCCGCGCTCGGACGGGACGTAGACCTGATCGCCGGCGTGCATATAGATGTTGTGCGTCACGTCGCCGGCCATCGCCTTTTCGAAGTCGACCGGCATCTCGGAACCTTCACGCACCAAGCGCGCGGTGCGCAGGTCGGAACCGCTCACCATCTGCCCGTTCACGAGGTTCACGATCGTGCCGCCGGCGGAGAGGATCACGTCGGAGAGCCGGGCGGCGGGAGTCAGTGGAATCACACCCGGCGTGCGAACTGCGCCTGCGACCGACACCTTGTGCCCGTCCAACGTCGCGATCGTGAGTGTCACGTGGATCAGCGAGTCGTAGCGCTGCATCGCCGCTTTCAGCTTCGCTTCCGCCGCCACCAGCCCGAGGCCGCGAACGTCTACATCCCCCGCGAGCGGCAAGTGCAGTGTGCCACCCGGCTCGATGAGAATGTTTGGAAGAGCCTGCGTCGTCGACGAGCTGAGCTCGATGTTCACGCGGTCGCCAGGCAGAAGCACGAGCGCCGGAGCGCGATCGTCTCCGACACCAGGGCGCCGCGCGAGGATCGGAGCGGCGAACTGTTTGTCATCGAGCGGATGACGCGGTGCCATCGGTAGGCCGGCGCAGGCCGAGGACGACAGCGCGAGCGCGCACAGCGCGGCGATTTTCGGAAAGTGCATAAGCGGTCCGCATCATCTCATGGCAAACGCACTCGGAAAAGTGCGACATGCGCGATGATTCGCGACAGCTTCGAGTCAGGCGCGAAGCGCGGGCAGTTGGGGAGTGCGGGCGTTCAAGCCGGTTTCGCTTCCCAGAAGCGTTCGACTTCACCGACGCGATCAGGCAGGCGCACGAAGTCGGGATTGAGCCCGACGAGCAACAGGCCGATGCCGTTGCTGCGCCCGAGCCGCGAGCGAAGCTGTGCGACCTCGGTCACCGAGAGCGTCCCGGCCGCGATCACGACCAACACGCGATCGGCGAGACGCGCTGCACGCCGGAGTGACGGACCTTCGGGCGGCCCATCCCAGGCTTGCGCGATCGTGAGCGCCTCGTTGCCTCGCCGCGCGAGGGCTGCACCAGTGTTGGGCGGCGGCGCGTTGGACGGCCCGAGTTCGGGCGCGACGTGAACGTTCGCCGCTCCACGCGGCATCGGTTCGGCTACGACGGGCTGGGACGCACCGACGACACCGCGCTGCGACCAGCCGGTGAGATGACTCAGCCAGTAGGCGATCTCGCGTGCGAGCGGAACCTCGTTGACGCGCGCGCCCACCACGAGCGTGGTGCCCCGGACGGCGGGCGCAGCATCGCTCAGCTCGTCGACGAGCACCCCCAAAGTCGTCTGCTCGCGTGGCCAGGTCGACGACGCGATCACTGCCGCATTCGCCCAAAAGCCTGCCTCGCGCGCAGTGTGCACGCGCAGCCCACGCAGCTCGTTTGCGAGGATGCCCAGGAACGCGAGCACGAGTGCGCCGAGCGGAAAGCGAATCGCGATCTGGCGCCGCTTCGAAGGGTTCGACTTCTCCGGCACGCTCGCCGAAGTCACGACGCGGAAGTCCGCAGCCGCGTTTCGAACTTCGTCCCGCACCCGCACGCGCTGGGTTTCGAGCTCGTTCATGCGCGTCTCGAGCAAGCTGATCCGCGACGTGAACTGCTGGGCTTTGCCTTCCGCCTCCGTCAGCTGCACGAGCCGTTTTTCGGCCTCTTCGGCCTGCTTGCGCAGTGACTCTTGGCGTTCGGCCGCCGCTTCCTTCGAGACCTTGCTCTGGGCGAGGCCTTGCTGAAGCGCGACGTAGTTCGGGTTCGAGGAGACGCTGACGGAGCCCTGCACCAAGTTGTTCGGGCTGCTCTTGACCTTCTGCTCGAGGCTCGCGATTTGCGCTTCGAGTTGGATGACTTGCGGGTGCTCGGGGGAGAGGTGAGCACGCGCGCTCGTAAGTTGTGTCCGCAGACCCGAGAGCGCGAGCGCGTCCGGGTTGCTCGAGATCGTGCCCGACTGTACCGCCGCAGGTGCCCGCGCGAACTCTTCGCTCAGCTTGCGCTGCCGCGCTTCTTCGGTGACGGCCTCGGTGGACGACATCGCCTGCTGTTGCTTGAGCACGGAGACCTTCTCGATCGCGAGCTTCGTCTCGAGCGGGAAGTCGGACACGCCGACCTCCTTCCGATACAGCTCGAATCCGTCGCGCGCTTGCTGCAGCTGCTTTTGCGCAACCTCGATGTCGGTCTCGATCGCTTGCAAGTGCTCGCGACCGCGCGCCTGCCCGATGCGGCGCTGGTAGTCGAGGAAAACCTCGACCAGCGTGTTCGCCAGTCGCGCAGAGCCTTTGCCCGTGCCTTCCGTGACTTCGACGACGACGAGGTGGCTCTGCCCGTCGAACAGCAGGTTGATCTTCTCTTTGAAGTCGTCGAGCGAGAGCTTCGAGCCGAGCCGCTTGCGCGCCTCCATCAAGTTCACCGGAAGCTTGATGCTGTCGACTTGGGTGAGAAAGCTCCGGTCCGACGGCTGCGCGTCCGCCTGCGGCTCCCACATGATGGTCGCGCGCGCGGTGTACGACGGCTTGATGAACAGGGCCGCAACTACCAGCCCGACAAGAGCTCCGACAGCCGCCGCGATCGGCAACGCACGCCAGTTGCGCTTCATCGCATGAAGTAGGCGCCCGATGTCGACCGGGACTCCTGGCCGGCCCCGATACTCGTCCTCTGAATCGTACTGGTCCACGTGCGAAAGCTTTTAGTATGCGTTTTTGCCGCGGAACACGCCAAGAATGGTCATCAGAATTATCTTCAGATCCATGAGGAGGGCCCAGTCGCGGATGTAGGCCAAGTCGTACTCGACACGCTTCTCCATTTTCTCGAGCGTATCGGTTTCACCACGCCAACCATTTACCTGCGCCCAGCCCGTGATCCCCGGTTTGACCTTGTGGCGGAGCATGTACCCCTGAATCAGGGCCCGGTATTGTTCATTGTGCACAACCGCGTGCGGGCGCGGGCCCACGATCGACATCTCTCCAGTAAGCACCTGGAGGAACTGGGGCAACTCGTCTAGGGACGTTCGGCGGAGCACGGCGCCGACCTTGGTCACGCGCTGATCGTTCTTCTGCGCTTGTTTGACTTCGGCTCCATCCTCCATCACCGACATCGTCCGGAACTTGAGCACCCGAATCTCTTCACCGTTCAGCCCGTAGCGGCGCTGCTTGAAGAAGACGGGGCCGCGGGACGTGAGCTTCACGAAGAGCGCAATGATCAGCATCGGCAATGCGATGCAGGTCATGATCAAGGTGCCGAGCACCAAGTCTTCGAGCCGCTTCGCGAAACCGTCGATGCCGTGGAACGGATTCTCGACGACGCTCATCACGGGCACGTTGCCCACCTGGCCCCACTGGGCGCGCAGTACGTCGAAGCCTCCGAAGTCGTAGGCGAGATAGACTGATGCGGTGGTGTCCTGTAGCCGCCGTATGATCGCGTTGATGCGCGGCTCCGCTCGCAGCGGCAGCGCGATGTACACCACGTCGATCGATCCGTGTCGCGCTGCGGCGACGAGCTTGTCGAGATCGCCCTTCACCTGACCCGCCGCGGGGTCCATCGGATGCAAGCGCGAGACGTGGCGGTCGTCGTAGAAGCCCGCGAGCTTCATGCCCATCCAGGGCGACTGATGAATGCTGATCGCGAGCTCTTCACCGAGCGGAGATGCACCTGCGATCGCGACGGTTCGCGTGTTGTAACCACGCGCGCGGACCTCTTGCAGGATGATGCGGAAGGCGACGCGCGACGAGGCGACCAATGCCGGCGCGAGCGCGAACCAACTCAGCATGATGATGCGCGAGTAGTCCTCGGACGTCTTCGAAACGAAGGCGAGCATCAACAGCAGCGGGACGACGAACGCCCAGCAAAACCAAACGCGCGTGAACTCACTCTTGACTGGTTCAGCACGCCAAGGCCGATACAGACCTTGCGCTTGACCGACCATGTAGAAGAGGACGACGCCGAGAGCTGCAGCCGTGCTGTGCCGCGTCTCCCATTCCTCTGGATAAGACAAACACGCGAGCCAGAGCGCAGCCGTGATCCAAAACGCGTCGCCGACGCGCGCCAAGAAATCGAGCTTGGCCTCGTGTGGTCGTATGATGCCGTCGCGTACCCCGGCAAGTCGTGCAGGTGGTTTGTCCATCGCTGTAGTTAGGTGCTCCGGGCTGGGTGGATGCTCACAGCCTCAATAGGTCCCCCGAGTGAGCAGGTTCCGTGCCACGGTGCTTCCGTTGGATTTCATCAGTTTTCCGGCGCGTATCTGGTGCGCGACTAGGAAACGCCGCGTAGTGTGCGTCGCCTTGCACAAACTGCGCAAGCACTCCGAATCGTTGCCTTGATCGGAAGTGAAATCTGTCCGATCGGCCGAGCCGACGAGCCCTAGGGCTAGGTACACTGGAGTCTGGTTTTGAAAGCGTGGTGGGCTCCACAGAACATGATATAGGCCCGGGCGCGGCAAGCCTGGCCATACCTGCTGCCGACCGAAGGAGTGACTATGAGCGCGCGCATCCATCCGAATGACGCCTTGTTCGCAGGCGAGAAACCCTTCCCCATCATCAATACGTGCGAGCACTTCGCCGGGAGTGAAAAGCTGATCGAGAAAGCCATGGAGCTCCAGCAAAAGCTGGAAGGCATTTTCGACATCACGATGGACTGCGAAGACGGGGCGAAGCAAGGCGAAGAACGCAAGCACGCCGAGATGGTTGTCGCGATGGCCAAGTCGGCGAAGAACGTCCACAAGAAGGCGGGTGTCCGGATTCACGATCCGAGCAACGCTTGGTGGAAGCAGGACGTCGATATCCTGGTCCCGGGTGCCGGAGAAGCACTCGCGTACATCACACTGCCGAAGCCGACGCGGGTGGAACAAGTGCGTGAACAGATCACGTACATCCAAGAGGCGTGTAAGAAGGCGGGCGTCCAGCGCGAGATTCCGATCCACGTGCTGATCGAGACGCACGGTGCCCTGCGCGATGCGTACGACATCGCGGCCCTTCCGTGGGTCCAGGTGCTCGACTTTGGTTTGATGGATTTCGTTTCCGGGTTCCACGGCGCGATCAGTTCGGAGTGCATGCGATCGCCCGGACAGTTCGAGCACCGCGCGATCGCGTATGCGAAGGCGCGCGTAGTCTCCGCGGCCATGGCCAGCGGAGTCATCCCCGCGCACAACGTCACGCTCGACTTGAAGAACACGTACGCGACGTATTCCGATGCTTCGCGCGCGCGAAACGAGTTCGGGTTCTTGCGCATGTGGTCGATCTACCCGGCGCAGATTCAGTCGATCGTGGACGCGATGAAGCCGCGGACGGACGAAGTCGAAAATGCGGTGAACATTCTCGCGGCCGCGCAGGATGCAAACTGGGGTCCAATCCAATACGAAGGCGAGCTTCACGATCGCGCGACGTATCGCTACTTCTGGGAGCTCGTGCAGAAGGCGAAAGTCACCGGCTTGAAGTTGCCGGAGACCACGCAGCGCTGGTTCACCTGAGCTGAAGGGGCGCGGGCCCGTTCACGGTCATGAC
>Ga0193752_1002130_pt1 | contig 15256 bp, 10 predicted proteins | sample H1c1metaG_FD_144924 | JGI IMG/M metagenome (GOLD analysis project Ga0193752, IMG submission 144924) | Soil microbial communities from a riparian zone of the East river system, Colorado, United States - H1c1 | ecosystem: Environmental > Terrestrial > Soil > Riparian zone | place: USA: East River... | reverse complement strand
GGTTTAAAAAATATAAGCCTGGGAGCTTACATTACACCGACAGATGTTATCACCAGTATCCGCCAGGTAAACCAGCTTAAACTCGAATTTACCATTCCGGAAAAATATTCGGAAAATATTCGTAAAGGACAATTAGTAAATTTTACAGTGTCAGGTGCAAGTCAGAACTTTACGTCAACGGTAATTGCAACGGAAACCAGTATTGAGGCTACTACCCGGACTCTCAGAGTAAGGGCGGTTGTAAAAGGAAATAACCCGATTCTTGTTCCCGGAAACTTTGCCAAGATATCATTACAGATGGGTAAAAATGCACGTGCCCTGATTGTTCCTACCCAGGCAATCTTACCGCAGGCGAGAAATAAAAGTGCGATAGTATATACCGATGGCGTGGCAAAATTTTTACCCGTAATTACTGGTATCAGGGATTCAAGTTATGTTCAGGTGCTTGATGGACTAAAAGCAGGTGATACTGTTGTAATTACAGCATTGCTTGCAATAAGGCCCGACAGCAAAATTAAATTAACTAAAGTTCAATAACCGATCATGAATATATCTGAACTGAGCCTGAGGCGACCTGTACTCGCCACCGTGTTGAATGTTGTGATCGTCCTGTTTGGAATTATCGGGTTCACTTTTTTGGGTGTACGCGACTACCCTGCCATTGATCCGCCGAACGTAAACGTCCGTACAACCTATTCCGGTGCGAATGCCGACATCATTGAATCACAGATAACAGAACCACTTGAAAAAGCAATTAATGGAATTGCAGGTATAAAAAACATCACTTCTTCCAGCAGCCAGGGAACCAGCAGCATCAATGTAGAATTTGATTTAAGTATTGATCTGGAAGCTGCAGCTAATGATGTCCGTGATAAGGTCTCACAGGCAACAAGAAATCTCCCTGACGATCTTGATGCACCACCGGTTGTTTCAAAAGCAGATGCCAGTTCTGATCCAATCATATCAATGACGGTTCAGAGCAACACACGGAATCAACTTCAAATGACAGAGTACGCCAATAACGTACTGGTTGAAAGATTACAAACCATACCCGGCGTAAGTAGTATACAGATATGGGGCGAAAAAAGATATGCGATGCGTATCTGGTTCGACCCTTCAAAACTCAGTTCGTATCAACTCACCATGAGTGATGTACAGGATGCTCTTCAACGCGAGAATGTGGAACTTCCTTCCGGGAAAATTGCCGGCAATGCTACCGAGCTTTCGGTCAGAACTTTCGGACGTTTGAGTACGGAAGAGGAATTCGAAAACATCATAATTAAAAATATCAACGGCAGTGATATCCGTTTAAAAAATATCGCTAGTGTGGTACTGGGCCCCGAAAACGAAGAATCTATTCTAAAAGAAAGCCGGATACCAATGATTGGACTGGCAATCATTCCACAGCCGGGTTCAAATTATGTTGCCATATCAGACGAGTTCTATAAGAGACTGGAACAGTTGAAAAAGGATATGCCGGAAGATGTAAAACTCAATATTGCATTAGACCAGACCAAGTTCATAAAAAGATCTATTTCGGAAGTTGAAGAAACTTTGATGATTTCAATTGGACTGGTTGTACTAATCATCTATTTATTTTTCCGCGACTGGCTCATTGCCTTGCGACCTTTAATAGATATCCCTGTTGCTCTTGTGGGTGCCTTCTTTATCATGTATATCAGTGGATTTACCATCAATGTACTTTCGTTGTTGGGTATTGTGCTTGCAACAGGTCTTGTTGTGGATGATGGTATTGTGGTGACGGAAAACATCTATAAAAAGATGGAACAGGGAATGAATAAATGGCAGGCAGCAAAGGAGGGATCGAAAGAAATCTATTTTGCTGTAATTGCAACCTCAATAACCCTTGCCGTAATCTTTTTACCGATCGTATTTCTTCAGGGATTTGTGGGCAGGTTGTTCCGGGAATTTGGAATTGTTGTAGCGGGCGCCGTTCTGATCTCTGCTTTTGTATCATTAACACTTACACCCGTACTAAACGTAAAACTTACTCCAAAAAATCATAAACATGGTTGGTTCTACCGGGTTACCGAACCGTTCTTCCGGGGAATGGAAAATGGTTATCACCGTTCGTTGAAAGTTTTCATGAAAGGTAAATGGGTAGCAATTCCAATTGTGCTTGCTTGTTTTGCCATCATCTATTTTATCGGTAAAGGCATCCCCTCAGAGCTCGCACCAATGGAAGATCGTAGTCAGTTTCGTTTACAGGTAACTGCTCCGGAAGGAACTTCTTTCGATTATATGGATGCATATATCGATCGTTTATCCAAGCTTATGATCGACTCGATTGATGGACGCAGAATTGTACTATCCATCACTGCTCCGGGTCAGTCAGGCGCAGGTTCAGTGAACACGGGTATGGTACGTGTCTCACTGGTTGATCCGCAAGAGCGTGACAAAACACAGCAGCAGCTCGTTGACATGGTAAACCGGAACCTGCCAAAGTATCCCGAAGGAAAAGGGTTTGCGATACAGGAACAAACGATATCGGTAAACCGGCGCGGTGGTTTGCCGGTTGCTTTCGTAATACAGAATAACAATTTTGACAAGATTCGTGACGTGATTCCAAAGTTCCTGGAGGAAGCCAATAAGAGTCACGTTTTTCAGGGTGTTGACGTTGATTTGAAATTTAACAAACCAGAACTGAATATTGTTATTGACCGGTTGAAGGCAAGCGAACTTGGGGTGAGTGTGAGTGATGTTTCACAAACACTGCAGCTTGCATTAAGCAACCGGAGGCTTGGCTATTTCATAAAAGATGGTAAACAATACCAGGTAATGGGTCAGGTTGCACGAAATGAAAGAGACGATCCGTCTGATCTTAAGAATATATATGTCCGCAATATCAGGGGTGAAATTATCTCAATGGATAATCTGGTGAATATTACCGAACAAACCACCCCACCTACCCTGTACCATTTTAATAGGTATAAATCTGCTACTGTTTCCGCAGGTCTTGCTCCTGGAAAAACACTGGGTGACGGTATAAAGGAAATGGAAAGGATTGCCAAGAGCCTGATGGACGAATCATTTACAACGTCATTATCAGGATCTTCCCGCGATTTTGCTGAAAGCTCCGGAAATACTGCCTTTGCATTCTTACTTGCGATAGGGCTGATATATCTGGTTCTCGCCGCTCAGTTCGAAAGCTTTATTGATCCTTTTGTAATTATGATTACAGTTCCTCTGGCAATTGCAGGTGCAGTATTGTCGCTTTGGATGTTTGGACAAACGCTGAACATATTTTCGCAGATAGGTATGATCATGCTGATTGGTCTGGTTACCAAAAACGGTATTCTGATTGTTGAATTTGCAAATCAGAAAAGAGCGACTGGTTTACAAAAAACGGAAGCAGTAATTGAAGCAGCGACTGCACGGATGCGACCAATACTGATGACAAGCCTTGCCATGACTCTTGGTGCCCTTCCCATTGCGTTATCACTTGGTGCCGCTGCCACCAGTCGTATTCCACTTGGAATCGTCATCGTTGGCGGCATTCTGTTCTCATTGATCCTTACACTGTATGTGATCCCGGCTATGTATTCATTCCTTTCACGTAAAAAACACAAAAATGAAATGGATGTAATGGATGAAGAAGCTGCTCGCCGGGCCTAAATAAAATATAATATGCGAAGTTTGTTGATGCTGGTTTTTTTGTTAATGATATCAGGGACTATTTATTCCCAGGAGGTTCTTTCACTCGAACGTGCAATTGCCACAGCTTTAAAAAATAATTATGATATCCTTCTGATAAGAACAGATTCGTCAGTTTATGGCACCGATAATCAACTGTCCTGGGGTGCATTTTTGCCTCAGGTTAACGGATCGATTAACAAGGTATGGAACCAGAATAATCAACGCCAGCAACTGGCCGATGGAAGTAAACGCGCGCTCGATGATGCAAAGTCAAGCAATCTGGCCGGTTCAGTAAGCATGAACTGGGTTTTATTTGATGGTCTTCGCATGTTTGCCACTAAAGAAAAACTTGCCCAGCTTGAATCGTTGGGTGGACTCAATGTCCGTAATCAGATAGGAAATACAGTTGCCGCTGTAATTAACAATTATTACAACGTCGTTCAATCAAAACAACAACTAAAAGCTGTTGAAGAGCAAATGTCGATCAGTGAAGAACGTGTAAAATTAGCCGATAAAAAATTATCTGTCGGTCTTGGAAGCAAACCCGAATTGCTGCAGGCAAGAGTTGATCTTAATGCACAGAAAGCGGCACAACTGCAACAAAGAACACTGATTGCACAATTGATGGAACAACTTAACCAGGTTATGGGTGAGCCGATAAAAACAGTTTATTACAATGTGGCTGACAGCATTCCGTTGAATCTTGATCTTCAGTATGGCACCCTGGCCGAAAACCTGCAAACAAATCCATCTCTCCAGGTTCTTCAGAAAAATATTGATATTGCAAATCTTACCGTAAAAGAAAGAAAAGCCGATCGATGGCCTATCGTTTCATTTAACACAGCCTATAATTATTCCCGGCTCAATAATAAGGCAGTGGTGAATCCATTTACGCCACTCTACAGCCAGAATATTGGCTTTAATTATGGATTTGGCGCTTCTATTCCGATTCTGAACAATTTTTTCGTGAAAAGGCAACTTCGCCTCGCCCAGATTGATGTGCAATATCAGAAGCTTTCATTCGACAATCAGCGCAGCTTGATTGATGTAGACCTGAGCAATACCTTCAAAGATTATGAATATCAAAAAAAAGCGCTCGCCCTTGAAGACGAAAACATCAATCTTGCAAAGGAAAATGTATCGATTGCTTTGGCCCGGTTCAGGCAGGGAGTTTCAACCTACCTTGAATTGCGGGAAGCACAAATCAGCCTTGCAGACGCATATAACAGGCTCATTGCCGCCCGCTATAACACGAAACTTGCCGAAACGGAGCTTCTGCGCCTGAAAGGCGACCTTATCCGGTAACACAGATACGCCTTTTTATCAGGTAGCGCCGGGCCTTCTCATTGTTAATGCACCATTTGTTTTTTTTATGCTTTCTTTGCAATCCAAATATTTGGCATGGATATTCTTGTAGGAATAATTATGGGTAGCGACAGCGACCTTTCAGTGATGCAGCCCGCCGCTGATATCTTAACTGAATTCTCCATTCCTTATGAGTTGACAGTCGTATCCGCCCACAGAACACCTGCCAGGCTGTTTGAATACGCCTCAAAAGCAAAGGAACGGGGTCTTAAGGTAATAATCGCCGGGGCGGGCGGAGCAGCACATCTTCCGGGCATGGTAGCGTCAATAACGTCGTTACCGGTAATTGGGGTACCTGTGAAATCGTCGAATTCGATTGATGGATGGGATTCCGTATTATCAATTCTGCAGATGCCAAACGGGATTCCTGTTGCCACCGTGGCTTTGAACGGCGAGGATCCTGGCGGCCAGTATTATTGGAGCTTTCAATGAACAGACAGGAAAAAAAATAATTGCTTATAAAAAACAGCTTGAAACCGAAGTTCTTAATAAAGTCTCAGTACTAAAATCAAAAGGCTGGAACAACCAATTCGATCAATAATCTATTTTGTAATCAATATTGGAAGGTTAGCGCAACTCAGTAGCAACATGAAAATCAAACTTCTCGATCACAAACATATTCCTGGTTTCAATAGTGGAACCGGGCTTGAATTCCATAATGAGAACATTTATCTTACAAACACTGCTTCCGAAGAGATCCTGGTACTTTCACAAAACTGGAAGGAAGTAGACCGGATCCCTCTTTTTAATTCTAAAAGTACTGTTGGCGGTCATGGGCATAAAGATCTTGAAGCAGCCACCATTGTCGAGATCAATAAAATTCCCCGTTTTCTGGCTCTCGGAACCGATATAAACGAAGCAAAACATAATAAGGCAGTACTGCTTAATCTTGACGACAGAACGCGCGAAGATTTTACAATCGACCAATTTGATGAACGACTAAAGATTTTTGGTTTGCAGGAATTGAATATCAGGGCAGCAGCCATCATTCTGGGCAAACTGGTATTGGGAAATCGTCGAAGTACAGGCTCAGGTGCAGGCTCAGGTGAAAACAATTTTGTGGTTACTGATATAGACGTGTGGAAACAGCAGGATACAGAAGAAATCAGTCTGCTACCCGTTAAATATCCTGACGACACTCCGGAAGGTATTTTATTAACCGGTATGTGCTATTCGCCGGAAAATGACTGGTTGTTACTGACTTTTGTATCTGAAAACAGTTTTTCAGAACATGATGAGCAGGTAACGAAAAGCTCTTACCTGGGCCTTGTTGAAAACGCTTCCCGAAAAGTTGCCAGAAAACAGGTTAAGATCAACGAATTGATGGATCTGACAAAAGTCAATAAAAATCTTGCAGATCAGCAGATAAAAGCAGCCTGCGTCCAAAGTGACAAAAACGGTAAGATTAAGCTGTATCTGGTTTCAGATCATGCAGAAGGTGGTACCCACATATTTAAGATCAGGATCAAACATTAAGACCTTCTTTTTTACTGTTGGCCTCTTTACAGCAATAGCCAGCGACCTTTAATCTTCTTAGTTCACACAATCGTTAAAACGACAAATGCCGGTTCAAGGCCACGTGAATTTTTATAGATGATATCAAAAAAGTCTTTCCCATATTGAGCATACCAGGTGATAAAATTGTCAATCCTTTCCTGCAGACCGTTCAATGGAAATAAGGCAGATTTAACATGATTGATCTGTCTCTGTTGCTCTTCAAATTTTCTTTTCTCAGCTTTTAGCAGTTTTTTCTCAAGCCCGTTTACAGATTTTATCGCCTTTGTTTCGAGTGCTTCAACATGTTTGATTAATGTTTGATCTACTTTTGAAGATAAGGATTTGAGTTTACTATAGACTTCACTTATACTTCCCATCTCTTCCGTAAGTGTTAACTGTTTATCGGAAGCCGACATAACAAACTTCTTTACCAGTTGCAGGGTATCGGCAAAAATCTCAGTCTCAGAGATTTTAAGTTTAGCAAGTTTTCCGGACCATTTCTGTTCTATCAACAAAAATGAATTGCGGAGTACCAGCATTGGAAATGGAGTCTGATAATGTTCAAACAATTCACGTAACTCAAGCCAGTAAGCAGTTTCTCCTCCCCCACCAATAAATGCGATATTCGGCAGAATCTGTTCCTGGAACAATCCACGCAAAATTACATTAGGGCTAAAACGTTCGGGGTGACTATGAAGCATTTCTTTTATTTCTTCAGCAGAAAAGCGAAGATTGGTATTGCGCACCTCAAATTCTTTTCCATTATATGATATCAGTTCGCGTATATCATCCTTTAAATAAAACAGGTTAATTGCCCGTGGGTTAGCTTGCACCTTGTAATGTGCTTCCAGTTTTTTCGTTGTCTTTTCGACTATTTCTGAGGGTCGCTGATTAAAAAGATCATCTTCAAATAGAGAAATCATATGTCGCTTCAGATCTGCATTGTCAGGCATCAGGATCACCAATCCGTATTCCTGAAATAAAATATTCAGCAATCTGAACGTTGCTGTCTGCATATCCGGACTTTGCAGATAAACAGAACGGAATATTTCGGTAAGTTCTTTTCCTTTTGGATAAACTCCAACTTCGCCTTCAATACGATTGATTATTTTTTCGAGACCTGTGGTTTTCATCCGTCCGACAGCCCCTTTTTGTTTGGTATCCCAAACGATCTTTTCGTTTTGCAGGAATATTTTACCGAGCTCTTCCAGATCGGCATCTTCACTTCCCATATAAAAAACCGGGACGAAATGTTTTCCAGGAAATTGTTTTTCACAATCAGCTGCCAGTTTTACCGCATGAAGAATTTTGTAAATGAAGTACAACGTACCGGTGAAAATCACCGGCTGGTGGGCAGTACAAATTGTGAAAGTGTCTTCAGAGGCTAGTGATAGTATGTTTTGAGTAACAAGTGCAGTAGTTTTTACATCCCCGTACTGCTTTTCCAGTGCGGTGACAAGTAACGACCGGTTTGTATGATAGTGTTGCCTCGCATTTATGGCCTGCGCCATCCCTTTCATACTAACCTCATGGGTATAAAACGAGGAAAGGTGATCTGACTTTTCTATATAGTCAACAATGATTTTGGAAAAATATCCTGTTTCGCCGTATGATAGTGTAGTAGAATTACAATCCATAGTTACTGATAAAAATAAGCCGTCCCGGTAACTGGTTCATTCCGATTATCATTTTTAACGGAATCTTCCCAATTTTCCATGTGTTTTACAACCATATGTGTTATACAACCATGTAGCCAATTGGTTTAAATATTATTTTAACTGGTATTGTTATTATTTTAGCTGGTATGCGACTACCGAATTTCTCCAGAAGGTAGGAACATATACGATCTTATTTTTTGGATGATAACCGATATCGGCAGTATTGCTTTTGACATCCCTGGTATCAATTAACACCTGTTTGCTGCCATCGGGTTTAACGTAATAAATTACTCCTGCCCAGCATGAAACGATATACTCTCCGTTTTGTGCTGATGCGATCCCATCTGTTCCACCTTCCATGCCATCAGCGACTTTTGTCAGCGACTTATTTGTTTCAACTTTATACAGTCCTCCATTGTCCACAATCATCAATTTACCATCATGAACCAGTACGCCGTTCGGTCCTTTAAGTGAATCGAGATATAACGAAGCCTTTCCGCCTTCAACACGGAACAATTTCTTGCCTTTCGAATCGGTGACGTAGATTATACCTTTGTTGTCGATGGAAATGTCATTCAGCCCTGCAGCCCCTTCAACAGTGAGCCTCTTAACGATCTGCCCTTTGCTAATATCAATGGATACAACCTGATCCTGATCAGCAACATATAATATACCGTTGTAAATTCCCATTCCTTTGGGCGAGTGAAATCCGGTCACCCATTCTACCTTTATTACCTTACCATCCAGTCCAAGTTTTCCGATAGAACCTTTGTCATCTTTTCCCCAGGGATCGGTACCATCTATATTGGAGACATAAAGTATCTGGGTTTTTTCATCATATAAAACTGACTCAGGGACTTTGAAAACGGAATCCGTTTGCCATAGTTTTACAAGCTGTTTGTTTTGCGCAGTTAATTGTAAAGAAAGAACCAAAGCAGTGCAGATAAACAGTAAATATTTTTTCATATTGGCAATGTTTAGCCTTAAAGTTATTCATTTCATTTGTAACGCTCAACATCAAATGCCATGATATCCAGGCTGGTTTTTTTGTAGCCAATAATTTCCTCGACAAGCTGACCAGTCGCTGCCGCAAGTGATAATCCCAGCATAGCATGTCCGCCTGCGATAGTAAGATTGGAATACCTGGTATGCCTCCCTATATAAGGCAGACCATCCGGCGTGAGCGGACGTAACCCACTCCATATTTTATCCTGTCCCGGAAATTCAACCGGAAGCGAAGTATAGTAATTTTTTGCTGCACGGAAAATACTTTGTACACGTTTGATCATGATAGAATCATTAATGCCACTGATTTCCATGGTTCCACCCATCCTGAGGTCATTTCCCATTGGGGTCATAGCTACGCGGTCATCTACCAGGATCGCCGGATATCGGAGATTTTGGACCATGTTTTTATAGGTAATGCTATAACCTTTACCTGCCTGTAACAGCAGATGAATGCCAAGTTTCCGGGCCAATAGCGGAAGCCAGGACCCGGCAGCAAGAACTAGTTCGCCTGTTTCTACTTTTCCTTTATCGGTAATTACGGAGTTGATCTTATTTCCGGTCTTTTCAAATCCTGTTACTTCGGTGTTCAGCATCAGGTTAACTCCGGAGCGGGTCAGATGATCTTTCATTGTTTGCATGAAGTCGCCCGGATGCAGATGGCAGTCCACGGGGTACAAGACGCCGCCTCTTACATTCACCTCCACATCTGGTTCCATGTCCTGCACTTCCTTAGCAGAAAGCATTTTTGTGTCTATGCCGTAACGGCCGGCTTCTTTAGTAAGCTCTATCTCATGTTTTTCCGTATTGGGTGTCTTATATAACATCAGGCAGCCCTTCTCTTCCATTCTGAACTGATTGCCGAGATCATTTTTGATATCAGTTATAAGAGAACGGCTGAGCAAAAGAATACGGGCAAGATGCGGAGCATTACGTGCAACAGTAGCCGCATTTGCATTTTTGTAAAAACTGATACCCCATCTGATAAGGTCAGCGTCAAACCTGGGCTTTATATAAAACGGACTGGAAGAACTCATCATCCAGCGCAGGCCCATTGCTACAATACCTGGTGAAGCCAGCGGTATAATATGGCTGGGAGATATATAACCTGCATTGCCAAATGAAGTACCGCCTGTTATGTCACCTTTTTCTATCAGTGTTATGCGGTAGCCTTGTTTTTGAAGATAATAAGCACAACAAAGTCCGATTACTCCACCACCAATAATTGTTACCTGGTTTCTCATGTGTACAGATTCTACAGTATTATTTACCCCACTTTTCGGCAAGTAATTTAATAAAATATCCTCCAACAACACTTCGGGCCTGAAATCCTACCTGTTTGCCATTAATCGTCTCATGCCAGTCACTGAGAGGCACTCTTGATGACGTGCCTGATGCGTACTTATAAACCGGTTTAGCCAGTGCTTTGAAATCTGCTGAATCACTTGCCAGGGTTGCGGTCCACATAATCCAGTCTGATTTCGTATACGTTCGCCGGCTGTCTAACGGCAAGCCATAAGCGTTTTGACGGGTCAGGTAAAATTTAATTTCTTTTTGATATACTTCCGGCGGAAACAGGCCCAGTCCGAGCAGTTTATCCCATACCAGGTTGTATTTCTGACTCCAGGTACCTTTTTTATCGAAAGTGAGCGCATAATGATCACCGTCATCTGCCATTTGCATCCACTTCAGGGCGTATCCTGACGCAATTGCCTTATATCTGTCAGCAGTGTCTTTTAACCCTAAATCCGAGGCCATCGCAGCGTAGGAACCAATACCTACTATCGCTTTCAGGGAGAGGTTCGCATTGCGGGCAAGATGCCCTGCAAAATCATCAGTACAAAGCTGGTTAATTGGATCAAACCCATCTTTCACCAGGAAATCCACCCATTGAGTCAATGTCTGCCAATGTTTTTTTGCATAATCAGTGCTGCCTGTAGCTTTACAGATAGCAGCCGTAAGTATTATCATGTTACCGGCTTCTTCAACCGGCATATCTTCAGGATAAGTTTGCCCATTTGCAATAGGATATGTACCCAGATCATGAGCCGGAAACGGTTTAGTCCATTTTCCGCTTTCACTGTAATAAAAAATTCCATTGAGCATACCCTTTAATAATTCCGGATTGTATAGCAGGAATTGTGGCGCAGATGGATATGTAACATCAACTGTATTTATAGATCCGTTGCTATAATTTTCTTTTGACAGGAACAAAATATCGCCGTCGGGGCTTCGCGTAAGCTTGTGTGCTGAAATTGCCTGCCGGTATGCCATCACCAGTAGCCTGGCATATTCGTCACCGCCAGCCGCCTGCCCCCTGGCGTACATTGATTTATCAAAGCGGTCACAAAGCTGCAGGATGGTATCATGATTAACTGCGGCATCCAGCATTAATTTTTCAATAGTGGTGTTTGTATCCCGTGCCCACCATGGACGAAGGTTTTGTCCAAAAAACTGAACTGAAAATCTGTCATTATAAGCTATGATCAGGCTTTTGGTAACAGGCGTGATAGCGGTTTTACCAATTTGCCACAGATTACCTGCCATAACATTATAGCCTTCGGTGATCCTTTTGGCTGGAATTCCAACCTGACCCCGCAAAATAAAATTATCGATTGTTTCGTCCGGAGTTGCACTTTGCTGTTTCACTGAAGAGTCCTCGGGAACTGTGAGATATAAGTATCCCCAATCGATCCTTAGATCATCTCCTTTCTTTTGCAAAACAGGTTGTTCAGTAGTTCCTGCTTTCAGAATATTTCTGCTGTTAAGTTTGTATTGATCAATTCTGATCTTCTGACGCGGGGAATTGGCTGCAATATCTGTTGAAGCGCCGAGGTACACCTGAACATCATGTTCCTTGCCATCATTTGCTGTAACGGTAAAATCGATATAAGAAACAGGTCGTGAAATTAATTCAAGAGAATCCATCAAAAGTGGTGAAGTAAAAGAAAGATTAAGATCCACAGCACCACATTTGAAAGCATATCGGCTGCTCGTAGCCGTTATATACACGGACTGTTGCGAAGCCGATTCAACATTTTTTAAAATTTGTCTTTTGGCGAGCCCTGCATCTATTACGGCGGCTCCACCGGTATTGGTACAATGAATGGCAAGCAAGTTTTCTCCGCGGTTCAGTTTAGATTTTATACTGTCATTAATTTCAATTTCGGTAAATGCACTGTTAACGCAGGGCCCACAGGAATAGATCTTTGTTCCGTTGAGAAACACTTCAACGTCGTCATCATTTTTTAGCTGAAGAACCAGTTGTTCTATACCGGGCTCATTTAAGACAAACTTTCTTCTTATCCAGATATCATGTGAAGTCCACGCTGTTGCAGGTTTTACAGCTTTGTCAGCAAAAGGGCCATTGGCTTTTTTCCAGCCGGCTTCGTTAAACCCAGGTTGGGCCCACCTGTCACCGGGTTTCGATTCGGTGTACATACACTCATAGGGCTTCTCTTCGCCTGTTGACAATACTGGCTGTAAGGAATATTTTATGTCACCAAGAAAGTTGTAAGTCTTACCGTCAACCCTGATCAATCCGGTGAGTTCATGTTTTTTTCCTGTCCAGTGCCTGGTTGCCGTTTTATTTAATGAATCGCTGAACGACCAGATACTAAAATATGGATCATGTGTAATGAGCGGATAGGCCGGTGCTCTTGTAACCTGGGCGTGGATCTGATCTGGCGAAAGCATTCCGAACAGGAAGATCACTGCTGTTATCGATATAGATTTGTTCAGCCTAATTGCTTCTTTGCGGGGGTGACGTATTTTATCTGACATTAATATTTTTGTAAAATGAATAACCATCATTGTTGCTATTCCCTTCCGAATTTATATATCGTTGTTTGCTTGTACGTTTTTCCAGGTTCAAGGATTGTTGAAGGAAAATCCGGCTGATTTGGAGAATCAGGATAATGTTGTGCTTCCAGGCACAGTCCGGCGTGTATATTATAGATCAGACCATTTTTACCTTGTTTCCCTTTCAAAAAATTAGCAGAATAAAATTGTACGGCGGGCTCCGTGGTCCAGAACTCCAGGGTTCTTCCACTTAACGGATCAGACAATTTACCGACCATCTCCAGCGACATACTGTCTTTATCAAATATCCAGTTGTGGTCGTAGCCTCCTTCCACTTTTGCAATGTCCCTGCCAATTGGTTTTGGTTGAGTGAAATCCATGGGAGTTCCTTTAACTGCGTCTATTTTGCCGGTCGGGATCAGCGTTTTATCGACTGGTGTAAACCTGCTGGCTTTTAGCTGAAGAACATGATCGAGAATATTGTCTTTTTTTCCGGCCGACAAATTAAAATAGCTATGGTTGGTAAGGTTCACCGGTGTGGGCTTGTCGGTGGTTGCCAGGTAATGGATCTCCAGTGCATTGTCGTCTGTAAGCTTGTAACGTACTTCAACGTTCAGATTACCCGGATATCCTTCTTCACCATCTTTGCTGGCATATTTGAGCGTAAGAGAACTGTCTTCCATAGAAGTGGTGGCATTCCATACCACTTTATCGAAACCTTTCAGGCCACCATGTAAACTGTTTCCATTATTATTCTGTGCAAGCGTGTAAGTGTGACCGTTAAGACTGAACTTTCCTTTAGCAATGCGATTTGCATATCTGCCTGCAATGGCTCCGAAAAACGAGTTAGCAGGATTGAGATAGTTTGCTAAAGAATCAAAACCAAGCACAACATCTCCCATTTCATTGTTCTTATCGGGCGCCATGATATTGGTGACATGGGCACCGTAGGTAATTACTTTAACGGCCATGCCGCTTTTATTTGTCAGGGTAAATTGAATGATTTCTACGCCATCTTTTTTGCCAATGACAGTATTTTCGATTATTTGATTTGATGCTATCACGGTATCAGAATTTTTAATGTTATCATTTTTATCAGGTTGATCGTTACATGATGAAATGGCCAGGGTAATGCAGCAGAGTAAGTTGAAAGTCAGGGGAGCATAATTTTTCATCGTTTCATTTTTATTTTTTATGGTCGAACCCGCCTCCGTTTCACTTCGGCGGGCGCGGTGGAACGCGCTGTGAACATTCCCCTGCTTTGCCTGCCGAAGCGCAGCGTAGGCAGGTGTATCAAAATATTTACACGGGCGTTTCATATAGTTTTTATTGAATTGGCAATCGTTATTCATGGCGACGGCAAAGTAATTAAACAGGAGCCTTTGAAAATTCATTATTGACCGTACGCCAGATCTTTAGCGGATTGTTGTTTTTTAATTCATCCGGCAACAACGCATCACCCCAGTTCTGAAAAGCAACAGGCCGCGCAAACCTTTTTATGCCATCAGCGCCGACAGATGTAAACCGCGAATCAGTTGTTGCGGGATATGGTCCGCCATGTTGCATGCTAAGACACACCTCCACTCCGGTAGGTACATTATTCAAAATAAACCGTCCACAGATATTCTTAACGGCTTCAACAAAATCATCATGTGTTTTGATATCATTATCCGTCGCCATCAGGGTTGCAGTTAACTGGCCTTCCATCTTTAGCACAACTTCCAGCATTTCATTTGCATCAGCGCAGCGAATTACAAGAGAATACGGACCAAAAACTTCCTGATGAAGTACGGGATTGTTTAGAAACGCTCTGCCGCTTGCGGAGGCTATCGTAGGTATGCCCTGATTCTCAAGGGCAGGGGTATCAGATTCTGCCACAGTTATTACATTTTCCTGGGAGAGTGCTTTCTCACGGTTTTGTTTAAACGCTTTTGCAATTCCCGGATGCAACATGTTTCCCGGAGATGTCTTTTAATTTCGTCTCCCAAAATGTTAACAAAATTATCCAGGTCTTCCCCCCCAATGCCGATAACAAGGCCGGGATTAGTACAAAACTGTCCAACGCCTATTGTTATTGAGTCCGCGTATAACCTGGCGATGTCCGCTGCGGAATTTTTTAATTTTTCAGGCATAAGAAAAACGGGATTTATACTTCCCATTTCAGCAAATACCGGGATTGGCTCTTTCCGTTGATTCGCCCAATCGAATAATGCTTTACCACCACTGGTTGAGCCCGTAAAGCCAACGGCTTTTGTATACTTATGAGTAACGAG
>Ga0193752_1002129_pt1 | contig 15259 bp, 13 predicted proteins | sample H1c1metaG_FD_144924 | JGI IMG/M metagenome (GOLD analysis project Ga0193752, IMG submission 144924) | Soil microbial communities from a riparian zone of the East river system, Colorado, United States - H1c1 | ecosystem: Environmental > Terrestrial > Soil > Riparian zone | place: USA: East River... | reverse complement strand
GCGAGCTGGTCGGCGATGCGCGCCCGCTACGAGGCCGACGCGCAGGGCGAGCCACCCACCCGCAATCACCGCGAGACGCTCGCCGGCACGCGCATCCCGCGCATCGCGTTGCCCGATACGCAGCACCCCGACGAGCTGGTGCGCTTTCTACGAACCGAAAACCTGCCGGGCCACTTCCCGTTCACTGCGGGCGTCTTCCCGTTCAAGAGCGAGGCCGAAGATCCGACGCGGATGTTCGCGGGCGAAGGCGGCCCCGAGCGCACCAACCGTCGCTTCCACTCGCTCGCCCACGGCCAGCGCTCGGTGCGACTTTCGACTGCGTTCGACAGCGTCACGCTGTACGGCCGCGATCCCGATCTGCGCCCGGATATCTACGGCAAGGTCGGAACATCCGGCGTTTCGATCTGCACGCTCGATGATGCCAAGAAGCTGTACTCGGGCTTCGACCTCAATCATCCGTCGACCTCGGTGTCGATGACCATCAACGGGCCTGCGCCGATCTTGCTCGCGTTCTTCTTCAACGCTGCGATCGATCAAGCGGTCGAGCAACACCTGCGCGATCATGGCCGGCTCGACGCGGTGCGCGCGTCGCAACGCGACCTCCCCGGCTATCAAGGCACGCTGCCGCTCGGCCACGACGGCCGCGGCTTGGGCCTGCTCGGCATCTCGGGAGCGGACGCGGTCGACGCTGAGCTCTATGCCGACATCGCAGCGAAGGCGCTCGCCCGACTGCGCGGCACGGTGCAGGCCGACATCCTCAAGGAAGACCAAGCACAGAACACCTGCATCTTCTCGACCGAGTTTGCGCTGCGCTTGATGGGCGACATGCAGGCGTACTTCATCGAGCAGCGCGTGCGCAGCTTCTATTCGGTGTCGGTGTCCGGCTATCACATCGCCGAAGCGGGCGCGAACCCGATCACCCAGCTCGCATTTACGCTCGCCAATGCGTTTACGTACGTCGAGCACTACCTCGCGCGCGGGCTCAACGTAGACGACTTCGCGCCGAGCCTCTCGTTCTTCTTCAGCCACGGGCTTGACGCCGAGTACAACGTGCTCGGCCGCGTCGCGCGCCGGATCTGGGCGATCGCGCTGCGCGATAAATACGGCGCGAGCGAGCGCAGCCAAAAGCTCAAGTACCACGTGCAGACCTCGGGCCGGTCTCTGCACGCCCAGGAGATGGCGTACAACGATATCCGCACCACGCTGCAAGCGCTCGCTGCGTTGCTCGACCGCTGCAACAGCCTGCACACCAACGCGTTCGATGAAGCGGTCACGACGCCGACCGAGGACTCGGTGCGCACCGCGCTGGCGATCCAGCTGATCGCGCAGCGCGAGCTGGGCTTATTGCAGAACGAAAATGCGCTGCAGGGCTCGTACCTGATCGAGCAGCTCACCGCCGCCGTCGAGCGCGCGGTGCTCGCCGAGCTCGACGCGATCTCGGAACGCGGCGGCGTGCTCGGTGCGATGGAGACGCTGTATCAGCGCAGCAAGATCCAAGAAGAGAGCTTGCTCTACGAGACCAAGAAGCATAGCGGCGAGCTGCCGATCATCGGCGTAAATACGTTCACGCGCGATCGCGAGCCGCAAGCCGAGCGCGGCATGAACGCGGTGCGCGCCGGCGAGGACGAGAAGCAAGCTCAGCTGGCAGAGCTGGCCGCATTCCATAATCGTCATCGAGAGGAAGCGCCGGCCGCGCTCGCGCGCTTGCAGGACGTCGCTCGCAGCGGTAGCAACGTGTTCGCTGAGCTCATGCGCACCGTACGACACGCCAGTCTTGGCCAGATCACCGAAGCGCTGTTCCAAGTCGGCGGCCGCTACCGTCGCGCGATGTGATGCGCTCGGCAGCCGTGATCCAACACGGCCCCGTGACGTTTCACGGACAAGCGCACGCGTACTGCGTGCTTACGGCTCGCCTCCGTTGAAAACGCGGCAGCAGACGCTGTGGCGCGGCGGTTGCAAATGAGCGCCACGCTATGCACGCGAATCACGAGCATCCGAGCATCGGCGACAACGTGGACATGGTCCTACCGGTGCTCGTGATCCTGCTCCTAGGCGGGATCGGTGTGTTGCTCGGCCAGCGGCCTGCCGCTTCAGCGCACCCCGCCTTCGCTTCGCAACCGCCCGCGCTCAGCGCGGCTCAACTACTAGATGGGCCGTGATCGAGTGGGCGATGAAGCAGTTGGCGTGCGCCTCGTGGTGCAAGCGCTCCAGCTCGTCGGGTGCGATCGTGCCGCCGCCCGCGAGCGTGACCTGCGGCCGCAACGTCACCTTGATGAACGCCGTCTGTCCCTTTTCGTTCTTGCCCATAATCCCAACCGCCTCGTCCTCGTAGCGATCGACCAGGTGCTTGGCCTGTGCCGCAAAGAACAGGAACCACAGCATGTGGCAGCTCGATAGCGAGGCCACGAACGCCTCTTCCGGGTCCACGCCGGCCGGGTCCGAGAACGGCGGCCGCACATTGCTCGGCGATGAGGACCCGAGCACCTCCGCCCCGCCATCGAACCGCCAGTGGTGCGCGCGGCTGTAACGGTTGTCGATGAAGGGCTGCTCCCCACGCTTCCAAGCGATCGTAGCGACGTGATCGGACATGGCCCGACTCTACTCCGGCTGGAGCTAGGTTGCCGCGGAGAGCAGCCCTAAGGCATGCTGCCGCCGTGGCCACACGCGTCGAGCTGCTCTCCCAGATCCCGCTGTTTGCCTTGATGGAGGAGCGCGAGCTGGCGGCGTTGGCCGAGCGGCTCGACGAGGTCGAGCGGCCGGAGGGCACGCCGCTGTTCCATGCCGGCGATCCCGGCGACGCGGCCTACGTGGTGCTCGAGGGCGAGGTCGAGATCTTCTTCAAGAACGCGACCGGCGAGCGAACGGTGCTCGAGACCATCAGGCCGGGCGGCTTCTTCGGCGAGATCTCGCTGCTCGACAGCGGTCCGCGCACCGCGTCGGCGCTGGGGTGCACGGCGTTGCGCTTGCTCGTGATCGATCACGACGATCTCGAGCAGTTCCTGATCGCGCGCCCCCAAGCCAGCCTGCACCTGCTCGCGGCCATGGGCCGCCGGCTGCGCGAGTCAAACCGGCTCTTGCGCGGCTCTGCGTCGCGCAACGTCAACATCGAGCACGAGGACAAGCGCTCGATGGTCCAGAAGGGCGCGGACTGGATCAGCGACTTCAGCGGCAGCTTGCCGTTCTTGTTCATTCACGTCGGCATCTTCACGTTCTGGATCGTGATGAACATCGAGCCGCTGGCGAGCTCGTCGATCGGGGGCTGGGACACTTACCCGTTCGGCTTGCTCACGATGAGCGTGTCGCTCGAGGCGATCATCCTCTCGGTGTTCGTGCTGCTCAGCCAAAACCGCCAGATCGCGCGCGACCGCGTCCGCAACGACATCGAGTACGACATCAATCTCAAAGCCGAGCTCGAGATCGCCCAGCTGCACGAGAAGTTCGACCAGCTGTACGAGCAGCTCCAAAAGCGGCTCGCCAACCTGGAGCGCGGCCAGCAGCACTCGCTGCCGCCCAAGGTCCGCGCTTAACCACGGTCGCCGACTTGACGCCCCGCGCGCCTCGGGCGTAGGGTGACGACACTTCAATGTCGACGAAGGTCTTCAGCCTGGTACTCGTAGTCGTACTGCTCGTTAGCAGCGCGCTCGGCTAGGCTCTTCGTCAACGCAAACGAAACCCTGCTGGGCGCGAAGCCAGCGGGGTTTTCTGCTTTTGGAGATCTTCGTTGGGCGCGTTTGGCAGGGCCGACCGAAAGGTGGCTCTTGCATGGATACGACCGGCGCTGACTATGTAATCCGTTTCTTGATCGAGCGCGGCGTGCGCCGCGTGGCGGGCATGCCGGGCGGCGCGATCCTGCCGCTGTACGATGCGCTCGCGCGGAGCGACCTCGCGCATGTGTTGGTGCGGCACGAGCAAGCCGCGGGCTTCATCGCGCAAGGCGCCGCGCGCGCTTCGGGTACGCCGCAGGTCTGCTTCGCGACGTCAGGCCCGGGCGCAACCAACCTGCTCACCGCGCTCGCCGACGCGAAGCTGGACTCGGTGCCGATCATCGCCATCACCGGCCAAGTGCCAACTAGCCTGATCGGTACCGACGCGTTTCAAGAGGTCGACATCGTCGCGGCCGCTAAACCTATGGTGAAACACGCCGAGCTGGTGCGCAGCGTGGACGAGCTACCGGAAGCGCTCGAGCGTGCGTTCGAGCTTGCGATGTCGGGACGGCCGGGTCCGGTGCTCGTCGACATCCCGAAAGACGTCCAGCAAGCCCGCATGCCACGCATGCTTTCTCCGCGTGCGCACACTCCGCGCCGCATCAGCACGCCGCCCGCCAGCGATGCGCAGATCGATCAAGCGATCGCCTTGCTCGAGGCGTCGCAGCGCCCCGTGCTGTACGTCGGCGGCGGGGTGATCCAATCCGGCGCGCACGAGCTGATCGCTGCGCTCGCGCGCGGCCAAGACCTCCCGGTCACGTGCACGCTCATGGGCCTCGGCGCGTTCGATGCGAGCGACCGCCGCTACCTGGGCATGCTCGGCATGCACGGCGCGCCGTTCACCAACTACGTGCTCCACGAATGCGACTTGCTGTTTGCGATCGGCGCGCGCTTCGACGACCGTGCGACCGGCAAGCTCAGCGAGTTCTGTCCGAACGCCAAGGTCATCCACGTCGATATCGATGCGCGCGAGATCGGTAAGCTCAGAAAGCCGTTGCTCGGTATTCAGCAAGACGCCAAGCAGTTCTTGCAGCAGTTGCTCGCGAAGCTGCCGTTTCGCTCACGGCCGGAGTATCGCGCGCACGTCGACGACCTACGCAGCAAACATCCGATGCCGCCGATCGACGGCCGCGCCCATCAAGTGTTTCGCACGCTCTCAGCCGCGCTCGAGCCCAGCATCACCGTCACGACCGACGTCGGCCAGCATCAGATGTGGCTCGCGCAGCACTTGCCGATCCAGCGTCCGCGCCAGCTGCTCACCTCGGGCGGCCTCGGCAGCATGGGCTTTGGTCTGCCTGCGGCGATCGGCGCTGCGCTCGAGACGCAGGCACGCGTGTGGTGCGTGACCGGCGACGGCTCATTGCTGCTCAACATCCACGAGCTCGCGACGCTCGCCGATCACGCGCTCGACGTCGCGATCATCGTGCTCGACAACCAACACTTAGGCCTCGTGCGCCAGCAGCAAACCTTGTTCTACGAAGAACGCTTGAGCGCCGCGGCCTTTGCGCGGCCGACGGACTTCGTCGCGATCGCGCGCGGCTTTGGCATCGCGGCCAGTCGCTTGCCCGACGTGGGAGTGATCGAGTCTGCACTACCCAACCTGCTTGCACAGCGCGGCCCGCGCCTCATTCACATCCCCATCCCAGCCCAAGACCTGGTGCTGCCCATGGTCGCGCCCGGCGCTGGCAACCATGAGATGGTCATGGCCCGCGCTCGCTAGTGGCGTATCCGTATACTGGTTGGGTATACACCCGAGCTCGAACCCGGACGTGTGCTAGCGCAATGCGATGCACCGTTCGCTTCGACCTAACATAAACGTTGTTGCGTTCTCCGCCATAGCGTTCGTGATCGGCTGCGCCGATGAAGCGGAGGCGCCGGCCGATGACGGCGGAAACCTGAGGCCCGAGATCGAGGCGTCAGTGCCGATGGAGGCCGGCTTTGACGCGGCGCAGGACGCCGCGAGCGATCTCGATTCAGGCTCGATTCATTCAAATCCGATTGATGCCGGTCCGATCGACTCAGACCTCGACTCAGGCCCGATCGACGCGACGATCAGCTGGCCACCGGATACGTGTGGTCTAAGCGCGTGCCCCGATCCGACTTCGCTCGGCGCAGCTCTTGGATTCCGTGATCTACGCGCATGCTGCGTCGGGGATCGTTGTGGCGTGACCGATACTTTGGCTTCCTGTCACGTCATCGATGTCGGCGCCTCGGACGAAGACTGCTTGGACGCGGACTTGAGCGCAGGCGATGGCGGCGTTGCGCTCGGTTGCTGCCGCTCCGACAATAGATGTGGCCACGTCGGCGAGACGCTCGGCTGCCATCGACTGATCAATGCCACCTGGGATTCGAAGCTCACGTCTTGCGACGGCCCACCGGCGGAAGTCCCCGACGGCCCCTTCATGTGTATAGACGGCGACGAGCGCCCTTGCACCTACGATTGGGAGTGCTGCGGCAATCGGTATGCGGTGCAATGCAGCCGGCCCTATTGGATCGGCGATGCCGGTCCGCCGATCTGCAACACCTGCCCCGATTGCTAGCGAGTCCCCGTTCAACGCACGCAGCGCACGCGTAGCGACTTGTCGCCGACATAGGTCGCGTAGACGAGAGCCATGTCGACCATCCAGTGGTTCTCGCCGTACGCGCTCTGCGTCCAGTACCAGTCGCCATTGAAGCCCGGAAACAGCACTCGGTCGATCAAGCGCTCCTTGGCGGACCAAGCGAGCGTCTTGAGCTCGCGCGTCCATGGCAGTCGCCAACCACCGCCCGCGAGCGACAGGCTTGCGCAGTAGTCGTGTGCCTCAGTCCACTTCATGCAGCCGACGGGCGGCTCGTTGTCGTTGCACAACGGCAGATCCATCGCGGGATCAGCCTCGGCTGGGACTTGCTGCCAGACCAGGCCGCAGCATGACGAGCTGACCGTGCCGTCGCCGTTGTCTTGATAGGTCGGCGCGTCGCACGTCGCATCCTCGCCGCACACGCTGCAAGCGGTGCGATCTTCCGGGTCGCAGAACCGGCACGCCGGTGATGCGAATTCAGACGGATCGCACTGCGCCGGCCCCGCGTCTGGGGTTGGCTCTTCGCCCGCGCTGCCCGCCGAGCCGCCTTCGGACGTCATGGTGCCACCCGCACCGCCGTTCCCGCCCGTGCCGCTCGTGCCGCCAATGCCACCCACGCCGCCGGTGCCTGCTACGCCTGCGGTACCGCCGCTGCCGCCAGCCCCCGCCGCGTTGTTCATCGGCGCCGAGTCCTCGCTGCACGCCATCAACAGCCACACGCCGAGCACGCTCGCGCCGATACGGAGCGACGACATGAAACCGATCTGCTGAGTCATCGAGATCCCCCTAAGTTGAGCTAAGCCCGGCGCGTTCTGACATGCGGCACCGACAAATGGTCTAACTAAATGAAGTACAAGGTCGTCAGCTTGTCTCCATGACCGTGGCCCGCATGCACATATGCAAATCGAGCGGAGCGCTGCTCGCGCTTTTTTTTACACTCGTGCCTTGGCGCGCAATGGCACAGCAAGCCGCGCCGATCATGCTCGAGGTACCGTGCATCACGCAGGCTGAGCTCGAGGCCCGCGTCCAACCGCTGTTGCCCGCTGCTTCAAATGCACCAAACGCCTTGCAAGGCGTTCAGGTACGGGTGCGCTCGGCCGAGCCTTCTCCGGAGCAAGAGGCTGAGATAGTGCTGCCCGCGCGCGCCGATCAGCCTGCGACCACCCGGACGCTGCGCGGCGAGAGCTGCGAGACGGTGATTGATGCCGCGATCATCGTGCTCGGGCTGTGGGTCTCGGAGTCGGCTCAGGCCGCGCCGCCGCCTGCGGCACCTCCACCTAAGCCCGTGCCACCCAAGCCAAGCGAGCCCGAAGCGGACGACGAGACCGAAATCGTGCACTGGAGCCTGACGCTCGGCGCCGCGGTCAGTCACGCGCTGCTGCCGAGCACTGCGCTCGGCGTGGAGCTGGGGAGCACGCTGTCCTGGCGCACGTTGACCCTCTCGCTCGGTGGACGGTGGTGGCCGTCGCAGCGCGATGCGCTCTCGTCCTCGCAGGTCGCGGCCGAGCTGATCGAAGGCGACCTGCAGATCGGCTGGTTGCCGCTGCAGCTCGGGCGTTTCGAGCTCGGGCCGGTCGCGGGCCTCGCGGTCGGCCAGCTGCAAGTCGCAGGCGTCGACGTCGAAGATTCCAGGCAGCACTTTCTGCTTTGGATGCGCTCGGAGCTCGCATTGCACGCCCGCTACCGCTGGTCGGGCACGCCGCTTGCTGTCTGGGCGACGGTCGGTGGGGCCGCCCCGTGGAGCCGGCCTTTGGCCGAAATTGGCGGCGAAGGCCGCCCGGTTTTCCAGCCGGCAGCGCTCAGCCCGTACGGTGCGATCGGCGTCGAGTGGGTGCTCCGGTGATTATTTTCGAGACCGCAGTGACGGATTCGATGCGCGCGTGCACTCAAGGGGGGGCCGAGCTTTGACCGCGCAAACCGTACCGATAGCGCCTGCAGCAGCACCGCGGCTCGACCGGCGCGCGCTCGCGGAGGCCTATGACCAGCACGCGCCCACCGTGTTCAGGCTGTTGCGGCGACTCGGCGTCGCGGAGGCCGCGGCAGCCGACGCGCTGCAAGACGTCTTTATGGTCGCTTGGCGCAAGCACCAAGAGTTCGAAGGCCGCTCGTCGGCGCGCACTTGGTTGTGCGGGATCGCGCTGCGCGTCGCGCGCGACTACCGGCGCGAGCGCGACCGGCGCCTGCGCGAGCACGATGACGTCGAGCTGGCGGCAGCGAGCCCGAGCCCGGAGCTGCAGGCTGCGCAGGCCGCAGCGCTTCGGCGGCTCGATATGTTGTTGGCGCAGATGAGCGAGCCGCTGCGCGAGTGTTTCGTGCTCGTGGAGGTCGAGCAGCTGAGCGCACCCGAGGTCGCTGAGCTGCTTCGCGTTCCAGTCAACACTGTGTATTCGCGCGTGCGGCTCGCGCGCGCTGCGGTGCTCGAGCAGATGAGCGCGGAAGGAGGCGGGTCCCGTGGCTAACGACCAACACGACGAGCTCGCGCGCTTGCTCGATCACGCCCGCGCCGACGCGCCGAGCGAGCAGCTGATCAGCGAGGTGCGCGAGCGTGTCATGACCTCCGTTGCGAGCACTCCAGGTGGCGGCGAGAGCATGTCGCCGCAGGCCGGCGTCGCAGCGCATGCCGCGCCCGCGCTACCTGTGAGCTGGACGTTGAAGCTGGCTCTCGGCGCAGTCGGCTTGGGCCTGATCACGACCGCGTATCTCGCACAACGAACCGCCGCACCCGAGCCGGCTCGCGCGCCGCAGGTCGAAGCGCCAGCTGCTCCAGCGATCGAGCCGCCGCCCGTTGAGCCGATCGCCCCACCCGAGCCGCCAGCGCCGCCCGCAGTGACAGCACCAGCGCCCGAGCCGCCAGTGCTTGCGCCACAACCCAAGAAACGCCCCATCGTGCGCGCCTCTGAGCCCGCGCCCGTGCCCGCGCCCGTGCCCGCTCCTTCTCCGCCCGCGATCTCCTCCATCGCCGAAGAGATCGCGCTCATCAAGGCTGCCATCGCCGCGCAGCGCGAGGGTCGCCCCGAAGAAGCGCGCGAAAAGCTCGCGGAGCACGCCCGCCGTTTCCCCGAAGGCCAGCTCGTCAGCGAACGCAAACGGATCGAAGCGCGTCTCGGGCAGTGACGGATTCCGCTGCCCGCTGCACCCATGCATCGAAGTTAGCTTCTCGAGGGGAGATCCACGATGCGGTATCGATGCTTATTTCTTACGGCTTTGCTCATCGGTTCGTCGACTACGGGCTGTGATGACCCGAGGGTCTACGTTGGCGACGACTCGGATGCGCTCACTGTGCTGTGCCGTCGCGGCGGTGACTGCGGCAAGGTCATGCACGCCGCTAACAAGCTAGACCTGCTGCTGGTCGTCGACGACTCGCAATCGATGGAGCAAGAGCAGGCCGCGCTCGCCGCAGAGCTGCCGCGCATGATGACCGCGCTGCTCACCGGCGACATCGATGGCGACGGCACGCCCGAGGTCGCGCCGGTCGAAGACATTCACGTCGGCGTGGTTTCGACCGACATGGGTCTCGGTGAGCTGGACGGAGTGGTCGAGAACTGCAGCGGCCTCGGTGACAACGGAGCGCTCCTAGCAGGCGGCGAGGGCATGGCCGAGTGCTCGCCGCCACCTCACAATTTTCTTCAGTACGATGCCGACTCCCCGCACGACAACGCAGCGGCCGAGCTCGGTTGCTTGGCCTCGCTAGGGATCAAGGGCTGTGGCTTCGAGCAGCAGCTCGAGTCCGCGCTCAAGGCGCTTACCGACGAAGACGACTGCTCGAGCCGCGACTATTCGCACTTCGCTCCCGGCGCATCGTCAAGCGGTCTGAACACGCGCTGCCACTTCGAGAGTATGCGCGGTGAAGCCAGCAACATCTACGCCACGCAACGCTACGTCGACGGTCTGCGCGCGTTGCGGCCCGACCACGACAACTTGGTGTTCTTCGGTGCCATCACCGGCGTTCCTCTGGCGCCAGTGTCCGCGGACGAGCTCGCGAAGATCGATTTCGCCGACGACGCCGAGCGCGATGCGTTCTACGACGATTTGCTGGCTCATCCCGACATGCAAGAGAAGGTCAATGACATGGGCACGCCCGATGTGCCGGAGGACGACGGGATCGCTCCAGTCTGCTCGGTGACCAACGGCCGAGCGTATCCTGCGCGTCGCATCGTCGAGGTCGCGCGCGGCTTCGGCTCGAACAGCATGGTTCAGTCGATCTGCCAGGAGACTTTCGCATCTGCGATCGAGCCGATCCTGCAGCGTATGGCAGCGTCGTTCAGCGGCGCATGCGTCAACGCAGCCATCGATCGAAGCGATAACGGGAAGGTCGCATGCGACGTGCTGTGGCGCCTCCCCGACGTCAGCGTGGCAGGCGTGCCCGCGACTTGCGACGACGCGAGCTTCCTGAGCCGAGCAGGCGAAAACCGGCCGGCAAATGTTTGCCGCGTCGCGCAGCTGCCGAGCGATGACGGCGCCCCAGTGGGCGACGGTTGGTACTACGACGACTTCTCGGAGCGCACGCGCTGGTGCGACGGCGAGACCAAGCAAGCGATCGTGTTCACGGGCGAGGCTCGCCCGCCGTCCGAAGTCACCATCCTGATCGACTGCGATTGATAGGAAATCGCCTCGGGCAGTGACGGATTCCGCTGCCCGCTGCACCCATGCATCGAAGTTAGCTTTCTTCGGGAGATTCACATGCCGCTTCGGTCCCTATTCACCACGTGCCTGCTGTTCGGCGCATCGCTCGCAGCCTGCGGAGACCCGACGATCTACGTAGGCAAAGACTCGGATGACCTCACGGTCCTGTGCCGCCGCGAGGGCGAGTGCGGCAAGCTGATGCACGCTGCCAACAAGCTCGACCTCTTGCTGGTCGTCGATAATTCGCAATCGAACCAGCAAGAGGAAGCGGCGCTCGCGGCGGAGCTGCCGCGCATGATGAACGCCCTGCTGACCGGCGACATCGACGGCGACGGCACGCCAGAGGTCGCGCCCGTCGAAGACATCAACGTCGGCGTCGTGTCGACCGACATGGGCCTGCCGGGCCTCGAAGGGGTCGTCGAGAATTGCAATGCCTTGGGTGACGACGGCGCGCTCATGACAACCGGGGGCTTCGAAATGACGGAGTGCTCGCCGCCAACCGACAATTTCCTTCACTACGACGCAGATTCGCCGCGCGACGACGCAGCCGCCGAGCTCGGTTGTTTGGCTTCGCTCGGGATCAACGGCTGTGGCTTCGAGCAGCAGCTCGACGCCGCGCTCAAGGCGGTTACACCGTCTGATAGCCCGATCGAGTTTCTGAGCCTGGGCGCCACTCTGGTGCCCGGTGGACACGGCGACACGATCAACGCGGGCTTCTTGCGCAACGATCCCAACGACCCGTCCCTCATCGCCGTCATCTTGATCACCGACGAAGAAGATTGCTCGAGCCACAACCTTTCACACTTCGTGCCCGGTGCGTCCCCCAATGGGCTGAACACCCGCTGCTATTACGAGGGCCAGCGCGGCGCGGAAAGCAACCTCAACGCCACGAAACGCTACGTCGACGGCCTGCGCGCGCTGCGACCGGACCACGATAACTTGGTGTTCTTCGGCGCGATCACGGGTGTTCCGCCTGCGGCGGTGTCTGCTGGCGAGCTCGCCGACGTGGACTTCGCCGACGACGCCGAACGCGATGCGTTCTACGACGACTTGCTCGCTCATCCCGACATGAAGGAGAAGATCAACGACATGGGCACGCCCGACGTTCCGGAGGACGACGGAATGGCTCCGGCCTGCAAATCGGCCAATGGCACGGCGTATCCCGCGCGCCGCATCGTCGAGGTCGCGCGTGGCTTCGGCTCGAACAGCATGGTTCAGTCGATCTGCCAGGAGAGCTTCACCTCCGCGATCGAGCCGATCTTGCAGCGCATGGCTGCGTCGTTCACCGGCGCGTGCATCAACACGGTGGTGGGCCGCGACGACGACGGCAAGGTCGCGTGCGATGTGCTGTGGCGTTTGCCCGCCGAGAGCATGGAAGGCGTGCCCGAGAGCTGCGACGACGCGAGCTTCTTGAGCCCGGCAGGCGACGGTCGGCCCGCTAACGTCTGTCGCGTGGCGCAGCTACCGAGCGATGACGGCGCGCCGGAAGGTGACGGCTGGTATTACGACGACTTCTCCGAGCGCACGCGCTGGTGCGAGGGCGATACCAAGCAGGCGATCGTGTTTTCGGGCGCCGCAACGCCCCCTGCCGCAGTCACGATGCTGATCGACTGCGCGCAATGAAATCGCCCGAAATGCGCTAGGCCACTCGCCTCCGGCGTTCCGTGTTAGAGACGGCACACCGGAGGCGATGCCCATGTTTCGATCGCGGTTTCTCGAGCAGGCTGCGCTGATCTTCGTGCTCGGCGCAGCGGCGTGCGTGACCTCGCCGCGCAACAACGACTCGGTCGCCAGCAAGCAAAGCGTGGTGACGTTTCAGGGCGCAGGTGCCGAGCCGTCGAAGCAGGTTCGACTCGAGGCCTCGAGCTCGGCTGCCGGACCATTCGTACAGATCCCGAACGTCGGCGCGTCGACGTCGCTCTCGCCGACCTACAACGTCCCGATGTCCGGCGGCTCGTTGCTGCCGCTGTACGGCTTCACGTTCACGACGCCGATCCCCACCGCGTACTGGCACGCGCTGCGCGGTCAGTGCGCGACCGCGGAGACGTTCGTGCGCGTGCGCGAGGGCGCCTCGATGTACTACCGCACGTTCGAGAAGAACATGTCGCCGAACACCTGCATTCAGGCCAAGCTGAATGCCGGTTTTCCGCCGGGCGAAGCGTTCGAGGCGTGCACCTCGCCCGACAGCCCCGTCATCCGCTTGACCGTCGGCGGCACGACCACCGTGCACGTCGGCGACGTCGTGATCGACGATGCCGCGGACGTCGCCGCGCTGGTGTGCGTCAAAGAGATCCAAGGCTCACTCCTGGTCACGGCCAGCGCGCCCAAAGCGATCTCGCTGCCGAGCTTGGAGCGCGTCACCGGCGACGTCGAGCTCGTGTACACGAGCTACCTGCCGGATCCGCCGCCGATGGCCGCTTCGTATCAAGCGCTGCGCTGCGGCGCGACGCATTGGGTCACCGCCGACGTCCGCAGGTTCAATATGCCGCTGTTCACCGAGGTCGGCGGCGACCTCACGCTGCGCCAAGAAGGCTCGTTCTCGGGCAATGTGTCGACGCAGCCGATCGATCTGCACCTCAACGCGCTCACCTCAGTGGGCGGGGATCTAAGCATCGAGATCTTTCAGTTCGGCGGCTCGCCGTGCGGGCTCACCGCGGTCACTGACCTTCCGAACGACGTCACCCTCATCTTCCACGCCGGTGAGGTCGGCAGCGTGGTCAGCGGCCTGATGCCCGCGGTCACCGAGGTCGGCGGCACGCTCACGATCAACGGCGGTCACAACGCCCTCGGCAACCCGCTCGGTGCGGTGACTCAGGTCGGTGCGCTCAGCATCACCAAGGTCCCCGGGCTGAGCAACTTTCATTTCCCGTTGCTCACCGACGTGCTCGGGCAGGTGTACCTCGAGGGCCTCGGCATCGGTGGTAATCCGAGCGGCCTCGCGCACGTCGGCTCGCTGGTCGTCGTCGACTCGACGTACACGTCATTGCAGCAGATCGGCGGTCCGTCGCTGATCATCGACTCCGCGCTCGAGCTCAACGACAACCCCTTCCTGAGCGCGCTGCTCAACATGGGCTCGAGCAAGGTCACGCTCGGCTCCACCGCGAGCTTCACGCTCGCCGCCAATCCCGCCCTGCCCGCGAGCCAAGTCTGCGGCTTCGTGACGTTCGAGCAGGGCATTGGCTGGAGCGGGCCGAGCAACCTCGGCGGAACGACCTGCCCGTAGCTCATGCTGAGGTTTTCTCGCTACGCGGTGTGCGTCGTGCTGCTGATCGGCTGCTCGAGCGGTAGCGGCGATGAGCCGCCGCCGCCGCCGTACGTGCCTGCGCCTTGTCAGCGCGACCTGCCCGAAGCCACCGCCTTCATCGCCATGCCCGACACGCAGTTCTACGCGTGCGCGTACGACGAGATCTTCGAGGCGCAGACGCGCTTCATCGCCGACAACGTAGCGTCGATGGGCCTCGGCATCGTCGTGCACACCGGGGACATCGTCGACACCAACAATGAAACGCAATGGGACGTCGCGTCGCAGGCGCTCCACGCGCTCGACGGCCGCGTTCCGTATCTGCTCGCACCCGGCAACCACGACATCGACGCGGCGCGCAACAGCCTGATCGATCGCTACTTCGCGCCAGCCGATCTCGACAACGCGGGCTGCGCTCAGCTCGGCTTCAAAGATCTCGGACGCGTCGAAAACTCATTCGCAGTCATCGAGCTGCGTGGCGAGCCGTGGTTGTTCGTCGGCCTCGAGTTCGCGCCGCGCGACGCGGTGATCGATTGGGCCAACGACGTGTTGCGCGAGCACCAAGACTTGCGCGCCGTGCTGTTCACCCACGCGTACCTCTACGCGGACGAGGAGCGCTACGACCGCGCGATTCAACCGCTGCAGCCGTATCACCCCGATAGCTACGGCGTTACGCCCGACCAAGGCATCGGCGACGGCCAAGACATCTTCGAAGCGGTGGTCGAGCCGAATGAGAACGTGCGGCTCGTGCTGTCCGGCCATGTCATCCCGGACGGCACCGCGCGCGCGACGCGTCACCGCGGTTCGGGCAGCGTCGTGCACGAGGTGCTCGCCAACTATCAGGCCTGCGACAGCTGCCCGTGCGAGCGCGTCGAGGGCGGCGGCGGCTACCTGCGGATCATCGAGCTCGACGAGAGCGGCGACAGCCTGCACGTCTCGACGTACTCACCGCACCTCGAGCACTCATTGACCGACGCCGAGAACGACTTCGACCTGCCGCTCTGATCAGCGCGCTCACTTGAGTGATTCGCCGATGTTATCGAGCAGCCATCCCGTGCCCTGCTCGCGCGAGCCCGCGTCGTCGTAGCCGTCGAGGAACACGCCATGCTCGGTGACGGTGAGCTGCGTGCCCG
>Ga0193752_1002127_pt1 | contig 15268 bp, 14 predicted proteins | sample H1c1metaG_FD_144924 | JGI IMG/M metagenome (GOLD analysis project Ga0193752, IMG submission 144924) | Soil microbial communities from a riparian zone of the East river system, Colorado, United States - H1c1 | ecosystem: Environmental > Terrestrial > Soil > Riparian zone | place: USA: East River... | reverse complement strand
CCAGATGATGGAATAGACCTCAGTCGCTTCGATGTTGTCTTTGCCGCCATTTCCATTGGTGATCAGCACCGGGTGATAATCCTGCGCCACAGCGATACTTCCATGAGAACCTTTGATGAGCGTTGCATCAAGTGGAATCACATCCATCACGTATCTGAGTCCCGTTTTCTTCCTCAGCAATTTGTAAGCCGCCCTCGCCTTGGAGGTCATGAATAATTCAACGGGGTCGTAGCCAGGCTTTTTATGAATGTCAACTGCCCGCGCGTAGTCTGGCGCCAGGGCATCATCCTCCCAGAAATAATAGGTAAACCAGGAATTGTTTTCCGCCATCAAAACAAAGTCACCCGAACGTTCATGATTAATGTGATAGGTCTGTTGTTCTTCCTTGTTCAGCACCAATGCCACCCCGGGGATCGTCCTGAGAAAAAGCTGCACCTCCTCTTCGAGTGAGGGTTCATTGAGGTAGATATGGGCCACCTGGTGATCAGCAACTGCGAACGCCTTTGAAGCACCGGCATCGAGCAATTCAAGACCCCTTTCCACCCGGATAGCGAGCATTCCTTTTTTGCGCAGATAGCGGTTGAGATGAATGGGAGTATTCACTGGCCCGATACCATATTCCGAGAGTAAAATAATTCCCGCAGTTTTGGATTCGTAATAAGTTACCAGGTCTTCGACAACCTTGTCAACCTCCAGTAGAAAACTGCTGATGGAAGGCAGCCCGGGCCCAAATTTTTGCAAACAATAATCAAGATGCGGCAGGTAGATCAGCGTGAGTGTAGGGTCATATTTTTTGTCGGTGATGATCGAAGCGTCTGCGATCCATTTGGTGGAACTGATGTCGGCTCCCGGTCCCCAGAATTTGAACAATGGAAACTGACCCAGTTGTTTTTGTAGTTCATCCCTAAGGCCGGCGGGATATGTGTAGCAGTCGGGAATCTTCCTGCCATCAGCCAGGTAATTGGGGCGGGGTGTAGCAGAATAATCGGCTGTTGAATACATGTTGTACCACCAGAACATGTTGGAGACCGTGAAGGCGGGATCGGCTTTTTTCGCCCTGTCCCAGATCTTTTCCTGTTGAACCAGTTTATTAGACTGTTTCCAGAATTTGACTTCTGCGTCGGTACGATCGTACCAGCCATTGCCCACGATCCCTGTTTCAGCCGGCCATTTGCCCGTGAGATAAGTGGATTGAACCGAAGTGGTGACGGCAGGCAGCATGGGTTTGATGCGTCTCAGTTTTTTGCCGCCAAGGTATTTTGTAATGAAGGGGGTGAATTCCCCAATGAGGGAAGACGACAATCCCACGATATCGATGACAACGGTCTTCTTCATTTTTCAAATCATTTAGTAAGTAGCTCCTTCACAAATTCAACTTCGCGTATGATCGACTCCGTTAGTGGCAATCGCATCTCTGCCGGAATCACTTCCCAGGTATAGGTTTCGATTTCCAGTTGATCGGTAAAGGGCTGTTCCCGAAGTATTTCGAGTACCCGGACGATGTCCTGGCGTGTCGATAGGAGCAATTCATAACGGTCGACAAAGATCGGAACATGAAAATGCGCACGCCACTCTACGGATGGCGTAGCGGCCGCATTGGCCAGCGCCTCGGGCAGATCCCCGTACCGGATCATGCTGCCATCAGCCTGACGGGCGACCACCTGATGCAGGTAGGTGGGTTCATTGAAACGCGAAAAGGCATCGGCGACCGCATTCCTGCCTTCCTGATCGGTGGGAAAATTTCCTTTCAGGGCTGCGCTGATCTGAATCTTCCCCGTTTTGATCCGGAGTTTCTTCAACCTTTCGACCTGGGCAAGGTGGTCCTCAAACCCAACTGCATAGTGACAGATGTCGTAGCAAAGCCGGATATGATCCCTGATGATGATGCCGGAAGCCCCTGCATTGACGCCTAGCTTCTCCTGCAGATACATGGTTCCAAGTGGAAGCAGGTAGAGCATGTACCAGTCCATAAATTCCGTTCCGTTACCAAGCATTCCGTCTGGTTCCGGTTCAATGTCGATGTGGATCAGTTTTCCCGTATTTTTCTGTATCTGGATCAGGTGATCCATCACCTGCAATAGGTTTACAGTGGAGTTTTTGAACACATCGGTTTTCCTGCTTGGCGAATGCCAGAACCTGTAAGACAAGGGAGAGGTGGAGATCCCGCCGTGCATACCTTCCGGAAGCAATTGTACAAGGATGTCGGCTAACCGTATTGTATAATCGACACGCAGCGGGGAGAGCCAGTCGGGAGAATGAACATGGTCCTTGACTACGGTATTGTGGAAACCGCCATAAGGAAAGCCGTTCATGGTGAACACATAGCAATTCTCCTCTTTCAGCCACGACTGAAAGCCCTGCAGCTGCTCCGCCTTTATCAGTTCCAGGCTTGCCTCATTTGACAAACGCAAACCGATGCCAAAGGCAATGTCGGGAGCCACGTGTTTTTTTATCGCCGGTATATGTTCCTTCAGCCGGGCAAAATGATCCGTCCAGCTTTCGCCAGCATGTATGTTGCTGCAATACGTCAGATGTCCGGCAGATGTTAACATTTATTTCTTTTAGAAATTATTCCTGATCCACGTGCTGGATTTGATCAGAAGATCAGTATCCAGTTCATGCACTTCAGTGCCATGTCCTATTGCATCGAGGAGCATGATCGTTAGCCTGCCGCCCAGGTGTTCCCTGAATTCATTGAGTCCCTTCAGCACAGGGCTCTGCTGGTGGTCAATATTCATTAAGTCATGCTTAACCGGCAATCCAACTGCAAGCAAAACCTGTATGATGTCCCTTGCAACCGCTTCGCTCAGCCTTCCCGAGATAAAGGAATAGGCAGTGTCGAGTGCGATACCCATCGCAACGGCTTCACCATGCCTGACCGTGAAATGGCTCAACTGTTCGGTTTTATGCGCGCTCCAGTGCCCAAAATCAAGCGGCCTTGAAGAGCCGAGCTCGAAGGGATCTCCAGAAGCGATGTGATCCAGATGCAGACCCGCACATTTCTTCACCAGGTATTTCATCGACTCTCCATCCCTGGACCTGAGTAAACCCGCCTTCTCCTTCAGCCATACGTAAAAATCTTTGTCCTTGATCAGGGCAACTTTAACCGCTTCGGATATCCCTGCCCGCCATTCTTGATCATCAAGTGTTGTCAGAAAATGAAAGTCGTTGAACACCGCCACGGGAGGGGCGAAGGTGCCAAGAAAATTTTTCTTATTGGCGTAATTGATGCCATTTTTCACTCCAACGCCCGAATCGTTTTGTGAAAGCACGGTAGTTGGTATTCTGATATGCCTGATACCACGGTGCGACACAGCAGCAGCATAACCGACAAGGTCCAGGATGGAACCTCCGCCAATCGCGACGATGAACGATTGCCTGTCGATGCCAGCCTGATCCACCGTGTCAACAAGTTCGTAAAATAAAGGAGCTGAATTTTTGGCACTTTCTCCACCGGGCATTACCTTAATTTCCTCCACAAGTGAATACCCTGCCTGTCCCTTCAAATAGTCCTTTATCTGACTGGTCAGATCCGGATGCCGGAGATATACCAATGAATCGATCACGAAGAAGATCTTTCTGACCGTATCGGACGGCTGCGAATTCAGAAAATTTCTGAATACAGGATTGTTCTGATCGAAAAGGTGTTCGGTAAAAAAAACTTTATAGTCGAATCTGACACTGAACGATTGCTGTAAATAATCCATTACTGATAGTACAAAGACTTAACCCGATTAGAATCGATAAAATTAAGGAATTGACAAAAGAAAGCCATCAGGTGACGGCAAATACTTTGGCGATGATGATGGAAAGTGGTAAGAGCAATACGATCAACAGGGCATAGGGAATGGCGCCAAAAGCGGCTGCCCATCCGGCATTCATCAGGATCAGCCCGAGAACCGCCATTTTTACCGCTTCGCCGATCCTGGGGCCTTCCGGATTCTGCATGGCTTTGATCAGGGGGAGAAAGATCATGACGCCGAAGACTGCGATAAAAGGTAATGTCTTTGCTAGCTGCTGATTGCTGTACGCGACCGTTGCGATGGCAACCAGCACTACAAAATACAGGACGCCCGCAAAACTGATGATCCGCTTGCGGCCGCCATGAACCTCACCACGGGAGATCATGGTGATGGCCGCAATGTAGATCAGAGGAATGATCCCAAGTTCCCAGAACATCCCCGGCGTGTCTGTAATGATGGTCATTCCCAGCAATAGATTCAGTCCCCGGCACACGCCCATATTCAGCGGGCCAAGTAATGGGTGGTGCTTTCCGAATTTATCATAGACCAACGCCGCTATTGCAATCCCCGCGGCTATAAAAAAAGATATGGAAAAGAAATGATGGGGCTGAACAAAGCCAGCGAACAAAACACCTGCCAACAGAAGCGCCGATCCAAATCCAGCCGCGAAATTTTTGCTGATGAGTCCTGAAGGGATCGGCCGTTCCGGTCTTTCGACTTTATCGATATCGGCATCAAAAACGTCATTCATCACCACACCGCCTCCATACAAACAAGCGGTTGACAATAACAGGAGAATGAATGGTGTTGGGCTTGTCGTTTGCCCGTAGAGGTTAGTGAAGTATCCTGAAATCGCCATACCGGCCAATATATCAGAAAATGCCGTGATGATATTGGCAGGCCGCATCAAACGCAATAAACCCATCAGCTTCTTCACGGAAACTTATTTGATGATGAGTGAATCCTTGTCTATCCGGGGTTGTTGTCCGCCCCTGAGGATAGTGTTGCCACTAAACTTCTGGCTTTGGTCCACTCCCGCAACTACTGCGAAATCGGCCTCGTCGATCTGCCCGCTTTTTCCAAACGCGGTGATCGCATTCTGATAGGTGACCAGGCGTATCGCGTCGTCGTTGATACCACGGGCCTTCATCAGGGCAGCCGTTTTTGGTACGGCAAGCGGGTCGCTGATTCCCCAGTCCGCCGCTGAATTGATCATAATCCTTTCAGGGCCGTATTGTTTCACCACATCTACCATTCGTTCATTGCCCATTTTGGTAAAAGGATAGATCGTGAACGCGGCCCAGAAGCCCCTGTCCAACACTTCCTTTACCGTTTCTTCATTGTTGTGATCAACGATCACCATTTCCGGTGAGAGACCATGTTCATCGGAAATATCCATACTCCTGGTAGTGCCTTTCTTCTTGTCCCGGTGTGGGGTATGAATCTGAACAGGCAGGTCGGTTTGTTTCGCCAGTTCGAGCTGAAGCCGGTAATACTTGTCTTCGGCGGCGGTCTGGTCATCAAACCCGATCTCGCCAACACCTACAACGCCTTCCTTGCTTATAAAAAGAGGGAGGATTTCCATTACCTGTTCGGCAAGGGCTTGATTATTTGCTTCCCTGGAATTCAGACCGATCGTACAATAATGTTTGATGCCGAATTGTGAGGAGCGAAATCTTTCCCAGCCGATCAGACTGCTATAATAATCCCTGAAACTATCCAGCCCGGTTCTCGGTTGTCCGAGCCAGAAAGCTGGTTCAATGAGGGCCACAACACCCGCATCGGCCATAGCCTGGTAATCGTCGGTAGTACGCGAGGTCATGTGAACATGAGGATCGAAAAACCGCATGCCACTGATCTGCCCCAGATAGCTCGTGTCGCGGCTAGCTGGACTCAGATCCTGTTCTGTGAAATTATTGCTGCAGCACATATTCAGAGGATTTATCCGACATCTTTTTCCAGGACAGTTTACCTGATTCGATAGCGGCTTTCAAATTTTCGTGTTGATCCAGCCAGGAGCTGGCTTCGGGATAGGATGAAGCCGAACAGGCCAGGGCCGCGGCTTCGAGATCATGGGAATTACCCGTTTTTTCCAGGCGGAGAATATTTTCAAAAAGATCTTTATTCAAAAAAAGACCCAGACAGCGCCAGAGCTGGGGATTCACAGGGCGATGCGCAGACCATCGCTCATGTGCATAGTCAGACAGTGTATTGGCAAGATGAAGATTGGTTCTCTTGTCCAACCCGATAATCCTGTCGATGGGCTTTTCTGTAAAAAATGCTTTCAGCACCAGTTGATTCCATGCAGGTTCGTCGAGATTTTCAGAAGGATAGGGATTATTGCACATAATGGTCTCAAGCACATCGCTAATATTGTTCCTGATTCCCTCACTGCAACGGTTCACCCATAATTCAGGAAAAGCCAGCAGGGGCAGAGCGGAATAAAGGGCAACCAACTCGTTCACTGCTGCTGCCTGAAAAAGACCGTCGATGGATTGAAAATAATTGTCCTTGTCTGTCACCGGCAGTTGTAAAAGCAACCAGACCCTGGCCAATCTGTCTACGGTCCATCCGCTGATATCCAGGCCTGGCCTGGATGATTCGATTTCGCTTGCCTGTGACTCGTTAACAACTATCGGATTGCGACCGGTTTTCCGGGGAACCAGCGCAAATGTGGAAGTAAGGTTTTCTGTCAGGCCATTCACCGACCCTTCTGTGAGCCAATCCCAGCCACCCGGGGCGGCATGGGCAATGATCAGTTCAGAGAAGATCGATTGTAAGTTTTCGTGCTGATAGTAATACATGAGTTCTCCTTTTCTTGCACAGGGATCTATATTCTGCGAAGTAACATCAAATTAAAATATAATACTTTTCAAATTTCGGGCAGGGATTTTTAATTTCAGGCATCTGATTATACTATGCATATTGTCTTAATCATACTTAACGTAATCTTCTGTATTGCCTTCATCTGGTTTGCAAAGTTTAATCTCAACGACAGTGATTCCTGGCTTTGGGTACCCATCTATCTGGTGGCAGCTGCGCTTTGTGGACTAGCCGCCTTCAACATCTATCTTCCCGCAATTTCCGTTGCCGCTGTCGCCTTTTATCTTATCTATGCAATTATTCTGTTCTTTGCCAAAGACGGGGTGAAGGACTGGATAACAAAATACAGGATGGAACACATTGCAGAGACCATGCAGGCAACAAAACCTTATATTGAGAAGACAAGAGAGTTTTTCGGGTTGCTGATCATTTCAGCAGCACTGATAATTAATCTGATTGTTCATCATGAGTTTTAATAAAACTTATCTATCGGTTATCGCAGTTCTCGGGTGGTTTGGTCTCATCGCCCAGCTCTATCTTATCATCGACAACCGCGTAGTGTCCGTACCGGCAACGCTTCTGCGCTTCTTCACGTTTTTTACCATCCTCGTCAATATCCTGGTTACCGCCTGTTGCACCACCCTGGTTTCACCCAAACCGGGTCCGATGACTAATTTCTTCTCACGCCCGGGCGTACTGACCGCGATCGCCGTCTACATCACGGTTGTTGGACTGGTTTATAACATTATTCTGAGAACCCTCTGGGACCCTCACGGTCTGCAACAGTTTGTTGACGAGATCCTACACACTGTGATTCCACTACTTTTTTTGTTTTTCTGGATCATCTGGGTGCCCAAAACCACACTAAGGTTGAGAATGATACCCGGTTGGTTGATCTTCCCCGCTGTTTATGCTATTCTGGTACTCATACTGGGTAAACTCACCGGCCACTATCCTTATCCATTCCTGAACGTCAACGAACTGGGCTTCACCCGAGTCGTCCGAAACAGCGGCTGGCTGGTGTTACTTTTTCTCATTTTTTCGCTCCTTACCATCGCCCTGGCCTCCATCCACAGGAAAAGACAGGCCTGATCTGCTGGCATTATTTTTTACCTGGTTATGAAAATGATAACCATGACAAATCCCGTTATACAAAAAAAGCATGCGCTCGTCACCGGTGGAACGAGTGGGATTGGGTATGAAATTGCCAGGCTGCTGGCCCGCGATGGCTATGACCTGATCCTGGTGGCCCGGTCGGCAGAAGGCCTGCAAAACGCGGCCCAGGAACTTCAACTGGAAGGGGGGTTGGTGAGCACGATTTCAAAAGACCTGATGGTACCCGGCGCCGCCGGAGAACTATTTGAAGATATTAAGACTGCGGGCATTACCATTGATATCCTGGTGAACGACGCGGGCCAGGGGGAGTGGGGGAAATTCACCGAAACGGACCTCGATCGGGAAATCGACCTCATCCATCTGAATGTGATCGCACTCACCAGCCTGACCAAATTCTTCCTTAAAGAAATGGTTGTCAGGGGTGAAGGCAGGATTCTGCAGCTGGCTTCCTCGCTTTCAAAGGTGCCATCGCCCTACACCGCCGTTTATGCGGCCACAAAGGCATATGTATTCTCGCTTACCGAGGCCCTTGTTCAGGAACTAAAGGGCACAGGAGTCACCATAACCGCCCTGCAGCCAGGCGCCACCGACACAGACTTTTTCCACAAGGCCGGAGCCCAGGGATCAGTCGTTTACAGGGAATCGGACCTGTATGATCCAGTTGAAGTTGCAAAGGCGGGTTATGCCGGTTTGCTCGAGGGCAGGGACAAAGTAGTTCCGGGGAGGAAAAATAAGCTCGAAGGGGCGATGGGCGCACTGCTGCCTGATACGGCCGTTGCGGCCAATATGGGCAATCAGATGAAACCCAGCGAAGAAGCTGAGGGCAGAACCTTTAGTCATCACCTTCCATCCCGAAAAGAGCGAGAAAGGATCAAACGGGAGTCCGGTAAACAAACGGGTGATGTGGATCAGCACGAAGGACATTTTCATGAAGCCCACTAAGGACCCGAGTTCATCAACGCAATAAATATGTATGGCTACTAAACCGGGAAAAAACAGACCAGGAAGTTTTTTTAGGCTCAAGGCGACAAGAACAGTCCTCATCGTCGTTGCAATATTGATAATAATCAGACTGATCCTTCCCTATGTGGTTCTCCATTATGCCAACAAGACCCTGGCCAATGTGCCGGGTTATTACGGTCATATCGAGGATATTGATCTTTCGTTGTACAGAGGAGCATATCAGATCGATTCCATCTACCTGAATAAAAAAGACAGCTCAACGGGCAAGCAGACGGATTTTTTTAGCGCCGGAAGAATTGATCTGTCAGTAGAATGGAAAGCCCTGTTTCATGGGTCACTTGTAGGTGAGCTCGAGTTAGATCGCCCCTCGCTTATTTTCACTAAAGACAAAACAGAGTTGGGCGATGTAAAGAAAGACACGAATGATTTTCGCCAGGTGCTCGACAAGTTCATGCCATTAAACATAAACAGGTTCGAGATCAGGAATGGAAGACTTCGCTATGACGATCACGGGTCAAAGCCAAAGGTGGATTTAACGATGAAGGAAATTTATGTGCTGGCAAAAAACCTTAAGAATTCATACGACAGCACCCAATTACTACCAGCTTCTGTTACGGCGAGCGCCAGGGCCTATGAGGGCACACTGGATCTGAACATGCGCCTGAATCCGCTAGCGAAAGTACCAGTGTTTGATCTCAATGCGGAGCTGAAGAACACCAACCTGGTGCTATTGAATGATTTTATGCAGGCCTATGGGAATTTTGATGTGAACAAAGGGCGGTTTGGGTTGTATACTGAACTGGCGGCCAAGGACGGGAAGTTCGAGGGTTATGTGAAGCCGGTTATCAAAGACCTTGATGTAAGAGGCAAGGAAGACAAAAAAGACAGCTTCTTTCATAAAATCTGGGAGTCGCTCGTGGGAGCGGTAGGCGTGGTTTTCAGAAACCAGAAGAAAGACCAGATTGCAACAAGAGTGCGCCTCGAAGGAAGTTTCAAGGATCCCAAAACAAACACCATCGATGCCATCTGGGAGGTGTTGAGGAACGCATTTATTCAGGCCCTGGTGCCCAGCGTCGACAACCAGATCAATATCGCTTCATTGGATAAGGACGAAAAGAAGGACGACCGGAACCTGATTCAGCGCATATTCAATGGAAACAAGGATAAGAAAGAAGAAAGAAGGGAGAAAAGACAGGAAAGGAAGGAACGAAAGAAGAATGATAAATAGAGCGGTATATTCATCAATACCGCTGATGACTTGAAAGACAAAAGGGCATTCTAATGAAATACAATGAATTAATATGAGCGGTTCCGTCGGGAGATTTATGAAAAGAATTCCAAAAGTCTTACTCACCACTTTCAAAAGTTTTTCGGAAGACAAGGGGCTAAAACTTAGTGCGGCACTCGCTTATTATACGGTCTTTGCCATGGGCCCCTTGCTGCTGCTGCTGATATCGGTAGTAGGATTTATTTATGGGAAGGATGCTACAGAGGGCAAGGTGTTTAACGAACTCAATGGGCTGCTCGGTAATTCTGCGGCAGCGCAGATCCAGGAGATCATCAAGAACATCGAATTGTCGGGTCAGACAAATTTCGCGCTGGTCATCAGCATTGTTACACTGATCATCGGCGCAACGAGTGTTTTTATAGAGATCCAGGATTCAATAAATATGGTATGGAAACTCAAGACCAAGCCAAAGCGAGGCTGGGTGCAGTTCCTGAAAAACAGGCTGATCTCCTCTTCACTGATCATCTCGCTGGGATTCTTACTGGTGGTATCGCTGATCGTAAATGGTGTTATTGAAGCGGCAGTGAGTTTGCTCAGCAAGCGCTTCTCCGAGATGACTCAGTACCTGATGATCGGGGTGAATTACCTTTTTACCTTCATTGTGATCATGACACTTTTTGCCATTATTTTCAAGTTTCTGCCGGATGCCAAAATCAGGTGGAAACATGTACGTTCGGGTGCCATCTTTACCGCCATACTCTTTATGATCGGCCGCTACCTGATTGGACTTTACATCACCAAGACCGGGACCGAATCAACCTATGGGGCGGCAGGGTCGATTGTCATTATTCTTGTCTGGATATATTACAGCGCGGTCATACTATACCTGGGAGCCGAATTTACCCAGGTGTACACTGCTGCCACCGGAGGCAGGATCGAACCAGCGGGATATGCCGTCCAGATCGAACAACGGGAGATTGAAAGAGAGGGTGCCTCCCTTCCTGTGGAAAACAAACACCTGAAAAGAGAAAACTGATGGACAACCTATGTCCCGGATCGCCGATAATTATTGAATTTAGTGGGGTATGAATTAACTTTCGGTAAGCAAAGATTCCTTCATTCTTAAATCGCGGGCCATGAAAAAAGACTTCAAATTCAAAAGCTGCATTGATGAATGTCTTTCCTGTGCCTCGACCTGTAATTATTGTGCTGCCGCATGCACAAAAGAAAAGGATCCGGGAATGCTGGCGGAATGCATCAGGCTCGACATGGAATGCGCTGCCATTTGTTATGCCGCAGCGCAGCTGATGTCCTTACATAGCAAGCAGTCCAAAGCGATCTGTTCCATCTGTTCAGAGATCTGCATAGCCTGCGCCGACGAATGCAGCAAACACCATCATGATCATTGCCGGGATTGCGCTCAGCAATGCCGCGCCTGCGCCGAGTATTGCAGGCGTATGGCTGCCTGATGAACTTTTTATAAGCAATTAATATTAATAGTATATGGGATTCGATCAGTATCATGAACCAGCGGCTGAACTGCCCCAGGAAGTAAGAACATTCGCACGGATGATCAAATCTTTGATAGAGGAAGCGGAAGCCATTGACTGGTATGAACAGCGCATGGCCGTTGAAAAGGACAAGGAAGCAAAGAAGATCATGGAGCACACCCAACAGGAAGAATTCATTCATTTCGCAATGGACCTTGAATTCCTGACGAGGAAAAAGGCCAAATGGAAGACCATCCTTCAGAAAGTGCTCTTCAAACCGGGGGATATCATCGAAAATGCTGAAAAAGCGGAAGATGCTGTGGAGGAATAGCCCCCGTCTTTTTTATTGAACAGATTCTAATTCTTCAACTATGCCCGAACTTCCCGACCTCCAGGTGTTCAGTCACAACATAAACAAATTATTTGCCGGCGAGAGAGTTTCAAAACTTGTGCTGAAATCAGGCAAGTCTGGTCTCAGCACTGAGTCGCTCAACAAAAAGATCAAAGGCGCAAAACTTGCCAAATGTTACCGCGAAGGCAAACAGTTGTTTTTCCGATTTGACAATGATGCGGTGCTCGGATTACACCTTATGCTGCACGGCGCGCTTCAAAAATTTGACGGAGCTAACGACAATAAACACACGATCCTTGAAATGCATTTCGAGAACGGACAGGGTCTGGCCTTGACCGATTGGCAAAAGTCCGCTAAACCCACACTCGATCCTCCGGATCCGGAGGCTCCCGACGCGCTGGCAAAGACCGTAAATGCGAAGTTCCTAAAGGATATGCTTCAGCGTAAGGCCGCGGTGAAAACCGTGCTAATGGACCAGAAATTGATCAGGGGAATCGGAAATGCATATGCTGATGAGATCCTTTGGAAGGCGGGGATCTCCCCATTTTCCATCTCGGATAAAATTCCTGCTGCCAGGATCACCGCGCTTGCCAGGGCTATCCGTTCTGTGTTGCAGGATGCGGAGAAAAAGATACTCAAGGCGCATCCGGACCTCATTAGCGGAGAGATCAGGGATTTCATGAGTGTGCACAATTCGCGAAAGGAGGAAAGCCCGAAGGGGGAAAAGATACTGACGGCAACCGTAGGTGGTCGCAAGACTTATTACACGGATGGGCAGGAGGAATATAGTTGAAACAGGAACAGAAACAGGAACAGGAACAGGAACAGAAACAGGAACAGAAAGAAAGCCTTTGATCTAAAGGGCTTAGCGTGAAATTTCACCTATTCCGAAGGAGCATAGACAGCTTCTTGGTCTTCTTCCTCCTCCTCTTTCTCTTTCTGTTTCTGTTTCTGTCCTCTTTCTCTTTCTGTTTTTCCTAACTTTAGAATTTTACGAGCGCTGGAAGCATATGGAAACAAAACTTAGAAGTGAAAAATGGTTTGGCTTAACGGGCAAGGATGGCTTCATATACCGAGCCTGGATGAGGAACCAGGGCATCCCATCACACGAATTCAGGGGCAAGCCAGTGATCGGCATCTGCAACACCTGGTCGGAACTCACACCCTGCAACGCACATTTCCGCGAACTTGCCGAATCTGTTAAAAGAGGGGTACTTGAAGCCGGAGGTTTTCCACTTGAATTTCCTGTAATGTCGCTGGGTGAAACCTTAATGAAGCCAACGGCCATGCTTTTCCGGAACCTCGTGAGCATGGATGTGGAAGAATCCATCAGGGCCAATCCGATTGATGGCGTCATCCTTTTGTGCGGCTGTGATAAAACCACGCCAGCCCTGGTTATGGGGGCCTGCAGCGTCAACATCCCCACCATCGTTGTTTCCGGAGGACCTATGCTAACGGGTAAGTACAGGGGCAGAGATATCGGCACAACCGACATTTGGCGCTTCACTGATGATGTTAGAGCAGGGATCATGTCCGAGGAAGAACTTAACATCGCCGAAGCTGGCCTGTGCCGCAGCAGGGGTCACTGCGCGGTAATGGGCACGGCATCTTCCATGGCCTGCATGGTGGAGGCGCTGGGTATTTCATTGCCCGAGAACGCCGCCATTCCCGCCGCCGATGCCAATCGTAAGGTGCTTGCCCAATTATCCGGCGCAAGGATTGTCGAGATGGTGAACAAAGGCGTCAAGATCTCCGACATTCTTACGCGCAAAGCCTTTGAGAATGCTATCAGGGTGAACGCGGCGATAGGTGGTTCAACAAATTTTGTTATTCACCTGCTTGCCATAGCAGGAAGGATCGGTGTGCCGCTGACCATTGATGATTTTGACGGGCTACCCACAAAAATTCCTTTGCTCGCCAATCTGCAACCTTCCGGGTCCTATTTCATGGAGGACCTTTATTACTCGGGAGGACTGCCGGCTGTGATGAAGCAACTTGAAGCGTTTTTGCATACTGATATACTTACGGTAAATGGAAAGACCGTTGGCGACAATATCCGCACGGCGGTAAGCCTGAACGACAAGGTGATCACGGGTATGGACAAACCATTCAAGCAGGACTCCGGTGTGGTTGTGTTAAAAGGAAATCTTTGTCCTAATGGCGCGATACTGAAACCGAATGCCGCGACCGAGCGCCTGATGCAACATATCGGCCCGGCCGTAGTTTTTGAGGACATCGAGGATTATAAAAAAAGGATCGACGACCCCGAACTGGATGTGGATGAAAACTCAGTGCTCGTTCTGAAAAATGTGGGTCCCAAAGGTTATCCAGGCATGCCGGAGGTGGGTAATATGGGAATTCCAAAGAAGCTGCTTGCAAAAGGGGTAACCGATATGGTACGGATCTCGGATGGCCGTATGAGCGGAACCGGTTTTGGAACGGTGGTGCTTCATGTTTCACCGGAAGCCGCGACAGGCGGAAATTTCGCGGTACTCAGGTCAGGAGATATCATCGAGCTGGACATCATTGCAAGGAAACTGAACGTTAAAGTTTCTGACGAAGAACTTACGGCGAGAAAGAAAACTTTTTTTGATCCCGAAAACAAGATCACGAGGGGTTATGCTCATTTGTACATTCAGCATGTTGAACAGGCGCACCTCGGCGCCGACTTTGACTTTTTAAAAGGGAGTTCCGGCAGCGAAGTTTCGCGCGAATCCCATTAACGAAATCTGATGATTGCAAGATCTTTCAATGACAAGGTAGCCATAGTAACTGGCGCCGGCCAGGGTATCGGATACTGTATCTGCAAGGAATTGTATGAAGCAGGCGCGACGGTGATCCTGAACGACATCGACCCCGCCCTCGCGATTAAGGCCGCGGCCTCTATCAATACCGTCTCCGAAAAATGCATCGCAATGCCCGGCGACTCGGCCGACCTCCGGTTCATCCAGGAAATGGTAGATAAGGCTGTGGATGCATTTGGCAAACTCGACATAGTGATAGCCAATTCGGGAATCACCCTTTTCGGCGACTTTCTCGATTACCCGGCGGAATCGTTTTACAAAGTGCTCAACGTGAACCTGGGCGGGAGTTTTTTCCTCGCCCAGCGCGCGGCAAGGCAAATGAAGGAACAGGGCAATGGCGGCTCCATTCTATTCACCTCCTCTGTTACGGGCCACCAGGCACACAAGAACCTCGCTGCTTACGGCATGACAAAGGCGGCGCTGGAGATGCTCGCCAGGAATCTGGTGATCGAAGTATCTGAATACAATATCTCGGTGAACTGCGTGGCGCCCGGAGCCACACTTACGGAAAGAACTACGGATGACCCCAATTATGAATCGACCTGGAAGAAGATCACGCCCATGAAAAGGCCGGCCACCGTTGTGGACATTGCCAACGCCGTGCTCTTCCTCGTCGCCGATGAATCGCGACACATCACCGGCCAAACGCTGATCATCGATGGAGGTTGGACGGCAATCAGCCCCTCGCCTTTCTGATTGATCAGGAAGGTTTCCGTCGAAGCTCCGCGCTTCCGTTTATCTTTGAATTA
>Ga0193752_1002126_pt1 | contig 15270 bp, 14 predicted proteins | sample H1c1metaG_FD_144924 | JGI IMG/M metagenome (GOLD analysis project Ga0193752, IMG submission 144924) | Soil microbial communities from a riparian zone of the East river system, Colorado, United States - H1c1 | ecosystem: Environmental > Terrestrial > Soil > Riparian zone | place: USA: East River... | reverse complement strand
GGGCGCTCGCGGTGATCCACGGGACGCCGGGCGTGGCGTCGGGGGCCGGGGCGCCCAGCACCTCCAGCGTGCCCGACACGGGGGGGCCGGCGGGGGTCTCGTCGCCCCCTGCGGCCACCCCCAGCGGCGCGGCCTGGGGCGTGACGACGTAGGTGAGGTGGGCGCTCCCCAGGGCCGCCGTGTTCTCGATGATGAGCGTGCGGGTGGTCGCGGCGTCCGTGGCGACCGCGGCGCTGAGGGCCTCGGCGGAGAAGGCGGCGGCGGCGGCGGGGAAGGGGAAGTCGAACGCCTCCGTGTTGTCGGTGTTGATGGCGGACGAGCCCTGGCTGGCCGAGAAGCCGAGCCCACGGCGGGCGAAGCCCGTCCAGAGCGAGGCGTAGTGGAGGCCGCGGCCGGGGTTGGACGGGTCGGGGTAGAGCAGCGCGTCGGCGGCGAGGATGGCGTCGCGGCCGGTGACGAACCCGGGCGAGCAGGGCTGGAGCTTGAGGCCCTGCACCATCAGCCGGATCATCATCTGGTTGCCCGCCGTCCCGTCGGCGTCGTAGAAGTCCGGGTGGAAGCCGTAGGCGTCGATCATCTCCCAGGCCACCTCCCAGAGGACCGTGGACCACACGAACCCGATGTTGTGGGGGGACGTCGTCCCCATCGTGCGCGTGCGGGCGTAGGTGTAGTTGTTGAAGGCGAAGTCCGTGTCGAGGGCGGCGAGGCGGAGGCCGGGGCCGGCCGGGTCCAGGCCGCGGGGGTAGACGCCGTAGGGGCGGTGGGTGGTGCGGGTGTCGGTCTCCACCATCGTGAGCATGGCGGCGAGCCAGTCGCCCCAGCCCTCCCCCATCTGCTCGCCGTTCGAGAGGCAGCCCGTCACGGTGGGGCCGCCGGTGAGGCGGTTCGTGAGGCCGTGGCTGTACTCGTGGACGAGGGTCATGTTGCTGAGGTCGCCGTCCCGGAACGGCGTCGTCAGCGTGTAGAGGAACATCTGCATCCGCGGCCGCTGGCCGTCGGCGGGCGTGGAGAAGTTGGCGTTGTTCGTGCCCGCGCCGTCCTGCCCCTCGCTCCGCAGGTCGTCGTTGCCGACGCCGCCACGGCCGTAGTTGTTGACCTGGAAGTTGCCGGCCGCCTCGGTGAACCCGTACTGGTAGAGGATGTCGTGGATGATGTTGCTCCAGTAGAACAGGTTCGTGACGGCGGCGGGGCGGTAGGTGTTGGGGTGCTGGGTGAGGTCGGCCGGGAAGTCGAAGGAGAGCGTGGCCCCGCCGTCCACGTCCAGCCCGGCGTCGGGGAGGTTGTCCGCGTTCGCGTCGATGTAGGCGTGCGTGTTGTTGCCGCGCGTGATAGTGAACTCGGCCCCGGCGAGCCCGTCCGTGTCGTGCCACCCGAAGGGGCTGGCGAGGAGGTCGGCCGGGTTGGCGATGAGCACCGAGGCCGTCTCGTTCGGCCCCTCGGCGGGCGGGGGGAAGACGCGGTACTGGTCCGGCAGGCGCACGGCGAGCGGGCCGTCGTTCTTCGACTGGGCCCGGAGCGGGGCGAGCGAGACGGGCTCCTCCGTGGCGCTCCCTTCCGGGTGGGGCATCGGGTCGAAGGCGACGAGGTCGGCGCGCCAGCGCTCGGCGCCGGTGGCCGCGTCCACGCGCACCATCCAGGCGTGGGGCTCCGCGCCCGCCGTTTCGAGCGGGCCGACCTCCCACGCCAGCACCGGCGCGGCGGCCCCGGCGGCGTGGTAGACGAGCCGTGCCGTGAGCGGGGCGAGGGCGTCGGCGGGGGTGTCGAACGCCGTGAGCCGGTCGGCGCCGCGCGGCGCCCCGGCGGCGAGGACGGGCGGCAGCGCCGCGCCCACCTGGGCCGCGGCGGCGCGGACGGCGCTCTCGGCCGAGAGCGTGGGCGCGGCCCGCCCGGCCCGGTCCAGCAGGGCGATGAGGGTGCCCGCCGCGTGCGCGACGGCGCCGTCGCTGCGGACGGCCACGGTGACCTCGGAGCCCGCCACCTCCACGCCGTCGATCCGCTGGCGGAGGTAGACGTACGTGAGCCCGGCGCGGGGGTCGGCGTGGGAGGCCGTCACGGCCATGTCGGCCACGTCGGCCGCCGTGGCGCCGAGCACTTGGGCGCGGGCGGCGACGTGGCGGCGGGCGGCGTCGAGGGCGGCCGGTGACGCCTCCTGTGCCCGGACGGGGGCGAGGAGGGCGAGTCCGACGGCGAGGGCGGGTAGAAGAAGGCGCATGACAGCCCGAAAGGAGGGGAGGGGCCCGGCAGGGTGGAAACCGGAGGCCCGGCGGTGGGGCGCCGCGCGCCCCAACCGCTGATCTAAGAGCCCGGAACATGGAACATAGCGCGCGTCGGGGCACGTGGGGCAGTCCCTGCCCTCGACCGGAGACGGGTGCTGTGTAGTGTGACAGTCTCGACGCTGACACGGCTGCTCGGGGCGGAGGTGGTCCGCGACGAGCGGTTCCAGCACGGCGACGGGCGGTGCGCCTTCCGTGTGCGGACCGACCGGCCCGTCGACCCCGACGCATTCTCGTTCGCGTGGGAGCCCCAGCCGCCCGCCCCCACCCCGCCACGTGCGTAGGGTTAGGCGACGCCGTACCCGTTCGATTCAGCCCCCTGAGTAGGACCAGCGCCCGCTCACCGAAGCTTCGACAGGCACAACGGTAGCACCCGGAGATTCTGCGGGCAGTGGCACCGCCCTCGCCGCTGTCGCGGGGGTGTTATGTGCCCCGACGCACCCTATGGGCCCTGTCTAGGCATCTGTCCAGGCTGAGTGGGCAGCGTGCCGAACCCGGGCCATTGATCTTCAATTTCACGATAGAATTGCGTCCACTGCTTGCTTATCTCATCTGGAGGGACATTTTCAAACTTTAGAGCTCGCATCAGCTCGTTAAGTCTACGCGTTTTGTTCCAATGCCATCTAGATCTGTGTTCAAACTTAAAAGAATTATTCACTATGATTGCGATTCCTGGCACCGCAGCTAATAGGGCGCTGGTTTCTCTGCTGAAGTCAAAAACGATAGATAATGTAGCTGCTATGCTGCCCAATACTGCAATAACAAGAACTGCGTAGGCCGTGTAGTAGTTGGCGCGGCCCCACTTGCGGGATCGGGAGATAGAGGCGTTTAGCCATTCTTCTAATTCGGGCATGGGTTTGGTTTCGTTGCGAGGCTGGGACAGAGATCAGAAGTGCTTGCCTTGCGGCCCTGAAATGCAATGCCGGCGTGTACGTGAACGAATGCAGCATCAGCATACGACTGCTAGCCCATTCATTCAGCGGAGGTCGTCTGCGACGAGCGGTTCCAGCACGGCGACGGGCGGTGCGCCTTCCGCGTGCGGACCGACCGGCCCATCGACCCCGCGCCGTTCTCGTTCGCGTGGGAGCCCGCCCCGCCCCGCGCGCAGGGGTAACGGGCTGATCGGGGGCGCATTTATCCTCTAACTCACGGCATTCGAGGGGCGCCTGAGCTAACCTGTCCCCGGAACCTCTCCGTCCCCCGCTAAGACGCTCCATGTCCTCGCTCGCCTCCCTGCTGGTCCTCCCGTTCCTCGCCCTCTCGACGCCGCCCGACGCCGAGCAGGCTCCTGTCGCCGTCGAACGTGCCGCGTCGGCCGTGGCGTGGGTGGGCTGTATGGCGGGGGGCGACGAAAAGCGCCCGCCGACCCGGGCGGACGGCCAGGAGACCCCCCGGCGGTCCCGGAAGTGCAGGCCCTTCATCTACCTGAACCCGTCCTCCCCGGAGGCGCCCGCCCCGGCGGAGCCGATGGACGAGGGGGCGCCGACCGAGCACCCCGGCCTCTTCGGCGAGCAGGTGTGACCCGGCGCGAAGGCACCTGATGTAACGCAAGCGCGGCCCCTACGCTCTCGTCGTAGGGGCCGCGCTTGCGTTACAGGGTGGGGTGGGCCCGGCAGGATTTGAACCTGTGGCTTAGCGATCTTGCCGCGTGTGCTAACTGCGAAAGCTGGCCCTTGCCGGATGCCGACGCTCAATCACCAAACAGGATCCATAATCGCCGCCCGATCGACTCCCCGAAGCCTGATAAGGGCGGCGTCGAGCAGTGTCCCATCATCGGCGTCGTACAGTGCAGCAGCGTCGAGCAAGTCAACTGATACGGTCGCCACCCCCTCCACACGCACCGAATCACTGACCTCTATCGAGTGAGGATTCTCCTCACCAGTTGGAGAGAGATTCATGTCGAGTGCCGAGAATCGATCGGCCCAGTAGTCCACATCAACATCCGCACTGAAATGAACGGGTACTGACGCAATGGCACCTGGTAGAACAATCGCACCATGAATATCTATCTCTTCTATCTCCACCCCGTCAGCATAGGAGACGTAGATAGGCTCTTCGGCCCAAGACAGCGCACTTGCGTCAATGTCAGCCCCAACCAATTCTTCGGCGAGCCCGTCCTTAACTGCGTTGGAGAGTTGCTCTGGGCTCCCTTCTAGGAGAGCAAGCAGCCGTGTAATTACATCCTCTGAGCGCTGGCGTCGGATGGCACGGGCGTGGAGATTCATCTCATCCTGCTTGGCCTTCACCGCCTGGCACGCGAGGAACTCGCCCAGAGAGCCATGCTTCGTGATTCGTGGATCTGTATCGCTCGCGTCGCGAAGCGCGTCGTCCTTTGCAAGGAAATGGATCGCTCCCGCTTCATCTGTAGCACGTTTCGCGGCCTCCCAGATAAACGCATCGGGGAGATCCTCTCGAGACTTTTCTTTCTTGAACGGTGGCGCTCCTGAGAAGTAGCCCTGGAAGACAGCCGCTGTGTCGGCGGGGTCGAACGGGATAGGTACTACTCCGACTCTTCCCATCCACGCTTGGAAATCATCCAAGGTCCTCTGGCGGGTCTCGTCTCTAAGTCGCTCAACTGTAGCCTTTGCTGATCGGATTTCTGTCTCGAGACCTCTTGCGCCCGCCCTCCGTGTCTGGGTGAGTGCAGTCTCAAGCTCCGCCTCCGCCGTAGATAGGGCCTTGGTCGCGAACGCGACACGCTGACTCTCAAACTCACCGATGGTAACCGTAGAAAGCCGCAGCTTCACAATACCATCGGTGCAGAGCCGCCCAAGCGATTCGAATTCTACTCCACCGAGGCCGATATCACTCCGGAGTATGCTAGTATCTAGGACTACAACAATAGGGTCCGGAGCCATCTTTGAACCGGTTGTGTGATAGGCTTTGGCTCGACCTATTTGTTAGGGTTGGTTTCTATTTGTAGTGTGCACAGGGCTCCCGCGCAAGTTGAGAGGAGGGCCCACCATTCCTAATCGCCCGTCAGCCTGGGCCAATATGGCTCAGGGGGATGTTTTAGAGAGGGATTATGTGGGCCCGGCAGGATTTGAACCTGCGATCCTCCCGTTATGAGCGGGGTGCATTAAACCGCTATGCTACGAGCCCGGGGGGCGCAAACTACTGCGCGCCGGGGCCCGGGAGAACCCGCTCGCGCCCCTGTCTGGGGACGGGAAGGCTGTTTCGGGGAGGCGCCTCCTCTCTTCCCTGTCATCCTGAGCGCCAGCGAAGGATCTACCTCTCCAGGGCGTTGAGTATCGGGCGGGCGAGTCCTTTGGCTGGCCTATTCTCGGGGCCGCTGGCAGGGCGGTCGGCCACGCGAAGGCATCGGCCCTCCCATCAGCAACGCCGTGGAGCGGTAGATCCTTCGCTCCGCTCAGGATGACAGGGGGGAGAGGGCGCTTCTTCAAATCGCTGGTGTGGGCTGTCGCCTTAATTACTAAGGCAACAGGATCCTTGTGGAAAACTTAACAAGGCAACGCCGGGCACAGGCGTTCTGATGCGCGCTAGGTTTGGCCCCGTCACCGCACGGGCCGCGCGCCCCCTATGGACTCGCTCGACGCCACCGACGCCCACATCCTCCGCCTGCTCCAGGCCGACGGCCGCCTGAAGCGGAAGGACGTGGCCGACGCCGTCGGCCTCTCGCTCCCGTCCGTCTCCGAGCGGATGCGGAAGCTGGAGGAGCGCGGCGTCATCGCCGGCTACCACGCCGTCGTCGATGCGAAGCGGGTGGGGGTGGACGTGGCGGCGTTCGTGCGGGTGTCCGTGGACGGCTCGGCGCACTACGCCGCCTTCGTCGAGGCCGCCGTGGCGATGCCGGAGGTGCAGGAACTCCACGCCATCACGGGGGAGGGCTCGCACCTGCTGAAGGTGCGCGTCCGCAACACCTCGGCGCTGGAGGCGCTGCTCGGCGCGCTCCAGCGGCTCCCGGGCGTCCACGGCACGCAGACGAGCATCGTGCTCTCGACCCCGAAGGAGACCCGCACGCTCCCCGTCGAGCGGCCTCTGGCCGCGACCGCAGAGGGCCGACCGCCGACCGCCGACGACCGACAACGGAGCACGGACGACAGACCGTAGACCACGGACCACCGATACGCCTCGCCTCCCCCGCCTCTCCAGCCTTCGTCGCCATGCCTTCCCCCGCCCTCTCCCGCTCGGCCGCCCTCAACGGGAACGGTCACGCCCGCCCCGTCGGCGTCGAGCACCTCTTCGGCCAGAACACCTTCGGGATGGCCGAGATGAAGGCGCGCCTCCCCAAGGCCGTCTACCGCCGCCTCCTCGCCACGATCGAGGACAGCGCCCCCCTCGACGAGTCGATGGCCGACGCCGTCGCCCTCGCCATGAAGGAGTGGGCGGTCGAGCGGGGTGCCACCCACTTCACGCACTGGTTCCAGCCGCTGACCGGCCGCACGGCCGAGAAGCACGACGCCTTCATCACGCCGAACGCGGGCGGCGGCGCCGTGGCCGAGTTCTCGGGCAAGAACCTCTTCCAGGGCGAGCCCGACGCCTCCAGCTTCCCCTCGGGCGGGCTCCGTGCCACGTTCGAGGCCCGCGGCTACACCGCCTACGACCCCACGAGCCCCGCGTTCATCATCGAGCACAACGGGGTCGGCACGCTCTGCATCCCGACGGCCTTCGCGTCGTGGACGGGCGAGGCGCTGGACCACAAGACCCCGCTGCTGCGGAGCATGGAGGCGCTCAACGCGGCGGCGATGAAGGCGCTGGCGCTCCTCGGCGAGTCGGCCGGGCGCGTCTACACCACGCTGGGCTCGGAGCAGGAGTTCTTCCTCATCGACGAGCAGTTCTACCTCGACCGCCCCGACCTCGCCACGTGCGGGCGCACGCTGCTCGGCGCCCCGCCGCCGCGCGGGCAGGAACTGGAGGACCACTACTTCGGGACGATCCCCGAGCGCGTGATGGCCTTCATGAACGCCGCCGAGGAGGAGCTCTACAAGCTGGGCGTGCCGCTCGCGACGCGCCACAACGAGGTGGCCCCGGGGCAGTTCGAGTTCGCCCCGGTGTTCGAGAACGCCAACGTGGCGGCCGACCACCAGCAGCTCACGATGATGACGCTGCAGCGGATGGCGCCGCGGTTCGGGATGGCCTGCCTGCTCCACGAGAAGCCCTTCGCGGGCGTGAACGGCTCGGGCAAGCACTGCAACTTCTCGATGGGCACCGACACGGGCCTCAACCTCCTGGAGCCGGGCGAGACGCCGCACGCGAACCTCCGCTTCCTGTTCTTCTGCACGGCCGTCCTCCAGGCGGTCCACCGCCACCAGGGGCTGCTGCGCGCCGCCATCGCGCACGCCGGGAACGAGCACCGGCTGGGCGCCAACGAGGCCCCGCCGGCCGGTGTTCCTCGGCGACCAGCTCGCCGACGTGTACGACCAGATCGCCGCGAAGGGGAAGGCGTCGTCGTCGAAGGCGTCGGGCTTCCTCGGGCTGGGCAGCCCGGTGCTCCCGCAGCTCCCGCGCCACGCGGGCGACCGCAACCGCACGAGCCCCTTCGCCTTCACGGGCAACAAGTTCGAGTTCCGCGCCGTCGGCTCCAGCCAGTCGGTGTCGTTCCCCGTCACGGTGTTCAACGTGATCGTGGCCGAGGCCGTGGCCGACCTCACGGCGAAGGTGGAGGAGCGGCTCGGCCGGAAGCGCTCGCGCGCGGCGCTGGAGGAGGCCGTGCAGGGGGTGATCGCGGAGAGCATCCGCGCCCACGGCGCCATCATCTTCAACGGCGACGGCTACTCGGAGGCGTGGCACGCCGAGGCCGCCGAGCGCGGGCTCCTCAACCTCAAGACGACGCCGGAGGCGCTCCCCGAACTCACCACCCCGACGGCCGTGGCCGCCTTCGCGGGCGTGCTCTCGGAGAAGGAGCTGGAGAGCCGCCGGGAGATCTTTACCGAGCAGTACGTCAAGACGATCAACATCGAGGCGGCCACGACGGAGAACCTCGCGCGCACGCTGGTGCTGCCCGCCGCGCTCCGCTACCTCGCCGAACTGGGCGAGGCGGCCGAGACGCTGGAGGACTTCGACCTCGACGACGCGGGGGCGAAGGAGACGGCGGCCGAGGTGGCCGAGCAGGTGAACGCGCTCCACGGCGCGCTGAAGGCGCTGAAGGCGGTCCGCCACGCCGCCCACGAGGCCGACGACGAGGCGGTGGCGATGCAGGCGGAGGTCCGCCCGGCGATGGGCGAGGTCCGCGCCGCCTGCGACGCGCTCGAAGGGCTGGTGGCCGCCGACCTCTGGCCGCTGCCGACCTACCGCGAGATGCTGTTCGTGAAGTAGCAGGGCGCGCTTCGCGCGCCCGACCGCGGACCGCAGACCGCGGACCGCCGTGGAATGCGCGTAGGCACGTAAGCGTGTAGGCAGGAAAGCGGAGGGCCGTGCCCGGCATCCGCCCCCCGCTTTCCTCGCATCGGGCTGACGCCCTCACGCTTCGGAAAGCTGTCCCCCTCACTTGTGAGGGGGACAGCCTGAGTACCCCCACCCACCGTGGCTTCTTCCGCCATCCGCCCCTCCTCAGATGAGGAGGGGCAGCCGCGAGCGGAGCCAGCGGCGGGGAGGTTGACCGGATTGGCAACACCCCTTGAGTAAAAAGACCGCCCCTCCTCAGACGAGGAGGGGCAGCCTCGCGCCCGTGAGCGGCGGAGCCGCGATGTGCGCGGGGCGGGGTGGTGTGATCGGAGTGGAAGTGGCGCACCGGGTCTACCACCCCCCCGCCCCTCCTGTCCAGGAGGGGGGCTGGAACCACGCCACCCCGGGAAGGCCTGCCCTTGCCCTGCCTCTCCCCTCATCACTCATCACTCATCGCTCGACAGGAACGGGGCACTCCCCCGGGGGGTAGGGGGCGGACAGCCTGCTTGCGCGATGCCCACCGTCCACGTCACCCGCCGCATCACCTTCAACGCCGCCCACCGCCTCCACAACCCGGCCCGGTCGGACGAGTGGAATCGGGCGACGTTCGGGAAGTGCAACCACCCCCACTGGCACGGCCACAACTACGTGCTGGAGGTGACCGTCGCGGGCGAGCCCGACCCCGAGACGGGGTACGTGATCGACCTCGCCGCGCTGAAGACGATCCTGGAGGCGCGCGTGGTGGACGACCTCGACCACCGCAACCTCAACCTCGACGTGCCCTGGCTGGAGGGGATGCTCCCCTCGACGGAGAACCTCGCCGTGGCGATCTGGGGCCGTCTGGCCGACCACCTCCCCGGCCCCGCCCGCCTCGCCGAGATCCGCCTGCAGGAGACCGAGAACAACAGCGCCGTCTACCGGGGCGAGTAGGCACGCAGGCATGTAAGCGTGCAGGCACGTAGGATGAGCCGGCCTGTAGCTGGGCGCTCGATCCTAAGTTCCCCGATTCCCAGATCCCCCGATTCCCGGATTCCCCGATGCCCCTCAAGCCCCCCTCGCACGGCCCCGGCTCCAACAACCACGACGACTTCGGCATCGCCGCTGCCGAACGGGTGGGGCCCGGCGGGTACGAGCGGCGCGACGTCTACAACGAGCCCAAGACGGAGGCGCTGGCCGACCACACGCGCGAGGTGCTCCGGCTCATCGGCGAGGACCCCGAGCGCGAGGGGCTCTTGAAGACGCCCGAGCGGGTGGCGAAGGCGTACCAGTTCCTCACGCACGGCTACGGCCTCGACCCCGAGGCGATCCTCCGCTCGGCGATGTTCGAGGAGACGTACTCCGAGATGATCCTCGTGCGCGAGATCGAGGTCTACTCGATGTGCGAGCACCACATGCTCCCCTTCTTCGGGAAGGCGCACGTGGCCTACATCCCGAACGGCCGCATCGTCGGGCTCTCGAAGATCCCCCGCGTGGTGGACGTGTTCGCACGGCGGCTCCAGGTGCAGGAGCGGCTCACGCACCAGATCCACGAGGTCATCCAGGACGTGCTCAAGCCGCACGGCGTCGCCGTGGTGATCGAGGCGCAGCACCTGTGCATGATGATGCGCGGGGCCGAGAAGCAGAACTCGGTCACGACCACCAGCGCCATGTGCGGGGAGTTTCTCAATAACATCCATACCCGTGCTGAGTTCATGAGATTGCTGAAGTGATGGATGATGAGTAATTGGTAATTAGTGATTGGTGATTGGGAAAAGACCGAGGAATGAGAAGCGGCAGCCAAACCAAAAAAGCGGCAGCCAAACCAAAAAAGAAATGAAGACACTGGGGGATGTTTTGCTCGCGGAGCTTCGGGCGCGGTTCGGGACGTACTGGACGATGGCGGATCGGGCGCTGGGGCAGGTGGACGACGCGGGGTTTTTTGCTTTCCTCGTCCGTGCTGATGGGAGCACCGATGAGGAGAACAACCCCCTCGCGCTCCAGGTGAAGCACGTCGCGGGCAACCTCCGCTCGCGCTGGACCGACTTCCTCACCACCGACGGCGACAAGCCCGACCGGCAGCGCGACCGGGAGTTCGAGCTGGTTGAAGAGGACACGCGCGACGCCCTCATGGCGGCGTGGGCCGAGGGGTGGGGGCGGCTCGAAGAGACGCTGGCCGCGCTCACCCCGGACGACCTCTTCAAGACCATCACCATCCGCGGCGAGCCGCACACCGTGCTGGAGGCGATCTCGCGCGCGCTCGCCCACATCGCCTACCACGTGGGGCAGATCGTGCTGCTGGCGAAGCACCACGCCGGGGCCGGGTGGCAGACGCTGAGCGTCCCGCGCGGGCAGAGCGAGGCGTTCGGCGCCGCCCTCCGCGACCGCTACGCCACCGACGCCGCGCCCCCCGCCCCGTGAGCGACGCCCCCGTGTCCTACGACGGCCGCCGCTTCCGGCCTGTCGAGACCACGCCCAACGGCGAGGCGAGCGGCGAGACGCTGTTCGAGTACCGGCAGGAGGGCGACACCGTCTGGGCCACGTACCGCGGCGGCGCCGTCACGCTGGGCACCCTCGTCGCCCGCGTCGAGGCGGGCGGTGCGCTCGACATGCGCTACGCCCACGCCGCCGCCGACGGTGCGATGCGGACCGGCGTGTGCCGCTCCGTCCCCGAAACGCTCCCCGACGGCCGCCTCCGCCTCCACGAGACGTGGCGCTGGACCGACCCCCCCGACGGGGTCGAGGCCGCCGGTACGTCCATTGTCGAAGAGGTCGCGGCCGACCGCGTCGCTCCTTAGCCCCCTGGCCCCATGCCCCTCGTCCTCATCACCGGCGCGGGCCGCGGCATCGGCGCCGCCGTTGCCGCGGCGTTCGCCGAGAGCTTCGGGGCCGAGGCGCGCCTCGCCCTCCTCGCCCGCAGCGGCGACGAGCTGGACGAGACGGCCGCCCGCTGCCGCGCGCTCGGCGCCGAGGCGACTCCCTTCGTGTGCGACGTGACCGACGATGCGGCCGTGGAAGCCGTCGCTGCCGAGGTGGCGGGGCGGCTGGGCGTGCCCGACGTGCTCGTCAACAACGCGGGCGCCTTCCAGCCGGGCGGCGTGCTCGACATGACCCCGGCCAGCTTCCGCGCCGACGTGGAGGTGAACCTCACGAGCGCTTTTCTGGTCACCCGCGCCTTCCTGCCGGGCATGGTGGCGCGGGGCTCGGGGGACGTGGTGTTCACGGCCTCGGTGGCCTCGGTGCAGGGGTACCCGCGCGGGGTGGCCTACGGGGCGGCCAAGCACGGGCTGCTGGGACTGGCGCGCAGCCTGAGGCAGGAGGTGAAGGCGCACGGCCTGCGCGTGATGGCGTTGTTGCCCGGCGCCACCTACACCGACTCGTGGGCGGCCTCGGGGCTCCCCGAGGAGCGGTTCATGCCGCCCGAGGACCTCGCCGCCCTCGTCGTGGCGCTCCACCGGCTCTCCGGCCGGACGGTCGTGGAGGAGGTGCTGATGCGCCCGCTGCTGGGCGACATCTAGCGCGCGGGGTGCCGGATGGCACGGGGTTAGGAGAGGGAGCAGGCACGCTCCCTTCTCCGCTACGCTCGTGCCCCTCCCGCGCCGCCTCCTGCCTGCCCTCCTTCTGTTCGCCGTCACCCCCGGTGCGTGGGCACAGTCCGCCGACTCCACCGCCGCCCGACCGATCGCTAGCCGCATGGGGCTGGACGCGGCGGCCGAGGGCGACGGGTGCGGCGCGGGGGCCTCACGGGACTGGAAGGGGGTGTGCGTGCCGAGTAGCCCGGCCGACGGGTCGCTCCCGCTGGAGGTGACGCTCGGCGGCACGGGCGGGGGCGGCGAGGGGCTGGTGAGCGTCACGGCCGAAGTCCCCCTCGCTTACGTGGGACTGGGTGGGGCGAGCGCCGCGGCGCTCTCGGCCGAGGTGGCGCTGGGCGCCGGAAGCGGCCTGCGCGCCGGTGTGGGGCTGGCGGGCGGGATCGTGCTGGCGGAGTCCCGGGCGCTCCGGCTCGGGGTGCGCGTCGGGGGGTGGGCGGAGCGGTCGCCCGTGGGGAGCGCCTACGGCCCCGCCGTGACGGTGAGCGCGCGGATCTATGCCGTACGGGTGGTGGCGGGCGCCGTCGTGGCGGGGGCGCCGGTGCACTACGGCCGCGTCGTGCTGGAGGTCCCGCTGGATCCCGTTGCCCGCGAGGCGCCCCCTTTCGTCGGGATCGGCGTGGAGGCCCGGCGCTACGCCGACACCGGCACGATGGTCTGGACCATCGCTTTCAGCATGGCGCTCTGACGGGGCGGTGGGCACGCGGGGCGCCGGATGGCACGGGGTTAGGAGAGGGAGCGGCATCCCGCTCACCCGCTCCGCCTGTGCCCCTCCTGCGTCGCCTCCTGCCTGCCCTCCTCCTGCTCGCCGTCGCCCCCGGTGCCGGGGCGCAGCCCGTCGACTCCACCGCCGCCCGCCCCATCTTCAGCCGCATGGAGGAGGCCCCCGCGCCCGGTCGGTCCGGGTGCGGGCCGCGTGGGGCGGCGGGGGCCTCGCCCGGGGGCGGCGGCGGGTGTGTCCTGCCGGACCGGAGGCTGGAACTGGTGCCGCTGGAGACGACGGTCGGGGGGGCCATCGGGGGTGGGGAAGGGCTCGTCAGCCTCACCGCCGACATCCCCCTCGCGTTCACCCACGTCGACGGGGTGGTGCTGGGCGCGCTGAGCGCCGAGGCCGCGCTGGGGGCCGGAACCGGCCTTCGGGCGGGGGCGGGGCTCTACGCCGGGGCTGTCGTGGGGGAGTCCCAGGCGCTCCGGCTCGGGGTGCGGGCCGGGGGGTGGGCCGAGCGGTCGCCCGTGGGGAACGCCTATGGTCCCGCCGTGACGGCGAGCGCGCGGATTTACCTTGTCCGCGTGGTGGCGGGCGCCGTCGTCGCGGGGGCGCCGATGCAGTACGGCCGCGTCGTGCTGGAGGTGCCACTGGCGATCAGCGACACGGAGGCCCTCCCGTTCGCCGGGATCGGCCTGGAGGCCCGGCGCTACGCCGACACCGGCACGATGGTCTGGACCTTTTCCTTCACGCTGGGGCTCTGAAGGGGCAGCGGGCGGCACCAGAGGGATACGGGCAGCCGGGGCGGGGTACTCTCCTGGATACGCGCGGGAGGCGGGGGTGGGCGTGGGAGGCCGGATGTGGGCGTTGCCGAACGGCACGCCGTTAGCAAAGGGGATCGGGCCTCTCCCCGCCTCCGCTCTCCCTCTCCATGCGCGCGCTCTTCCTCCTTCTCCCCGTTGCCGTGCTCGTCCTGACGGCTGCGCCCGTGCTCGCCCAGCCCGGCGACCACGACGTGGTCATGGACCTCCGGGGCCAGACGACGGTCTACCACCTCGAACGCGCGGTTCAGCCGGGGCCCTGGGTGCGGGTGGCGACCGTCCACCTCGGCGCGACGCAGATCGGGGCCGCCCTGCTCAGCGTCGACTCGGGCTACCCCTTCCCCGACTCCGCCCTGGCCGTCGTCGCTCCGAGCGGGCGGCGCGTCGTGTTCCGCCGCGGCGCGACTGCGGTCAGCGGCGACGCCGTGTTCGGGCTGGAGGGGCTCTACCGGATCGAGGTACGGACCGACGAAGTAGTCGAGATCCGGCTCGAAGTGGCGGCCTTCGAGACGGGCGAGACCCGGCGCTTCGAGGGGACGGTAGGTGTGGGTGCCCCCTTTCGCCCGGCGGGCGGCGGGCGGCCCCCGGCGTACGTCCGCGCCTACCGCGTCGTGCTCGCCGATGGGGCCCCGCTCGTGGCCGAGGTCGCGGCTGCGGACCACGGGCTGGACCTGGAGATCGCCGCGGCCACCGCGCCGCTGGCCTTCCCCCTCCTCGACCGGCCCGTACCCTCGGGCGCCCCGTTCGGCCGCCTCGTCTCGACGACCCGGCGCCTCCGCGGGCGCGGCGTCGCGGGGGAGGCGCTCGTGTGGGTGACGTCGCCGGTCCCGGACGACGCGCCCTTCGCCCTCTACGTCGGCGGCGCGGCGCTCGTCGAGCCCGTGCCGGACGTGGTGGTCGAGGGGTGGATCGCGGCGCGCGAGGCCGCGCTGGCCGCAGCCGACCGGTGCTCCGCCCTCACGCTCGACCTCGCGGCCGGCACGCTCAACGGGCTCGCCCCCACGGCCTCGCAGGCCGAGATCAAGGCGGCGCTCCCGTGCTTCACGGGCGAGACGGAGGAGGGCTCGTCGTACAACGAGGGCGGCGGGGTGTTCTTCATCGACCACGACGTGTACGCCTACACCTACCAGGACCGCTGGGAGGCGCGCGAGGCGTTCCGTGGCGCCGTCGTGCCTGAGAACCCGCTGGGCAGTTCGCCCGAGCGCGTCCGCGCGGGACTCCTCGGCGGGCGCCCGCTCGCGGCCGACGGGCTCTACACGATGCCCTACGGCTGCCTCGCGCTGGTGACGAACGGGGCAGGGCGGGTCGAGACGGTGCGGATCGACACCCGCTCCTGCGCCGCCCTCCGGTCGCTCCCTGTCGAGTGGTGAGCGATGGTTTGAGTGGCTGTTTTGTGTTGGGCACCACTCTACATCATTGTCGTCCTGAACTTGATTCAGGACTGCTCTGTTGAAAGGATGGGGCGGCGTAGCCGAGCTTCCAGCCCACGCCACCGTGACGACCGATGACCCCCGACATCCTCCTCCGCATCGCTCGCCTCGCCCACGACACCGCCGAGG
>Ga0193752_1002125_pt1 | contig 15272 bp, 9 predicted proteins | sample H1c1metaG_FD_144924 | JGI IMG/M metagenome (GOLD analysis project Ga0193752, IMG submission 144924) | Soil microbial communities from a riparian zone of the East river system, Colorado, United States - H1c1 | ecosystem: Environmental > Terrestrial > Soil > Riparian zone | place: USA: East River... | reverse complement strand
CGACTCCGCCCTCTCCCACCTCACTCTCGATGCGGTACCGCCCTGAAATACGGTGGCCTGGCGTCATTACGCCGGCCTCGGGCGGGCTCACCTCGATTTCGGACATCTAGCTAATACAAATCATCGCACGGTGAATCGCTCGTTCTCAACGCAGCGTGGCAAAATCGTGCGCCGTCTCGCGTGTGCATGGGCAAGATCTGTAGCGGCCTGCCTCGCACGCACCCTCGTACATTTGCGGAGTGGTCGGTCTGCTAGGCATGCGCCGGCTTCGCTGATACGGAGCTGCAAGACGTATGAGGTCTACGCTGGCGAACGGTCCGATCGATCCGAACGCGGACGAGGTATTCGTCGGGACGAGCGAGATGGCCGGCCTGATGCGCGCGACCGATTGGTCCGCGACGGTGCTCGGCCCGGTGTCGGGTTGGCCGCAGAGCCTGCGCGCCGCGATCCGGCTGATGCTGACCTCGCGCTTTCCGATGTGGCTCGGCTGGGGCACCGAGCTGACGTTCTTCTATAACGATGCCTACGGCGCGATGACGCTCGGTGCCAAGCACCCCTGGGCGCTCGGGCAGCCGAGCTCGCTGGTGTGGCGCGAGATCTGGAGCGAGCTGTCGCCGCGCATCGAACGCGTGCTCGAGACGGGCGTCGCCACCTGGGACGAGAGCTTGCTGCTGTTCTTGGAGCGCAGCGGCTATCCCGAGGAGACGTACCACACGTTCTCGTACAGCCCGGTGCACGACGACGGCGGGGTCATTCGCGGCAACTTCTGCGTCGTCACCGAAGAGACCGAGCGCGCGATCGGCGAGCGCCGCTTGGCGCTGCTCAAGGTGTTGGCCGAGAAGCTGTCCGCTGCCAACACCACGCGCCACGTGGGCAACGCCGTCGCGCGCGCGATCGAGACCGACCCGCGCGATCTGCCGTTCACGCTCACGTATCTCGGCAGCGACGCGAGCGCAGTGCTCGCCTTGGCGTCGCAAACGGGCATCGAGCACGACCACCCTGCGCTGCGGGACGAGCAGGGCATGCCGCCCTGGCCGCTCGAGCGCGTGCTGGCGACCGGCCAAGCGACGCTGATTTCGCTGCCGCAAAAGCATCTCTGGCCGACTGGACCTTGGTCGCGCGCGCCGAGTCGCGTGCTCGCGCTGCCGATCGCGCAGCCGTGGCAACGACCGTTCGGCGTGTTCGTGGCCGCGCTCAATCCGCATCGTCCGCTCGATGACACGTATCGCAGCTTCTTCACGCTGCTCGTCGGCCAGCTGGCCGCCGGTATCACCAGCGCGCGCGCCTACGAGGAAGAGCGCCGCAAGGCCGAGGCGCTGGCAGAGCTCGATCGCGCCAAGACTACGTTCTTCTCGAACGTCAGCCACGAGTTCCGCACCCCGCTCACGCTGATGCTCGGCCCGCTCGACGAGCTGCGCGCCCGCGCGGAGCTGCCGGAGGTCGTGCGCGGCGAGCTGGGCCTGGTCCAGCGCAACGGGCTGCGGCTGCTGCGGTTGGTCAACACGTTGCTCGACTTCTCACGCATCGAGGCCGGGCGTGTGCAGGCACGCTACGAGCCGATCGATCTCGCGCGCCAAACCGCCGAGCTCGCCAGCGTGTTCGAGTCAGCGATCGAGCGCGCGGGGCTCAAGCTCAAGGTCGACTGCGTCGCGCTCGCCGCGCCGGTCTACGTCGATCAGGGCATGTGGGAAAAGATCGTGCTCAACCTGATGTCGAACGCGCTCAAGTTCACGTTCGACGGCGAGATCGAAGCGAGCCTGCGGCAGCGCGATGGCTATGCCGTGCTGACCGTGCGCGACACCGGTACGGGCATTCCGGAGCACGAGATCGCCCACCTGTTCGAGCGCTTTCATCGCGTCGAAGGCGCGCGCGGCCGAACCCACGAAGGCACCGGCATCGGCCTCGCGCTCGTGCACGAGCTGGTGAAGCTGCACGGCGGTAGCGTGCGCGTCGAGAGCGAGCTCGGGCGCGGCAGCGCGTTCACCGTGTCCATACCGCTCGGCCACGAGCACTTGCCTATGGAGCGCGTGCACGAAGCGACGAGCGCCCTGGCCAAGCCGGCGGCTGCCAACCCGTACGTCGAGGAGGCGCTGACCTGGTTGCGCGAGAGCGCGCACAGCGTCGAGCCGTCGCGCAACACGCACGATTTTATCAGCGGCAGCGGTGTCGCCAAGCGCATCGTGCTCGCGGACGACAACAGCGACATGCGCGAGTACATCCGCCGGCTGCTCTCGCCGTTCTGGGAAGTCGAGGCGGTTCAAGATGGTCGCAGCGCGCTCGAGTCGATTCGGCGCAAGCGCCCCGCGCTGCTGATCACCGACGTGATGATGCCGGAGCTCGACGGCTTCGGCCTGTTGCAAGCCGTGCGCAACGATCCTCAGCTGAGCGGGCTACCGGTGTTGATGCTGTCGGCGCGCGCCGGCGAGGAGTCGCGGCTCGAAGGCATCGAGCGCGGCGCCGACGATTACTTGGCCAAGCCGTTCACCGCCCGCGAGCTGATCGCTCGCGTCGAAGCGCAGCTGCTGCGTGCGCGCGTCCGGGCGGTCGAGGATGCGCACGCGCGCCGGCTGGCCGTGGTGTTTGCCCAGGCGCCGGTTGCGATCGCTATCCTCCGCGGCCCGGACCACGTGTTCGAGCTCGCGAATCCGTTCTACCTGGAGCTGATCAATCACCGCCCGGTCGTCGGCTTGCCGCTGCGGCAAGCGCTGCCCGAGGTCGTGGAGCAGGGCATCGTCGCGCTGCTCGATCAAGTTTACAGCTCCGGTGAGGCATTCCGCGCGAGGGCGCTGGCGGTGGAGCTCAATCGCGGCGAGGGCGGCGCACCGGAGCTATGCATCTTCGACTTCGTGTACCAGCCGATGCTCAACGACGATGGCCAGGTCGAAGGCATCGCCGTGGTCGCCAACGAGGTGACCGAGCTCGCGACCGCGCGCAAGCTCGCCGAGGTCGCGAGCGTCGCCAAGGACGAGTTCTTCGCGATGCTCGGCCACGAGCTGCGCAATCCACTCATGCCGATCATGACTGCGCTCGAGCTGATCAAGCAGCGCGGTGACACGTCGGCGCATCGCGAGCATCGGATCATCGAGCGCCAGGTGAGCCATCTGGTCACGCTGGTGGACGACCTGCTCGACGTCTCGCGCATCACCGGCGGCAAGCTGCAGCTCAACAAGTCGCGGCTCGAGCTGCACGAGGTGATCGGGAAGGCGATCGAGACCGCCAGCCCGCTGCTCGAAAGGCAGCGCCACACGTTGCACGTGTCCGTGCCTGCGACTGGCCTTACGGTGGACGCGGATCCCGGCCGGCTGGCGCAGGTCTTCGCGAACTTGATCAACAACGCGGCCAAGTACACCGAGCCAGGCGGCCGCGTCTCGATCGTCGGGGAGCGCGAGGGCGATGAAGCGGTGATCCGAGTGCGCGACACCGGCATCGGTATCGCGCCCGAGATGCTGCCGAAGATTTTCGATCTGTTCGTCCAGGAACGCCAGGCGCTCGATCGCGCGCAAGGCGGCTTGGGCTTGGGCCTCGCCATCGTGCAGAGCCTCGTGCGCCTGCACGGTGGCACCGTCACGGCGAAGAGCGACGGCCCGGGGCAGGGTGCCGAGCTGACGGTGCGCCTATCGCTCGCGTCGAGCGAGCGAGCGAGCGAGCGCCCGAGCGCCGTCGTGCCGGCCGCTGTGCCGAGCAACGGCAGTAAGCGCGTGCTCGTAGTCGACGACAACGAAGACATCGCGCTCATGATCTCCGAGCTGCTGAGCGCTTGGGGCTACGAAGCGCGCTATGCGCACGATGCGATCACGGCGCTGGCATTGGCCGAGACCTTCGAGCCCGACGCCGCGGTGCTCGACATCGGCTTGCCGGTGATCGACGGCTACGAGCTGGCCAAGCGCTTCGCGCAGCATCCGAAGCTGCGTCACACCCGGCTCGTCGCGGTGACCGGCTACGGCCAAGAAGAGGATCGCAAGCGCGCGCACACCGCCGGTTTCGTCGAGCACCTCGTCAAGCCGGTCGATCTCGACCGCTTGCGGCGCGCGATCGACGCGAGGTCGGAACCGAGTCGCCAAGCCGCTGGAGAATAGCGTCACCGTGGCAACAGCCACGACAGCCGCATCGCGGCCTCGGAGCAGAACGGTGGCGCGAGCAAGCGGAACAGCGCCTTCGCTTCGGCCGGGTGCGCGGCGGCCACGTTGTTCTGCTCACCCGGGTCGCTCGCGAGGTCGAAGAGCAGCAGCGTGCCCGCGCGGGCGTCGAGCATCAGCTTGAGATGATCGCGAGTGACGGAGCAGCCTGTGTCGCCAAAGCTGACGGCGTGCCGGCTGGTTGCCGCCTTGGCTGGCGGCCGCCAGCGCAAGCGCGGCGCGGAATCCGGGAGGCTCGCCCCGGCCATCTCGAGCAGAGTCGCGGGTAGGTCGAGCAAAGTGATCGGCGTATCGATCACCGCGCTGCCGACGCCGGCGCCGCCGAGCACCAGCGGCACTCGCACCTGCTCGTCGAACAGGCTCGACCCGTGGCCGTAGACGCCGCGCTCGCCGCGCGACTCGCCATGATCGGCGGTGAACGCCCAGACCACGTCGCTGCGCGCTTCGAGCTTCGCGATGAAGTGCGCAAGCACGGTGTCGAGCGTCGCCATCCGCGGTCCGTACTCGTCGGTCATCGTGCAGCCTTCGACCGGCGGGCCGGCCGGCAGCGCGTACGGCATGTGCACGTCGCTCAAGTGGAGCCACACGAATTGCGGACCTTCACGCCGCAGATTATCGAGTGCCCAGGCGGTCACGTCCTCGGCCGGCGCGTACGTCGCCTTGTACGTCTTGAAATGGAAGCCGAGCTTGCGCAGCCGAGTCAGATCGTTGTCGACGGTCGTGAGGTCATGCTGCGTAACCCATGCTTCGGCCTCGTAACCGTTTTCGGCCAGCACGACCGGCAGGTAGAACGAACGCGGTGTCTCGGCGCCCGCGCGGCCGAGCCCGGTCAAGAGCCCGGGCAACGCGAAGATCGTCGCGTTCGACGCCGCGTAAGCGCGCGTGAGCTCGATGTTGCGCCTAGCCAGCGCGCGCAGCTGCGTGGTGCACGGCGTGTACCGATTGCCTTCGCGCATCGCGTCGCCGCGCAGCGCATCGACCGTGATGAGAACGATATGTAGCTTGGGGCGCTGCGGATCGAAGCGCGCGAGCGCGAGCGGTACGCCGGCCGAGGCGGGCGGCGCGACCGCTGCGACGGATGCTGCGACCACCGTGGCATCGATCGCGAACATCGCCGGCACGATCGTCCCGGCGAACGGCGCGTGCTCGAGCAGCGCGTTGCGCCCCGTCGCGGAGCGCGCACACAGGCCGATCAGGCCCGCCCACAACGCGAGCCCGGTCGCGAGCACGCCGGCGGCTCGGCGCATGCGCGGAGCGCGCCGGGCAGCTCCGGCGGGCTTTGCGTTCGCGGCGATCATGACCAGCAACGCGGTCGCAGCGCTGCCGAGCGCGACCAGCGCGAGCGCACCGTGGAAGGTCGGGTACAGGTTGCGCAGGATCCGCGCGCTCAGATAGGCGGGCACTGCGGTGCCGGCGATCGTGGCGAGCAGCGCCAGCGCGCCGACGTGCTGGCGGGCGTTATCCGATTCCGGCATGCGCGCCAGCGCCCACAAGCACAGCCGCCGAAGGACCACCACGGCCACGAACGCGGCCCCGAGCGTGGCCACCATCAGCGGCCAACGCAGCGGGCTCGCGGCGATCGAAGCGCCGCCGAACAGCGCTGGGACACACGCCAGCAGCGGCAGCGCGAGCGCGCTATCGATCGCGACCGTGCGCGTGCGACCCGGTGTGAGCTTGCCGAGCAGCAGCGCCACGAATGCCGTCAGCGCGCCGACGATCAGCGGCAGCGCGACCAGCACGCGCGGCGAGAACCGAAACGCCTGCGGTCCGACGTCGGTCGTCCAATCGATGCCCAGCGCGATCGACAGGTAGTCGACGACGCCGAGCACGAGCGTCGCCAGCCCGAACGCGAGGCCGACGCGCAGCGGCGATGTCGCGTCGTGCACCGACGCCTCGCGCGTTGCCTCCAAAACCATGCCCGCGAAATTCTAGCGGCTGCGGTCCCGCCGATACAACTCGCGCGTCGCATCGCGCCACGGTCAGCGCTGTGCGCGTGATGCAAGTTGAACCGTCCGCTTACATTGCCTTGCTCGTGGCCTTCGGCCGTGGGTGACTGCGCGCAAGACCATGCCGCGCAAACAGCTTTCCTTTCGTAAGGGATTCTCGGTCGCCCTCACCGCCAAGCGCGCGCAAGCCGCGACGATGGTCATCGCGCCCGGGGACAGCGAGGGCGGCCCCGACAACGCGCATCGCGGCGCCGACCAGTGGCTGTTCGTCTTGTCCGGCAGCGGTGTCGGCATCCTGCCCGGTCGCAAGTACCCGCTGAAGGCCAAGACGCTGCTACTGATCGAGCGCGGCGTGAAACACGAGATTCGCAATACCGGCAAGACACCGCTCAAGACGCTGAACATCTACGTGCCGCCCGCCTATAAAAAGGGCGGCGACGAGCTGCCGCGCGGTCGAAAGTAGCGGTAGTAGCGGCCGAGCAACATCCGTGCCCAGCAATTCTCGTGGTTTTGTGGCGCAAGCGGGCGCAGCGCAAAGCCAGCTGTTTCAAACCCCGTTATGATCGCAGCTCGCTTCGCACCCGCCGCCCATGTCACGCCTGGGTCAGTACCTGATATCGCGCGGTCTGATCTCGCGCGACCAGCTCGAGGATGCGCTGAGCCACCAAGCGGTTCACGGCGCGCGGCTCGGGACTAATCTAGTCGAGCTCGGATCGATCTCGGTCGAGCAGCTCGCTGCGTGTCTCGGCGACTTTCACAAGACGCCGCTGCCCGAGCGGCGCTGGCTCGAGAAGCCGCAGCGCGCAGCGACGCAGCGGGCAACGCGCTCGCTGGTCGAGCGCATTCGCTTCATCCCGATGCGGCTCGAGGGCAATGTGCTGCACGCGGCCTTGCTCGATCCGCGCCACCCGAACGTGCTCGACGATCTTCGATTCGCGACCGGCTGCCGGATCCAGCCGTACGTGCTGCCCGAGATCTGGATGCACGACTGGTTGCTCCAGCTGTTCAAGCTGCCGCGCGGCATCCGCCACGTGGAGACGCGCGGCAACCTGGAGCCGGACCCCGAGCCATACGCGGCGCTGCCGGTGCAGCGCACGTCGCCCGGTGCGCGCCCTTCACCTGCGCCGGCTCGCGCGTCGCGCCCGCCGCTCACGCAACCTCCGCCCAAGTTCGACAGCATCCGCAGCGCGCCGCTGACCGGGCTGACGAACCCGCCGCCGATCTTCGAAACGACCGCGACGTCACACGCTCGGGCGACGACGCCGCCCAATCCTCGCCCGATCTCCGGTCTACCGCCGATCCCGAGCCGGAGGCCCGCTCCGCGCGGACCGACCAGCCCGCCGCCCTTTATCCCGCCGGCTGCGCGCACCGGCATGTCGGTTCGACCGCCACCGGTCCCGGTGCCCAAGCTCAGCGACCCGCCGCCGTCGTCGATCGAACAGACGTTCTGGAATTGGCGCCCGCCGGACGCGCCTGCCGTTCCAGACTCCGGACCGATCGCGCTGCAGCACGAAGAAGCGCTGCCTGAGCTCCGCACGCCGGTACCTGCGGCGACGCACTCCAGCACGCCGGCGGGTCTATGGCGCGAGTCCGTGCCACCCGCCGCGGCCCAGCTGATCGAAGAAGGTCCGGCTGACCTCGAGCTGCCGCCGGTCTCCGAGGTCGAAGCGCCGCCGCCACCGAGCACGCTCGATGAGCTCGAGCCTGCGACGCCGGCGCAAACGCTCGCGCTCGACATCGCGGCGTGGGAAGCCGAGCTGCTCCGCGCGCCCAATCGCGATCAGCTGATCGAGGTATCGTTTCGGATCGCGAGCTGCTTCGCGACTCACGTCGCGCTGTTCATCGTTCATCAAGGCATGGTGCAAGGGCAGGGCTGCATGGAGCTGGGCATCGCCCGTGCGCTCGAGGGCGTGCTGATCCCACTCGACGCCGATAGCTCGCTGACCCTGACCGCCAACGGTGGCGAGCCACAGCGGGCCAATCCCAGCGAGCGTGAGATCGATCAACGTGTGAGCCTGATCCTGTGCGATGACGCGCGCGAGGTGGCGTTGTTTCCGGTAGCCATCAAGCAGCGCGTGGTCAACGTGCTGTACGCCAGCACCGGCGGCGAGCCGCTCGGCGCGATTGCTTTTGGGGCGCTTTCGCAGCTCGCTTTGCAGATGGGTGCAGCCTACGAGCACCTCATCCGGACCCGAAAGGCGAGCGCTTCCGCTGGCTAACAAAAAGACTCAAAGCTTCTGCTGGCTTGCACCCGTTTTCGCACGTACGATGCTGAAGAATGTCGCTGCGGGTCGACCAGGATCACGCTCGGTTCAAGCAGATCGTTCGCGGCCGCGTACGCCAGAACCTGCGCCGCTACATCTCGAAGGGCGAGCTGCTCGGTAAGCAAGGCAAGGAGATCGTTTCGATCCCCGTGCCTCAGATCGACATCCCGCGCTTTCGCTTTGCGGATAAGCAGGGCGGCGGCGTCGGCCAGGGCGATGGCTCGCCCGGCGATTCGCTTGGCGACGGTGACGGCGATCAGCAGGGCTCGGGCAAAGCCGGTCAGGGCGAAGGCCAGCACGTGCTCGAGGTCGACGTCAGCCTCGAGGATCTCGCCGAGCTGCTCGGCGAAGAGCTCGAGCTGCCGAACATCGAGGACAAGGGCAAGAGTCGCATCGCCGAGGTGAAGGACAAGTACTCCGGCTTGCGCCGCGTCGGTCCGAACTCGCTGCGCCACTTCCGCCGCACGTACCGCGCCGCGCTCAAGCGCCAGCTCTCGCTCGGCAACTACGATCCGAAGAAGCCGATGATCGTCCCGGTGCGCGAGGACATGCGCTACCGGTCGTGGAAGACGCTGACCGAGCCGGTCGCCGACGCCGTCATCCTCTACATGATGGACGTGTCGGGCTCGATGGGCGACGAGCAGAAAGAGATCGTTCGGATCGAGTCGTTCTGGATCGATACCTGGCTCGCGCATCAGTACAAAGGCATCGAGACGCGCTTTATCATCCACGACGCCGTAGCGCGCGAAGTCGATCGCGACACGTTCTTCAAGACGCGCGAGTCGGGCGGCACGATGATCTCGTCGGCGTACAAGCTCGCCGCCGACATCATTGAGCAGAACTACCCGACCGATCAGTGGAACATCTACCTGTTCCATTTCTCAGACGGCGACAACTGGAGCGTCGACGACACGCTCTTGTGCGTGAACACGCTCAAGGAAAAGCTGCTTCCGGCGGCCAACGTGTTCTGCTACGGCCAAGTCGAGAGCCCGTACGGCTCCGGCCAGTTCATCAAAGATCTCCGCGAGCACTTCCGCGGTGACGAGTCCGTGATCACCAGCGAGATTCGCGACCGCGACGGCATCGTCGATTCGATCAAGGACTTCCTCGGAAAAGGGAAGTAGTCATTTATGGCTAAGTTTGCGCTCAAGACCGCGCTGCCTGGGTACCTTCGGGACGAACAGGTACGGATCGCGCAGCACGCTCGCGACTTCGGGCTGGATTACTTCCCGACGCTGTTCGAGATGCTGCCCTACGACCACATGAACGAGGTCGCGGCGTACGGCGGCTTCCCGAGCCGCTACCCGCACTGGCGCTTCGGCATGGCGTACGAGCAGCTGGCCAAGAGCTCCGAGTACGGGCTCTCGACCATCTACGAGATGGTCATCAACAACAACCCCGCGGTCGCGTACCTGCTCGAGGGCAACAGCATCATCGACCAGAAGCTGGTGATGGCGCACGTCTACGGGCACGTCGATTTCTTCAAGAACAACTTCGCGTTTCGCACCACCGATCAAGGCAAGGAAGCCGAGAACGGCGAGCCGATCCGCAAATGGATCGACGCGATGGCCAACCACGGCGCGGTCGTGCGGCGCTGGCTCGGCCGCGTCGGCATCGAGCGCGTCGAGACGTTCATCGACGACTGCCTGAGCCTCGAGAACCTGATCGACCCGCACAGCGCGCTGCGCAAGAACGTGTTCGAGCAGAGTCAGCTCGAGACGCCCGTCGACGAGACGCCGGAGGAAGTGCCGCGGCTCAAGGTCTCGCGCGAGTACATGGAGGAGTACATCAATCCGGAGGCGTACATGGATCGCCAACGGAAGAAGATGGACGAGGAGAAGTCGCGCGCGAAGAAGATCCCGGAGGAGCCGGACCGCGACGTGATGGGCTTTCTGCTCGAGCACGGACCGCTCGAGCCGTGGGAGCGCGACGTGCTCGCCGTGATCCGCCGCGAGGCCTATTACTTCGCGCCGCAGATGCAGACCAAGATCATGAACGAGGGCTGGGCCACGTACTGGCACTCGCGGATCATCACCGAGCGCGTCGCCGAGGGCTCCGAGATCATTGATTACGCCGACCGCTGCGCCGGCGTGCTCGCCACGTCACCGCGCCAGCTGAACCCGTACAAGCTCGGCGTCGAGCTGTACCGCCACATCGAAGACCGCTGGAACAAAGGCCAGTTCGGCAAAGAGTGGGACGAGTGCGACGACCTCGCCGAGCGCAACAACTGGGATCGCAAGCTCGGCATGGGCCGCAAGAAGATCTTCGAGGTCCGCTCGCTCTACAACGACGTCACGTTCATCGATGAGTTCCTCACCGAAGACTTCGTCGCCGACCAGAAGATGCTGACGTTCGGCTTCAACAACAAGAACGACCGCTGGGAAGTCGAGTCGCGCGCGTTCGCCGAGGTGAAGCAAAAGCTGCTCTTCCAGCTCACCAACGCCGGCAACCCGATCATCGAGGTCGAGGACAAAAACTTCGAGAACCGCGGCGAGCTGCTACTGCGCCACTCGCACCAAGGCATCGACCTCAAGCAGGACTACGCCCAAGCGGTGCTCGAATCGCTGCACCGCGTGTGGAAGCGCCCGGTGCAGATCGAGACCAAGGTCGAAGAAAAGCGCGCCATGCTCCGCTACGACGGCAAAGACCACGCGATTAAGACGTAGTGGTAGCGGTCAGACTAGGGCCTCGCTGTTCCCTAGTCGGCCTTTAAGAACAGCACGTCGGTCTGGGTCATGACGTCTGCCGCGCACAGCTCGCGCCGCGCATCGAGGTATGAGCTCAGCTCGTACGCTCGATAGCCGGCGCGAGCCAGGCGCTCGAACAACACGCTCGGATCAGGCACCGGATGTGCCGCGCTCGGCGGGGTAACCTCGATGATCAGCGCTTGGGCTGCGCGTGCGCCGATCAGCCTGCTCGCGCCGCCGATCACCGCGTGCTCGGCGCCCTCCACGTCGATCTTGATCAGCCGAATCGCATCGCGCTGCAAGAGACCTTCGCGCTGCACGATCGTGTCGAGCGAGCGCAGCGGCACGCGGACCTCTTCGACCTGCGGGCTCGACGCCGTGTTGAAGCCGCGGAGGATCGAGTGCCAGCCGCGGTGCTCGTTCAGGAAGAGCGTGATCTCCCCGTCGTGGTCGCCGGCTGCGCAGTGCTCGATGAGCACGCGGTGCTCGGGGTTGAGCCGCGCGATCCATTGCAGCTCTTCGTGATGCGCGGGCGCCGCCTCCACGGCGATCAGCCGGCCGGCCTTGCCCACGCGATCGAGCGCGACTGCGCTTAGGTAGCCCGCGTTGGCGCCTAGATCGATCACGCAATCGCCGGGGCGCAAGAAGCTCCGGAGAAAGCGCACGACGTGCGGCTCGTACAGCTCGAAGAAGAACAAGCCGTGATGGCCGAGGAACCTGAAGCGCACATCGCCCACGCGACTGATCCGCTCCTCGCCCACGAGCAAGCGCATCAGCGCGGTACGAATGCGGCCCGCCCCGCGGCGAAATGGGTAGAGGCGCGGCACGGATCGAAGAAGGTCCTCGAGCATCGCGCGGACTATAGTCGCAAGGAGCGGGCGCACCTAGCACTGGCTCGTACGCGTTGGCGGCGGGCCTCGCCTGAAAGCTGGGCTCCGCGAGTCAGATCGCGCGGCTGCGGGCCAGCGCGCGCAGCTGTGTGAATGCCGAGAGCTTCAGCGTGTGTGCGAGCAGCAAGTACGTCACGCCACCCGTGGTGCTGAGCGCGAGCAGCTGCACGAGCGCCGGCTGGCCTTGCAGCACCAGCTCGCGCAACGCGATCACCACCGCAGCCATCACCGCGCTGCACAGCGTCGGTCCGATCAGCAGGCCGAGCGCGCGGTGCGCGGGCAGGCCGATCAGGTAGCCCGCCGCAAACAGGCGCGGTACGAACAGCGCGAGGCTCACACCCGCGTGCGCCATCGCCACCGTGCGTGTGTCGCCGTAGCGCGCGGCGACGAAGACCGTGCCGGCGACCACCGCGCCCGCGCTCGCCGACCAGAGCAGCATCAGATCGGTCCGGCCTCTGGCCATGAAGATCGTGGTGAGCGGGGCCGAGAGGCGCAGCAGGAGCAGCGAGATCGCAAGTGCTTTGAGCAGCGGAGCGGCGGGGAGCCATTGCTCTCCGTACAGCACCGTGATCGCGGGCTCGGCCACGCATACGACACCCACCGAAGCAGGGATGAGCACGAACCCCAAGGCCGAGAGCGCGCGCTCTACCAGGCGCCGTGAGTCCTCTTTGCTCTGGAGCGACGACAGGGTGGGAAACAAGACTCGGGTCGAGATGTCGACGACGCTCGAAGACACGACGTCCGCGAGCGACCATGCGCGCGTGTACAGGCCAACCGCCGCGCTGCCGATGTAGCGACCGATCAGCAAGCGGTCGGCGCCGTAGGCGATCTGCGACGAGAGCGTGGCGGCGATCATGTTGATGCCGTAGCGAAAGGCCCAGCCGACGTTCGCGGGGCGCTCGAAGCGCACTCGAAAGCTGGCGGCGCGTAGCGCCAAGCCGGAGCTGAGCAAGGCTGTTAGCGCGCCTTGCAACATCAGGCTCCACACGCCCCAACCGAGCCCGGCGGCGACCAGCGCGCAGGCGCCACCGCCGAGCATCGCCGTCAGATCGATGCGGGCGATCTCGCGCAGCTTGATCGCCTTGTTGAGCAGGGCAAACGGCACGCGCCCGACCGAGTCGACCACCAAAGTCCCCGCGGCCATGCGAACCAGATTCGTGATGGCGGGATCCTTGAAGAACACAGCGGCTAGCGGTGCCCCGAGGAACAGCGCGGCGCCGAACAGCGCGGCCGAGCCGACGGTCAGCCAAAACAGGCTCGAGGCCTGCGCGTCATTGACATCGGGCTGCTGGACGAGGGCGTTGGCGAGCCCGAACGAGGCGATGCTCTGGGTGAGGCCCTGAAGGACCAGCGTCATGCTAACCAAGCCGAACGCCTCGGGCCCGAGCATGCGGGCGAGCACGGTTACCACGGCGAAGTTGATCAGCCGAGCGCCGGCGAGGTTGAGCGTCGACCACAGAAGGCCCGAGCGCACCTTGTCTCTCAGGCTCATCGTACGGGGCGCTTACGCGACTCCACGATTGGCGGCAAGTTGTGCGCTACAGCCCGGCGCAGCCCTGAACGGAGATCTGCGCAGGATCATCGGTCGTGCCGGGCGCGACCACGTGCCGGGTCGCTGCGGCGGTGACGCGGTGCCGGATGCCGTGGCACTCCACGGTGCCGTCGAAGCTGCCCTCGCCGTCGCGGACGAGCTCGACCTCGCACGGCTGGCTGCCGCTGGCTCCGACGCCTTTGCAGCCGCCGCGGTATTCGTTGCCGCTGCCGCCTTCGGCGATCTGAACCTCGCAGCGGTTGCCGGGATCGTCGCCGGGCCGCGCGTCGAGGACGTTGAGCTTGAAGCCCTCGCCGGAGATCGCCAGCGAGATCAACCCGCTGGATACGTTGCAGCTGAGCGTCGTGCCGTTCTGGCCGTTGCTGACCGAGAAGTCGCGCTTGGGGCTGTCGGCCGAGACCGGCGTGCAGTCGAGGCAACGCAGCTGGTAGCTCACGTCCGCGAACAACGCGGCGGGGTCTTCTTCGTTGCAGGAAGCGATGAAAGCGAGGGCGGCAAGCGCGAGCAGCGAGCGATGCATGCGCGAAAGCTACCTTGGCGGTCGCGACCGCGGCAACTCGCTGGCCCCCCCGTTGGACGCTAAACCAGTGCCTGATCGAGGTCGGCTTGGAGATCCGATGCCGCCTCAAGGCCGACCGACAGCCGGACCAGGCCCCCGTCGATGCCCAACCTTTGGCGAGCATCCTCCGGGACCGAGGCGTGGGTCATGGTCGCCGGGTGCTCGATCAGCGACTCGACGCCGCCCAGGCTCTCGGCGCACGTGAACAGCTTCGAGCGCTCCAGCATGCGCACGGCCGAGCCGGAGCCGCCCTTGAGCACGATCGTGATCATGCCGCCGGCCAGGGCCATCTGGGCCTGGGCCAGAGCGTGCTGCGGATGCGAGGGCAGGCCCGGATAGACCACGCGCGCCACCGCCGGATGCTGCTCGAGCCAGCGGGCGAGCAAAAGCGCGCTCTCGGAGCTGCGCTGCATCCGCAGCGGCAGGGTCTTGATGCCGCGCAGCACCAAAAAGCAGTCGAACGGCGAAGGCACCGCACCGACGGCGTTCTGCAGGAAGCGCAGCTGGGCGTTGAGGTCGTCGCGGCGGGTCACGATCGCGCCGCCGACCACGTCGGAGTGCCCATTCAGATACTTGGTCGTCGAGTGCACGACCAGGTCGGCGCCGAGCTCGAGCGGGCGCTGCGCGATCGGCGTCGCGAAGGTGTTGTCGACCGCGCACATCACCCCGTGGGCCCGGGTAATCGCCAGCGTCATCCGCAGATCGACCACCTTGAGCATGGGGTTGGTGGGCGATTCGACCCACACCAGCTTGGTCGCCGGCTCGATCGCCGCGTCGAGCGCGCCGGGCGCGGTCAGGTCGACCCAGCTGACCCGGATACCCATGGGCACGAACAGCTTGTCCAGGATCCGAAAGGTGCCGCCGTATACGTCATCGCACGCGACCACGTGGTCGCCCGGCCTGAGCAGCTGCATCACCGTGGTGGTCGCTGCGCAACCCGAGGCGAACGCGAGCCCGTGCTTGCCCGACTCGAGCGCCGCGAGGCACTGCTCGAGCGTGCGGCGCGTGGGGTTGTCGGTGCGCGAGTACTCATAGCCTTTGTGCTTACCCGGGCCCTCTTGGGCAAACGTGCTCGACAAGTGGATCGGCGGCATCACCGCGCCGGTCTCTTTGTCCGGAGCTTGACCGCCGTGGATAGCGAGCGTGTCTATGTGGAGCGTGGGATCGGTCGTCACGAACGTAAGGGTATGCGAAATGGCACTGGCCAGCGCACCTCGGCTGGGGCAAGAATCGCGGCG
>Ga0193752_1002124_pt1 | contig 15272 bp, 18 predicted proteins | sample H1c1metaG_FD_144924 | JGI IMG/M metagenome (GOLD analysis project Ga0193752, IMG submission 144924) | Soil microbial communities from a riparian zone of the East river system, Colorado, United States - H1c1 | ecosystem: Environmental > Terrestrial > Soil > Riparian zone | place: USA: East River... | reverse complement strand
CCCGTTGGCGATGCACTCGATGATGCGTATCGCGGATATCTCGCCACCAATTTGCGTGCGCAGCTGTACGTCGTGACGTTGCCGGGTACGACAGTTCCCGACGCGCTGTTCGACGCACCGATGCCTGGCTTCGAGATGGCGCTCGTCTGATGACGATCACGCGATCGGCACCAGCTGGTCGGTTCACGCCGCCGATGCCTCGCCGCGGTGTGCGACCACCGCCGGTGAAACGGTCGGTGTTCGCCGGAGTGCCCACGTGGCGCGATCCGCGAGTGCCTTTCGCGGCGATTCTCACGGCGTACCTCGTCATGGGCGTCGCGTGGCTCGGCTTCAACCGATCGCCTGGTCAGATCGCTGCCATCGTCGCCATCGGGTGCGGACTCGACATGGCGCTGCACTGGATGCTGCGCAAGCGCGAGGTGATCGTGCCCCTGAGCGCGTACATCACGTCGCTGTCGATCGCGATCCTGCTGAACTTCGCACACGACTATGCCGTGCTCGCGCTGCCAGTCTTTCTGGCGATCGGCTCCAAGTATCTCTTCACGATCGACGACAAGCATCACTTCAATCCGTCGTTGTTCGGGGTCGCCGTCACGCTGCTGCTCTTCGGCGACCTGATCACGGCGGCGCCGGCATACCAGTGGGGCGGGACGCTCGCGATTTCGGCATTCATCGTCACGCTGGCGTTGGCGGGGTTCGTCTTCCGGATCGGACGTGGGTGGCTGATCGCGTCGTTTCTCATCACGTACGCATTGCAGACGGCACTCCGCGCCTGGATCATGCGCGCGCACCTTCCGCCGGAGATGCTCTTCCTCGGCACGCTGACCGCGCCGCCGTTCTTCCTGTTCACGTTCTTCATGCTCACCGATCCGCGGACGTCGCCGTCCACACGCGGAGCGCAGATCGGTGTCGGCATTTCGATCGCGCTCATGGATCTCATGCTACATCGTTTTGCGTCGGTGTTCACGTTCTTCTATGCGGCGTTCATCGTGGCGTCCGTGCGTTTCATGTGGCTGCACGCGCTCGCGATCCATCGCCATGGCTTCGGCGCGCGGATTCGACGTGCGCTGTTGGCGCCAAGCACGCTGCGCGCGGTCGCCCTACTTGCGGGGTTGGTAGTGACTGGCGGATGGACGTATTCGCACATCCTGCGTCCACATGTCGTCGCTGTCGATCCGGGATTTCGGCTGGTGGAGATTCCGTCCGCAACGAGCGGCATTCACGTCGTGATCGATCCCACGTCCCTCGATCTCGTCGACCCTCGGCTACGCCACATCGCGAAGTGGTTGCTGTCGGTGGGGTCGAGCGCCGCGGTCGCCGATGTGGATGGTGATGGTGGAGAGGATGTGTTGCTGACGAGCCCACTCGCCATTGCGACCGATCGCGTGGGCCTCTGGCTCAATCGCGGCAACATGCGCTTCGAGCGCGTCGATGTGCCGGCGTTCGCGCAATTCGCCGGCGATCCGGTCGTTCACGGTCTCGCGTCAGGGGCGCTGTTCGTCGACTACGATGGCGACGGCGATCAGGATCTGCTCGTCGTCGTGAGCTTCGGCAGTCCGCGTCTGTTCAAGAACATGCGCGTCGAGTCGGGAGCGTTTCGTTTCGAGGATGTCTCCGACCAGGCCGGACTCGATCTCTACTCCATTAGTATCTCGGCAAACGTCATCGACTACGATCGCGATGGACGTCCGGACATCCTCATCGGCAATGTGCTGAATCCATACCTGCGCGAATACGACGATTCGACGAAGCTGAGCATCTTCAAGCTGCCCGCGCCTGCATATCCTGGTGATCGAAGGATGTTCGCGTTCATGCACGACGGCTGGCATGACGCGAGCAATGGCGGTCGCAACGTGCTGCTGCACAATCGTGGCGACGGCACCTTCGAGTCGATGGACGTCGCCGCGATGGGAATGCCGGAGACGCACTGGACGCTTTCGATCGGCACGGGCGACTTCGACGGCGACGGGTGGACCGATCTCTATCTCGCCAGCGATTTTGGACGGGACGATCTCTACATGAACGAGAAAGGCCGCGGCTTCCGTCGCGTGCATGGCACGATGTTCGGCGACGTCGGCATGGACACCTACAAGGGGATGAACAGCTCCGTCGCGGACTACGATCGCGACGGACGGCTCGACGTCTACGTCTCGAACGTTCATCACGCGCTTCAGGCCGAGGGGTCGCTGCTCTGGATGAATCGCGGCGTCGATGCGGACGGAGCGGTGCGTTTTGGCGACGAAGCGTCGCGTCGAGGGGCGCTGAACGAAGATCGGTTCGGCTGGGGTGCCGGTGTGGGCGATCTCCAGAACGACGGATGGACCGACATCATCCAGGCGAACGGTATGGTGGACGACCGCCTCGACAAGAAATACGAAGGGTGCCCAGACTACTGGTACGTGAACCACAAGTTGATGCAGTCACCACGCTCCATGCACGTCTACGCCGACATGTGGGGCGACCTGCGCGGTCGATGCATCTATCCCAATGAGGCGCGCCGAGTGTACCTGAATCGCGGTGTTGGTGCGCGTCCTGAATTTACGGATGTGGCAGATGCGGTGGGACTGACGGCGCGCGACAACTCACGCGGTGTGGCGCTCGCCGATTTCGACGATGATGGTCGTCTCGACGTGCTGATCGCGAATCAGCATGGTGGACCTACGCTGTTGCGGAATGCTGCGACGATACCCACGTCCAATGCATGGATTGGGCTGTCGCTCGTCGGCGATGGTCGCGGCTGTTCGCGCGATGCCACTGGTTCGACGGTGATGGTGAACTTGCCTGGCCAACCTCCGCTGGTGCGCGAGGCTCAACGCGCGAATGGACTCTCGTCGGCAGGGGATCCGCGCAGTCACATCGGGTTGGGCAAGTGGGCTGGCGCCGTACCTGTGTCGATCCGCTGGTGTGGTGGCGCGACGAAGACGTATTCGCTCGCGGCCGGCGCATACCATGAGGTTCGCCAGTGAGCGTGATGGTCCTCGTCACGCTCGTGCTCTGGCTGCTCGCGGTGTATCACATCGTCATGGGCGCTGTCGCATTGTTCGCGCCTGATCTTGCGCCGAGGATGGTGGGATCGCTGTATGGGGCGTCGGTGTCGTCGGGTGGGCAGCTGCGCTACATGACGTCGATGATCGGCGCGCTCGCGCTGGCGATCGGTGGTCTTGCCGCGGTCGCAGCGCAGAGGCCGTACGACAATCGTCCGATCATCGCAGCGTTGCTCGTGTTGCAGCTGTGCCGAGCGTTCTGTCGGGTGCGTGATCGGCGCGTGCTGGCGGAGCTCGGTGTGAGCGGTCGCGCCAATGCGGCGGCGATTGCGGTGTTGGTTGCCGAGTCGGCGATCCTGTTGCTCGGGTTGCGATGACGGCTGCGCACGAGCCAGCGCGGACGTCGAAGTGGCGGGTGCTCGCGTCGGTGGTGTTCGGGGTCTTCATGGTGACGCTCGACACCACGGCGGTGAACGTCGCGTTCCCTGTGATTCGCCGCGAGTTGGGTGCGAGCCTGCACGAGGCGCAATGGCTCGTATCGGTGTATGTGCTGGCGTTGGGGATGAGCACACCGGTGGCGGGTTTTCTTGCCGACCGGTTCGGCCTCAAGCGAATGTACATCATCGGGCTGGCGATCTTCGTCGTCGGTTCGCTCGCGGCGGGACTCGCACCAACGCTGCCGACGCTCGTGATTGCGCGCGCGCTCAAGGGGATCGGTGGCGGCATTGCCGTGCCGTGTGGGACCGCATTGCTCTTCCGCGGCTTCTCGAAGAGCGAGCTTGGTCTCGCGCTCGGCGTGTTCGGTCTGGCGTTGCTCTTTGCACCGGCGCTTGGCCCGGTGGTCGGCGGATGGCTTGTCGATCATCAACTGTGGCGCTGGATCTTCTTCATCAACGTCCCGATCGGGACGCTGGGAATTCTCGTGGCGTCGCGGTTTCTCGTCGCGCGGCCTGGTGACAAGCACGCGCAGTGGGACGGCTGGGGTCTCGCGACGGCGATACCGGGTTTCGGTGCGCTGCTCTACGTGACGGCGCTGCTCGGCGAAGAAGGACCGAGCTCGCCGCACGTGCTCGCGTGGCTTGCGGTGGGTGTCGGGTCGCTTGCGGCGTTTGCGTATGTGGAGCTGCGCGTCGCGCCGTCGCCACTGCTCGACCTGCGTCTGTTCCGGCGGCCGGTGTTCCTGAGTGCGACGCTGGTCGGCTATGTGACGGTGATTGCGTTCTTCGGTGCGGAGTTTCTGTTACCGGTGTATCTGCAGTCGCTGCGCGGCGAGCCGGCGTTGACGGTTGGGCTGGTGCTCTTGCCGCTGGCGTTGTGCGCGGGGCTGCTGCTGCCACTCGCGGGTGTCGCGTACGACAGGATTGGTCCGCGTGCGTTGGTCGTCGGTGGCTTCGCGCTGCTGAGCTACAACACGTGGCAGCTCGCGCACCTCAGTGCGTCGACGTCGCTGCGCTTTCTCGTGATCCTGACGGCGATTCGTGGTGTTGCGCTCGGGCTCACGGTGCAGACGCCATTTACGGCGGCGTTGGCGGATGTCGAGCATGATGCGCTGCCGCGGGCGACGTCATTGGTGTCGTCGACGCGGTATCTGGTGCAGGCATTTGGCGTCGCCGCGCTTGCTACGCTTTTGGGAACGCGATTGGTTGGCGGCGGGCAGGTGACGCTCGAGGGGTTTCATCGGGCGTACATGCTGACGTTCTGGTTATCGATCATAGGGATGCTGCTCGGGGTGCTGCTTCCTGGCTGGCCAGGACGGGTGGATCGGGTTCTCTCCTGACTGTCCGGCTGCTTCGTTGAGAGAAGGAGCGAGCTACGCAGTTGCGTGTGGCGCAGGGAGCGAGGGCTGGGGAGTCCTAGGTGTGGCTCGGCCCGCGAAATCCACCGCCGCAGCTTATCAAGCGCCGCCACGCTTGATAATTCCTTATGCGGCGTCCGTCGGTTGGGACAGACGATGCAGTTGTAAGGAGTTGCGTGATTCGCGAGGCAAGCCGGAGCGCAATAGCACGCCAAGACTTGCTCGCTTTCGCCGCGCTCGTGTCAACACCGGAATAGAATTGCGCACTTTCACCGGCCAAAATTGCACACTTTGGGCGGGTGTGGGGGCGAGCCGTTAGGGCGCAGCAGCCTCCTTCCGGCGTGAGCGAGACCGTGGTGGGGTGTCCGCCTGCGCTGCCGTCCGCGGTGTCCCGAGGGCGCGATGGAGCTCGGCATGGTGGCGCATGCGATAGCTGTTGCCGCGGATGTTGACGATGTGGCAGTGGTGCACGAGCCGGTCGATCAGCGCCGCCGCCATGACGTCGTCGCCGAAGATTTCGCCCCATGCTTCAAAGCCTTTGTTTGACGTCAGCACGGTCGAGGCGCGTTCGTAGCGCCGCGTCATGAGCTGAAAGAAGAGCATCGCGCCGGTGCGACTGATCGGGAGGTAGCCGATCTCGTCGACGATCAGCAGCGAGGGAAAGCTGAGCGTCTTCATGCGGTGCAGCAGTCGCCCCGCCTGACTCGCCTCCTCGAGCGACGTGATGAGATCGCCGAGCGTGCCGTAGTAGACGCGGCGTCCGCTCTCCGCCGCCGCGATGGCGAGGCTGATCGCCAAGTGCGTCTTGCCGACGCCGGGCGGGCCGAGGAAGACGACATTCTCCTTGCGCTCGAGGAAGCCGAGCGTGTGCAGGCTGTCGAGTTGCTCGCGCTTGATCGACGGCTGGAAGGCGAAGTCGAAGCCCGCGAGCGTCTTCACCGCCGGCAGTCGCGACGAGCGCATCGCCGCATCGAGCCGGCGATGATTGCGGAGCGTGATCTGCGCCTGGAGCAGCGCATCGAGCGCCGCCGGGGCCGTCAGCGTGCCGCTATCGAGGCCGGCGAGGATATCGTCGAGTGCTTCGAGGGCGCCGGGCATCTTGAGATCGGCGAGTTGCGCGCGGAGCTGGTCCCGGCGCGAGGGCGCGGCCTTCATCGCGTCACCTCGGCGAGCTGCTGATACGCCACGAGCTCGCGCCGCTCCACGTCGACCGATGGGACCGTCGGCGCGAGCCGATGCGGGACGGTGCGTCGCATCACGCGGGCCGGCGGCAGCACGAGCGGACGATAGCCACGCTCGGCGCGTGGTTGGAGATGCATCACCTCCTCCGTCTCGAAGCGCACCCGTGGGACGCAGCCCGTCGTGCGATGCACGCGGGTATTCGCCACGGCCTCGAGCCACACCAGTCGCTGCGCATCGAGATCCGCATCGCCAATGAACTCCCGCCCGTAGAAGAAATTGCTGCGGACGTAGCGGATCGGACGCTCGACCTTGCCCTTCGTCTTGGCCCGATACGGGCGGCAGGCGCGAATGCGGAAGCCCCAGTGGGCCGCGAAGCGCAGGAACTCTGGATTCTCCAGGAGCTTGCCGCCGTCCGCGCGCTGGTCCTCGATGATCACCGCTTTCATCTGGTCGAACAACAGCTCCGCCGGCACGCCACCCCAACACGCGAAGGCCTCTTCGAGCCCGGTGATGACGGTCGCGAGCGACTGGCGCGGATAGAATTTGAGCCACAGCAACCGCGAGTAGCCCAGCACGACGACCAGCGCATAGCGCTTGCCCCACGGGAGCCGGAACTCCGCGAAGTCGACCTGGGCCTGATGTCCGGGCGCGGTCTCATATCGCACGACCGGCTCCGGCTCGGGTCGTGGTCGGACGCGAGCGACATACTCGCGCACCTGGGTGATGCCACCCGCGTACCCCGCCGCCCGGACCTCATCGAACAGCCGCACGGCGGACAGCTCGGGATAGGTCGCGAGGCGCGTGGTGATGATCGCTTCATACGGCGAAAGCAGCGTCCGACGGGGCGGGTAGTGCCGGGGCGGCGCGGTGTCGAGATCGCGGCTCAATTGCCCTGTCGCAATCCAGTGATGCACGACGCGGCGGCTCACGCCGAGGCGCTGGGCGATGGCGGTCTTCGAGAGGCCATCATCGAGGAGATGCTGAAGTAGCACGAGGGAATCCCATCCGTACACGGCGCCTCGCCTCTGAGCGGGAGGCAGGCGAATGTGCCAGCAGGGCCGGACGGGTGCCCACGTCAGGGCTCAGAACATCCGTCGGCAGGTCGGAGTCCCGAGTGTGCAATTTTCGCCGGTGAATCTGAGCAATTTCACGCCGGTGCTAACAGCTCGCACAATATGTAGTCCGTATAATTGGCGTTATACCACAGCAACTCACACGATTCGAATGCGCGTTTCGCTTCGCAGCCTTGGCTGGTATCACCTAGCGGGCGCCGCCGGCGGGGCAGTGATGACGCTCTGGAGCGCTTCGCAGGGCGGCGCGCTCGTCGGCGGATCGCTGGCCTTCGCGGCCATCCCGTTCGCCCTGTCCGCATGGGCGGGGCGGCGACTCCTCGCGGACACGCCGGACGCCAGGCGGATCGCCGTGGCGGTCCAGGTCCTACAGATTCCGATCGTGATCTTGCCTGCGTTGGTATGGAAGTTCGTCGCTGGCGTTATCGCGTCCGCCACTCTTACCATGACCGGCCTTGGCCTCTATGTAGGCGCTGAAGCAACGTGGTTCATCGGCAGTGGCGACCTCCGAGGGCTGCCAGCCACACTCGGGATCAACGTCGCACCACTCGTGATTATCGTTCTACTTCTGCGTGCGCGGGTCGCACGAGAGAACGCTCCGCCGGATCTCACCCAAGCATCGCGACCTGTGGTATAACGTCCGTTGCAGCAGTCGGGCGATCTATGGAAGCTCGCTTCGCTCGCATTTTATTTGACGCGCCCGCAGCTGAACTTGGGCGTTATACAACACCGACACTCCGCTGTAAATTAAGATGCGCTTGTTTTCTGGTCGCGACTGTGTGAGCGCCATTACTGGCCACTCGATCTGCGCATGACTGCCCGGCACTCTGGAGATCGCCACCAGTGAAGTACAAGAACATCAAGAGCGTCGCGCACAACCTCGGGCACTCGTTTCTGAGCGATATGAACGCGTCGGGTGTCGGTGGCGGGTATACCATCGTTCCGGAGTTGCTCTTCGCCGCGGCAGAAAGCGCGCGTGCTCCTGAGGTGCGTATCGATCTCATAGCCAGGACGGTATCGCCGCATTCGCTTGCGAGTGCCGTGGTTCAGGACTCGGTGTCCAACTACGCGCGTATGCTGTTTCGGCTGTGCGCCGACCAGAACGTGGATGCGCCCGCGATTCGGTCCGCCACCATAGCGATCGCTTTCGACTACTCCCGCACCCGGTGCACGAAGTACGATCCTGTCGTGTGCATTCAGGAATTCGACTGTACTGTAGAGATTGTCGATGATCGCGGAGTCCTTCACCAGGCTAGATCGGATCACTGGTGGAAAGTCTAGTGACCGTGTTGTATAACGTGCGTTGCACTTGTCAAAGGAGCTATGGTAGCTCGCTGCGCTCGCATTTTATGTGTTCCTTTGCAAGTGAACTTGGGCGTTAGGCGGCTCCACACATCACGAAATGGTGACCATTCTCGAGCAACTGTCGGCCGACCTCGCAGAGCTCTGCCCGGTGCTCATGCCTGCTGAGGCACGAGCGGCAACCATAGAGGTCGTGCAAGGCCGAGTAACGTTGCGCGTGTACCTGCACGGTCCGGGAAGTCTTGACCGTTGGGAGGCGCTGGACGCGCAATTCACCCCGTTGATCGAAGAGCGGTTACCGGCCGGTCAGCCATGGGACGTGATCGTGCAGGCGTTTCGCCGTGATCGACCGGAGCCGCTTGACGTCTTCGGATCTCTGTTGTGGATCGAGCGCGGCGCATCTCTCGCCAGTCGGGATGGTCGTGGAGCGGCACGCGAATAGATCGCGACCAGCTGCCTAACGTTCGTTGGAGCAGACGAGCGGTCTTTGGAAGCTCGCTGCGCTCGCATTGATTTTATCCGCTCGCAGCTCAACTTGGGCGTTGTGCCGCTGCAGCCGGTGCATTTCCGGAGTTCGTTGCGTAGATTCCGGAGTCCGTTTGTGGAGAGAGTATCCTATGGTCGATCGCAACGCTGCGGCCCTCGCTGATCAGCTCCTCGCCCTCCCGTCGCCCGATCGTGCGCGGCTTGCCGAGCTCCTGCTCGCGAGTCTGGAGGAGCGTGACATCGATGCGGATGCGCGCTGGGACGCGGAGATTGCGCGGCGGTCCACCGAACTCGCTACCGGGCGCGTGGCTGGCATCCCCGCCGCAGACGTCTTTGCTGCAGTTGAGAGTCGGTTGCGCCAGTGAAGCTCGAGTTCCATCCTGAGGCGCGCGATGAATTTGTCGCAGCAGCGGCCTACTATGATGCAGCGGTTCCCGGGCTCGGGGACCGCTTTCTCGTGGCGGTCCAGCGAACAACGATCCTCCTCCTCCAGCATCCCACGGCGGGCACGCCACGGAACGCCGGTGCGCGGCGCATCTTCGTCACGGGATTTCCATACGACGTCGTCTATCAAGTCCGCGACGACGTGGTCGAGGTGCTCGCTGTTGCCCATCAGCATCGTCGACCAGGCTACTGGCGCGAGCGGCTGCCGGGCTGACTTAGTCTCGCCGCACGGCGTAACGAATCGTTGCACTTGTCAAGCGATCTGCGGTAGCGGCGGCTGTGCCGCCGCATTCTATTGAATCGCTTGCAAGTGAACTCTGGCGTTATGCCGCGCATGAGAATCTTATGACTGGAGAATTCGACGGGTGAGCTCCAAGCACCAGGAACGCCAAGCTGTCTTCGTCATACTGCGCGCTGATCTCTTTCACGCGAACGGCACGCCAGTCGAGACGTTGATTAGCGCAACCCAAGTCCTCGATTCGCAGGAACTCGCTGAGCAGGAAGTCTTGCGTCTCAATGCGATGCATCCCGACGGGAAGGTGCGCTACTGGTACACGCACTCACGCCTCTTTCCGCCAGGGCGTTCGGCGAGCTCTGTTGCGGAGCCGACATAACGAACGCTGAACCTGTCGATCTTTCGTAGCTCGCTGCTGAACTTTAGCGTTAGAATGCTACGACTTCCGTGAACGGTATGGTCAAGCCTGTGTTGGGCTGCCTGTTGGTCGCAGCGGCCGCCGGTTCGCCGCTCGTCGCGCGCGTGACCATAGGGCCCGCCACGATCGCCCTCGAGGAGACCCCGTTTGCCGCGGTTGCCCAACAACTCGGTGAAGCGCCGATCACCCGCGCGGGAGATGCGGGCGGCAGCCGCGCGCAGACGTGCTATGCGACGATCGGGCCGCGGCAGACGATCTACTATCTCGAGAGCGGCGAGATGGGTGGAGGCGAGCGGATCATGCAGGTCGATGCCGTTGGCGTTGGCACGGCGACCGCCGCGGAGGATGCGATCATCGCGACGCACTGTCGCACGCTCGCGTCAGGAGCGAAAGCAGCGACAACGGACCGTGGCATCATGCTCTATCAGCTGCGCGCCGAGGTCGAGCGGCGCCTGCATTCACGTGGGCGAGATAGCGCAGGCGTAACTCTATATTCGAAGGCTGAGAAGCGCGGCACCGGCGCACGGGCCTACGATGTGTCTAGCTGGTTCCGTGTGCGCTACCGACAGGGACGCGTCGTCGCGTTCAGCACAGGAGTGGTATCGACCAGGTAGCACTCAGAGATCGCGCGCCAACATTGAATCGACGCAGACTGTGTGTTACCCCACCACAAGCTCATGACCGCAGCTCGATATAGCCAGGTAGTCACCGCCGTGGGCCAAGGTGGCGGTATTATTCAGAATAGCGACGAGCTCTTCACCGGCCAGGCATGCGGTGTTTGTCTGACCCCGACAGGGGAGAGAACCGATGCCCCGCTTCGTATCGAGTTCCAATCGGGCTATGACCGCCGCTATGACGGTATCATGGCAATGCCGGAGGAGTGGCGGCCGGGTGGCCCAACTTACTACCTCTATTCTGCCGATTTCCGTGACGCCTTAACGGCTGGTCAGCGCAACGCATTTCAGTGGCGAGAGGCGGTCGCATCCAAGCCGACAAAGACGACCAAATCATTCTTCGAGATCGTCGGTGCACAGCACGTTGTGTCCCCGATGAGGCTGCGCGACGGTACCGCGACTATCTGGGAGTGCCCACACTGCGGGCGACGAGATACGCCGCAATACCGAGAACATCCGCACTTGCCGCAGTGGCTGCAGGCGTACGTTCCAAATGCCGTCGAGAATCTGCTGGCAACTATGGGGAACGAAACCCCTCGTGCACCGTACCTATTCGTGACGGGTGAGTTGTTGCCTGAACCGCTGCCGCCGGCCTTTGCTGTCGGTGAGAGTGTGCGCGGATTGAGAGTCGCGGTGAACGATGTGTCCTTTGGATATCCCCGCACGCCAAAGGCAGAGACTCCGCGGGGATTCATTCTCGTCGAGAGGAGCTTCCTCGGAATAATCCTCAGTGCGGATGTCGCCTAGCGCGTGTCTTCGTCAATCGTTCCAACGCATCAGCGCCAGCTATCTAAACGTGCGTCGCAGCAGACAGCGATCTAACGATCGTTCGGTTCGCTCGCTTTGTTTTACTCGCTCGCAAGTGAACTCGGGCGCAATACCGCAACAGAATTTCAATGGACGATACGCGTCTCTACCTCATAGTCGGTGGCTTGGGCGATCCATCATAAACGTGACGAGGATTGGATGCGCGCACTCAATGTCATTGTCCTTGGGTTCTTGCTCGTATCCTCCGACTTCGCGCGCCCGCTCGCGGCGCAGGAGCCCGCTCCTCGGAAGCAGATCACGCTCGATGCCAGCTTCTTTGCTGGAGGGCTCAGCTATGCGCGTATGACCAGTTCCGACAAGCTCGTGGGCGTGGGCGCCGGCTTGGGATATGAGTTCAACATCAGGCTGGTCCTCGGCGAGAGCGGAGGGAAGAAGTCCACGGAAGTTGCGCACATTGAAATGTTCACTCGGCGCCGGCCACCGGGGCGTTGGCAGTACGACCTCGGCATCAAGGTCGCCGCTGACCTCCACAGCGCGCAGGTCGCGTCTGAGGCCGAAGTCGGCGGGTTCCTTGGCGGCTACATCGCGCCGATGTGGGGCGGGCGTCGCTTCCGGGTCGGGCCTCGACTTCAGGCGGGACTCTACTGGTCGTCGCCTGGCCCAACATTCGGAATGTTCATCACGCCGCTCACGGCAAGACTCCTCTTCTAGTTCTGAGGGGCCGGGCGCCGTGTTCGTAACAGAGTCGCCCACGACGGCTCAACAGTGCCGTCGCGAGGTTGTGGTTGCGTCCAGTGATCCCGTCGGCTCGCGCATCGCGACCCTGCGAAGGTTGAGACCATCGCGTCAACGGTATAACGTGCGGTGCACATGCCGAACATTTCTCTCAAGAAGGAGGACAGATAATATGACGGTCAAGCGGATGGACAACGTCGGCATTGTGGTAGAATCCCTCGACGCCGTCATCCCATTTTTCGTCGAGCTTGGCCTGAGACTCGAAGGGCGAGGCACGATTGAAGGAGAGTGGGCCGGGCGCGTCACGGGGTTGGGTACGCAGCACGTCGAGATCGCCATGCTGGTCACCCCAGACGGCCACAGTCGGCTCGAGCTTTCGCGATTCCTCACTCCGCCCGTGGTCGCTGATCACCGGAACGCCCCGGTGAACGCGCTCGGCTACCTGCGCGTGATGTTCACGGTGGACGACATCGATGAGACACTTGTTCGGCTCCGCGCGCGCGGCGCGCAGCTCGTCGGCGAAGTGGTTCAGTACGAGGAGATGTATCGGCTCTGCTACGTCCGGGGTCCCGAAGGCCTTCTCATCGGACTCGCTGAGGAGCTCAAGTCCACTGACCGCGGATAGGCGCAGTGAAAGCCGGCGTTCGCAGGCACGAGCATTTCTCAACTGAGTTCATGAATCCAGAGGCAGTTCTCGCGGCAGCGTGGAAGGCATTCATCGATGGTGACGGCCACACCGTTGCGGCATTGGCAACCAACGAGTCGCTCACGCAATATCATGAAGCTTTCATGGCTGAGGTGAGTCTCGGACAGCGGACTCAGTCACTGGATGAGTATTTCGCTGAGATGCATCATCTTCCGCGTGCGGTGGCCGAGTATCATTGGCGCCTCGCGGAGAGTCAGCGGGCCGACCATGCTCCGCGCCTGCTGCGCACGTACCCGGGGACATCGACCATCGATGAGTTGAGTAGTCTCTCGACGCCCGAACTCCTGACCCGCGCGATTCGTGCTCTCCCGAAGCAGCTGCGGCTTGCTTCGGTGCTACCGGGCCATGTACTGGAAGCCCCGGACCGCGCGTTCGTCTTACTGCGACTCGGATGGAAAGTCGAGGCAGCGGGATACTCTGAGCCACCGGGTGTTGCGACATTGCATCGCGTGGCGGATGAATGGCGGCTCGAGCTGAACCCTCTGCAACCATACGGAATGCCCGGCTACGAAGGGTTCTGGCACGTTGCAGATCTTGAAGGCACCCCTGATAGCACCGCTGGCTGACGATCGTTGGTATGCCAGTATTGAGATGGGCGATGTATGTGGACGCGCACCTTCAAGACGAGCATTGTGTCCAACCAAGATCGGAGTGACCGGCAGCATCGGAGGCCGCCGTATCCGAGGAGTGCCGGTGACTAGCTGTATCACTCGAGGCTTGGGCCATCATGCACAGCGCAACGAGAATCGTCGGATTGATTTTGGCTGCACTGATTGCGGGGGCCGAGTTGACGATGGCTCAGAAGCCACCTGCGGGACCGACCCCGGGGCAGCTCATTGATGTCGGCAGTCACAAGATGCACATCCGTTGCGTTGGACCAGCGAACGGAAGCCCGACTGTCATTCTGGAAGCTGGTGGTGGCGCGTTCTCGAGCGACTGGTCGCGAGTGCAGGGTATTCTGTCGCCAGATGTGCGGGTGTGCGCGTATGACCGCGCTGGTTCGGGCTGGAGCGAGCTTGGTCCTGCGCCGCGCACCATGGCGCAAGAAGCGTTCGAGCTACATCTGCTCCTGGAGGGTGCGGGAGTGCATCGCCCGTATGTGCTCGTCGGACATTCGATTGGCGGCCTTCTGGTGAGACTCTACACCGCGCAGTATGGCGGAGAAGTCGTGGGCCTGGTGCTGGTGGACCCTACGCACGAAAGCGACATGCTCGGCAGCCTTCGTTACGGGGGATGGGTTCGCCTTCGCGAGAAAGCTGTTGCGCGCATCGTCCCTGAGCCTCGTCGTGAGGGCAAGGCCGCCACGCAGTACAACCCTGATGATGACTATTCGGCCGAGGAGTTCCAGCAACTCTATCTCGCCAGAAAGGCAAACCCGGTACCCTTCGGCGACCGTCCATTGATTGTCCTCGGAGCAGGCAAGCGTCCAGCGCCGCCAGGCACTTCCGACTCTCTTTGGGCGCAGATGCGCATCGAGAAAGACGGGCAGCGCATTGACCTATCACGCCTGTCCAACAATTCGCAGTTCGTGCTCGATCCGCTGAGCGCTCACGCGATTCATCTGGACAATCCCCAACTCGTGGCGCGTTCGATCAAGGAGGTTCTCGCGGCGGTGTCTACTGGTGCGCGCTTGATGCCTTGAATTCGGCGGCTGGACATCTCACAACGAGAGGCAGGGTGAAAGATCGTATCGAGGGCATCACCAACCGTATCGTGTCCGCGTCTGCGACGATAATCGCCATCGTCGCGTTGGCGACAGCCGTGTACCAGGCCCGCTTGAGCCGCGAACAGGCCAAAGCCTCTGTCTGGCCGTATCTCATTCAAGGCAATTCGAGCAACAACGGCTACTCGCGCATCGTACAGAACGTCGGCCTTGGCCCCGCGATGATTCGCGGCTTCGAGGTCCTTGTCGACGGCAAGCCCGTGAAGAACTGGACAGAGGCCGCAGCGAAGCTCGGGATCACTCCGACGTGGCGGGGCAAGCGAAGCACGACGTTTCGCGCCGGTCTCGTTGTGCCGACGGGCGGCCTCATCGAGGTCCTCAACCTCCCCGACTCTGCGGACGAGCGCATGATTCGCGGCGCGATGGATCATCTGCAGACGTGGGTCTGTTTCTGTTCCCTGTATGGCGATTGCTGGGAGAATCGCAGTGATGAGTACGAGCCGAGGCGAGTCAAGGTCTGCCGGGATGATCCCGCGCGGCGATTCGTGGAGTAGGACGCTAGCCGGGCGCACAACAGAGCAATCGTGAACAGAACAGTGACGTCGCTCATCGGCGTGTGCGCGGGGAGACGCACTCACAATCGGTCGCTCCCCGCGCACCTCATACCTCCCAGTGCTACTCCAGACCCTGCTGATGCGCGAGGGCCCACTTCGCGACGTCAGCGCCCAGCGTTGCGCCCGCGGTGATGTCGAACCGGTAGTGAATTCCGGCGTACATTCGCGACAATCCAGCCTGCGTCACCCACCTGTC
>Ga0193752_1002123_pt1 | contig 15280 bp, 11 predicted proteins | sample H1c1metaG_FD_144924 | JGI IMG/M metagenome (GOLD analysis project Ga0193752, IMG submission 144924) | Soil microbial communities from a riparian zone of the East river system, Colorado, United States - H1c1 | ecosystem: Environmental > Terrestrial > Soil > Riparian zone | place: USA: East River... | reverse complement strand
TGGGGCAGCAAGCGCTGAGCCGGCCGCCGGCTATTTCTTGTCGAACCGCCAGACGCCGTCCCAATCGGCCGGGGCGCCGTCCTGCATGAATTTGGCGCAACGGCCGATCATGGTGCGGCAGGGGCCGTCCCCAGGCCGCAGGGCAGCGGCAGCCTCGAAGCCGGCGATCGCGTCGGCAAATTTTCCTTCGGCATAGGCCACGCGGCCCGCCTCCCAGACCGACAGAAAAGCCGCATGCGCCGCGGCCGTTGCCTCGGAACGCTCCGCCAGCGGCTCGTAGATTTCGAGGGCTTCCGTCGTGCCCGCCGGCACGACACGGTCGACATGACGCCAGACGAAGTCATCGGGCGTAAGCGCTGCCACGTCGCCGCTCGCCAGGATCTCGGTGCCATAGGCCTTGTTGAGGCCTTCGAGGCGCGACGCCTGGTTGGCGACCGCGCCGACCAGCGTGTAGTTGATGCGGTCGCGCGCGCCGACATTGCCGACCACCGCCGGTCCCGTATGCAATCCGAAGCGGGTGCGGAACCTGGCGCGGCCGCGCGCCCCCCATTTGTCGGCAAGGGTGCGTCCGGCCGCGGCGGCTTCGAGCGCGGCGCGGCAGGCATTAGCGACGTGGCGGTCGTCCGGTTCCGGTGCATTCCAGAAGGCCATGATGCTGTCGCCGATGTATTTGTCGATCATGCCCCTGTGATCCACGATCGCCTGGCCCAGCGCCTGGAAATAGCGCGACAGGCGGCTGGTCAGGAGTTCCGGCGCCATGGTCTCGCTGATCAGCGAAAAGCCCTCGATGTCGGTGAACATGACGGTGACGTTGCGCCGCATGCCGCCGACGCCCGCGCTCTCGGGCGCGCGCATGATCTGCTGCACCAGGTCCTTCGACACGTAGCGGCCGAAGACTTCGAGACCTTCGCGCATGCGTTCGACCGCGCCGGAGAGGCGGACGATCTCGCGGATGCGGCTCGTGACCGGTTCGCGGTCGGAGAAATCGAGGTTGCGGATCCGGTCGGTCTTGGCGGCGACGCGCGCGATCGAACGCGACAGCAGCAGCGACACCATGAACACGGCAAGCGCCGCCAGCGACACTGCGATCACCGCGATGATCGCCGAGCGCTGAAGCAGGATGCGCGAACCAGCCGTGAGCTGGAACACCGGAACCGCGACGCCGACGACGAACCGCTCGCCGAAGATCGGCGGCAGCGGATCGACGATCAGCTTGTAGTCCTTGCCGCCGAACTGGCCGTCACGTTCCAGCCGCTGCTCGAGCCGCGTCGCCGCACCCAATATCTCGCGCTGAATGGCATCGTGATTCTGCGCATGGCCGGGCAGGCACTGCGGATCATCGGATTTGCAATCGGCCGACTCGGCAAAGACGTAGCCCGAGGCCGTGGCGATGATGACCAACGAGTTGGGGGAGAATTTATAGGCGGTCGCCATTTGGGAAAGCGTCTCGATATCGAAATCGAAACCGATGGCGCCGCCGGCATCGCGGATAGGAACGCCGAGCGAGACGCCCGGAGCTCCCGAATGGGCAAATTTATAGGGTTCGACCAGGGCCGGACCGCGCTTGGCCAAAGCCCCGCGATACCAGGCCCGCTCGCGCGGGTCGTAATCGGTCGGCTTGCTCTGCGCGGCGGTGAGAGTGCCATCCGGTGCGCGAAACTGCCAGGTTTCCCGCCGCTCCGGACCATCGCCCGCGATCGTGCGCAGGATCAGCGCGTCCCCCTCAGGCGCGCCAAGGTCGCGACGCAGGGCCGGCGCCAGCAGGTCGGCCCGACCTGCGTAGATGAACCGCCCGTCGGCATAGCCGGCATAGACGGCACCGGCGCGCGGGTGACGGTCGAGAATGCCGATCAATTGAAGACGCCGCTCGTCGTCGGCAGCCGCTCCGGCCTGCAGGCTGAAGCTCGGCGCCTGGGCGAGCGTCTGCCCGGCCGCCAAGACGACCCGCATGCTGCCATTGACGAAACCCGCCACAGCGTCGGCGAGGCCTTTCATCCGCAGATCGATGTTGGTCCGCTCGAGCGACACCGCGGCGCGCCAGCCCAGTCCCAGAAGGACCACCGCCAACGGCACGACGACGAGCGTCATAAGCGCCAGGATACTGACGCTGAAGGGATAGTCTTTCTTCATCGGCCCCAAATTCAGAGGGACCGTATCATCCCCCGGGCGAAAGCGGATGACCAAACGATTGAATTCAGCCATCTTGCCCCCCGGGACGAAGGCCGGGGGGCATTGAACGTGCGTATTACAAATGCCGTGACCGCATTGGGCGTGGTTCTTCTACTCGTCCTGGCAAGCGGTGCCGTTCGCGCCCAGCAGCCCCCGCCGCCGGCCGTCCTGGTTCAACCCGCTGAAATGCGTGCGCTTGCGCCGCAGAGCGAGTTCATCGGACGCGCGCAGGCCATCGACAAGGTCGAGTTGCGCGCCCGCGTCACCGGCTTCCTCGGCCCCCGTAAATTCGCCGACGGCGACACCGTCAAGGAAGGCCAGGTCCTGTTCGAGATCGACCCCGCGCCCTACCAGGCCGTCGTCGACCAGCGCGAGGCCCAGCGCGCCTCCGCCGAGGCCGCCCTGACCAATGCCAGCATGCAGTTGAAGCGCGCCCAGGAGCTCTTGATGACCAAGACCGGCACGCAGGTCACCGCCGACCAGCGGCTGGCCGAGCAGCTCCAGGCCAAGGCCGCTCTTGCCGAGGCCGAAGCTGCACTGCGCGATGCCAAAATCAATCTCTCCTACACCGAGATCAAGTCGCCGATCGCCGGCCGTGTCGGCCGCGCCGCGGTGTCGCCGGGCAACCTGGTCAGTCCCGACAGCGGCGTGCTGGCCACGGTGGTCGCCGAGCAACCGATGTATGTCCTGTTCGCCGTCACCCAGCGCGAGCTTCTCGAGGCCAGGAAAGCCTCCCGGGACCAGGAGAAATTAACCGTTCGCGTCCGCCTGGCCGATGGCAAGCTGTACGACGAGATGGGCACGCTCGACTTCATCGACGTGCAGGTGAATTCGCGCACCGACGGCCAGACCGTCCGGGCCGTCTTCGCCAACAAGGACAAGGCCCTGACCGACGGCCAGACGGTACGGGTCGTCATTGAGAGCGCCGAGCCGCCGGAAGTCCTGGCGGTATCGCAGGCCGCCATCGCCCTCGACCAGACCGGAGACTATTTGTTCGTGGTCACGCCGGCCGGTGTCGTCGAGCAGCGCCGCGTCAAGGTCGGTGCGGTGCGCGACGGCCTGGTGCCGGTCGAATCGGGGCTCAAAGCCGGCGAGAACGTCATCGTCCAGGGCCAGCAGCGCGTGCGCGCCGGGATGACCGTGAAAGCCACCGTGCTGCCACCGGCCACCGGCCAAACGACCGTCACGCCGGCCCGGTGACCTGATGATCTCGTCGGTCTTCATCCGCCGTCCGCGGCTTGCTTTCGTCATCTCCACGGTCATTTCGATCGCCGGCATCATCGCCATGGGAGCGCTGCCGGTGGCGCAATTCCCCGACATCGTGCCGCCGCAGGTCCGCGTCGCCACCAGCTATCCCGGCGCCTCGGCCGCGGCGGTGGAGGCGAGCGTCGCCCAGGTCATCGAAACCCAGGTCAACGGCGTGGAGCGCATGCTCTACATGAAGTCGACCTCGGCCGGTGACGGCAGCTATTCGCTCAGCGTCAGCTTCGAGGTCGGCTCGAATCCCGACCTCAACACCGTTAACGTCACCAACCGGGTGAACCAGGCGTTGGCACAGCTGCCGGAAGAGGTGCAGCGCAACGGCGTCACGGTGAAGAAGCAGTCGTCGTCGCTGCTCCAGGTCGTCGCTGTCTATTCGCCCAAGGAGAGCCGCGACGCGCTGTTCCTCTCCAACTACGCCACCATCAACATGCTCGACACCCTGAAACGGGTGCCCGGCGTGGGCGATGCCTCGCTGTTCGGCGCCCTCGACTATTCCATGCGCATCTGGCTCAACATGGACCGGCTGGCCAGCCTCGACATCACGCCGAGCGACGTGGTCAACGCCGTCCGCGCGCAGAATGTGCAGGCCGCGGTCGGCACCGTCGGCGCCTCGCCGCTGATGAAGGACGTGGAACTCCAGATTAACATCACGACGCTCGGACGCCTGACCTCGGTCGAGGAATTCAGCAACATCGTGATCCGCGCCACGTCCGAAGGCAATATCGTGCGCGTCAAGGACGTGGCGCGGGTCGAGCTCGGCGCCAAGACCAGCGATTCGCAGGCGCGCTACAACGGCAAGCCCACCGTCGGCATCGCCATCTACCAGGCCCCCGGCGCCAATGCCCTCGCCACGGCCAAGGCCGTGCGCAAGGTCCTGACGGAGATGGCCCCGCGCTTTCCCGAGGATGTTGCCTACGACACGATGTACGACACCACGATGTTCGTGGAATCGACGATCGAAAGCGTCAAGCACACGCTCATCGAGGCGTTCGTGCTGGTCGGCATCGTCGTGTTCATCTTCCTGGGCAACCTGCGCGCCACGATCATTCCCATCATCGCCGTGCCGGTGGCGCTGGTCGGCACCTTTGCCGTCATGCTGGCGCTGGGCTTCTCGGCCAATACCATCTCGCTGCTGGCCCTGGTGCTGGCCATCGGCATCGTCGTCGACGACGCGATCGTCGTGGTCGAAGCCGTCGAGCACATCCTCGAGACCGAACCCGACCTCACCCCGGCCCAGGCCACCGAAAAGGCCATGGGTCAGGTCAGCGGCCCGATCATCGCCATCACCCTGGTGCTGCTCTCGGTTTTCGTGCCGACGGCTTTCATTCCCGGCATCACCGGCCAGCTTTACATGCAATTCGCGGTCGCCGTGTCGGTCTCCATGGTGATCTCGGCGATCAATGCCCTCACCCTCTCGCCGGCACTGTGCTCGCTGATCCTGCGACATCGCAAGAAGCCGACCGGCCTCATGGGCCGGCTGCAGAGAAGCATCGACGCCAGCCGCGACGGCTACGTGAAACTGGTGACGCCGCTCGCCCGGCGCGGCATCATCACCGGGCTGCTGGTGCTTGGATTCGCCCTGGCGGCCGGCGGCCTGACCAAGATCGTGCCCAGCGGCTTCCTGCCCGACGAGGACCAGGGCGCCTTCATGGGCGAGGTCCAGCTCCCCGATGCCGCCTCGCAAAACCGCACGATCGCAGCCCTCAAGGAGGTCGAGGGCATGATCGAAGGGCGCCCCTGGCTGCGCAGCATATTCACGGTCAGCGGCCAGAGCATTCTCGACGGCATCGCCCTGCCGAACCGCGCCTTGATCATCGTGGCGCTCAAGCCCTTCGACGAACGCAAGGACCCAAACCTCTCGGTCTTCAGCGCGTTGCGCGAACTCAACCTGGCCTTCAGGCAAATCGCCGCCGCCAATGTCTTCGTCTTCAACCTGCCGCCGATCGCGGGCCTCGGCAATGCGTCGGGTTTCGAGTTCCAGTTACAGGCGCTTTCGGGCGCCGCGCCGACCGACCTTGCCGCCGTGGCGCGCGCCGTCGTTGCCGCCGCGGCGAACGAACCGGCGCTTGCCGGCGTTTTCACGACCTACGGCGCCGCCACGCCGCAGGCCTTTCTCCAGCTCGACCGGGAGCGAGCCCAGACGCTCGGCATCTCCATCAGCGACATCTTCAACGCGCTGCAGACCTCCATGGGCGGCACCTACGCCAACGATTTCAATCTGTTCGGCCGTACCTGGCAGGTGAAGATCCAGGCCGACGCATCGGACCGCAAAACGATCCAGGACATCTTCCGCGTGCGCCTGCGCACCGCGCAGGGCGACCTGGTGCCGTTGCAGGCCGTGGCCAATGTGGAGCTGGTCACGGCGCCTTCGACGATCATCCGCTACAACAACGTCCGGTCGGTGACGATCAATGGAGGACCGTCTCCCGGGCATTCCTCAGGCCAGGCCATCGCCGCCATGGAAAGAGTGGCCGCGGCGACCTTGCCGGCGGGTTATTCCTACGAATGGACCGGCACAGCGCTGCAGGAACAGCAAGCGTCCGGCCAGACGGCCTTCATCCTCGGATTGGCGGTGGTCTTCGCCTATCTGTTCCTGGTCGGGCTTTACGAAAGCACGGCAATCCCGGTCGCCGCGCTTCTCTCCGTCGCCGTCGGCCTGTTCGGCGCCATGGCCGCCCTCTACTTGAGCGGGTTGGACAACAATATCTACGCCCAGATCGGCATCGTGGTGCTCATCGCCCTGGCGGCGAAAAACGCCATCCTGATCATCGAATTCGCCATGGAGCAGCGCAAAGCCGGGCGCGACATCGTCGGCGCCGCCACCGAGGCGGCGGCCCTACGCTTTCGCGCCGTGATGATGACCTCCTTCGCCTTCATCTGCGGGTTGGTGCCTCTGGTCATTGCCTCGGGCGCCGGCGCCGCCACCCAGCGCGCCGTCGGTACGGCGGTGTTCGGTGGCATGATCGCCGCGAGTTTCCTCGGAATCTTCGTGATTCCCGGCCTCTATGTGCTGTTCGAGACCATGCGCGGGAAAATAAAGGGCGTGCTGCAGCCGAAGACCGCAGTCAAGGCCGCCGATACCACGCATTGAAGCTCTTGCCCCAAAAGGCATCGAGACCCTCGAGGGACTGCTGCTCAGCCTTTGGTCTTCAACGGCTCGAACTCGAACACCAGGCGCGTACGCGTGACCTCGGCGAAACGCTTCAGCGTGCGCCAGGACGGCGTCGCCCGCCCGCTTTCCAGGCGTGCGATCGTGCTCTGCGATGTGTTCATGCGCGTCGCAAGCTGAGTTTGCGTGAGCCCGGCGCGCATTCGCGCCCTGATCAACGCCGCAGCGATCTCGAACTCCGTATCGCCAACCGATTGCCCATGAGGATTTTCACCGGACATTGGCGATCCAACCGACATAGTCGCTCAGAGAAACTAGCATCCCGGAATTCTCTTGCGCGCCGGTCCGGCTGTCGAGGTATTTTTTCGTTTCCCGCGCCCAATAGCGATGACGGACCACCGCTCTCACGCTGCGGGTCTCAGGCCGTTGGCTGAATCTCGGGTGGGCGGGAACGAAATGAGGAATCGCGCGCCGCCTTCGGCCCGGTTGCTGGCGATCATCTCACCGCCCATGCGATTGACGATATCGTAACTGATCGACAAGCCGAGCCCCGTGCCCTTGCCGGCCGGCTTGGTGGTGAAAAAGGGTTCGAACAGATGTGGCAGGACGTGGTCCGGAATCCCCGGGCCGTCGTCTTCAATGGTCAAGGTAACACGCTTGGTCGCCGAATCGACACCGACGCGGACATCGATGCGTCCGATCGTACCACGCTCGGGGAGCGGCCGGCGGTCGACCAAAGCATCACGGGCGTTGTTGACCAGATTGATGACGACTTGCTGGATGCGGCCGGGCTCGCCCATGACCAGCGGCCCCTTCGGCAGATCCAGACTGAATTGTATGCGGCTCAGGCGCATCTGTTCCCGCAGCAGATCGCAGCCGACGCGGACCGCTTCCGAAAGTTCAAACGGCTGAGCATCGTTGCCGGGCTTGCGGGCAACCGTGCGCAAGTCACGGATGATGCCGGAGGCGCGCTCGGTCTGCCCGGCGATGCGCTCGAGTTTCTGCTTGAGAAATTCAGCCAACGGACGGGGCAAATGAATGGCATCCGGCCCTTCGAACTCTTCCACAACGCTTTCGGCAGCGAGGCGGATAACGGCCAGTGGCTGGTTGATCTCATGCGCCACGCCCGAGGCCATTTCACCCAGATTGGCCAGCCGCGAGGCGTCGAACAGGCGTATCTCGGCCAGCCGCCGCTCCGTATCGTCGACCCCGATAAGCACGACGTAGCGTAGAATCCCCTTCTCGTCCTGAACGGGATTGGCGGTCACCCGGACGATCCGGTGCCCGCCCTTGCCGTCGGCCGTCTTGGTCTCGAACTCGACCGGCTTCAGCCGCTCTTGCCCGGCGGCGCCCAGCCACCCGTCGAACATGGCCGGCGGCAGACCGCCGAACGCCAACTCTCCGTAGGCCGCGCGATGGGCCTGATCGGCAGTAAGCTTCAGGAGGTCGAGCAACGCCTGATTGGCCATGACGACGTGCTGCTCGCGATCGAGCATGAGAATAAACGCGCCGGTCGACTGGAAGATCGAATTGAGGAGCACCATTTCGTGGTCGAGTTTGCGGGCCAGCATATGCTGTTCGTGGATATCGCGAATGATGCCGCCCATTCCTCCGGTCGAGGTCTTGAGCTTGAGCTGCATGAACCGTCTTGCACCATCGCCGCGGACGAATTCACAGACGATGGTTTCAGCCTTTTCCAGCGCGCCGTGCATGCCATCGAGCACGGTCACGACACGGGCGCGGTCCTCGGGCGCGATCAGCGACGGCAATGGCGTGTCGACCAGCCGCGCCGGCAACAGACCCAAGACCTCGCCGGCTGCGTCGCTGGCATAGGTGATGCGCAGCGCCTGATCGACAGAAACAACCACGTCGGGCAAAGAATCAACCAGTTCGACATAGCGGCGCTCGCTCGCCTCCAGCAACGCCTCGCGTCGCTTGAGCTCGGATATGTCGACGCGCAACACGACGCGGCCGCCGCCCGGCATATCGGCGAAATAGACGCGCTTCCATTCGCCATTCGGCCGGCACACCTCCTGGGCCGTACCCCGATTGAAGATGGCCAGCTGCTCATCGAGCCACGCTTCCCAATCGCGATCCGGCTGGGACGCGCGGAATTTATCGACCGTCATCTGAAGGAGCTCTCGCACGTTCTTTCCTTGCGGATCTCCCATTACCCAAGAATTGGACTCGAGAGCGCCACGGTTGAACAGCACCAGATAGCCATCACGGTCGAACTCGGTGAAATCGGCCGGCACGACATCGAGCGCCGCCCGCATACGCTCGCGCGCATCGTTGGCGGAGTCGCGCTCAACGGCGATCTGACGCGTCTTTCGCACCAGCAACGCGGTGAACCAGAGGACAAGCAGGCAGCCGGCCAGCGCGACACCCAGAATGGTGAGTTGTACGGGCGTCTCCGCGGCGAGAACGCGACGACGGTCGAGCGCTGCTCGCAATCTGAGGGGCCATCCCGTTACAGCCTCTACGGCAACGATGTAGCGACCGGCGGCCAAGGCCTCGGCTTTGGCCGGGATCAAACTGTCATCCGTGCTCGGCCAGTAGATCCAGGTCTCATCGTTGGGCGCGACGGCGGTCAGGATGTCGTCCGGCATCAGCCCGACATCCCGCCAGATTGTCCCGATCGCCGCGGTATCGATCGCCGCGGTGAGAATCCCCAGAAGCTTGCCGTCCGCGTCATGAATCGCTCGCGATACAGGGATCGACCAACGCTTGGTAAGGCGGCCCATGATCGGCCGCCCCACGTAAGTGGCTGTCCCCGGACCTTCGATTTGAACGCGGATATGTTTGCGATCGCCGTTGCTTATCCGGTCGGCCGGGATTCCGGCCGACGTCGCGACAATCCATCCCTCCGGGTCGGCGAAGGTGACCAGCGACACCAGCCCCATTGGGAAAAGTCCAGCGCCGGCGAGCGTCGGCAAGGCCGTGGGCGCGCCCGTTCGCACAATCTCATGCTCGGCGTAACGCAGGCTCCGATCGATCGCGACCAGGGTGTTCTGAAGTTGGTAGGCAGCGGCCTTGACCAGCCGTTCGGCACGCGCTTCGCCGCCCGCAGCCACCGTATCGCCCACTTGGCGCAGCACGATCATGGTGAAGGCCGCGATCAAGGCGATGAGGCTCGCGCCGACCAGGACGATCATCCGGCCATCGCGGCCAGCCGGCGAGCGCCAGCCGCGAAACGTGCTGCCTATCGCCTCAAAAACATACGCAAAGGGCTTCGTCGCCATACGCCAGCCGGTCCTCAGCGCCACGCGTCAACCCTTAGCGAAAGACGGCCGGCTGCGCTAGAGCGTGGCTTCTCTAGGCGTGGCCACGTGGGCGACAATCCGTGTGTATAGCTGAAGGAATGAAAACGGCTTGTAGAGGATCTGCACGCCGGCCGATCGCAGCTCGGAGTCGAGCTCGGCATGCTCGAAATGGCCGGTGACAAGCACGCAATGGCATTTGCCGCCGGTCTCGCGAAGGATCGAGCGAACGAGTTCGACGCCATCGCCGTCCGGCATCCGCACGTCGCTTACCACCAGCCCGATGGAGCTGCGGTTGGCCGCAAAAGTCCTGCGTGCCTCGGAAACCGACCCCGCTCCGACCACCGCCTCGCCGCGGCGCGAAAGATACGCCACGATTTCGGACAGCAGATCAGGCTCGTCGTCGACCACGAGTATTCGTGGCGCGAGAGTCAGGCCGTCCATTGCATAAAATCCCTCAGGCGGCGCGCGGCGTCGCGGACTGGATGAAACGGTCCAGGAGGCGCAGCGGCACCGGCTTGTCGACAACCGCGAATGCGGGCATCTCGGCAATGCTCTTCAACTGATTGCCCTGGCGAACCAGATCCTGATTACCCGACATCAATATCCACTTGGCGCGCGGATGCAGGTGGGCATGTGTCATGCAGAACGTGGCGCCATCACCGTCAGGAAGATGGATGTCGGAGACAACCACATCGGGTTCCATCTCAGCCAGCGCCTGCTCGGCTTCGCCGAGAGTGCGGCAAGAGCGCACGATGTTGCGTCGGCGGACGAGAAAGTCCAGGATTTCGGCGCGCAGGTGCTGGTCGTCCTCGATCACTAAAATCTGTGCGGCCATAACCTTAATCCCTTGCTTTAACTCTTTGAAACTATATCTCATTTCTAGACTTAGAAAAGTCCATGTAAGGATATCGCTCAAATTGGCGCCTTGCAATGGGTTAACCACCGCTCGGGCCAACCCTGCACTCGCAATGAAAACATAATTTTACTGAAATTCTAAGTGTAAATTATTGCGAGGTGGTGGTTTTGCCTCACAATGGCCTCCGACCCGTTCAGTCCTCCACGACCGCCGTTGCCTCGATTTCCACCAGCAACCCCGGTACGGCGAGCGCACTTATAGCCACCAAGGTTGAGACGACGATCGAGCCCTTGAGCGCCTTGGCAAGCGCGGCACTCACCGCACCCATGTCGCGGATATCGGCAACGTAGATCGTCAGGCGCGTGAGATTCTTCAGGCCTGCCCTCGCCGATTTGAGGGCCGATTCGATCTTGCGCATGGTGATCGCGGTCTGCTGGGCAGCGTCTTTGCCCTGCACCCGGCCTTTGGCATCGAGCGAGGTCGTGCCGGCCACGAAAATCAGGGGACCGCTGCGGATGGTACGAACGTAAAATCCGGCGACTTCCGTGCCGTCGGGAAAGATCTCTTTGGCCACGATTCACTCCTCCTGATATCGCCGTCACTCTAGAAGGCGTCCACGGGGGACGCAAAACACGGATCGCTTGGAGGGCACATGGCTTTGGACCGCTATCGAAGCGCCGTCGTGACCGGCGCCAGTCGCGGCATCGGCGCCGCCACTGTACGGCGCCTCCGCGCCGGCGGCCTCGAGGTGCATGCCGTATCCCGCCCCAGCGCCGAACTCGAGGCATTGGCCCGCGACACCGGTTGCAATGCGCTACCCCTCGACGTCGCGGACCGGGCGGCCGTCGTCTCGGCTCTCGGCGGGCTGGAGGCCGACATCCTGATCAACAATGCCGCAACCTCGGCCCGCGCCGCCGCAGCGTGGGAGACCGCACCGGCGGAAATCGACGCCGTGCTCGACGTCAATCTCCGTGGCGCACTCAATTGCCTGGCCGCGCTCGTGCCCGGAATGAAAGCGCGCGGCCGCGGCCACATCGTCACGCTGGGCTCGACCGGAGGCACCTGGGTGCTCCCCGGCATGCCGGTCTACGCCATGACCAAGGCCGCCCTGCACCATCTCGTCCATAGCCTGCGGGTCGATTTGCATGGCTCGGGTGTGCGGGTGAGCGAGATCTCGCCGGGCCGTGTCGAGACCGGCATGCATCTGCGCTTGGCGGACGACCGTGAGGCAGCGCGCCGGCATTTCTACGACGGTTACGAGACGCTGCAGGCCGAGGACATCGCCGACGCCATCCTGTTCGTGCTGGCGGCGCCACAACGCATGGACGTGACCTTCATGGAGATCGTACCGACCGATCAAAGCCATGGCGGCGCACAGTTTCACCGCCGCGGCTAGGCACGCCGCTTGCAAGTTGGTTTAGCCTTGGGCAATCGTAGCCGATCATGGGCATCAGCAACCTCGCCGCCATCGTCGACCCGTCCGCGCCGGACGAACTTCCCTTCATCATCCAGCTCTCGCCCGAGGGCGACGAGGAGTTGCGCCTGTCCTATGGCGAGGGGCGGCGGCGTGTCGCGGCACTGGCGCGCGGGCTTGCCAGGCGTGGACTGAAGCGCGGCGACGCAGTGGCCATCGTCGCCGCCAACAGTGCCGACTATCTGATCATCTATCTTGCCACCATGGCGGCGGGGCTGGTGTCGGTCTGCGTCAATCACAAGCTGCCGCGCGAGACCGTGGCGCACATCGTCGAGGATTCGGCGGTCAAATTCGCCTTCGCTGACCGAGAGCGTTTCGCGCTGGTGAGCGCGCTGGTGCCGACCGAACCGATCGAGGATCTCGAGTTCCTGCTCGATCCCGGATCCTTCAGGCCGATCGAGATGCACTACGACGAGACCGCCATGGTGCTTTACACCTCGGGCTCGACTGGCCTGCCCAAGGGCGTGCCGCTCAGCCATGGCGGTTATGTCTGGGCCGTCAGCGCCACGCCGGAGCAGCGCGCGGCGATCGAGGGCAACGCCGTGCTGATCGCGGCACCCCTCTTCCACATGAACGGCCTGTTCAGCGCGAAAATGGTGATGATCAACGGCGGCACGATCGTGCTGATGACCAGCTTTGCCGCCAAGGGCTATATCCGCGCCGTCGATCGCTACCAGGTCGCCATGATCACCTCGGTGCCGACCATGCTGGCGCTGGTGCTGCGCGAGACCGAGGAGCTCGCCAAGGCGGATTTCAGCTCGGTGGTCATCGCCGTGACGGGTTCGGCGCCCTCGACACCCGAGTTCTTCGAGCAATTGCACAAGACCTTTCCGAGCGCCCAGGTGTTCAATAGCTGGGGCACGACGGAGTCGGGGCCGCTGGGTTTCGGGCCGCATCCCGACGGCCTTTCGCGCCCGATGGGCACGCTGGGCTATCCACGATCCGGCATCGAGACCAGGCTGGTCGGCGGCGATGAGCGCCAGGGCGTGCTGCACATCAAGACGCCGGCGCTGATGACGGGCTATCTCAACCGCCCCGCCGATACGCAGAAACGCCTGATCGACGGCTGGTACGATACCGGCGACGTGATGCGCCGTGACGAGAACGGCTTCGTCTTCTTCGTTGGCCGGGCCGACGACATGTTCCAGTGCGGCGGCGAGAACGTCTATCCCGGTGAAGTCGAGAAGCTGCTCGGCCAGCATCCCGGCGTGGCACAAGTCTGTGTCGTGCCGGTGCCGGACGAGGTCAAATACCAGCTTCCCGTTGCCTTCGTCGTGGCCAAACCCGGCATGGCGCCCAGCGAGGAGGCGCTCCGCCGCTTCGCACTCGACAATGGCCCCGCCTATGCCCATCCGCGCGCGGTGTGGTTCGTCAAGGAGCTGCCGCTCGCCGGCACCAACAAGATCGACCGCAAAACGCTCGCCGACCAGGCGATCGCGACCTATGCCCGCGACGACACGCGCCGGGTCTGATCACGAGCTGATCGCCGGGTGGAAAGCGCTATCAAGGATCGACCAGCCCGACCCGGCAGGCAAAGTCCGAGGAGAAGCCCGGATCGATAAAGGCGCGGAAACGCGCGGTCTGAGGATAGAATTGCTCGAAATAGCGCCGCGGCAGCCGTCCATCCTTGGCCGGGTAGATCCGTCCGCCCGCCCCGGCCACGATCTCGTCCAGGGCTTCGAGCAGGGCGAGTGTCTTTTGCCCGCGATTGGGGAAATCCAAAGCGAGCGTCGTGCCCTCGATCGGAAAGGACAGCAGTCCGGCAGGCGCGCGCGCGCCGAAAGTCTTGATCACCGTGAGGAAGGAGCCCTGGCCTGAGCGCGCGATATGGTCGAGCAGGGTTGCCGTGGCCGCGCTGGCAACCGCCTTGGGCACGACGCACTGGTATTGGTAGAAGCCGCGTGCGCCGTAGAGCCGGTTCCAGCCGGCAATACCATCGAGCGGGAAGAGCGCCTTGTAGACCGGCACCCGGCGCATCACCCGCGGACGGCCAAACAAGCGCCGCGCATAGAGTTCGTTGAACAGGCGCGAGGTGAGCGGTGTCACCGGCGAGATCGGCGGTGCGAACGGCACGCCCAGGCGCGGCATTTCCAGCGCCGGCACCAGACGCCGGTCGGCCGCGGCGTGACGGGCGCGGGTGAAAATCCCGCGGCCTTGCGCGGCGCCGTTTGCCAGGCTGTCGAACCAGGCCACCGTATATTCCCAGGCATCGGCCGATTCCTCGGACAAGGCGAAGAAAGCATCGAGATTGGCCATGCCGATATCTTCGCTGTCGAGCCACAGGTTGGCGACGCGGCGCAACTGCAGCTTTGCCCCGAGGATCAGGCCGGTGAGCCCGAGTCCGCCCACCGTGGCTGCAAACAGATCGGGCTCATGCTCACGCGAACAGGTAAGCAGCGTGCCGTCGCTGCGCGCCAGCTCGAGTGCGACGACATGCTCGCCGAAGGTGCCGAAGCGATGATGGTTCTTGCCGTGCACGTCGTTGGCGATCGCGCCGCCCACGGTCACGAATCGCGTTCCCGGCATCACCGCCGGCAGCCAGTAACCCTCGGCGTCCGCGCCGCGGACACGCAGCCAGCCGAGCAGCGCGTCGAGCGACAGGCCGGCATCGCATTCGAGAATGCCGCTGGCTGGATCGAAGGAAACCAGCCGGTCGAGACCGGTCATGTCGATGACGCGACCACCGTCGTTCAAGGCGCTATCGCCATAGGATCGACCGAGCCCGCGCACCAGCACGCGCCCCGTGTTGCGCCGGCGGACACCTTCGAGTGCGTCCTCGCGCCATAGCGGCCGTTCGGTCTGATGTTGCGCCGGATGCGCACGGCCCCATGACCAGCGTTCGCCGGAATCGGCCATTACGCGCCTTACCAGGCGAGAAAGATCAACACGGCGCAGGCCCCACCCAGCACCCACGACTGCGGGTCGCGCAAGGCGAAGGCTATTGGGTCTTCATCCATCTCGCCGCGACTTGCCAGCAACCATATGCGCATCAGCCAGGCCAGGATCACCGGCGCCATGAACCAGAGCGATATGGGATTGCCGTAGATTCGCGCGGGAAAGCGATCGAGGATCAGGTACATGATGAAGATCAAGACTGCGGCAATCCCGCAGCCGACCCCCAGCGCCATCACGAAAGCGATGTTGTT
>Ga0193752_1002122_pt1 | contig 15284 bp, 15 predicted proteins | sample H1c1metaG_FD_144924 | JGI IMG/M metagenome (GOLD analysis project Ga0193752, IMG submission 144924) | Soil microbial communities from a riparian zone of the East river system, Colorado, United States - H1c1 | ecosystem: Environmental > Terrestrial > Soil > Riparian zone | place: USA: East River... | reverse complement strand
TTGTAGTTATGAATACTGCATAGCCATCCGGTTGCCACTCTATAAATCTACACAAAGGTTAAGAAAGGGAAGAATTATTATGCAAGAGCCTGCATGCATCGGGGTTTCGCAGAAAGGGCATTCTGAAATAAAAGATCGCCATGCGAAAACCCCGCTGAGACACGGACCAACGGCGATTTGAATTGAAGCGGTTATATTTTTATTTGAAAACCACGCTGAGACACGGCTCAATAAAGTTTTGACTTTTACAATTTCTCGGCAATTTGTTTAAGAAAATTCAGAGCTATATCCCATCCTTCGCAAGTGTCATGATAGGTTTTATCATCCATTGAATAGAGCAGGTCCTCACGGGCGTGTAAGATGATGAATTGACCATCAGCTTCCAGTGTGTAAGTTATAACTGACATTATTTTATTTTCACTGGTTAAGTCAAAAAGATCGTGTTGTAAAATATGTTGCGGCTCAAATTGAAGTATAGTGCCTTTTGTGAGCATCTTTCCATCAATTCCTTTCCATCCAAGATCACTTCCAACTTTCCAATCCGAAACATATTCACCACCCATTTTTCTTGTGATTGCCGGATCGGTAAAAACGCTCCATACCTTAGAAGCTGAAGCATTTATTTTGACCGATCTGGTTATGAAGAATCTATCCATTTAGCTTTATGATAGTTGTTGACAGGGTTGCCAACCTTTAAAGGTTGGCAACCCTTGCGTGATGTTCCTGTCTTCAGGAACTATTTTTATGCACCCCGCAATATCTTCTCCATTTTCCTTCCCTTCGCTAACTCATCTACTAGTTTATCCAGCCACCTGGCCTGCTTTGTTAAAGGGGTTTGGATATCTTCTATACGGTAACCACAAATCATTCCCGTAATAAGATCTGCATTGGGGTTGATGGTAGCCTGCTTAAAGAATTCGGCAAAGGTCACCTTATCTTTTATCAGTTGCTGCAGTTTTTTGTTGCTGAAGCCGGTTAACCATTCTATTACCTGTTTTAATTCTTCTTCTGTGCGGCCTTTCTTCTCTACTTTTTCCACATACATGGGATATACCGAGCCGAAGATCATTTTGACGAATTTTTGGTCGTGTTCGGGAGTGGTTGTCATGCTTTTATTATTAGGTTATCAACCTGCTTTTGCCAGGCTTTAATAAATTTTAGTATGCCGGCAACTTATCGGTTAATGATAATAAAAGTTGCCATAATTAATTATACCCCAATATGTAGCACTGGTGACACGAGGTATTCTCTCGAATGAAAGCGGGTATCCATCGCTGCGGTTTACAAAACCATATTGCACTGTTGATAATGAGGATGGATAGGTGATGCTAGTGTCGTTAACGATCATATGCGTTGAAAAACGTGTAGTGCCAAAACCCGGGCCGCTTAAACCTAAGGGAAGCAGCGGGGGCATAAATCCGTAATTAAGTTTGAGCGCTTTGTAATAAGGAGAGATGGTACTGCCGTATTTCAACCTTGTTTCGTACTGGTTATTGAATATTTGTTTGGTTAGCCTTTTTTGACCATCGTAAAAGGTACGATCGGTTTCACTTCCGGGGTAATTTACTCCATTTTTTATATTTCCGGAAGCAATATTAATAACTCCGCCTGGCAGATATGTGTAGGTATTGTAATTGATCTCTTTGGGGTCGTAGAGGTACCCGTATAATGTATCATAGATCACCTGCCTGGCGGCATTATATCCAAGAACAAATGTGGTGCTGTATAGTAAATATGTGCTGTCTCTGTGTTTTGTAATTATTTTTGAAGGCAGTGAATCATTTCCATTATAATATATAAACATGGAATCGTTTAATGAAGGTGCCCGCATGTAGCCATCAACCCGTGAGGCATGAACAAGGGCCAGCCTTTTCTTACTGTCGTAGCGATATTGCTCCGTATATATTGGATAAGTATAGGTATAGTGGCCGATGAATGTAGCAAGTAAAGTACTGTCGTGTGGTGCCGGGTATTCCTCGGTATATGCAGTAAGTACAGTATGATCCGGATTACACGAAGCGGCAAACAGCAAGGTGAGTGAAATAAGGAAATAACAAGGCAGTGTTTTCATTTTGGTATTTGTTTAGATTTTCAAATATAGTAAAAATGAATTAGTGCATTACCTGTGTAGCTGGCATTCCTTCCAGCGTGGTTTCGCAGAACAGTATGCTGAAATAAAAGATCACGATGCGAAAGCCACGCTGAGATAGTGGTTGTCCCTAAATAAAACCCATTTCCCGACTTTGTTGATAGGGTTTTGCCAACCTTTTAAAGTTTGGCAACCCTTGCGATCAAATCAACTTATCCGGCGTTATCGGCAATTGCCTAATCCTTTTACCGGTTGCATTATACACCGCATTGGCAATGGCAGGCGCAACACCCACCAGTGCTATTTCGCCAATGCCTTTGGCGCCGGTGGGACTGATGATATTATCGGGCTTATTCACGAAGAGCACATCCATAGGCGGAGCGTCGGCATTAACGGGTACATGGTAATCGGCAAAATTGTGGTTGGTGTAGCGGCCATAGTAGTTGTCTATAAATAGTTCTTCGGTTAGTGCCATACCAATGCCGCCAACAGCGCCGCCCACCATCTGGCTGCGGGCCGTATTTTCTGAAATGATCTTACCGGCATCGGCTGTTGAAACAATATGTTTTAGTTTGATGACACCGGTAACGGGATGCACATGCAGTTTTACAAAATGCACGGAGAAGGAATTCATAGCATATTTCTGTGCTTCGGCAGTGGCACGGCCAGAATCTTTTACTACTTCTATCTCTGGTTTGTTGGCTGCTTTTAAAATACCGGTGTAGGAGATATTGACGGATGCATTACCGGTATCGGAAATAATACCGTTACTATATTTTAATGCTTCGGGTTTTAGACCGGCAAATGCAGGAACGTTTGCGATGGCCATTTCTTTTAAAGTTTGTTTTAAAGCTGTGCATACTACATTGATGGCGGTGCCAATAGCAGATGTGGTGCCGGAACCGCCCTGGGTGGGGCCGTTGGGCAGGTCGGTATCGCCCAGTTCGAAACTTACCTTGTTTGCCGGTAGCTCCATGAATTGTGCACCCATGGTTACCATGGCAGTGGAAGTGCCGGGTCCCATATCGCTTACGGCACTTTGTAATGTTAAACTGCCATCTGCTTTTAAAATACCCCTGGCAGATGCCTGTCCACGACCTGCACCAAACACACCGCCGGCCATACCATAACCCACCAGCATGCCATCTTCTTTTAAACTACCGGGAACGGAAGGCCGGTTTTGCCAGCCGATCTTTTCCCTGCCCAATGCATAACATTCTTTGAGGAACTTGGTGCTCCAGGGATTTTTATTTACAGGATGAATGTTTGCGTGATTTATGATCCGCAGTTCGATGGGATCGATATTTAATTTGTAAGCCAGTTCATCCAATGCAGATTCCAATGCGAAGCAACCGGTGGCAGGGCCGGGGCCACGCATCCAGGTGGGCGTGTTCACATCTAATGGCAATAAACGGTAACTGGTATTTACATTGGGGCAATCGTACAGGAACTGCGACACGTTCACAATGCCTTCGCCAAAATCTTCGTAACGTGATGTATTGCTGATGGCATGATGGGTAATGCCGGTAAGCTTTCCATCTTTACTGGCGCTGATACCGATCTTTTGCCATGCATGCGGACGATAGCCAACGGTGGTAAACATCTGCTCACGGGTGAGCACCAGTTTTACGGGGCGCTTTACTTTTTTTGCAGCAATAACGGCTGCAGGCACGTGCGGCCAGCTGCGTAAGCCGCTGCCAAAAGCGCCGCCCACATATTCTACCACCACCCGTACATTTTTTTCTTCAAGTCCGAAGTTTTGAGCCAGCGCCCGTTGTGTGCCTTTGGGCCCCTGTGATTTATCGTACACGGTAAGTTTATCTTCGCCGTCCCAGGCTGCAATGGTTGCATGCAGTTCCATGGGGTTATGTGTTTCAATGGGGATGGTGTATTCAGCTTCCAGGCTTACTTCACCATTCTTGTAAGCATCTGCATCGCCACGTTTATATTCATTCGCTTTTTTTAATTTTTGTTCATCAGTTTTTGATCCTTCAAAATCGGTATTGTGTTCATCCTTCACATATTCAGCTTTTACCAGCGATGCGGCATACACGGCCCTTTCCAATGTATCGGCAATTACCATGGCAATGGGCTGGCCATTGCTGTATACCAGGTTATTATTAAAAACCTTTAATCCCTGCCATTCAAAACCTTTTTTTGCAGGGTCTTTTGCATAAGGGTTATAACCGGGCACAGCAGGGCAGTTGGCGTAATAAATAATATCCAGCACACCGGGCGCTCTCTTTGCATCGAAGAGCAACATATTTTTAATAGCGCCTTTGGCAATGGTGCTGCCAACAAAAACAGCATAGGCCATATTGGCCAGCTGATGCTCAGCTGCGTAGGTTGCCTTGCCGGTTACTTTATCAACGCCATCAACACGGTCGTCGGCAAAAAAGGTTTCGGTGATTAGAAGATCTTTATCCATTGGTTGTCGTTATAATTTTTGTCAATAGTATTGGTAATGATCAGACTGATAAGCCTGGGCCTTTCGTAAATAAAAATTGTTGGTGATCAGGCTGTCAAGTTTGTCAACTATTTTGTTTGCACTTTTGATCCGGTCCGGCTTTTCTGCTCTCGCTGTTTCAAAGTCAATGCTGCTTTCATCTGCTATTAGTTGCCGCAGTGATTGCAGATACAATTCCTTTTGCCTGCTGATGTTATATGTTTTTCCAAAACCATCCGGATGTTTAGAATATTGATAAACTGTAAATTCAGCATAGCCGGAAATTCTTGCGTCCTGGTGGTAGAAATAGGGTCCGCCGTGTTGAAAATCATTAAACAGTAAGTTGAGGTTGGTGTAAATACCTGTTATTCTATTCCTGATCTCTGCGTATTTTTCATCACTGTTCTTTTGCCTGAGAAAGTAAGCATACAAAACATAATATTCATCCTGACCGAGTTCGCTGCCGAATTGCCTGCCGTCGCCCACACTATAATATACCAGGTCAGGATGTTGCGGAACATCATTAAAAAATTCAAGGTGTTCGTCGATCAATTGATTGAATGCTTCCTTAGTGTATGTGATCTTGTCCCCGTCATTTGTTATCACTACGCTGTCTTTCGTTGTATAATATTTTGAGTTGTCTGTTTTGCTGAAAACCTTGCCTGTGCTGTCCTTATCAGTTGCATTATCAGTCTGCCTGGCCTCGTTATTACAACCCAGGCTCGTCAATATTAATATGCATAACAGATCCTTCATAAAATTTTGTCTATCGCACTGCCTGCTGCAAAGCTTCTGTTACAGCAGCTTTACCCATTTTAATTTTAAAATTGTTTTGTCCAAAACCGGCAGCGCCTTCCATCGCCATCTCAGCAGCTGCGGCAAATGTTTCTTTTGTTGCAGGTTTGCCAGCCAGGAATTTTTCTACTGTTGTTAAGCGCCAGGGCTTGTGTGCAACACCCCCCATGGCAAGCCTCGCATTTTGTATGTTGTTGCCCGATACTTCCAAAGCAACAGCAACAGAAACCAATGCAAAGGCATAAGAAGACCGGTCACGTATTTTCAGGTAATGTGTTTTGTTAAATGCATTGGCAGGAATATGAATGCCGGTGATGAGCTCGCCTTTTTGCAAATTATTATCCAGCCCGGGCAGATCACCGGGCAGGCGATGAAAATCGGTGAAGGGCATTTGCCAATTACCTTTTGCATTGCTGATGTGTACGGTTGCATTCAATGCAGCAAGTGCCACACACATATCGCTGGGGTGTACGGCAATACATTGTGATGATGTACCAAATACTGCATGCATGCGGTTTTGTCCCTGCCGGGCAGCACAACCAGTGTGAGGCTCACGCTTGTTGCAGGGCATAGTAATATCATAAAAATAAGAGCAGCGGGTGCGTTGCATCATATTGCCGCCAACGGTTGCCATATTTCTTAACTGTGCAGATGCACCTGCATTGATCGCCTGTGCAAGTAAGGGATATTTTGATTTGATGACGGGATGTTCTGCTACTTCACTGTTCAATGCCAGTGCACCAATTAAAACGCCTTTTGCATCGGCAGTAATTTGTTTTAATGGCAGGCCGTTGATATCAATTATTTTTTCGGGAGCAGTTACGCCTTTCTTCATCAGGTCTACGAGGTTGGTACCACCTGCAATGAATTGTGAAGAAGCATTTTTATTTTTTGCATCAATGGCTGCTTTGGCCGTAGAGGTTCTGATGTAGTCGAAATTTATCATAATGATTGCCCTCCTTTTTTTATACCGATCAAGCATCCGTAATAGCCCAATTGCATTGGCCTAAACGGCTGCTAAACCGGCATTGCTTTGTTTTTTATTTAATAATTTTTTAAAATTGGTGCAACTTCCATAATTGCATCAACAATATTTGGGTAAGCGCCACAGCGGCATATATTGCCACTCATGAATTCTCTTATTTCGTCTGCGGAGTTTGCATGCCCTTCCTTAACACAACAAACAGCCGACATGATCTGCCCCGGTGTACAATAGCCGCATTGAAAACCATCATGCTTAATGAATGCTTCCTGCATGGGATGTAGCTTATCGCCATTGGCAAGCCCCTCAATGGTTGTTATCTTTTTTCCTTCATTCATCACCGCCAGGGATAAACAGGAGTTGATGCGTTTACCATCCACATGAACGGTGCAGGCGCCGCACTGGCCATGGTCGCAGCCCTTCTTGGTGCCCATGAGATGGAGTTGTTCACGCAGCAGGTCAAGCAATGTTACTCTTGGCTCAACAGATAAGCTATGTGCCACGCCGTTCACTTCCAGCCGCAGCGGCATTTGCTCAAATAGCGCTGCTATCTTCTCATCATTTTCGGCAGCTTTTACCAATACCGGCGGAGCAACGGTAAGTGCTGCAATGGCTGTTGACTTTTTTAAAAAATCCCTTCGGGATGCATTTTGATCTAGTGTAGGCATAGTGGGAGATATGTAAATTAAATTTACCTGTTTTTGGGGAGAATGGAGGAGGAAAGTTTGCCCGCAGGGCCCTATGGGTGGTTTGTGGTTTGTCGTTTGTGGTTGGTTGCTGGTCAGGCGACCAGCAACGGCGGAGGGAATGTTTTGTGCATTGCGGTTGAATTATGTTGCCAGCCTAAAAAATGATCGTTTCGTAGTTAGTACACATTTTCAAGCTTCAGTTTTTGCAACCTCTCCAGGCTGCCTTTTTTTGTAGCCGGGTCGCCGGTCCAATTATATGTTTTGCCATCGGCAATGATGCTGATCCCAACTTCATTCGCCTTTTCATAAACTGTATAGGTAGCTTTTTTATTTTTAAATGAAACAGCTTTATTGTTTGCGGTATTTTCAAGCTTAAAGTCCTGGCTTTGATCAACAGCTTCCAGGGGATAGGAAAATTCTACTGTACTGTCCTTTTGTACCAGTGCGTAATAAAGCATCCTGTTATTGATATTGAGCAGCATGACCTGTTTGCCGTTCTTTGGGATGTTAAAGGAAAGGATGACTTCAATTTCTTCCTGGTCCGTATCAATTGTTCTTGCTGTCTTTTTTATCATGGCTTTGCCGTTCCATATTTCGGTAGTAGAAGTGGTGAAGGGCATATCCATTTCTTCAGTACTGATCTTAATGGCTTTTGGCTTATTGTTCACCACAATGAATTCGGAGAACTCATGCCAGCAGCAGCCGCTTTTGGTCATGGTGTAAATTTTCTTTTCTTCAGGTTGTACATCAAACATACCGCAATAGTCCTGTGCCAGGCGTGTAAATTCTTTGCTGTAAACAAAAGCTTTGCCGGTGGCTAAGTAGATGCGGAATGAGGGCCCGTGGTAGCAGCTGTTTTGTCCATCTGAAATGGCAAAGTCCTTCTTACCATCAAAATTAACATCGCTGTACATGATCAGGCTTTGCTCTCCATAAGGTAATGCGTGTATATTGGCAATTGCTTTGCCGTCATGAAGAGACAGGGCTAATTCCTCAGACGCTACTTTGATGATCTGTTTCTTTGTTTTGCTGTCATAAATGGCAACCCAGCCTTTGCTGAATACTTTGGCAGTATCGCTGATCTGGATCCTGCCATAATAGTCTGTTGAGAAATTATCAACTGTAAATGTAGTTTGTGAAAAACCTGAACCGGTAAAGAACAGGAATAGGATCGTAGCTAAAATTTTCATTTGGTTTGAGAGTTATGAATTTTAGCTTTTGCTTAAATTCGGTTTATGATAATGGCTGCCCGTAGCTTACCTGTTTTGCCGGATATTGTCCCGGCGCCTAACCAAGGTAGATCATTTTTTCGTAAGTGTTTCCAGGTGTTCACCATGCGTAGCCAGGTGCTGATCGTGGGCTTTTAAATGATCGCTGTGTGAATTTAAACGATCAAAGGCGATCTCATTTGATGCTACCAATGACTTAATGGTCTCATCCTGTTTTCTCAGGAGTGCATGTACATCTTCCAGGTAACTGATGATGATCTTTATTTTTTCTCCTTCTGTTGGCTGCAGGTTTATTTCATTTACAATGAAATTTGAAAGCACTAAGTTTTTTTGATCGGGATCTGTCATGAGCAGGGGTTTATGATGTTAAGGTTAAAATATTTATATCAATGAATTTATTGCTTTTACAAGTTCCTCCATTTTATATTCTTCCAAAGTTGAGGAGAGCTGAATGATCTTTCCATTTTTTAATTCCAGGTTAATAATGTTGGGACTGTTCCTTTTGTAGTGCCGCATCTTTGGCATAATGAATTTAAAAAACGAAGCAATGGCTGCTTCATCGGCCGTTGATGCAGCTTCTTTAAGCAGGTAAGCAGATCTTATTTCGCTGATATCATAAGCTTTCCCTTTTGAAAATAAGGATACAATGGAAGTACTTTTTTCAATGATCTTATCCGGGTAAACAACGATCTCATCGCTACCTATTAATAAAAAAAGCAGGAAACAAACCAGGGAGGCTACAATGATCACTGAAGGGTTCTCTTCATAATGAACCCATAAGAACAGGATTGCTGCAAGGCAGATCAACCTGTATAACATGGATAGAAAAAAATCAAGATCAGATGCTGCTTTGTAGACCGGCTTTGCCATAAATGAACTGAAAGTTAAACTTAAATATACTATTCAGCTATTGGCGTTTCCATGTATAAGGCTTCGAGCCATTTTCCGTTTCGCTTAACATAATTAACTGATGCCCGGACCCTGGGCGGGATCTTTTTTCCGCCGCATACAGCATCCTGCACTACTGTGTAAGTTAAAAGAACTGCAGTTTCGTTCAGCATTACAAACTTAAAATTGTCGAAGGAAAAACTTTTTACATCACAATCAACCGGCGTTGATTTTATAACCTCGGCTTTATTACTGATCCCATAGGAATTGATAGATAAGAATTCTTCTGTAGTGTGCGTTTTGAACCATTCGGCATTTTTATTTTTCCATGCTTCCCAGGCTAATTTATCCAGGGTGATGATATGCTGCCTGAGCTGTGCTTTTGTCATTTTTGCCTGGGAGAAAGCAGTTGTACCAACGGTTAGGAGGCTCAATAAAATAATTAATGATCTTTTCATTTTATGAAAGTTATGTTTATATCAGTGGGCGCTATAAACTAAATTTACCTGTTTTTGGGGAGAATAGGAAGAATGTTTGTGGTTTGTTGTTGCTCAGACGAGCAACAACGGCAGAAGAAATGTTGAGGGAAGATTAATATATTGAATTTAAGATTTCCCGAATCTGCTCAACTTTTTGAGAAGCTCTTAAATCGACAGGTTGAGAAGCATCAGAATCAATGGTAAAAAAAACAGTATTAGCTATTCCATTTAAATCTGAAATTATATTCTGAGTAATTAATTCGGCGTGATGCTCCCATTTATATTTTAAAAGAAAGAAATTAAGTTGATCAAAAGAATTAAAAATAGGGTTGCTTAATATTTGCTGATAATTGTTATTTACTTCCATTGACGGACACAAAGTAGCAAATAAGTCTGGCTGCCATTTTGAAGTTTTGTCAAGTCTATCGGTTATTTCATTAATGAAATTCTGCCCTATATCATCATTAGATATTGATTGAACACAAAATTTAGTTTGCACTATTGTATTACGAAGTTTGTAAGTAATATGTTTGCTAAAATTTTTCTGACCGAATAGCTCTCTAATAATTGTAGATTTGCCCCAGTTGTTAAAACCCACAATAAAATTTGCCATTCTCATATTTACATGTTTATGAAGTGTTATAGTAGCGCAATTGTATGTTTAAATATACTTCATTTCACATTCACTAAATAAATTTTGAATTAGCTAATTACAACAAAACACAATTAAAGTTCCTCAATGATTTGCAGTACAAGAGTGCGACGCCAATGAAGATGGAACAAGGAACTAAAGTTGGGAACAAAAATATTTTCAATTCAACCCATTTCTCGACTTCGCTCGAAATTGGCATTCTGTCTACGCCACTTCGACTTCGCTCAGTGTTTACTAATCAAACTCATTCCTGAAACCAAAGCTCTTTACATTCTTCACACTTTCCATCACAATATCATCCTGGTATTCTTTAAAAGCTTCCAGTTTGCCGGCAATGGAAGTATCATGCAGGGCAAGTATTTGTGCGGCGAGTATGCCTGCATTCTTTGCACCATTGAGTGCAACGGTAGCAACAGGTACGCCATAGGGCATTTGCAAAATAGAGAGCACAGAATCCCAGCCATCAATACTGTTGCTGGATTTTACGGGAACACCAATTACGGGTAAAATGGTTTGTGCGGCTATCATGCCCGGTAAATGTGCAGCGCCACCGGCCCCGGCAATGATCACTTTTATACCACGTTCTTTTGCTTTGGTTGCATAGTCACGCAGGCGCTCGGGTGTGCGGTGTGCCGATACAATGGTTAACTCAGGTTCTACTTCAAACTGGCGGAGCATTTCGGCTGCGCCTTTCATGATGTCGAGGTCGCTTTCGCTACCCATGACTATTCCGACAAGAGGATTGCTCATTTGGTTTGTTGTTTATGTTTTGTTGTTTGTGATTGTGCTGACATCAGGTTCTGTTCCTGAACTTTTGCCTTTTAATGTTTGAGCTGTTAAGGTAAGAAATAAAATGGAGTAACTATTTAACCAAATCTCCTTTCAAGCGTAACAATTCTGTTTCAGCAAGTTTTGTATTATAGCGTGCAGCTATCAACCGATCATAAGCCAGCTCTAAACTTTTTTGTGTTTCCCTAAGTTCGAGATTAGTTGAAATGCCGAGTCTTAATCTTTCCAGTGCGATGTACACATTCTCTTTTGCCAGCAGGATATTTTCTTCTTCCAGCGCCAGGGTTTTCTTTTGCAGTTCGTAATCTTTAAAAAAATTGGTAATGCCCAAATCAATTTGTGATTTTTGACTTTTATAAAGGATGTTGAGATAGTCAATATCTAATTTGGCCTGCTTTATCTGGCGGCGCACATTAAAACCGTTTAAGATGGGGATGGTAACACCGATACCATAATTATAACCATTATTTTGATTGTACAAAAGTGAGAAAGCGTTAACCGCTGTATTGTTTTTTGTTTTGGAATAGCTGTATGCCGAGTTAAAAGAAACAACGGGGTACAGATCGGCCCTTGTTTCTTTTAAAGTGAGTTTACCGATATCAATATTTTTTTTGGTGACCTGTAATTGCGGGTTGGTTGATTCAACCGTTCCCATAATATCACCCAGGATTATGTTATCTGCAAAGGGGATACTATCGGCCACTTCATAACGGGTGTTGATTTCTACGTTCATTAACTGATTAAGCTGTTCCTTTAACTGGTCAATTAATGTTTGTTGTTTAAGGCGTGCTGCTTTTTGAGCATTCAGGTCAACCTTTCCCTGCAGCAGGTCGGGCTTGGCACCCAGGCCAACACTCAGCTTTTTCTCTGCTATCTTAACCCGCTCTTCATTAATGCCCATCTGGTCTTCAATGGCCTTCAGTTGTTGCTTTTGCCTTACGATGTTATAGTAAGTATTAATGGTGGTTGCTACCGAATTTACAATTTGGTTCCTGATATTCAATTCGCCCAGCAATACATACTGCGACAGTTTATCACGGGTGGCAAACATTTTAAAGCCATCAAACAATGTCCAGTTAAGTTGCACAGATCCGTTTAAATTATTAGATCGTACGCCTTTGCTGTTTCTTTTGGAGCCATCAGCCAGTTCCTGGTTTTGATTGTTGGTATTGAACACCATACCTGTGGTTGCATTTAACCTGGGCAAAAAAGCTGCACGTGCATAGGATTTATCAATGGCATAAGAAATGGAATCGTTGCGCAGCAATTGGATATCAAAATTATTTTCGATGGTGGCATAGATGGCCTGCTGAACCGTTAGTGTGTCTTGTGCAAACAACGATTGGCTGGAAATAAGTACCAGCAAAAACGAATTCAATATTTTAAAACAACGGCTCATTTATTTTTTTCTATTTACTATCTTTAAAATTAATCAACCTCTTTTTCAACAGGATCGACATGCTCAACCGTTTCAACTTTTTCTGTCCCGGCCGCTTCATCCATTGCTTCCAGCGCATTTTTCTTTTTCTTAGTTGATAAGAAAGAGTACATGGCCGGTATCACAAACAAGGTAAGTATCAATGAGAACATGATACCACCTACAACTACAATACCCAACGGAATACGGCTTGTAGAAGCATCTCCCAAAGACAATGCCAGTGGCAATGCACCCAGCGACATGGCGAGGCTGGTCATTAAAATAGGACGGAAACGTGCTACAGCAGCTTCCATTACAGCCGGTATTTTCTTTACACCGGTCAATTGTATCTTATTGGCAAACTCCACAATTAAAATTCCGTTCTTGGTCACCAAACCGATCAGCATGATCATGCCGATCTGCGAAAAGATATTTAATGTTTGTCCGAATATTTGTAAGGATAGTAACGCACCCGCAATGGCCAATGGCACTGTAAACATGATGATGAGCGGATCGATAAAACTTTCAAACTGCGCCGACAGGATCAGGAAGATCAATGCCAATGCCAGCAAAAATGCAAAGCTGGTATTGCTGCCACTTTCGGCATAATCTCTTGAAGAACCGCTTAGCGCTGTGCTGAATGATTCATCCAACAGTTTTTTTGAGATCGCTTCCATGGCTTTAATACCATCACCCACCGTTTTACCGGGAGCAAGGCCCGCAGAAATGGTTGCCGATTTGTACCGGTTAAAATGGTAAATGGTAGGAGGGCTGTTGTCCTCTTCAAAACTAACCAGGTTATCTAATGGTATCTGGTTACCGGCGTTATTGCGAACGTAAATTGATTTAAGGTCGGATGGATCATCCCTGTCATCACGTGCTACCTGTCCCATCACCACATACTGTTTGCCATCTTTCATAAAATAGCCAAGCTGGCGGTTACTTAATGCCAGCTGTAATGCTTCATTGATATCCTGTACCGTAATACCTAAAGTGCTTGCTTTCAAACGGTCGATGATGATCCTCAATTCGGGCTTGTTGAATTTAAGGTCTACATCGGGCCCCTGGAACACCGGGTTATTATTTGCTTCTTCCAGGAACTTGGGCAGTACTTCTTTCAGCTTTTCAAAATTTACATTCTGTAAAACAAACTGCACGGGCTGGCCACCACGGCGGTTTACCGAAATGGTTTGTTCCTGTATGGCGGATGCCCTGCCTTCATTGAATTTGGGAAGGTTCCTGTTGATCATATCCACGATCTTCTGCTGCGATCTTTTTCTTTTACCGGGTTCAACCATCGTAACCCTGATAAAACCTGAGTTTACCGAACCACCTGAAAAACCAGGTGCTGTCAGGGATATCATTACATCTTTTTCAGGAACAGAATCCTGTACAAATTTGCCCAGTTTATCCATATACCGGTCCATATAATCATAGGCCGTTCCTTCAGGGGCACTTACCTGCAGGCGGAACTGGCTTCGGTCTTCCATGGGTGCCAGTTCGGATTGTATACTGTTGCCTATAAAATAAATGATGACAAAACAAACACCGATAATAATAAAAGCTGCAATACGCACTTTCATAAATCCTTTCAATAATCTCCGGTAGCCGTTTTCCATACCACGGAAAAAAGGTTCTGTCCTTTCATAAAACCTGGAATGCTTGGGTACTTTTTTTGTCATCAATACATTCAGGACCGGTGTCAGGGTCAATGATACCAATGCCGAAATAAGTACAGCGCCGGCTACCACCATTCCAAACTCACGGAAGAGCCGGCCAACAAAACCTTCTAAAAATATGATGGGTAAGAACACAACAGCCAGGGTGATAGAAGTAGAGATAACCGCAAAATAAATTTCTTTGGAGCCTTCCCTTGCGGCACGCCATTTTTCCATACCGGCTTCCATCTTTTTATAAATATTTTCTGTAACCACAATACCATCATCAACCACCAGCCCGGTTGCCAGTACAATGGCCAGCAAGGTCAATACATTGATGGTAAACCCAAAAAGGTACATGATGAAAAAGGCACCGATCAGTGAAACCGGGATATCTATCAATGGTCTGAATGCAATGATCCAGCTGCGGAAGAAAGCATAGATGATAAGGATAACCAGTACCAGTGCAATGATCAGGGTTTCTTTAACTTCTGAAATTGATTTCTTAATGAATTTGGTTTGATCAAGTGCGATCTGCAGGGAGATATCAGCCGGCACATCTTTTTTGATCTGTTCATACCTTTTATAAAACTCATTGGATATGGCTACATAGTTGGAACCCGGCTGCGGAATGATAGCCATAGCGATCATGGGTACGCCGCTCTCTTTTAAAACAGACTCTTCATTTTCAGGGCCCAGTACCACATCTGCAACATCACTTAGTTTAATATCGGAGCCGCCAACATTCTTTACAATTACGTTCTTGAATTCTTCTTCTGTATTTATTTTACCAAATGTTCTTACTGAAAGTTCCGTTGCATTGCCCGAAATTTTACCTGATGGTAGCTCTACATTTTGTCTTGTAAGTGCCGATTGTATATCTGCGAATGTGATAGCATATGCACTCATCTGTGCTGTATTGAACCAGATACGCATAGCATATCTTTTTTCGCCCCAGATATTGATACCACTCACCCCGGGAATAGTTTGTAAACGCTCCAACAAGTTATTGTTGGCAAATTCTGTTATCTCCAGCTGGTTTTTGGTGTCGCTCTGGATGGTCATGGCCAGGATAGGGTCAGAACTGGCATCGGCCTTGGACACAACAGGTGGCGATGGGATATCGTCTGGTAAGGAACGGATGGCTTGTGATACTTTATCACGTACATCA